>ULUX01021241.1_pt1 | contig 35485 bp, 25 predicted proteins | sample 1958961 | NCBI WGS metagenome assembly ULUX01 (sample SAMEA4835773, study PRJEB28245) | human gut metagenome | biome: gut microbiome; material: fecal sample | place: Denmark | collected 2008 | reverse complement strand
CCTGCCCGCCGAGCTCGACGGCCTGCGCATTGCTCAGTTGAGCGACCTGCATGTTTCATCCGTCTTTACGCGCGATCGCGTCGAAGAGATCGTTGAGCGTACCAATGCGCTTTCACCTGATCTGATTGTGCTCACGGGAGATTTTGTCGACGGCACGCCTGAAAAGCGGGGTTACGATCTGGAGCCCTTGAAGAACCTCAAGGCCAAGTACGGAGTTTTCGGCATTGAAGGCAATCACGAGCATTACGTTGACTATGATGGATGGATGCGCTTTATGCCGACGTTGGGTATGACCTGGCTTAAAAATGCTTCCGTTTCGGTTGAGATCAATGGAAAGACGCTTTCCGTGATCGGTCTTACCGACCCGATGGCTCAGCGCTACGGCAGAGAATTGCCCGACATTGTCAAGGCTAGTGCGGAGGTGCCCGAGCAAACATCCTTCCGACTGCTTCTATCTCACCAGCCCAAGTATGCTGCTCTTTATGCCGGCAAGGCCGATCTGATGCTTTCGGGGCACACGCACGGCGGTCAGGTGCTTGCGCTCAATCCGGTGGTCGGCAAACTCAACAACGGGTTTATTCGCGGTCTCTATGAAGTGGGCGATATGAAGCTTTACGTCAACCAGGGTACCGATGTTTGGAATGGCTTTTTGCTTCGCCTGGGCACGGTGGGTGAGATTTCGCTCCTTACGCTAAAGCGCGCTCCGGAAGCGGATGTAGTCGCCGCAACGCAGGATAAGTAACTGACAACGTGGAAGATTCGATGCAAAACGTATGTTTATTGGGAGCCACCGGCTCCGTGGGCCAAAGTGCGCTGGAAGTGCTGGCTCTTTATCCGGACAAATTTCGGCTCTTTTCCGTTGCCGCGCACAGCAACGTTGAGAAGCTTGCCGACATCGCGGTTCGTTTCGGCGTCAAGCGCGTGGGAATTGCAGATGCCACCAAGGTTGACAGACTCTCTTTCCTTCTGAAGGAAGCCGGAAAAGGTGACATCGAGATTCTGAGCGGCACGGAAGCGGCAGTGCAGCTTGCTTCCGACAACGAAGCACAGACAGTGATCGTTGCCGTGGTGGGTGCGGCAGGGGTGCCCGCCACCTTTGCTGCAGCCAAGGCCGGAAAGCGCATCCTGCATGCCAACAAGGAAAGCGTGGTCTGCGGCGGTGCGCTTTTGATGCAGACCATCAAGGAGTCCGGAGCAGTGATTCTGCCTGTTGACAGCGAACACAACGCGATCTTCCAGTGTCTCGCCTCGGCAAGTCCGTCCGACCGCGAGCTTTGCCGCCTGTGGCTGACCTGCTCGGGCGGCCCTTTCCGCGCCAAGAAGGATTTGGATTTATCGACGGTGACGCCTGCCATGGCTCTTGCGCATCCTACATGGCAGATGGGCCGCAAGATTTCGATCGATTCGGCCACCCTCATGAATAAAGGCCTTGAAGTAATCGAAGCCCGGTGGCTATTCGACATTTCGCAGGATCGCATCAGCGTCGTGATTCATCCGCAGTCGGTTGTGCACTCGATGGTGGAATATGGCGACGGCTCGTTTATTGCGCAAATGGGCACCGCTTCGATGCGTCACCCGGTGGCCTACTGTCTGGGCTGGCCCGAACGGCTGTCTGCCGGTGTCAAGCGCCTCAATCCTTATGAGCTCTCGCAGCTTACGTTCGAAGAGCCCGATCTGAAGCGCTTCCCTCAGCTTGCCTATGCCTACGAGGCGCTGGCCGCGGGCGGCACGGCTTCGATTGTTCTGAACGCCGCCAACGAAATAGCCGTGCAGGCCTTCCTGGATGAGCGAATCACTTTCACGGGCATTGCCGAGGTTTGCCGGCGGACGATGGATGCATTGGCCGATTCAAAGGCGCCTGCTAGCGTTGAGGAAATCTTGTCTGTGGACGCTTGTGCTCGAGCGAAGGCCGGAGATATTGCGAAACGGCAACTCTAGCTGTTGCTTTAAAGTTGCTTGAAATTTTCCGTGTCCGCAAGACACTTCGCTGATAACTGTTGATTTGTGACAGTTCGTCAGGAGATTGTCCGATCTGATTGGAGAAAACCCCAATTGACATTCGAGCTCGGGGGGTAGCGTTAGTTGAATGTTTCGTCATCCGAAGGGTGAGGAACATCGTTTTTGATCATAACCTCGCCGATGGAGCGAACGCTAAGGGGTAGTTTATGCGCAAGACAATTCTGGCTGCGGCTGTTGCAATGGCATTTATGGGCGTTGCCAATGCAGAAAATCCGATAACTATTGATTCTGATGTAACAGTTCAGCTTGGGAGCACGGAATCAGGTAAAGGGCAGTCAGCTTACAAAGACGTCAATATAACTGGTAACTCAGGTTCAACATTAACAATTTCCGGCCCTTGGCAATACGCCATTCGGGCAGAAACTCAGGAGGTCAGTGTTAGCGGCTTAAGTGCGCTGAGCATCAATCTTGACATCAGTAATTTTTTGAAGGACGGTCAATATGATGTCAATGCTCTGCAGGCAGTCAACGGGAATAAGCTCTCTATTACGAATACGGACAATGTTTCAGTCACGACGGTCGGTGATCCGAGCAAAGTGATATCGCCTATTCCCATTCATGCCTATGGCGGCACCGTGGAGATGGATGTTAAAGGCAACATTGACATCGTGAGCGATACCAACGCCATTATGGTGCAGCAGTCGGGAACGAAAGCCGGTACAGTGAGCCTCAAGGCTGGGGGTGATATCACAATTAAATCGGCGCATGATCGATACGCTGCAGTTCTGGTCGGAGCATTAACACCAAACAAAACAGAAAATGCTTCTGGTTCTCTTGAACTTATAGGTCAGAACGTCACAATTCAATCCCAAGGCTGGGACGCGATTTTGCTCTATGACGATGACTGGAAGTATGACGGCACCGCGGGTACTATCCAAGCCTCAATTCAAGCTAAAGATAGCGTTAGGATCGAAGCAAGGCGTTTCGGCATTTCTCAGAATCGTGTACAGAATGGGGCACAGTACGAAACTGGTTTAGACATCACGGCTAACAATTCGGTTTCCATTGCTGGAGGTGTTAGTGCAATACGAATCAAACAGGATGGCACGACGGGAACGGCTAACACGATTGAGATTGGTGCTCCGAATGTGCTATTGACTTCCGACGGAGCTCAAGACGAAGGAGCATCTTACGCGACTCTGGATGTTGGCGCTAAGTCTGCGGTTACCTTCCAAAACGGCGAACAAGGTTCAACCCATGTCACCATTACCAATAACGGCACCGGTAATGCCGTCAGCATTGCTTCGCAAGGCACAGTAACGGCCTCTAACGCAACGCTCAATATTGCTAGAGGCGATATTGCAGCACAAGACGGTAAGATGAACCTCAAAAATACGAGACTCGAACTGGGTGAGGGTGTTACCATGAACCTCGGTACCCTGGGAGGCTCCGGCAATACCGTGGTTCTGAACTCCATTGCCGAAGAGGGCAAGACAGTAACGATCACATCCGGGGCCGAAGGTGTTTCCAACTTGGTTGCTGGCGGTACTTTGAACGACAAGTACGCTGATGCTTCTCAGCTCAAGGAAGCCATGGAAAACGCAGTGTCACTTAACCCAAACGGTGGAACCTGGACTCCCATTTATAGTGGCGAGGCCGGTGCCGCGGCGGGTGCCTGGACAGAGAACAAAGACGGTTCAATTACGCGTGAAGCCAACAAGGGCCTTGAGGCTTTCAAGGAATTCAATTCCGCTACGTTTGCTCAGTGGCGCGCTGAAAACAATCACCTTTCGCAGCGTCTCGGTGATTTGCGCGGCAATATGGGTAAGGCCGGTGCATGGGCGCGTGTCTACGGCACCGATGCGGAAATCTCCGAAAACGTCAGCGTGGATCTCAAGACTGTTTCCATTCAGGTCGGCGGTGATGTTACGGTCGGCAACAACTGGGTTGTTGGCGGTGCATTCACCTATACCAATATGGACGGCGATATCTCAAACGGTGCAGCCGACAGCGATAGCTACTCGCTTGCAGCCTATGCATCCGGTTTCTTTGACTGTGGTGGCTACATTGACGTAATCGGTCGTGTGGGTCGTTTGTCGACCGATGTCAGCGGAGACACGGGTTCGGCAGCCGGCGGCGTCTTCAGCGGTAGCTACGACAACACCGCCTTCGGACTTTCGGCAGAAGTGGGCTACCACTGGAATGTCACAAACATGTTCTATGTCGAACCCCAGCTTGAACTGGCATACGGCTTTGTGAGCGGCGATGACTTTACCTCATCGAACGGAGCCAAGGTCAACCAGGATGACTTCCAATCTTTGGTCGGCCGCCTCGGAGCTCGCTTTGGCGCTAATTTTGCCGATAACAAGGGCTCGGTTTACATGCACGCATCTGTGAACCATGATTTCCTTGGCGATGTGGACGCAACGGCAGGCGTTGACGGTGGCGCTCGCTTCGATATCAGCAATGATTTGGGCGGTACCTGGGTGAGCTACGGCGTCGGTGCACAGTTCAACACGAGCGCCAATATGAGCTTCTACGGCATGCTTGAACGTGCCAACGGCAGCGAATATACCGAGCATTATCGCTACTCGGTAGGCATGCGCTACACGTTCTAATCGTTTTAAGCGAAATTGGAAAGCAAGGAGCGTCGGCTGCGGTCGTCGCTCTTTACGTCTGACGAGCGGCTGAACTGCCATTTTTGTCATAGGCAGGAGCTATCGAAATTTTATTTTTTCGGGACGAAAACCTATGGACTTTTCGTCCTGTTTTTGTTTTGGCCCGTCGCATGGGCAAAAGAGCCGGGACTACCCAATCGGAGCGATCGTTTTATCGGTCTTGACGCAGGGAAATTGCGACGTAGAATAACAAGCCATTGTGGATTCCTTCGCAAGAGGCGCTAGATAGCGTGGTGTCGAGCGAGGGAATTTTTATCGCCCGTGCGTTCCAAAGCGTTGATTTTCGAGGGCTTTCCGACAGAGCGCGCGGTGTTTCGACTATTCGTTGTACGACCCCGATCGGGGGGCCATGAGCCAGATGCCTAAAGTAGTAAAAAAAGACAACACCATCGAGCGTTTCAATGCCGAGAAGATCCAGAGCGCCGTCAAGAAGGCGGCCTTTCGCTGCGACAAGGTCATTGACGCCGACCACCTGAACCAGATCGCCGATGAGGTCTACAGCCGTGTGGAACATCGCGAGCAGGTGACGGTTGCCGAGCTCCACGAAATGGTGATCGCCGTGCTCGCCTTCCTGCAGTACAAGGAAGTGGCCGACGCCTACGCCGAATACCGCTACTACAAGCAGACCTACGCAAAGACGTTCGAGCAGCTGCGTCAGGACGCCGACGACGTGTTGCGTCTTGGTGACCGTGAAAACGCAAACTTTGACAGCTCGCTCGTTTCGACGAAGGGCTCGCTTATCAAGGGCTACCTCACGAAGTCGCTCTACAAGCAGTTCTATCTTTCCGGCAAGGAAAAGGAACTCATCGAGCGCGGTGACATCTATATCCACGATTTGCGCGACATGATTCTGGGCTGCATCAATTGCTGCCTCTTTGACATCGGCAACGTGTTGAAGGGCGGCTTTGAAATGTCCAACGTGCAGTACACCGAACCCAAGACGGTTCTTTCCGCTCTTCAGGTGATCGGCGACGTCACGCTCGTGGCCACGGCCCAGCAGTTCGGCGGCTTTACGCTTGCCGAACTCGACAAGGTTCTGTTGCCGTACGTTTTGAAGAGCGAAAAGGCCGCGATCGAAAAGTACATGGAACTCGGTCTGGACGAAACCAAGGCCGAAGAAGTGGCAAGTAAGGATGTCATCCGAGAACTCGAACAGGGCTTCCAGTCGCTTGAACTCAAACTCAACACGGTTCCGTGCAGCCGCGGCGACTTTGCCTTTACGACGATCACGTTCGGGCAGTGGGATTCCGCGAAGTACGACGAACGCGAAAAGAGCTGGCTCTACATGATCGGCAAGATCATGCTGCAGGTGCGCCGCAACGGTCACGGTAAGGACGGCAAGCCCGTGGTCTTCCCCAAGCTCGTGTTCCTGTACGATGACAACCAGGTCAAGGCCGACCCGTTCTCTTCGGAACTCTTCAACGAAGCCGTCAAGACGTCGGCCGAGTGCATGTACCCGGACTACCTGTCGCTGTCGAGCCGCTATGGCAGCGTCTCGCAGATTTTCCAGAAATATGGTGTCATCACTTCTCCGATGGGCTGCCGCGCCTTCCTGTCGCTGTGGCGCAATGAAAAGGGCGAAGCGATCACGATCGGCCGTTGCAACATCGGTGCGGTGTCGCTCAATCTTCCGATCATTCTGAAGCTTGCTCAGATTGAACATCCCGACGACTGGAAGGAAAAGTTCTGGGAAATGCTCGACGATCGCCTCGAAGTGATCCGTGCTTTCTTCAAGAAGCGCTACGACATCGTGCGTCATCAGAAGTGCTCGTCCAATCCGCTCGCCTTTACGCAGGGCGGTCTGTACGAAGGCACGAAGAGCCCGGACGACACCGTCGGGGATCTCGTGCGCTACATGACGGCTTCTTTCGGCATTACGGCTCTCGATGAAACCACCTACCTCTGGACGGGCAAGCGCCTCGTGGACGAAGGCGGCGAAGTTTCGGCTTCGATTCTGCGTCACCTGCAGGACAAGCTTGCCGAGTTCAAGAAGGAAGACGGTTATCTCTACGCCATCTACGGTACGCCCGCAGAAAGTCTGTGCGCCACGCAGGCTGGTCAGTACGACCGTTTTTGCGAGAAGATGGGTGTGGAAAATGTGTTTGCCTCAACGCCGCATTACAGCCCGGAATACTTCACCAACTCGTTCCATGTGAACGTGACGGAAGAAATTTCTCCGTTTGAAAAGCAGGACCACGAGTTCGAGGACTTCCACCTGTGCGAAGGCGGTCACATCCAGTACGTGCGTCTGGACAACCCCGAAAACATGCAGGCCGTGCGCGCCATGATCCGCCGCGGCATGGAAAAGGGGTTCTATCAGGGCGTCAACTTCGACAGCGCCTACTGTGGCGATTGCGGCGAGCACAGCACCAACGTGCTCTTCAAGTGCCCGCATTGCGGCAGCTCCAACCTGTCGGTGATCAGTCGCGTCTGCGGTTATCTGGGCTACTCCAACGTCAATGGCATGAGCCGCATGAATGACGGCAAGATGGCCGAGATCAAGAATCGCGTGAGCATGTAACCGAATTTGGCCATGAACTACATCGGTATTTCTGACTTTGATACGGCAAACGGCCCGGGCGTGCGTGTTTCGCTTTTCGTTTCGGGCTGCCGGCTTCGCTGCCGTGGGTGCTTCAATCCCGAAAGCTGGGACTTTGACGCGGGCAAGCCCTACGACGAAAGCGTGCAGGAGCGCATCCTGAAGGCGCTCGAAGAGGACTACGTCGACGGTCTGTCGCTTCTGGGGGGTGATCCCTTGGAACCCGAGAATGTCGAAGTGCTTACGGACCTGTGCCGCGCCGTGCGTGAAAAGTTCGGAAACAAAAAAACGATTTGGCTTTGGACCGGACGCCTTTACGATAAGGTCAAGGATCTTGAGATTTTTCAGTACGTTGACACCGTTGTCGACGGTCCCTTCATCGAGAAGTACAAGGTCGAAGGAAAAGGCAACTGGTTTGGGAGCTCCAATCAGCGCGTGATTCCGATACGATGCGAGGTTGCGGCGTAATTCCTGAATTTCGCTTGACTCGATCAAACGGCAAACGTTTTGCCGATCAGATGCCTGCCGCATGATTCTTTTCCGAAAAAGAATCGTGAACGCAGGCTTTTTTCTTTGTTGGATTTAGACCATTGCAACATCTATGGCAGTGATCGGTTTTCTGATTACGCTCTCCATTCTCGTGCTTGTGCACGAATGGGGGCACTACATCGTCGCGCGCTGGTGCGGCGTCAAGGTATTGGCTTTTAGCATCGGCTTTGGCAAGGTGCTCTACAAGCGCACTGACAAACGCGGCTGCGAGTGGAGAATTTCGGCCATTCCTTTCGGCGGTTACGTCTCGATGCTCGATGAGGGCATGCAGCAAGATGAGGCGCAGAAGCATGGTTTGACCGAAGCTGAATTCAAGCGCTGGTCCTTCTCGGAAAAGCCCGTTGGAAAGCGCATTGCGGTGGTGGCCGCAGGCCCGCTGATGAACTTTCTCCTGGCAATTGTGATCTATGCAGCTCTCGCTATGGTGGGCACGTATCAACCCTCGACCAAACTTGCCGAACCGCTTCCCAATACACAGGCCGCGCAACTTGGCGTTGAGGAAGGCTGGAAGGCGACGGCCGTGGAAGGCATGAGCGTTCAGACTTTCAACGACATGCGCATGGCAATGCTGGCGCATCTGGGCGAAAAGGAAGTGCGCGTGGCGTTTGACGAAGCATCCGGACGCAAGACCGAGGTCTACTTCGATCTTTCGGGTGTCAAAAACGACGGCACGGAAGATCCCGCATTGGTCGCTGGACTTTTCCCGTACCAGGGCAAGGTGTCGCTCGTGCAGGTCGAGCCGGGTTCCGTTGCCGAAAAGGCGGGATTGCAGGTTAACGACGCGATCGTGGCGTTGGACGGCGAGCGCGTACGCACCATGCAGGAGATCGTGCGGGTCATTCGCGATAAGGCGGGCGTTGCGGTCAACTTGACCATCGAGCGCGCAGGCGTGCGTCAGGATGTACAGGTGACGCCTGACATGAAGGTCGACGAAAAGGGCAACAAGATCGGACGTTTAGGCGTGATGTTTACGGCCGAGCCCGATTTTGTCTACACGCGCGAGGGGCCGATCGGCGCCATCGCCAAGGGCTTTTCCGATACGTGGCGCCTGACGAAAATTACCATCATGGGGCTGGCGGGGCTCTTTACCGGAGCTGTGTCGACCGACAGTCTGGGCGGTCCCGTGCTGATCGGCGAAATGGCGGGCGAAGCGATGAGTTTCGGCGTGCTTTCCTATCTGCTCTTTTTGGCGCTCATTTCCGTTAACCTGGGCATTTTGAACTTGTTGCCGGTGCCTATGCTCGACGGCGGTCATTTGCTTTTCTATTGCTACGAGATCGTGATGCGCCGCAAGCCCGGCGAAAAAATGAAGAAGTACGGCATCTACGTCGGCATGGCCTTCATTTTCGGGCTGACCTTCTTTGCGCTCGGCAACGACATCACCCGACTCTTGCAATAAGACATAAACCGATTTTTTCAACCTTCAACAACAGCAACTATGCAGACTGTTCGCAACCGTGTGGCCGACATCCTCGGCATTGATCTTCCGATTGTTCAGGCTCCGATGAACTACATCGCGGGTCACGCTTTAGCGGCTGCCGTGAGCGCCGCAGGCGGTATGGGTGTTCTCGGTCCCAATGCCGGCAAGGTGCAAGGCGAAGAAATCTCCATGCGCGAGCGCACGCTGCGTGAGTTCGCGCGCATTCGAGAAGTGACCGACAAGCCCGTGGGCATCAATGTGGTGGTGCCCGACGGCGAGAACAAGGCGGCTTTGATGTATGCCCGCAGCACGGTGGAAGCGGCAGCCGAGGGCGGAGCAACGGCAGCATTTTGCGTGGGCGGATTGCAGCCAACGATTTTTGAACTCATCAAAGAAAAGGGCATGAAGCTCATCGTGCGACCCCTGACTCCGACGGTGAAAAACGCCCGTGAAGCTCAGGCGATGGGCGCGGACATCTTTGTGGCAACGGGTTACGATGCCGGGGGTTTTCTGCCGAGCCACCACACAGGAACATTTTCCATCGTGCCGACGATTGTTGACGCTGTGACGATTCCCGTGCTGGCTGCTGGCGGCATCAACGATCTTCGGGGGGTGCGAGCAGCCTTTGCTCTCGGCGCCGAGGGTGTTTATGTCGGCACGCGTTTTATCGCTACCAACGAATGCGCCGCCAACGATCACGCCAAGGAATTGATTTGCAAATTGAGTGGCTCCAATTTGCTTTACGTTGATGAGACGCAGCGATCGCTGCCGACGGAATTTGCCGCCGAAGCCTACGTTAAGCATCGTCTTGCGCCGACCGTACCGACGACGGTGGACTTGGTGGGGGCGCTTCGCATCGGCATGTATGACGGAGAGCCCGACAAGGGCATCGTGACGGTCAACACCGGCATTGACGTTATCCGCAGCGTGGTGCCCGCTGGCCAAGTCGTGAGCGAACTGATGGCGGACTTCCTTCGCTATGCCGATTTTTTGAAGGCTAAGGCTTCGGCTGAAGAGGCAACGCCGAAGGCTTAATTTCAGCTGCTTAACTCAAAATCGCCGCAGATGCTTCAGGGGCTCTGCGGTTTTTTTCGTCAAGCTTCGTTAAGAAATGTTGGGCGCGACGCCGTCAGCGTTAAGATTCGCAAAGCTCTTTCACGCCATTTTGATTTTGAGGCTGATTTCAAAGGAGATTTTTCATAATCTCCGCAAGGCTTCCTTCGGAGTCTTTGCAGGAGAACACAATGAGAAAAATCGTCTTTGGTTTCTGTGCGCTGACAGTAGCAACATGGCTTCTTAATCTGGGATTCAATCCTCCGGCCATGAACGGCAGAAGCTTGACTCACGAAGTCTTTTTCCTCAACGGCGTGTTGGCCTGGGGGTTGATGGCAATGGCCATTGTCATTGCCGCCCGACCGGCTTGGCTGGAAAAAGTCTCGGCAACGCCGCTTGATGAGCTCTACAAATGGCATCGCACGCTCGGCATCTGGGCGGCGGTGCTCACGCTTTTCCACTTCTTCACGAAAGACGTGATGCGCCCCGTTCTTTCGCTCTTCACGCTTGAACCGGTTCCCAAAATCGTGCGCGGCGAATTGACCGGTTTTGATGCTTTCTGGGCTTGGATGCGCGGCTTTGCCGTCGAATCTTCCGAATGGGCGACGTTGCTCGGGCTGGTTCTCTTTGTCGTGTCGTTCATTTCGATCGTGCGGTATCACAAGTGGTTGAGTTCCCACAAGCTTTTCTCCGTTCTTTTCCTGATTTTGGCTGTCCACTGCATCCGTCTGACGGAAGCCGAAGACTTCCTGACACCGTTTGGTCTGATCAATGTTGCTGTCACCGTCATCGGTTGCTACTACTCGTTGGAACTCTTGATCCGTGGTGCAGGGCGAGAGAAATCCGTCTCTGCAGAGATTGTTGACGTCAACACGAACAACAGACTGACGCTTATCACGGTTAAGCCCGAAAAGCCTGTTGACATCCGCTACGGTGAATTTGCATTCCTAGGTACGTCCGGTCACGAGAAGCATCCGTTCTCGGTGGCGGGTATCAATGACGACGGTACGCTCACCTTTGCGGTCAAAGCACTGGGCGATTACACGCGAGACGTTGTGCCGATGCTTCAAAAGGGCGAACGCGTGATCGTGGAAGGCCCCTGGGGGAGGTTCCGTCCGGACTTCTCAGCTCAAAAGCAGTTGTGGTTGGCGGGCGGCGTCGGTATCGCACCGTTCTGCGCCTGGATGCAGGATGCGGCGAATACTGCGCACGGAAAGATCCGCCTCGTTTGGTGCATCAAGTCCAGAGAGTCCGAACCGATGTTCGCCAACGTCGAAAAGATGGCCGAGCGTGCCGGCATTCGACTGGAAGTTTTCGAGTCGGCCAAGAAGCGACTCAATGCCGAATCGCTCTTTGCGGGTGCCGTTCCGGATACGGTCGCGCTGTGTGCCGGCGAAGGACTGGCTTCAGCTGTGAGTCGGGCCTACGTTGAGGCCGGAGGCAATGCCGACAGGGTTCGCAAAGAACACTTTAACTGGAGATAAGTCAGAGTATCTGTTGTTCCGAGAAAAGATAGGCTAAATTTTGCAGGTCAGGCGTCGATAGCGGCGCTTGACCGTTTTTTCTTCTGACGAACCCGCAACATGGCCCGACTATCCGCATATCCTGTTTTTCTTGCCGTATACGAAGAGAGGCGTCTCGTGAAGGCGGCAGAACGCCTTTGCGTGACGCCTTCGGCGGTTAGTCACGCGTTGCGCGACTTTGAGCAAAGTCTCGGAACTGAGCTTTTTGAGCGCACTTCCGAAGGTGTGCAGCCGACGACCGCAGGCCAGCGGTTCTATGCCAAAGTCAAGCCGCTCGTGGTTGGTATCGAAGCGGCCGAGCGGGAACTGATGTCGACAATGACTCCGGAACAAACGGATTTTACTTTTGCCTCCATTCACACGTTCATCAAGGCTTTCTTTGTTCCGATTCTCGAGCGGATGCAGAAGGACGACGAGCCAATAAAAGTACGGTTCTTGACCCGATCCATGGCGGGAACAGTCAAGGCGGTAGCCAATGACGAGGCTTTGATTGGAAGCACCATGCTGCCTTTGGATCGGCCCGAGCGCTTCTACGTTGTTCCTCTCACGACAATCCAAGAATATTTCGTTGTTTCTCCGGCCTACTTTGACGAGCTTCAGGGAAAGCGGAAACAACCGTTGGAACCCTGGAAACTTGAAGAGCTTGTGCAGCAGCCGCTGATTACGCTGCCTCGCGACTCCGTCTCGTTTGCGGCTTATAGCAGTTATTTCCGCCAATACGGACTGCACATTGAGCCGCGGTATGAAGTACATCAGGAGGACTTGGGTTTTGATCTTGCCGGACGTGGTCTTGGCATTTTCATTGGCTTTGAACCGGCACTCTTCGGGCATCCGAAGCTAAAGATTCTTACCTGTCGTTCAAAGCTTCCGGTGCGTGAGTTGGTGCTTTTTTGCCGCAAGGAACGTGCAGACGAAGCGACTCGACGCCTGATGGACGAAATGGCCGGCGAGTTTGTCTCTCTGCTTCGCGAACTTAAACAAGGTATTAGTTGAGTTTTTCTCAATACTGGAAGAGAAAAATTCTCTTTACCACGTGTAGAAGAGGTCTAAACTCTTAACTTTGGGGTAAGAAATCAAAAACCCCGGAGGAGAGATAGCTATGCCCCCAATCAAAATGTTGCAGATGGTTCTTGCAGCGACTTCAGCCATGATGTTGCTTGCCGGTACTGCACAGGCGGCCAGCGGCATGGATGTTGTTTCGGTAAAGACAATCTATTCGCAAGGTGCCAAGGCTGACTATCTGGCCGGTTTCCACATGAAAAAGAAGGTGGCAGACTGTTCGACCTGCCATCCGAACGATAAGGTGACGGACAGTCAGTCGGAAATCGACAAAAAGTGTGCCACTTGCCACGGTTCCTACGAAAGCCTCGGCAAGAAGGACATGGCCGCCGGTCAGAAGATCAGCGCTCACGCCGGTCACTTGTCCATCGATTCCTGCACGACTTGCCACGGCGGGCACGAAGCATCTTTTGCTTACTGCAATAACTGTCACATTTTCGATATGCCGATGAAGTTCGGTCGTCAGAAGATCGCCTACACGCCGGTGGATTTGTCTATCTACCGAGATGCGATTCCCAACCGCACGGAAAAGGCTGACTTCGTGGTGGTCGGAGCGGGCGGTGCCGGCATTGCCGCAGCCATCGAAGCTTCTTGTAAAGGCCTGAAGACCATTGTTCTTGAAAAGATGCCGATTATCGGCGGCAGCTCGCTGCTGTCCACCGGCGGCATGAATGTGGCCGGATCCAAGCAGCAAAAAGCAGCCGGCATCAACGACACGCCAGCGATGTTCACGCAGGATACTTTGAAAGTCGGCAAAGGCACGAATGACAAGGTGCTCGTCAACGTTTTGGCGGAACAGAGCAATTCGGCTCTCGAATGGTTCGAGGCTCTGGGCGGCAAGCTTGAGCTTGACCCAGGTGTTTACGGCGGTTGCCAGGCTCCGCGCATGCATTACACCAAGTCGGGCGGCATCGGTCGCTACATGATCAAGGAGATGAAGCCTGCTCTGGAGAAGTCCGGTGCCGACGTTCGCGTCAACTCGCAGGTGGTTCGACTTGAACGCGACGAGAGCGGTGCCGTGACGGGCGTTCTGGTCAAGGGTAAGAACACGGGCCTGTATCGCATCAGCGCTCCGACCGTGTTACTCGCTACTGGCAGCTACGCCAACAACGGTAAGCTCGTGAGCAAGTTCCATCCGGAATTCTTCGGCATGGTGACTTCGGCTCAGCCCGGTTCTCACGGCGACGGCATTTACCTGGGGCAGGACGTGGGCGCAAAGGTGACGCATCTTGAACGCGTTCAGGTGCATCCGAACATCGCTTCAGGCACAAGCCTGATGATCACGCTTGCGATGCGCACCAACGGCGGCATTCTTGTGAACAACAAGGGGCAGCGCTTCTATAACGACAATGCGCCGCGCAACGAACTGGGTGCTGCCATGTTGAAGCAACCCGCTCAGAAGGTTTGGCTGATTTACGACGACGCCGTTGTTGCCAAGCGTCCGAAGGTGCATCAAGGCTACGTGCGCCTCGGTGTTGTAACCGAAGGCGATACGCCGGAAGCGCTTGCCAAGAAACTGGGACTGCCGGCAGAGGAATTTGCCAAGACCATGAAGCGTTACGCCGGTTTCGTTAAAGCTAAGAACGACGCCGATTTCGGTCGCAAGGAATTGCCCGAACCGTTGAATCAAGGCAAGATCTATGCCATTGACGTGGTGCCCGCTATCGGCGGCACGTTGGGCGGCTTGCGTACTGACGCTCGTACGCATGTACTTGATGCCAACGGCAAGAAGATTCCGGGTCTGCTTGCTGCCGGTGAAGTCGTCGGCGAATGGCACGGTGACGACCGCTACGGTGGCAATGCCGTGGCCGGCAACATCGTCTTCGGCCGCATCGCTGCCCAGGAAGCAGCCGCAGCTGTCGGCAAATAATTCTTGGCTGACTAGCCGCTTGCCTTATGACAGGCGGTGCGTTCAAAAACCGGGAGCAGGTTTACTCGGACCGGCTTCCGGTTTTTTGTCGATGTCGAGAAAATGTAAAGTTCACTGAGCTAACGCAAATCGACGTTCTTTATGCGACATTTCTCTATTCCTTTCGAACTCGAAGTTAGGTATAACATCCTAGTCAAAATCACCTAGTTGGTCACCGGATCAACAACAAATTAGGAGAGAAGAATGGCTCTAACTCGTCGTAATCTGATTTCCGCAACGATTCTGGGCGCTGCCGCAGCAGCAGCTCCGATGGCTCAGGCCAAGCAAAAGACACCTCTGAAGCCGATGAAAGTCAGTCCGAAGCGCCGCGTGCTTATCCAATCAAGCTCCCGCTATCACAATTCCGGTTATCTGGACTTTGCGGGCGATCAGTACGAAAAACTGTTCGGCAAGGAAAAGTACGAAATTCTCTTCATCCCGTACGCTAAAGTGGCGGGCACGTACGATGCCTATGAAAAGCAGGTTCAGGATGCCTTCAAGCCCTACGGTCACAAGATCGTGAGCATCCATCGCTTTAAGGATCCGAAGAAGGCTGTTCGCGAAGCTAAGGCAATCGCCGTTGGCGGCGGTAACACTTGGGCGTTGGTGACGCGCATGTACGAAGCGGGCATCATTGATCTGATTCGCGAACGTGTCAACGCAGGTGTTCCGTACTGCGGCTGGTCCGCGGGCGGCAACGTGGCTTGCCCGACGCTGCGCACCACTAACGACATGCCGATCGCTGAACCGCCGTCCTTCAACACTTTCGGCTTCATTCCGTTCCAAACCAACCCACACTTCATTTCGGGCGGCACGCAGGGCCTTAACAACGAAACCCGTGAAGACCGTCTTGAAGAGTTCCTCTGGTACAACAAAGATGAAGAGGTGATCGGTCTGCCCGAAGGCACGGCATTGTTTGTGACCGGCGAATTCGACTGCGAAGTGATCGGACCGAAAGACAGCGAAGCTCTCTACTGGTTCCGTCAGTCCGAAAAAGGCATGAAGTTGGAACGCATCCCGCTGGGCACCAAGTTCGATCTGCGCAAGATCGTTCCTGGCGGCAAGCTCTGATTAACGAGAAAGTGAAATGACCGTCGTTCTTTGAACTGACGGTTATGAATCGGGCGACAGACTTTTTGCGAAGTTGGCCGCCCGATTCGTTTATGACTTTAGAAGTGATAGGTCATGCCGGCGTAGTAGACCATCGGGTCGTCGCCGAAGGCAATCGCTTCACCCGGAGAGGAGGATCCGCCGCCGCCGATGCTGTATTGAGCATCGTCGTCGTTCTGGATGCCGGTCAGACCGGTGTAGAGCGTGAGCTTTTTGCTCATCGGATAGTCATAGCGAACACCCCAAGCCCAGGCGTCACCGTCTTCTGCCGAGTGGTTCTTCAGGTAACCAACGGTGGCGATGAACTTGCCGGGACCGATCGGAGCGCTTGCACCCAACTGCACCATGTCCAGATCGGGACTCTTGGCTGTGTTTGTGCCACCAAGGTCCGAGCCGACGGCTTCATCGGAACCTTCACGGTGAACGTACAGGATCGAAGGTTTGATCACCTCAAAGTCGTATGCCGCACCGAAGGCCCAGTAGCTGTCCCAGTCGGCGTAACCGGAGATCGCCGTGTTCTGGTGCAGGTAGCTTGCCATGACGGACAACGGACCGGACTGATAGCGGAAACCGATGTTGTAGACGTTGCCGCGCGTCGGCGAATTGGAGTTGGCACTCGTCTGTTCGCCCAAAGCGGCGTAAAGTTGAATCGTCAGGCCGCCGAAGGAAGGCGAGTCGTAACTGATCGAATTGCTAAAGCGCGTCGTTTCGTCGGCCGTGTAGCCGTTGATCGTGCCTTCAAACTGAGGGCAGGCGAAGTAGTTGGCGGCACTCGACATGGTGAGACCGGCCGGGTCGATCATGGCCATGGTCAGGAAGTGCGGCGTGTACTGACGGCCGAGAGAAAGTGAGCCGTAGTTGCCGCGGATGCCCACCAGAGCTTCACGGTCAAAGAGTCGGTTGTCGGCGGCCATGGAGCCGGTGTCGACGAAGATCGTGCTTTCGAGCTTGTAGAAGACTTCGGCGCCGTTGCCGAGCAGTTCGCTGCCCATGAAGCCGAAGTTAGAGCCCTCTCGAAGGCCGCTCGAAACACGAACGTTGGTTTTGTCCCCGTTGTAATAGACCTCCATGCCGGTGTCGACCGTACCATATACGGTAACCGGGCCTGCAAGAACGCAGCCGGAAGCACCCAACAGCAAGGAAGCAAACAGAGCGGTTTGATTCATGCGCATGGATTCTCTCCTTTTTGAAGAGTTGTTGGACATACAACCCCGCCGAGGAAGGCCGCCCTTTCGGGCGGACTTCCGGGGTTAAGGAAGTATGTGGAGAGAGGAAACGTTAGATGGCGATGCTCTTAACCTTCTTGTCGATGTCGCCGCCGGCGGCCAAGATGCCGGCCAGACGACCGAAGGTCAGGCAGCGTCCGTGGTTCATGCCCGGGCAAATGGTCGGGTAGTCACCGGAGCCGAAGTAGTCGCCTGCGGCGGCACCGGCCACCCACAAGCCTTCAATCGGACGATGCTGGGCATCGAGGACATGAAGTGACGGATCCGTATGCAGACCACCGCTCATGGCAAGCAGAGAGCTGGCAAGCTTGCCTGCATAGAAGGGCGGCTTCACGATCGGGGTGAGCAATTCGGTACGCTTACCGAAGTCTTCGTCACGGCCCTTCTTGACGAGTTCGTTGTAGCGTGCAACGGTGCGCTTCAGGTTGTCGGCCGGAACTCCCATCTTCTTGGCAAGTTCATCGAGCGTATTGGCGACAACAACCTTGCCGTCCTTGATGTGCTGAGCCTGCGTGGCTTTTTCGACATCCACGTTCCAGCCAGCGCCCCAGGGCTGCCACATCTGGCCGTAGAACAAGCCGCCGCCCATGTTGCCGTCGACCTGCTTCTTAACTTGGCCGAGCCATTCGGAGTCATAGACCGACCAGGCGATACCGTGATCCTGAAGTTCCTTACTGCAGGACTTGGACTGGGTGTTGACGTCTTCATTCATGAAGCGGTTGCCCTGACCGTTGACATGCAGGAAGCCGTAGCTCGCGGCACCGGCTTCGAGGTGAACCGTTGCGGCGTGGTTGTCGTTCTTCTGCATGACACCGCCGATCTGCATGGCCATGATATGGCCGTCGCCCGTGTTGGACTTCGTGGGATAGTAGATCTGAGCATCCACGCGCAGCGAGTACGGCGAATAGCACTTGCGCATTTCCATGTTCGACGCATAACAGCCGGTGGCGATGATGACGCCCTTCTTGGCATTGATGCGAGTGTAGTTGCCGCGGCGGCCGACGATGAGGCCGGTGACGCGTCCGTTGTTCTTTTCGCGGATAAGCTGTACGGCAGGCGTGCGATACATGATGTTGACGCCTTTGGCCTTGAGTTCCTTTTCAAAGCACGGCATCAGGACGACGTTGCCGATGCCCGTCGAATTACCGTACGTATAGTCAAGCGACACATCTTTGTTGTAGAAGAAGTGCGTAACCGGGAATTCGGTGTAGGTCGGGCCTTTGTAATAGCCTTCCCAGAGCGTCACCTTAACGTCGTTCTTTGCTGCAAGATCAACGGCCCAATCCATGCAGGCACCGCACTTCTTGGCAAACATCCAAAGCAGACGTTCGTCCATGCGGCCCTGGCCCCAAGCGATCAGACGACGAACAATTTCGGCTGCGTCGACATTGACCTTCATGGACTTCTGCACTTTGCTGCCGAAAGCGGTGATGTGACCGCCACGAGCCGACCAGCTGCGGGTCTTTTCGACGACGACAACCTTGGCACCTTCTTCGGCGGCAGACAAGGCGGCGGAGAAACCGGCCAAACCGGCACCGATCACGACAACGTCCGTGTCAACGGTTTTCTTGATCTGGTCAGCCGGAATCTTTTCCATCGGCTTTTCCCAGGACCAGTTCGAGCATTTCGGCTTGGCCCATTCGGCAGGGATGTCACCGGCGTGCGAGGCACCGGCAAGCGCCACTCCGGCGGTGGCGAGCGTACCCTTCAAAAAGCCGCGACGAGACAGAGCAACATGGTCGTTCGACATATTCATTCTCTCCTTTGTTTATGAGAACAACAGTTTGTTGACGCGCTGTTCGATTGTTTTAAGGAACGGACAGCTTGGTCTTATGGCATTCGGAACAGGCGGAAACGCTCGGCTTGTGTCCCTTGTGGCACTGCAGGCATTCGTAGGTGTCGAAATGACCGGCGTGCACATTGGGAACTTTATGGCCGTCCATGGTGATGGGCTTGCCTTTGGGAGTTTCGGTGTGGCAGTTGATGCAGGATTGTTCGGTGACGTTTGTTGCCGAAGGCTGGCCTTCAATATGGCAGGATGTGCAGGCAACGCCGCGTTTGGCGTGACCGTCCGCAACGGCTGCGCTGATCGAAGCCGAGAACACCAGCAAAGAGGAACAAACCACAGAAACCAGGACCTGACTGAACCGCATCGAAGTTATCTCCCAAATCGTGTTTCGCACTGTTTTTAAATGAATTCCGTGCTCAAAGTTCACGATAAAAGGAGCGCAAAACGGCTCTGTCAGCTGGCTGACACTTTTAGTGGAAAAGAAATTTGAGGCGCTCAAAAGTGTCATTTTGCTAACACTTTTGACGGATGCAAAACGGGCCGAAGACGTATGTCCTCAACCCGTCGAAAATTGCTTATCCGAGATCGGATAAACAGTCAGTCAAGTTATTTCTTGGTTTCAACTTTGGCCCAGGGATCGAACTTGGGCGTGTTGGGACCGGACGGCGGCAGCACCGGGTATTCCACCTTGGGTTGATCGCCTGTCAGGGTTTTCAGGAACGCGGTGATGTCATCAATTTCCTGTTTGGTGTAGCGCTTGCCCAGCTGAAGATCGCCCATGATCGAGACGGATTCTTCAAGCGACCAGACGGCGCCGTCGTGGAAGTACGGGTAGGTGAGTTCGATGTTGCGCAGCATCGGAACCTTGAAGGTCATGCGGTCCTGGTCGCGGCCGGAAATGGCCTTGACGCCTTCGGCGGTGTTCGTAGTCTTATAGGGACGCACGACGCCCATCTTCTGGAAGGACTGACCGCCCAACTGAGCGCCGTTGTGGCAGATCGTGCAGCCAGATTCCTTAAAGATCTTATAGCCGTTCAATTCCTGCTGGGTGATGGCGTTTTTGTCGCCCTTGAGCCACTTGTCAAAGCGAGCGTTCGGGGTGACAAGGGTGCGTTCAAACTCAGCCATGGCTTCGGTGATGCGCTTGATGTTGACTTCAGCGTCGCCGAAAGCCTTCTTGAAGTAAGGAGCGTAGCCAGGGATCGAAGCGATGACCTTCACGGCCATTTCGTGGGTGGAGGCCATTTCAAGCGGATTGGCAATGGGGCCGGCTGCTTGTTCGGCAAGCGTCTTGGCGCGGCCGTCCCAGAATTGAGCGACCTGACCGAAGGAGTTCAATACGGTCGGCGAATTGATCGGCCCCTGTGCCCAGCGATCGCCGATGGAAGTCTGCAGATTGTCCACACCGCCTGTGGCAAGGTTGTGGCAGCTGTTGCACGAAATAAAGCCGGAACGGGACAGACGCGGTTCGAAGAAGAGCATTTTGCCGAGCTCGACCAGAGCCGGATTTTTGACTTCGACCGGTTCAATCGGATCAATGGGTTCGGCGGCCTGAACGGAGGCGCACAGCGACATCATGGCGCCGGCGATGGCGCAGCTAAGAGCAAGTTTTTTCATCGGTCTCTCCTGTATTTGAGAAGGCTGCTTGCAGTAGAGAAGGTGTCGCAAACAGGTTGAAGGCATCGTAGGGGGACGCAGGGGAGAGAGTCCAATACTGATTTTCTACTTGACTGATAGGTCGAGGCTATGAAGTGAAAAAACGGCTTTGCAGTTGATCTCAATGTAATGGTTATGCGTCTGATTTAAAAGAAAAAGACGACGAATCTCCGATTTGCGTACAGACGAGGATTCGGACGAAAAAAGGTAGGAAATACGCGATTGGATATTTGTCGCGGTCGCGAAAAACGGGCCTGAAAAGCCGATTCAGACGATCATCTGTTGCCGTTTGCATCGAGTGCTGATTGAGTACCCGATGCGCGTAGATCGACACCGTTCAAAGCGCGGCGGTGACGGCGTTTGCGGATTTTGGCTGCCGGCGTGGCTCCGCGATGCGTCCAGTCTTGCAGTGCGGCAAAAAGCGAATGGGAAACACACAGGTGTTTGTCACATTTCTTCAGCAGACCTTCTCCAAGCCACTGGTTGAGAATGGAAGAGACTGTCGGGCGAGCCACTGAAACGATTTGGGAGATTTCGATGGTAGTGAGCGAATATTCCAGAGGATAGTAACCTTCTGAATCAGGTTTAGTTTGTAGGTTGTGAATCAGACTTGCAAAGAGCGTGACGATGCGATCCGGAGCCGAGAGCGTAAAGTTGGCGATCATGCCTTCCATGTCGGATTCGTGATCGTGAATGACGCCGATGGCATGCTTGCGCTGGATTGCGGGATTTTCAGCGAGAAATTGCAAAAAGAGGTCGCGGGTGACCAGGCGAACTTCGGTTTCTCGCAGGGCGGCGTCTGTTACGTTGACGATGTTGCCAGACAAACCGTCGACATCACCCATGAGTCTGCCGGGCAGAACTAACGTGAAAATATGGTTGTGCCCGTGTCTGTCCTGAAAGGAAAAGGAGCCGAGGCCGGAGAGTACCAAGGCGATTTCACCTCGGTCTCCGCCGTTGAAGATGCAACCGCCGGCAGGAAGCTTTGCCCAACGGCCGCAGGTATTGAACAGGCGCACAATGTCGGGATCCGTTGGCGCATGGATCCACGGTGAGCCTAGAAAAACCTGTCGCATAGGCCACCTCAATTTCTAGTTCTTTTACCGGATGCCAAGGAATCCGGCACGACGGCCGTTGGTTCCCCTGCAGATGAGAATCAACGGCGCTGAGGTTTGTATCAGACAGATATTAGGACAAAGAGAAGTAAGACGAAAGAGTTTCGGAGGTTCGCAAAGAGGCTTTAGAGTGCGGATTTACACCGATTTTTGGCTTAAAGATACAACTCTTCAAAAAATGACCCCATAAAGATCGTTTACTCGCGGTAAACTTACGCGACATTTTGTTTCTGCGATTCCGTCCACGGTTGACTTGTGACTCAACCGCGGACGGTTTTGTGCATGCACTGACAACACAGATTCACTCTTAACTCATGACGGGTACGTTCATCAAAACAGCCCTGGCAGGGGCGGTTTCGGCTCTTTTGGCCGCGGCTGCATCCGCACAGGTTTTCACCATTTCCGACATTCGCGTCGAGGGCATTCAGCGTACCGAGCCCGGTACGGTCTTTTCGCATCTGCCGTTTCGCGTAGGCGACGAATACAACCCCGAGCGCGGTGCGGAAGCCATCCATCAGCTTTATTCCTCCGGTTTGTTCCGTGACATCGATTTGTCGGTCGATGGCACGGTGCTGGTGGTGAACGTGGTCGAACGTCCGGCTGTCGCAGCCATTGAAACGAACGGCATTAAGGCTTTCGACAAGGACGGTGTGGAAAAGAGTCTGCGTGACGTCGGTCTTGCTGAAGGCCGAATTTTCGACCACTCGATTTTGGAACGTGCCGATCAGGAATTGCGCCGTCAATACCTCTCGCAGGGCTACTACGGCGTTGATATCAAGACCTCGGCTACGCCGCTGGAACGCAACCGCGTCCGTATTACGATCAACGTTGACGAAGGCGCTGCCTCGTCCATCAAGCAGATCCGCTTCGTGGGCAACACGGTGTTTGATTCGGATGAATTGGCCGATCAGATGCAGCTTGCCGAACACAAGTGGTCCAGTTTCTACACTAAGCGTGACCTCTACTCGCGTGAAAAGCTCGCGGCTGACTTGGAAACGCTGCGCAGCTTCTACCAGAATCAGGGCTACCTCGACTTCAAAGTCGACAGCGTCCAGGTTTCCGTGGCTCCCAATAAGTCCGACATCTTCATCACGATCAACGTGACCGAAGGCAAGCAATACACCGTCAACAACATCACGTTGGGCGGTGACATGCTGGGGCTTGACGACGAGGTCAAACCTTTGGTTGTGTTTGAACCGGGCGAGATCTACAACGCCGAACGCATCAACGAGATGACGAAGACGATTGTGGATAAGTTCTCGGCTCTTGGCTACGCCTTTGCGACCGTGACGCCCAATCCCGTGCCTATCGAAGGCAAGGACGCAGTCAACATCGTGCTCACGGTTGACCCGGGCCGCCGCGCCTATGTTCGCCACGTCAACATCACCGGCAACACCCGTACTCGCGACGACGTGATCCGTCGTGAAGTGCGCCAGTACGAATCCGCCTGGTTTGACAGTGAAAAGGTGAAGGTCTCACGCGATCGTATCGACCGCTTGGGTTACTTTGATTCGGTGACTGCCGAACCCAAGCCCGTGGAAGGCACGCGTGACCAGGTTGACCTCGAAATCAACGTGAAGGAACGTCCGACGGGTTCCATCTCGCTCGGTGCCGGTTACTCCACGTCCGACGGTGTGATCCTGTCGGCAGGCTTCGCGCAGGATAACGTGTTCGGTTCGGGCAAGTCCTTCAGTGTCGAAGTCAACACGTCCAAGAGTATGCGTACATACGCTGTGAGCTTGGGCGAACCGTATATCACGCCGGAAGGCATCAGCCGCCACATTGACTTGTACGACCGCCGCGTTGACTTGGACGAGCTCGACGTTTCGAACGTGGCTTACGAAACGATCGGTGCCGGTATGAGTTTTGGTATCCCGGTGACGGAAAACGATCGAGTATTCTTGGGCATGCGTCTGGAACAAACCAAAGTTGACCTGCGTGGTTCGAATCCAGAAGGGGGATGGTATGACGAAGAAAATACGTCTCCTCAACGCTATTGGGACTATGTGGATGAATACGGCGACAATCCCAAGGCTGCCTTGCTGACCTTGGGATGGTCACGAGATACTCGAGACAACGTGCTCGCTCCGACCCGTGGCCGCTATCAGCGCTTGTCTGCTGAGTTTGCTTTGCCTGTCTGGGAACAGCGCTACTACCGCGCCACCTACCAGTTGACGCAGTACTTCCCGTTGTCCAAATCCTGGACTCTGGGCATGAACTTCCAGTTCGGCTACGGTGATACCTACGGCGACAAGATGTTCCCGTTCTTCAAGAACTTCTACGCCGGCGGTATCGGCTCGGTGCGCGGCTTTGAAACGTCGTCCATTGGTCCGAGAGACGCTTATAACAATGACCGTCTCGGCGGTGACCGTCAGTTGATTTTCTCAACCGAATTACTGACGCCGCTACCTGGTGCCGACCGTACGTTGCGCGGTCTGCTGTTCTTTGACGCTGGTACTGTTTGGGGTTATTCACGTGATAACTATCAAGATGGATACTATCGTCAGGATATGGATCTCAGCGAACTGCGCTACTCCGTCGGTTTCGGTGTGGCTTGGATTTCGCCCTTGGGCCCGTTGAAGTTCTCTCTGGCCTTCCCGCTCAACAAGAAGGATAGTGACGAAGTTCAGCGCTTCCAGTTCCAGATCGGTACGGGCTTCTAAGCGCCGAGGTATAAAATTAAAAAATTGTTTGGCCGAATGCATGGTTTGACCGGCATTCGGTCGACTCCGGAATTCGGCGGATACGCCGTGTAACTCTTTTCATCGGCAAAACGACGTAAAAGCTCCTAAGATGCGAGCAGGACGTTTTCCGAAAAGACTTTCAGACTCGAAAGGAAGCTAACAGATGTTTAAGAAGATTCTGACGGCTGCTGCCGTTGCTGCTGTGATGTGCGGTTCGGCCTCTGCTGTCGCTGCTGACTTCAAGATCGGCCTGGTTTCTCCGGCTCGCATTCTTGCCGAATCCGCTCCGGCAGTTGCTGCTCAGGAAAAGCTCAAGACCTACTTCAAGAAGCGCGAAGACGAACTCAACCGCGACATTCGCGACTTCCGCACTCGTGCTCAGAAGTTTGAAAAGGACGCTCCCGTGATGACTGACAGCGAACGCTTGAAGCAGCGTCAGTCGCTTGCCGAGACTGAACGTGACATCGCTCGCCGTCAGCGTGCTCTCGTTGAAGAGCGCAACCAGCGTGCCAACGAAGAAAGCCAGATCATTCTGCAGCGTGCCAACCGCATCATTCAGGACATCGCCAAGAAGCAGAAGTACGACCTGATCATTCAGGACGCCATCTGGGTGAGCCCGAAGGTGGATATCACCGAACAGGTGATCAAGGAACTCAACAAGCCTGCCAAGTAATTTCTACTTGCGCTTGACGGGAATGATCGACAGCTGCTCGAATACGTTTTTCCGAGTGCCGTCGGTCGTCCTGCGAGCAGGCGAAGAGAAAGCCGCGCCGACTTTTCCCGGTCGAAGCGCGGTTTTTTGCAGATGAATTTTGCCGATCCTTGCTGCGCAAGGATTTCGGTGCCTCAGGAAATGACGCTATGTTCCGAATCGATGCATTGATCCGTGAAATTGAAACGCTCTCCGAAGGGCGACTGACGAGTAGGCCGCTGTGCGGAGCTGAAAATATGACCGTGCGCACGTTTGCGCCGCTCAATCATGCGGCGGCCGACACCGTTGCCTTCCTGGCACAGTCCAAGTACCGCGATGAAGCCAAAGCTTCGCAGGCGGGCGTTCTGGTGATTTCTCAGGCCGACAGCGAGGTCATGTATGGTGAAGAGGGACCCCGCCGTCCCGTTGTTATCACCAAAAATCCTTATGCCTGGTTTGCCTACGCGCTGCAGATCATGACCCGTCGTCCGATGCCCGCCGGCGGCATTCGCGAGGGCGCTCATGTCGATCCGACCGCCAAGGTTGCGTCCAGCGCCGTGATCGAAGCCGGGGCTACGGTGGCCGCAGGCGCTGTGATCGGTGAAAACACGCGCGTTTATCCTGGCGCCTACATCGGTGAAGGCACGGTGGTGGGTGACAACACGATCATCTACGCCAACGCGACCGTCTACCACGGCTGCCGCATCGGCAATCGCGTCATTCTGCACTCGGGCTGCGTGATCGGTGCCGACGGCTTTGGCTTTGCTCCGCTCGATGGCCACTGGGTCAAGATTCCGCAGATCGGCGGCGTGACAATCGAAGACGATGTCGAAATTGGCGCCAATACGACCATTGACCGCGGCGCGCTTGAAAACACGCTGGTACGTAAGGGCAGCAAGCTCGACAACCAGATCCAGCTCGGACACAACTGCAAGGTGGGTGAATGCTCCGTGATGGCCGCCTGCACGGGCGTTGCGGGCTCCACACACATCGGCAGCCACTGCATCATCGGCGGTGCGGCCAACATCAACGGTCACATTGAAATTCCCGATGGCGTAAGCGTTGGCCCGGCTACCTCTCTCATGAGTTGGCACAAGGGCGAAAAGGCCATGTCTGGCTTCTTCCCGGCCATGGGCCACCGTGAATTCGAACGTGCTGCCGTGCTCGTGATGAATTTGCCCAAGATGCGCAAGCAGATCAAGGAACTCGAAACGCGTCTTGCCGCTCTTCAGCCGAAAGGTTGAAGCGCTCTTTAAAGCTCGGTGTTAATATTTTTTCGTCTTGCGCCCGCCGTCTGCGGGCTTAGACTCCGATTCGGCTTGTCGATAATTCGACCACATTGAACTTTCCAGGACTGCCCGAAGAAGGCAGATGAGATAACCCCAATGGCTGACACGAAAACCATTCATGACATCATGCGGATTTTGCCGCACCGTTTTCCATTTCTTCTGATTGACCGAGTGCTTGAGATCAGCGATGATCACACAACGTGCAAGGTTCTCAAGAACGTGACGGCAAACGAACCGCAGTTCACCGGGCATTTTCCCGAATACCCCGTGATGCCCGGAGTGCTCATCATCGAAGCAATGGCTCAGGCCTGTGCCGTGCTCGGCATCGCTCGTCTGACGGAAGAAGAGCGCCGGGAAAAGGCTCTGTTTTTCTTTGCCGGCATTGACGAGGCTCGTTTCAAGCGCGTTGTTCAGCCCGGCGACCAGCTTATTTTTGAGTGCAAGTTTGTTAAGGCTCGTGCCGGTATCGGTTGGTACGAGGCCCGCGCACTTGTTGACGGCCATGTGGCCTGCGAGGCCAAACTGATGTGCGCTCGCCGTAAGGCTGAGTAATTGCATCGGTTTCGACGCGAATTTTTTTTCGGACTCATTTCGAAGGCGCACATGGGATAATTCCCGTGTGCGCTATTATTCGCGCAGGCGCGTGAAGAATTTTCACGGGCCCGATAACATACGGCGGGGAAAAACATCCCCCGAGCGATCTCCCAAACACGGGGAGACACTTTTTTATTGCTGCCAGTAATGGGCTCAAGAGGCCCTGCGAAAGGATAGTCATGGCCAAAATCCATCATTCCAGCATTATCGATATTCGAGCCGAACTTGACGATGATGTTGAGGTCGGTCCGTTTTGCATGGTGGGGCCGCACGTTCGCATCGGCGCCGGTACCGTTCTCGAAAGTCACGTGGTTGTCAAAGGCCTGACCACGATCGGTCGTAACAATCGATTCTTCCAAGGTGCCGCCGTCGGTTGCGAACCGCAGGACAAGAAGTACAAGGGCGAAGAAACCTATCTTGAGATCGGCGACGACAACATTGTTCGCGAAAACTGCACGATTTCGACCGGCACGATTCAGGACCAGAGCATTACGCGCGTCGGCAGCCGCAATCTGCTGATGGCCAACGTTCACGTGGCGCATGACTGTGTTCTCGGCAACGATCTGATCATCGCCAACAACGTGGCTTTGGCCGGACACGTGCATGTCGACGATTTTGCCGTGATCGGCGGCCAGACCGGTGTGCACCAGTTTGTTCACATCGGCACGCGCTCCATGACGGGGGGTGTCTCCGGTCTTTCGCACGATTTGCCGCCGTACGTGATTTGCGCGGGCAACCCCGCCAAGAGCTTCGGGCTCAATCTTGTGGGGCTGCGCCGCGCAGGCTATTCGAGCGATACGATCGGCCGCATCAAGGCTCTGTATAAGGCGCTTTACATGGAAGGCCTCACGGTGGCGCAGGCCGTTGAACAGATGGATACGCTGATTGCCGACGCTCCTGAAGAAGTTCGTCCGATTCTTGCCGCGATGCGCGACTTCGTTGCCAACAACACGCGCGGCATCGTTCGTCCGTAATTCAGATTTAAGACCGAAAAGCCCGTTGGGAAGGTCGTTTCCTGCGGGCTTTTTCTTCTGTAGTTCACTGATACTCCGAGGTTTGTATGACTGAGCAGGACGCCGATTTCAGCGCCGAAAAGGCCCAGCCGTTGACCTATGCCGACGGTGCCGCGTGGCTTGCCGGCGAAGCCAGCGGAGATTTTCTCGCGAGTCTTGTGCTCCCTGAAGTTGCCAAGCGCATGGACGGTGCGCCTCAGTTCGGCGTGGGCGGCGAAAAAATGCTCGCTGCAGGCCTTGAAGGCTGGTATCCGGCAAACCGCCTGTCGGTGCGCGGCTATGTTGAGGTACTCAAGAAGCTTCCGGGCATTCTGATGTTGCGCCGCGCCATGCTCAAGCGCGTCTCGAATATTCGTCCGCGCGTGTTCGTGGGCGTTGACGCACCGGACTTTAATCTTGGCGTAGAAGCAAAACTCAAGGCAGCCGGCATTCGTACGGTTCACTTTGTTTCGCCCTCCATTTGGGCCTGGCGCCCGGAGCGCATTCATAAGATCCGAGCTGCGGTTGACCACATGCTTTTGGTGTTTCCGTTCGAAGAGGAAATCTATAAGCGCGAAAACGTGCCGGCGACTTATATCGGTCATCCGCTTGCGGGCGTGATTCCGATGGTGCCGGACACCGAAGGCGCACGCCGCAAGCTCGGGATCGAAACCAACGGTGAACCGGTCTTTGCCGTGCTCCCTGGCTCGCGCAAGGATGAAATCTTCGGTTGCGGTCCGGTGTTTTTTGAAGCTTGCGAGCGCGTGATCGAACGTATCGGGGCGGGGCATTTCGTGGTGCCCGCCATTGACGCCCAGGCGCGAGAATGGATTGCATCGGTTGCCACGCGTAACCGCCGACTGAGCGAACGTCTGACAGTGGTGACCGGTCAGTCGCATGCCGTATTGGAATCGGCTGACGCCGTGCTTGTGGCTTCCGGCACGGCTGCTCTGGAAGCGGCGCTTTACAAGAAGCCGATGGTGGTGGGTTACGCTATGCCCGCATTGTCCGCATTGATCATGAAGGATAAGGGGCTGATTCCGTACGTGAGTCTTCCGAACATCCTGGCAGGCCGCGCCATCGTGCCGGAATTTCTTCACTACTACTGCACGGCCGATGCGATGGCCTGCAGCCTAATTGATCAGCTCAAGGACAGCCGCCGCAAGACGCTCGAGGATATTTTCACGGGTATGCACGAGTCGCTTTTGCGTCCCACTGCGGATTTGGCAGCTGAAGCCATTATGCAGACTGCAGGAGCAGCCCGCCGATGAGTTCCAAAACAATTCCGATTGCCGACGAGTCACAGGCAAGTTCCCCCATGCGCCTTCCTGTGCCGATCACGGGGCGCATTCGGTTTGAAAACGGTCATTTGATTGACGAGCGCGGTCGTCCCTTGCGAGACCTGCGAATTTCGCTTACCGATCACTGCAATTTCCGTTGCCGCTACTGCATGCCCAAGGAGAAGTTCGACTCCAAGCATCAGTTCCTCGCGCACACGGAATTGCTTTCGTTTGAGGAAATTAAGCGTCTGGTCGGCATTTTCCTGCGCTTTGGTGTACAAAAGATTCGTCTCACTGGCGGTGAACCGCTGCTTCGCAAGCACGTTTGCAATCTGATCGCCGATCTGAAATCGATGCGCACCACGAGTGGTAAGAGCCCGGACATCGCGATGACAACTAACGGCACGCTCTTAAAGCGCATGGCGGCCGACTTGAAGGCTGCAGGGCTTGATCGCGTCACGGTGTCTTTGGACGCATTGAATGAGGATCTTTTCCAGTCGATTAACGACGTGGGCTTCCCGGCCGCCAAGGTGATCGAATCCATCGAAGCGGCGCAGGCGCTCGGCATTCCTGTCAAGATCAACACTGTCGTCAAACGCGGCATGAACGAAGGCGAAATCATCCCGATTCTGGAACGGTTCCGAAATACGGGAGTGATCGTGCGTTTCATCGAATACATGGATGCGGGTACAGCCAACGGCTGGCGCATGGATGATGTCGTGCCGTCGGCCGAATTGGTCGAACGCATCAATGCCGTCTGGCCGATTGAACCTATTGATCCCAATTACACGGGGGAGACGGCAACCCGATGGCGCTACAAAGACGGGGCAGGAGAGATTGGCTTTATCAGTTCCGTGACGCAGGCTTTCTGCAGGGACTGCTCCCGCGTACGCCTTTCGATCGAAGGCAGCCTCGTGCTGTGCCTCTTTGCCGATCGTGGTTACGACCTCAGAACGCTGCTACGCGGCGGCGCGACGGATGATGAAATTGCCGACGCGATTGCGCGTATTTGGAGTGCGAGAGACGACCACTACTCAGAAATTCGTTTGTCGGAAACGCAAAAGCGCAGCCGCAGCAGAATAGAGATGCAGTTCATCGGAGGCTAAAAGAGTCTGCCGGAAACGTAGCAATCGACGTTTTTTCCGAATCCACCGAGCTTTGGTGTTGCTATCATCTGCGAAGCGTCCGGACGAGATTTAGTGCCGACGCAATGTTTGTTGTGAAAGGGTGTTTATGAATCGTCGTCGTCTTTTGTTGTTGGTGTCTTCTTTGGGTGCGGCTGTTTTGGCCGGTTGTGCCTCCTCGCAAAAAGCAGACAAGCTTGTCGGCACGTTTCATATTGATCCAAACGACCCCTACGGCAAACTGAAGCAGTACAGAAGTTCCATCAATCTTTTGAGTGCTCGTCTGGCTGTGGCCTTCCAGAACCTCTTTAGCATCAGCGAACTCTACAAAGAAGGTCCCCGCGGCGACGAGATCATGAAGGCAAGTCTTGAAGACATCAAGAAACTTCACGCCGAGCTCAACAAGTACCTGCAAAAGGCTCCTGAAATCCGTCAGACGATCCAACCTGAAAACGCCAAGCTTTTGGCCGCTTACGACGAATATATCAAGGCGCTCGCGGGTGTTGCCGCCATTGATTACGGCGATATCAGTCAGGAACGAATCGACGCGCTCGTCCAAGCCGGTTCCAACATGGAGCCGCTGATTCCCTGATTGCGGGATTCTTCAGCCTAATCACCTGAAATCAAAGAAAAAAGTTCAGCCGTCCGGGGTTAGTTCGGGCGGCTGAATTGTTTTGGAAATCGTTTGCTGTACAGCATAACTCACGAAAGCCGGCAAACGCCGGCTTTCGACTTCCTGCAAAAGTCTGATCAGGCACAGAGATACGGCAAAGCGTAGAGTAGCAGCGCCAGAATGCAGACAGTGGCGACGATCACCTTCCAGACAAGGTACTCGCGATCCATTGCGGCAATTTCTGCGGAGTCCTGCGGCATGTCAAGCGCACCGGTTTGTTCAAGCGTCGGTGTGGCGTTTTCTGCCTTGGCATTGTGTCGACTGCAGCAAAAGTAGATCGCCAGTCCCAACACGCACCAAATGACGCCTGTGATGAAGGCGTTGGTATCCAGCTGGGTCATCATGTACAGGTAAATGAGGGCGGAGACTGGAGCGCCTATAGCGACAAGCGGAGCTTTATAGGGACGTTGCAGATCCGGGCAACGACGGCGCAGAGCCCAGGCGGCCAGGATGCCGATGACGTAATAGAGTAGGTCGGCAAAGAGCGACAGCGAGGCAATGTAGATGAGCGAATCGGTGGCAATCAACGCCATTGTGAGAGCGCCCAAAGTGATGATGGCTACATGCGGCGTCTGAAAGCGACTGGTCTTGGCAAAGACGCTCGGCATTACACCGTCGCGCGCCATTGTAAAGAGATAGCGGGGGATAGTGGCGATGGCAGCGTTCATGGTGGAGAAGTCGCCGCCGAAGGCAACGCCCGCAGCCAGCAGCGCCAGGGGCAGGCCCAGAATTCCGGCAGCCTTCATTGCATCGGCGTAGGGGGCCTGAGCCGTGGCGAGAGCCGCCAGGCTTTCAGCCGGCGTAATGGCGATCAGGAACCACTGAAAGAGCGCGTTGACCGCAAACACGACGAAAGGCGCCAGAAAAAGCGCACGCGGAATATTGATGCGGGGATATTTGATTTCTTCGCCCATGGCGACGCAGGCTTCAAATCCGGCAAAGCACCACCAAATCATGCAGACGCTCGCCGCAAAACTCATCTGCCCTTCCTTGGGCAGGAACGATGGAGCCTGAACGAAAGAGGGGAGATTGATGTTTGGGATCATGGTGAGAAACCAGATCACGGCAACGCCCCAGAAGAAGAACATGAAGCCGTTTTGCAAACGTCCTGCAATTTTGACGCCGCAGACATTGGCGATGATGAAGCCTGCTGTTACTACGACGGCAATGGCCACGTCGGAAAAGGGGAGCGTCACGCCGAAAGCGGAAAAGAGCGTCTTGAAGTAATAGCTGAAAGCCAGCGCCTCACCGCCGGTGACCGCAACCAACGAGATGATGAAGTTCCAGCCGGCAAGAACACCGGCTGCGCGTCCGATTCCGACGGAAGCGAACTGGTAGGTACCGCCGGCATATGGCAGAGCTGCGCCCATCTCGGCATAAAGAAGCGCAGGATAAACGCTGATGAGAAGTGCCACGATGGTGGCAAAAATGACCGATGGGCCCATCAAACCCACGATATTGGAGCCGACGGTGAAAAGTCCCACGCCGATGACGGAACCAGCCGTAATAGTGACGGCTTCGCGCATGCCGAAGCTACGTTTGAGCGCGGGTGAGCTGTTGATGTCGCTCATGAAAGTCTCCCTGATTTTTTTGTTTCTTGTCTGCCGATTCTCTTAATGGAACCGTGTCAGAGCGGTTTGAGGCCGCATGGGAAATTATCGGGCAAAAGGCCTTTAAAAAAGGCGGAGATTCTAGGCAATTAAGCTTGGAAAACTTGACGTCAAACAAAAAGAAACCGCCCCGGCCGAGACCGAGGCGGATCGCTAATCAGTGAATCTCAAGAAGAGATCAGATTAGAAGCGGTGACGCAGGCCGACGTAGAAGGTGTAGGCAGAAGGGTCGGCATCAACACTGTAATTTTCGATAGTGTTGCCCTGGGAAGTTTCGACCTTGTCTTGCATATAGGAAGCTACAGCGTAAACGTCGGTGCGCTTGCTGAACGGGTAGTCGTAACCAACGCTAACGACATAACGCTTGAAGTCAAAGCTTTCTTGTGCATGGAAATCTTCAAAGCTGTCAGCACTTTCAGCGTCCATGTAGGCAACACCAAACATGGCTTTGCCGCCCCAAAGAGGAGCATCACCGGTCAGGCTGATCGCATAGCCCTTAACCTTGTCGTTAGCTCCAATCGCGTCAACGCCATTGGCCATTTCGATGTCATTGATAACACCACCAAACTTCGTTGCCTTGACTTCGTCAAAGTACTGGGCACCGAGGTAGACCTTGACAACTTCGAAATCATAGCTACCACCCAACGTAACGGACAGGCTGTCGTCAATGCTATCGGCGTGAGCAACTTTGGGACCAAAGGTTGCATAGTTGATAGAGTCAACAGCTAAGTAGGCAGAAAACGGACCGTTCTTATAGGTTGCGCCGATGGCGTAGTAGCGATCGCTGGAGGATTCGTTTTCTTCGCTGTCATTGTCCTTGATAGTGTTACCCATACCGTACTGAGCGTAGACCTTGAAACCGGCAAACTCAGGAGTCTGGTAAGCAACCATGTTATCCCACACACCGGCTGTGGCCATGATATTGCCCACTTGTGCAGAGTATCCACCCCAATCGGAAGTGCCAAAGGCATTAATCATGCCGACCGTAGCCCAGGAAGACTGACCGTTGTTGATAGAACCAATGCGGCCCATGGCGAGCTTACCAAAACCACCTTCGATGAAGAGGCTCGATTCACGATTAAACATGACATCTTCACCTTCACTACCAGTATCGGAGGAGAAGCCATCTTCGAGAATAAAACCAACCGTCAGGCCATTGCCAAGATCCTCGGTACCTTTGAGACCCCAACGGGAACCGGAAGCCTGACCCGACTTCATTTCAAAGGAATCAGTGTCTTCACCAAGACCGTCAGCGTCAACGTGGTTGTAACCGATACCCGTGTCAACGATGCCATAGAGCTGCACGTCAGCAGCCAGAGCGGAACCGGCAAAAGCGCCGAGAACTGCAACAGCAGCCAAAGTCTTTTTCATGATTTATCTCCTACTCATGCAGACCTCTGCATGAGATAAAGTTTTTGCAAAAACCGCCGGACTGGAACATGAGCTATGGACTCTTGCAAAGACATAGCTCAAATCCGGCGGAGTCCTTGCAGGACGGAGACGATCATGTCACTAGAGACTTTTGTGAGACAAGGAAACAGTGAAAGAAAGTGGCTTCGTGGGGGGGGGTAAACCCTAGGAAAAATTACAACACAGAGGATTGACAGAGAGAAAATCGACAATGAAAAACCCGCCCCGGAATATCCGAAGCGGGTTTGATCTAATCAATAAATCTCAGGAAGAAATCAGATTAGAACTTGTGGCGCAGGCCAACAATAACGCTGTACGCGCTGGGGTTCCATTCCATGTCTTTAAGATTTTCGGACTTGCCTTCGATGTCATCGCACATGTAGGAAGCAACGGCATAAACGTCCGTGCGCTTGCTGAACGGATAGTCGTATCCGACGGACACAACCCAGCGAGAGAAGTCGTATTTGTTGCCCATGTCTTCGTTCACGTCGGACTGCTCAGCGTCAACATAACCGGCAGCAGCCATGATCTTGCCGCCAGCAACTGGGGCATCAACACCGAGGCCTACGCCAAAACCGGTAATTGAAGCGTCCTTCAGGAGATCCGTTCCGTACTGATCCTTGTAGGGAGAACCGACATTGCCGGCGATACCGCCCAAGGTGCTGGGCATGACGGTGTCGAAGTACTGAGCGCCAAGGTAGACCTTAGCAACTTCGAAGTCCCAGCTACCGCCCAAGGTCACGGTCAAGCTATCGTCCTGCTCGTCACCCCAGAATTTGGTGCCGTCATTGCTGGCGTAGTTCATGGAGTCGACGGCGAAATAGGCAGAAACAGGACCATTGTCGTAGGTTAAACCGATGGCATAGTAGCGATCAGCCGAAGCTTCGTTTTCTACAGCATCGTCGTGGCCATTCGTGTTGCCCATGGAGTACTGAGCATAGACCTTGAAGCCAGCGAAGTCCGGAGTCTGGTATGCGATCATATTGTCGAACTGACCAGCCAGCGAGAAGATGTTGGAAGCCTGAGCGGTGTAGTCACCAAAAGAGGTGCCGAACGGAGACAGACGACCAACCAATGCCCAGGAGGACTGGCCATTATTGAGGGCGCCGATGCGTCCGAAGGCAACCTTACCGAAGCCACCTTCAAGGAAAAGGCTTGATTCACGGTTGAACATCGTGCCATCATTGCCGGTGTCAGCATCGAAGCCATTTTCAAGAATGAAACCAACCGTCAGGCCATTACCCAAGTCTTCTGTACCTTTGAAGCCGAAACGAGAACCGGAAGCAGTACCGGAATCCATCGTGAAGCTGTCGATATCCTTAACGGTGTTGCTGTCCATATCCACATGGGAGTAGTTCAAGCCAAGGTCAACAATACCGTACAGCTGAACGTCAGCAGCAAGAGCGGAACCGGCGAAAGCGCCGAGAACTGCAACAGCAGCCAAAGTCTTTTTCATGATTTATCTCCTAGTCTTTTTCTAGACTTGCAAGAGTTAAGTTTTTGCAAAAACCGCCGGACGGAACATGAGTGGCGGACCCTTGCGAAGACGCACT
>ULUX01078452.1_pt1 | contig 35577 bp, 37 predicted proteins | sample 1958961 | NCBI WGS metagenome assembly ULUX01 (sample SAMEA4835773, study PRJEB28245) | human gut metagenome | biome: gut microbiome; material: fecal sample | place: Denmark | collected 2008 | reverse complement strand
CTATCCGTGAGGGTGGCCGTACCGTTGGTTCCGGCGTTGTTATCGACATCGCTGAGTAATCTTGCTCTTCTAAACCCCCGCCGCTTTAGCGGCGGTGACGTAAGAAAACATTTATGTGAGAGAATCGGCGTAGTTTAGGCTACGCCGGTTTTCTTTTCTTTTTGGGCTGCTTGGGATTGCTCCCTTGCTTCCTCAAAATCAAATGCACCAATGAAGTTATAGACGATCTCAATTTCTCTGACCTTGATGCGCGGCTCGTTCTCGTCCGGCGTGTAAACCTCGGAGATATAAATTTTCTCCACAAACTCCCGGAGAACAGAAGCGTCAAGCTGCTGCATATCGGTGTACTTCCTGACCGCCGCAATAAACTGTCTGACATTGACTTTCTGCTTTTCCTGTTCCTTGACTTCCTGCCGAAGATGTTCGACAAGGTTTGTAAGGTTGGTCTGTTCCAGCTCATAGTCACGGGACAGTTTGATGAAACGCTCGTCGGAGAGCTTGCCGGAAATGTTATCCTCATACAGTCGCTTGATGATAACGTCCAGCTCGGCAATCCGCTTTTGCGATTGCGTCAGGGTATCTTTCTTTTGCGCCAGCTCCTTGTCCCGTTCCCGCAGGCTTTGATCCGCTGCCCGCTGCACAAAGTCGTCCTCATACTGCGTCACATACTGAATGGCTTCCCGCAGGTTCCGCAGTACGATTTCTTCAAGAACAACGCGACGGATAGAGTGCGTCGAACATAAGGTGCGGTCTTTGCGATAGGTAGAACAGATGTAGTATTCCTGCTCTGGTTTGTAGCAATTAGCCCGGCACAGGTACATCTTACCGCCACAATCCGCACAATACAGCAGGCCGGAGAACATTCCCATGTCGCCCATTCTGGTAGGGCGGCGACGGCCCTGCCGGATTTTCTGGACGATCAGAAACACGCTTTCCTCAATGATGGGTTCCTGTGTGTTCTCAAAGATCACCCATTCCGACGGGTCGTTCCACAGCTTTTTCTTGCTCTTGAACGATTGCTTGGTGGTTTTGAAATTCACCGTATGGCCCAAATAGTCAAGGCGCTCCAAAATCCGTGATACCGTTTCATTCGTCCACTTGTAGGGACTGACAGGCGGCTTATTGGATACCGGCAGCCCCTTATCGTAGGCGTAAGCAGTAGGATTTAGCACCCTATTTTGTGTCAGCCATTTTGCGATCTGCGTCGGCCCCATACCGTCCATGCACAGTGCGAAAATCTTTTGGACTATGGCGGCAGCTTCTTCGTCCACGATCCACCGCTTCTTGTCCTCCGGGTCTTTCTTGTACCCATAGGGCGGGATGGTGGTAAGGTGTTCGCCGGAGCGTCCCTTGGATTGCCACGTTGCCCGGATTTTCTTGCTGGTGTCCTTGGCGTACATTTCATTGAATACGTTGCGGATGGCGGTAAACTCGCTGTCCCCGCGCACACTGTCCACACCGTCATTGACGGCAATAAAGTGGACGCCGTACTCTGGAAACAGCATTTCCGTGTACATCCCGACTTGCAGATAGTTACGCCCGAACCGGCTCATATCCTTAACGACAACGCGCTTAATCTTACCCGCCTTGATGTCGGCAAGCATCCGCTGGAATCCGGGCCGGTTGAAGTTGGTTCCCGAATATCCGTCGTCCTCGTCGTAGTGGCGGATGGCTGTATAGCCGTGATCCCGGCAATACTTTTCCAAAATCCGCTTCTGGTAACAGAATCCAACAGCCTGATGGATCCGTTGGATTTTTTGATAGCCGCCTCTTGACATGTACAATACATTATGATATCATTTCGATATCAAATAAATAGCAAGGAGAGTGGCTATTGTGGAAGAAAAAATTTTGACGACCAAAAAGAGCGGTATGCCGGTGCTTCTCTTGACCATCCTGCTGTATATTGCAGCGGTTCCCCTGTGCATATTGGGCTTTGCTATGACAGAAGAGGGGGCTGCCGGCACGGTGTTTGCGGGGATTGCGTTGGCGATCCTTTCCATTCTTTGGCTGGCTTTCGGCTGGATCTTCTGGTGCGGCCTGAAGGTACTCAAACCCCAGGAGGCTCTGGTACTGACCCTCTTCGGCAAATACATCGGGACTCTGAAGGGGGAGGGATTCTACTACGTCAATCCCTTCTGTACCGCATTCAATCCGGCAGCCAGAACCCGCCTCAAACAGAGCGGTGATGTGGATGGTGGACAGAACGGTACCGCCGTAACTGTTTCCGGCAGCGGTTCCGTAACCGTATCTGCCGATGCCAGCGGCAAGCGGATCTCCCTGAAGATCATGACTCTCAACAACAATCGCCAGAAGATCAACGACTGCCTGGGTAACCCGGTGGAGATCGGCATCGCGGTCATGTGGCGGGTAGTGGACACAGCTAAGGCGGTGTTCAACGTGGACAACTACAAAGAGTACCTGTCTCTCCAGTGTGACAGCGCGCTGCGGAACATTGTGCGGATTTATCCCTACGATGTAGCTCCCAATGTGGATACCACCGGCGACGGTATTGCCGACGAAGGCAGTCTCCGTGGCTCCAGCGAGGTGGTAGCGGCCCGCATCCGGGACGAGATCCAGAGCCGGGTCAATGAGGCGGGACTGGAGATCATTGAGGCCCGGATCACTTATCTGGCCTATGCCCCTGAGATCGCCGCCGTCATGCTCCAGCGGCAGCAGGCCAGCGCTATCATCGATGCAAGAAAGATGATCGTGGACGGCGCGGTAGGCATGGTGGAGATGGCTCTGGAGCGGCTCAGTGAGAACCAGGTGGTGACTTTGGACGAGGAGAGAAAGGCTGCCATGGTCTCTAATCTGCTGGTAGTCCTCTGCGGCAACCGGGATGCCCAGCCGGTTGTCAATTCCGGAAGCCTGTACTGATATGGCAGAGGAGAAGAAGCAAATCCCCCTGCGCCTGTCGGCGAAGTTGTACGCCGCCATTGCGGCCTGGGCAGAGGACGACTTCCGTTCGGTGAATGGGCAGATCGAGTACCTGCTCACCGAGTGCGTCCGACAGAGAAAAAAGAATGGTAAATATGTATCAGATGAGATCGATGTGCCTCCGGAACTGGATATCCGGTGACAATCGGCAAGTGGTTTGGGAATTGGCTGACCCTGTGCTGGGGGCAGCCAATTCCCTTTCCTTTTTGAGGGAAGTATGATAAGATGGAAAAAATAAGCGTCAGGGGGCGGCAGAATGGGAAAAGAACGGCTGGACAAGCTTCTGGCATCCACAGGACGGTGGTCCCGCAGGGAAGCCAAGGAGATGATCCGTCAGGGACGGGTATCGGTAGATGGAACCGTCGCCGGAAGCGGCGAGGAAAAAGCGGATCCGTCTGTCAGTGAGATCCTGGTGGACGGCATGCCCCTGGATTACCGGCAGTATACCTACATCATGCTGCACAAGCCGGCAGGCGTGCTGACTGCCACTGAGGACCGGCGGCAGAAAACCGTGCTGGATCTTCTTTCTCCTGAGCTGCGCCGCCAGGGACTTTCGCCGGTAGGACGGCTGGATAAGGATACGGAGGGGCTGCTGCTGCTGACCAATGACGGAGCTCTGACCCACCGGCTGCTGGCGCCCAAAAGTCATGTGGACAAGGTCTACTATGCCCGTCTTGACAAACCTTTGGGGCCGGAAGACCAGGCGGCTTTTGCCGATGGGGTGGTATTGGAAGATGGATTTATCTGCATGCCTGCCGGACTGGAGCTGTTGGGGGATGGCAGGGAGGTGCTGGTTACTTTGCATGAGGGTAAATTCCACCAAATTAAGCGGATGGTTGCCAGCCGCAGTGCAACAGTATGCTACCTGAAGCGGATCTCCATGGGAGAGCTTGCCCTGGACCCTGCCCTTGGGAAAGGGGAATACCGGGCATTAACCACTGAAGAAGTTGCAAAAATCGGCGGAAAGCCTTGAAATTACTGGGAATTCACGAATCAGCCAAAAAGCAACAATATTTTTTGTGAAAAAAAGAAAAAATATCTTGCATTGTGGCGGGGGACAAAGTATAATGAAAACGGAGTTGACATATTGCACAAATTAACCATGACAATAACGCTCGATGGAGGAAGAGAATATGTCGGGAAGGATTTTTCAAAATGTTGTCCTGCAGATCAAGGAGGCCACAGATCGGGTGGTCGGCGTGATCGATGCTGAGGGCGCCGTGATCTCCTGCAGCGACCTGGGACTGATCGGCAGAAAGTGGCCGGAATATGTAGACGCAATCAACCAGGCAGACGGTGCGATTACCTCCATGGATGGCAAAACCTTCCGGGCCCTCAGCGGCTGGGGATCTCATTTTGACTACGCTGTATTTACCATGGGTGATGATGAGACCAGCCGTACGGTATGCTCCATGGCCAGCGTTTCCCTCAATGGCGCCAAGAGCTACTATGAGGAGAAGCATGATCGGGGTTCGTTCATTAAGAACATCATTTCCGACAATATCATGCTCAGCGATATCTATATGCGGGCCAAGGAGCTCCATGTGGCACCGGAAGTGCCCCGGGGCGTGTTCCTGATCCGCCAGCTGGAGAGTGGGGACACCGCACTGATGGATGTGATCCAGGGCCTGTTCCCTGACCGGCAGAATGACTTTGTCCTCAGCGTGGGGGACAATGATGTGGCGCTGATCCATCAGCTGCCGGAGTCCGGCTATGATAAAGAGGTCCAGCGAGTAGCTGCTCTGCTGGAGGAGACCCTGCGGGTAGGCGGGGAGAACCGGGTGGTCATCGGTATCGGTACGGTGGCCATGCACCTGCGCGAACTGGCCAAGAGCTATAAGGAAGCCCAGATCGCCATTGAGGTGGGTAAGGTTTTTGACACGGAAAAATATGTCATCAACTATGAGAACCTGGGCATCGGCCGTCTGATCTATCAGCTGCCGACCACCCTCTGCGAGATGTTCCTCATGGAGGTGTTCAAGAAGAACCCCATCGACTCCCTGGATCAGGAGACACTGTTCACCATCCACAAGTTCTTTGAGAACAACCTGAACGTATCTGAGACTGCCCGCAAGCTCTTTGTCCACCGCAACACCCTGGTGTACCGGCTGGAGAAGATCAAGAAGCTGACGGGGCTGGATCTCCGCGAATTCGACGATGCCATTACCTTCAAAGTTGCTTTGATGGTCAAGAAGTACCTGACCAGCCGGGGCATCGACGCATAAATAAAAGCACACAGACATTGCAGAGCCTATCTTTGGGAAGACAGCTAAGGGCGTTGCTATGAAATGTCCTGTTTGCGGCGCAGACGGCGCCTGATGTGTGCAATCATTCATCTTATGCAATAGTTTAAGCGCCCTGGGTCTTACGGCCCGGGGCGCTTGTGTGTTCTGCAGGAGATCAGTGAAGGTGACATAAGTTTTTTCGATAATTATGGGCTTCCTGCCGTAATTCTGATAAGAACCTGAAAAATATTGTAAAAGCAAGGGGTATACAGCGGTCACTTTTTCGAATCTTCCGAAAAAATCATATAAGATTGACATAATGTTGAAATATTTTCCAGTTTTGCCAAGGAAGAAATTTGCTGTTTTTTGCCCCAAGTCCCTTGACGAGTTAGTTGCATTTGTGTATGATTATCGTGTAACTTTTTGTAATTTTTTAAGGGATTACAAGTTGACATAAATATTCGCCTGGATGGCGGGAAGGCAGCATAGCAATATGATTCGATTGACAGATGTGGTAAAGGAATACCCAAACGGAACCCATGCTCTCAATGGCTTGACCATGGAGATACAGGATGGGGAGTTTGTGTTTATGGTTGGCCCCTCCGGTAGTGGCAAATCCACGGTGATCAAAGTGCTGATCGGTGAAGTGGAGCCTACGGAGGGGAAAGTAATGGTCAACGGTTTTTCTCTGCGGAATATCCGGGCCAGACAGATCCCCTACCTGCGGCGGACAGTGGGTGTCATTTTCCAGGATTTCCGGCTCATTGAGCATAAGACCGTATATGACAACATGGTCTTTGCCATGCGGGCGGTGGGCGCTGGACCTAAGGAGATCAAAAAGCGTATCCCCTATGTGCTGGACCTGGTCGGCCTGGAGAATAAGGGCCGCCGCCTTCCTTCCGAGCTTTCCGGCGGTGAGCAGCAGCGTGTGGCCATTGCCAGAGCCCTGCTGAATAACCCCAGTACGATCATTGCCGATGAGCCCACCGGCAACCTGGACCCGGCCCGTTCCCTGGAGATCATGCGCCTGCTGGAGCGGATCAATGCCCTGGGGACAACGGTGCTGGTCGTTACCCACGAGAAGGATCTGGTCAACCGCTTTGACAAGCGGGTCGTGATGCTTGAGCGCGGCCGTGTAGTCAGCGACGGAAAGGGCTACTACGGAAGGAGAGCGCAATGAGCAGACATAATTTCTTTTATTTTGCCCGTGAGGGTGCCTATAACATGTTCAACCACGGCTTCATGTCCTTTGCAGCCATCGGCGTTACGGTGGCATGCCTGCTGATCATGGGGACGTTTACCCTGGTGGCTGTCAATGCCAACGCCATGATGGAGGACATGGAGCAGAAAAACCAGGTCCTGGCCTTTGTGGATGAAAACCTGACGGAGGAAGAAGCCAGAGCTCTGGCCAGTGAGCTGGAAAAAGTGGACAACGTGGCTGGTGTAACGTTTATCTCCCGAGAAGAAGCTATGGAGAATTTCCAGAGCAAGTACGAGGAGGAAGAGCTCTATCAGGATCTGGAGCCTGAGATCTTCCGCCACCGTTATGCCATTGACCTGATCGATATCGGGAAGATGAGCGAGACGAAGGAGCTTCTGGAGCAGGTGCCTGGGATCGGAGAGGGCAATGTCAATGCCTACGAGGATGAGGCGGCAGGCTTTATCACCATCCGCAATGTGGCAGGAATCGTGTGTATCGCTCTGATTTCCGTGCTGCTGCTGGTGTCTATTTTCATTATCGCTAATACCATCAAGCTCACTACCTTTGACCGGCGCGACGAGATCGCCATCATGAAGATGGTGGGCGCTACCAATGGATTTATCCGCTGGCCCTTTGTGTATGAGGGCTTTTTGCTGGGACTGTTCTCTGCGGTCATCAGCTTCTTCCTGCAGTGGGGGCTCTATGAGATGGTGGCCCGCTCTGTGGATGCCAACGACACGATCCGTTTGATCCAGATCGTCCCCTTTGAAGATATGTGGCTGTATGTGGCTGTGATCTTCCTGGGAGTCGGTATGGTGATCGGTGTGGGCGGAAGCCTTTCTGCTATCCGCAAATTCCTGCAGGTGTGATGTGTGTGGCCTGCAGGAGGGAGTGGCGGCAATAGTTGGTCTGGACGGAAAAGGAGCATGTTCATGAGCAAAAAACAATTTTGTATGCGGGCTGGCCGCCTGCTGTTGGTGCTGGCAGTGCTGTTTGCCCTGGTGGGTACCGATACTGCTCCGCTGACGGAAACGGCGGAAGCAGTTACCCAGAGTGATATCGACAATCTGAAGGACAATGCAGAGGACCTGGCGGACCAGAAGAGCGACATCAAATCACAGCTGGCCTCTCTGCGGAATGAGAAAGCCAACGTCCTGGAGCGCCGCGAGCTGTTGGATCAGCAGATTGCAGTGACGGAACAGGAGATCAGCAATACAGAGCAGCAGATCGCCGGGTATGAAGCCCTCCTGTCCCAGACCGCTTTGGAGCTGGAGGAGAACAAGAAGGAGGAGGAAGAGCGCTACGAGCTCTTCTGCAAGCGTACCCGGGTAATGGAAGAAAACGGCAACGCCTCCTATTGGGCGGTGTTGTTCAACGCTGAGGACTTCTCCGACCTTCTCAGCCGCCTGGCGGATATTCAGGAGGTCATGGACTACGACCAGGGAGTTCTGGACAGTCTGCGAGAGATCCGGGCAGAGATCGAGGCCAAGCAGGCCTATCAGCAGCAGCTCAAGGATGAGGCGGAAGCCGCCAAGGCTACTTTGGTAGCGAAAAAAGAGGATTTGGATGCCCAGCGTGAGGAGGCCAATGCTCTGGTAGCGCAGTTGGAGAGCAACGTAGCGGAGTACTCTGAGCAGCTGGCACAGGTGGAAGAGGAAGAGGAAGCGATCCAGAAAGAGATCGTGGAGAAGACCAATCAGCTGGCCGCAGAAATGGGCTGGAACGCCACTGCAGGCGGCTATATCTGGCCTGTGACCACCAGCCGCCGGATCACCTCCCCCTATGGCCCCAGAAACACGGGAATCCCCGGTGCTTCTACCAACCATAAGGGCGTGGATATCGGCGGTGTAGGGTACTCCACCAATGTTCTGGCTACCAAGGCAGGCATCGTCATCACCTCTGCCTACAGCAGCTCTTACGGCAACTATGTGGTCATCAGCCACGGCAAGGGCAATACTACCCTGTATGCCCATATGAGCAGTCGCTCCGTTTCTGAGGGCGATTCGGTGGCCCAGGGGGATGTGATCGGGATCACCGGCTCTACCGGCGTGTCCTCCGGCCCCCATCTTCACTATGAGATCACGGAGAATGGAAGCCGTGTCAATCCCCTCAACTACCTTCCCGGCTATGTACAGGCCTGGTAAAAGGTGCTCCGTAATAGAAACAAAAAACCAGCATGGCAATTTGCCATGCTGGTTTTATTTTCTTTATGGATAGGGCGGGCGGTTATTAGAAAATACTCAATCCCATAGCGGTACTGAGCTGTTCCAACAGCTTGATACCGGCCAGACTGTTGCCCTTCTCATCCAGGGCCGGGGAGAAGATCCCGATGCCCATCCGGGAGGGCGCCACCGCCATGATCCCACCGCCTACACCACTTTTGGCCGGGACTCCGACCCGCACCGCAAAGTCGCCGGAACCGTCGTACATCCCGCAGGTCATAAGGATGGCGTTGACGAATCGGGTGTATTCCACAGGAATGAGAACTTCCTGTGTGCCGGGACGGCAGCCCTGGTTGGCCAGAACAGCGCCGATGCGGGCCAGACCCACGCAGTCGGTGGCGATGGCGCAGGCGCGGAAGTAGCAGTCCAATACTTCCTCCACATCGTCCTGGAGGATACCGTAGGTTTTGAGCAGATAGGCCAGAGCCCGGTTTTTGGTACCGTGAGCTTTTTCCGAGAGGTAAACGGCCTCATTGACCTGGACGGGAGAGCCATCTGCCAGAAGCCGGGTAAGATCCAGCAGCCGCTGGAACCGTTTCTGATAGGTGCGGCCATGGATCAGGGAACATACGGCAATAGCCCCCATGTTCACCATGGGGTTGAGGTGTTGGCTGTCCAGTACCTGGTCGGTGTAGTTGATGGCGTCGAAGGGCTTGCCGGTGGCCTCTACCCCCACGTGGGCCCTGACGGCATCTATGCCGTTGTCCAGAAGGGCCTGGAGAAGGAGGATCGGCTTGACAACGCTCTGGATGGTAAAGGGCACGTTCCAGTCTCCTTCCTGCTGGAATTCGCCGGAACAGGACAAAAGGCAGATGCCCAGGTGCCGGGGGTCGCTTTTTTGCAGCTCCGGGATGTAGCTGGCTACCTTTCCGCAGGCGGTATATTTCCGGCACGCAGACAGGGCAGCCTCCAAAGAAAAGCCCATAAGGAAACCTCCTTTGTTCTCGAGAGGTGGACAAAGTTACCATATCAGTCTGCCAGGCAGATGTCAAGAGAAAAGAATATTGTCGGAGAGACAGGGAATCGCCTGTGGGAGGGATAATCTGAGGCCAGGCGCATACTATGGAGCGAAAGAACGTATGCCATACCACTGGGAGCGGGGAGGATGACAGCCATGCTGGGATATATCACGTACGGGGAAGGCCCTAGGCGGCCTGTACTGACGGAGAAGAAACTGGGCGGAGGTCGATTTTTGGCACTGGCCATGAGAGAGACGGCGCATCCCGGCAGGCCGCTGGCGCTGGCCCGTGCCAGAAGGGCTGCCTTGCGGATGTGGGAAGCCGGCGTGCGCTGGGCCATATTCCCGGTGGATTTTCCCTATACCGCCCTGTTCATCCGGCAGGGAGTAGCTCCTGTGGAGACGGCTCCGCTGCGGCAGGTCCTGGCGGCACCCCTGACCCGGCGGCGGCTGGAGCAGCTGGGACTGGCCCCTACGGAGGCAGTGGTGGGCATCTCAGGGGAACGGATGACCCGGGAGCTGTGGGATACAGCAAAGGCACTGGCGCTGAGCTTCCGGTATGTGCTGCTGAGTGTGCCGGGTGGGGAGGAGCTGGCCCGGGAGCTGCGTCGGGAGTACGGCATCTCCCTTCTGCTGCGGCCGTCGCCGGATCAGCTGGAGCGTTCGGATGCACTGCTGCTGTTTTCCCCCAGAAAGGACCTGTCAGGGAAGAACCCCATCCTGTATACGCTTTATCCCGGCGGTGAAGGGGGGAGGGGGCGGCTTCCTCTGGTTTTGCCTGCTGCGCTGGCGGACCAGGCGGAGACCAACTGTGATACAGAACAGCTGGCGGCAGCGCTGTTTGCCCAGGGAGCGGTGACCTTGGAGACCCTTCTTGCGGAAATTCCTTGTTGACAGAATGGGAAATTGCTTATATAATGCAAAACACAATTAATATAGAATAAGTATAGTGGAGCTGTATGCCTGTTGCTGAGCGGCCCCATATCCACAATACTGATAAGATCGAAAGGACAAACGGCAATGAAAAAAGAGTTCAAGATGAGTCAGGCCCGGTTTGACGAGCTGCAGAAGGAGCTTAATTACCTCAAGACCACCCGCAGCGATGAGGTGGCCGAGCAGATCAAGGTGGCCCGGGGCTTTGGCGATCTCAGTGAGAACAGCGAGTACGACGAGGCCAAAAACGAGCAGGGCAAGCTCTATTCCCGAATCGGCGAGCTGGAGAATATTCTGACCCATGCCCTCATCATTGAGGAGGACGATATGCCTGTGGGCCAGGTGACCATCGGTTCTACGGTGACGGTCACCGCTGTGTCCGGCGGTCAGAGCCGGGTCTTCAAGATCGTGGGCAGCCAGGAGGCTGACGCCATGCACGGTATCATCAGCGAGGATTCCCCCTTCGGCAAGGCCCTGATGGGCGCCAAGGAGGGCCAGGTGGTCATCGTCAATGCCCCCGCCGGTGAGATCCGGTATTCCATAGACAAGATCGAGCGCTGAGCGGCGCTGTACCAATGAGGAGGAAAAGCAATGGCTGAACAGACCAGCAATGTCAATAACCAGGAGGTCCAGCAGGACCTCTCTGAGATCCTTAAGGTCCGCCGGGAGAAGCTGCGGACCCTTCAGGAGGAGGGGCGCGATCCCTTCCAGCAGACCAAGTTCGTGGTGAGCCACCACGCCCAGGAGATCAAGGACAACTTTGATGCCCTGGAGGGCCAGACCGTCACCGTGGCAGGCCGTCTGATGAGCAAGCGCGGCATGGGCAAGGTGAGCTTCTGCGACCTGCAGGATAAGAGCGGCCGTATCCAGCTCTACGCCCGGAAGGATGAGATGGACGCGGAGGACTATGACCGCTTCAAGAAGTACGATATCGGCGATATCGTGGGCGTACACGGCGAAGTGTTCCGCACCCAGCGGGGTGAGATGAGCGTCCGGGCCAAGGAGATCACCCTCCTGAGCAAGTCCCTGTTGCCTCTGCCGGAGAAGTTCCACGGCCTCACCGACAAGGAGACCCGCTATCGCCAGCGGTATGTGGACCTGATCATGAATCCCGAGGTCCGGAAGAATTTCGAGGTCCGCAGCGCCTTCATCAAGTACCTGCGCAGCTTCCTGGACAACCGGGGCTTCATGGAGGTGGAGACGCCGGTGCTTAACACCATCTCCGGCGGTGCCACCGCACGGCCCTTCATCACCCACCACAACACCCTGGATATCGACATGTACATGCGTATCGCCACGGAGCTGCCCCTCAAGCGCCTGATCGTAGGCGGTATGGAGCGTGTCTACGAGGTGGGCCGCATCTTCCGCAACGAGGGCATGGATACCCGTCACAACCCGGAATTCACCACGGTGGAGCTCTATCAGGCCTACGCCGATTTCAACGATATGATGGACCTCTTTGAGGAGCTCCTCAGCGGAGCGGCCCGGGATATCTGCGGCAGCTATCAGCTCCAGTGGCAGGGTGAGGACATCGACCTGACTCCCGGCTGGCCCCGGCTGTCCATGGCCGAGGCGGTCAAGCAGTACCTGGGCGTGGACTTCATGGCCATTGACTCCGATGCGGAGGCGGTGGCGGCGGCCAAGTCCGTAGGCGTGGATATGGACGGCGTGGAGCCCACCTGGGGACATGCCCTCTATGAGTGCTTCGACCAGAAGGTGGAGGAGAAGCTGGTACAGCCCACCTTCATCACCATGCACCCGGTGGATGTCTCCCCCCTGGCCAAGCGCAGCCCCAAGGACCCCCGGCTCACCGAGCGGTTCGAGCTCTTTGTCTGCCGCAGTGAGATGGGCAACGCTTTCTCCGAGCTCAACGACCCCATTGACCAGCGCCAGCGCTTCCAGAAGGAAGTGGAGGCCCGGGCCAAGGGCGACGACGAGGCCGGCATGATGGACGAGGACTTCCTCACGGCTCTGGAGTACGGTCTGCCTCCCACGGGCGGCCTTGGTATCGGTATCGACCGCTGCGTCATGCTGCTGACCAACAGTGACTCCATCCGGGACGTGATCCTGTTCCCGACCATGAAGCCCCTGGACATGGTAAAGAAAGAAGCCGGCGCAGACACTCAGACAGCTGAAGCGCCCAAGGCAGAGAAAAAAACCGCTGAAAAAATTGACTTTTCCAACGTAAAGATCGAGCCCTTGTTTGAGGAAATGGTCGATTTTGAAACATTCAGCAAATCTGATTTCAGAGCTGTGAAGGTAAAAGCATGTGAGGCTGTGCCAAAGAGCAAAAAGCTCTTGAAATTCGTTTTGGATGATGGTACAGGCACCGACAGAGTGATTTTGAGCGGTATTCACGAGTATTACGAGCCGGAAGAACTGGTTGGCAAGACTTGTATCGCCATCACAAACCTGCCGCCTCGTCCGATGATGGGCATTGCTTCCTGCGGTATGTTGATTTCCGCAGTACACGAAGAAAATGGCCGCGAAGGCTTGAACCTTCTGATGGTTGATGACCGTATTCCGGCAGGAGCGAAACTGTATTAAAACGAGAGCTGTTTTACTGCTGGATATTCCTCACGATCGCATATTTGCACCATTTGATGCAGGAAAATATGCAAACGTGTAATGGGGAAGGAGAAAACTCTATGGCATCGAATCAGCCAGAAAAATTGCGTGGAAATGGGCAATTTTATGGAACAGAAGGCTGTGCTGCAGCAAGGTGAAGCGGTCGGGACACAGATCCCCTCCGCGAAGTTTCTGGACTAAAGGGAGATGCCGATGGTAGAACGGATCACTAGCCGTACAAATCCTCTTATGACCCATATCCGGAAGCTGGTCTCCTCCCGGTCCTACCGGGAGAAGACCGGGGAATTCCTGGGAGATGGGATCAAGCTCCTGGCAGAGGCCCTCACCTGGCAGGCGGCGGTGACCACAGTGGTCTATACACCTGATGCGGCCCTGCCGGAGCTTCCGGAGGGTATCCGCAGGGTGGAGGTGCCCCGGGACGTGATGAAGTCCATCAGTCCCATGGAGGCGCCCCAGGGGGCTCTGTTCCTGGCAAAGCGTCCCGAAGGGGGGCTGCCCCGTGAATTGACCGGACGGCGCTACCTGGTGCTGGAGGGGGTACAGGACCCGGGCAATGTGGGTACTATCCTCCGCACCGCCGATGCCTTCGGGGCCGACGGCCTGATCCTGCTGGAGGGCTGCGCCGACCTGTATAACCCCAAAACCGTTCGTGCCTCCATGGGGGCTATATTCCGCTGCTACACCTGGAGCGGGACGCTGACGGAACTGCTGCCTCTCCTGCGGAAGGCGGAGCTCCCCTTACTGGGCGCTGCCCTTCGTTCCGATACCGCCGATGTGCGGGATGTAGATCTGACGAGGGCTGCCATACTGGTAGGCAGTGAGGGGCGGGGGCTCAGCGAGGCGGCTCTTGCCGCATGTGACGGGACTATCCGCATCCCTATGCGGGAGCGATGCGAATCATTGAACGCCGCTATCGCGGCGGCAGCCCTCCTGTGGGAGGGATACCGGCAGGACGCGCCCGGCAGATAATGCCGGGCGGCCTGCGCATAGTGGGAAGGAGGCGTGGTATGGCGTCTTTAAAGTATTGGCTGTGGCTGACCAATCTGGAGGGATTGACCATCCAGCAGCGGCTGGCGCTGCTGGAGCACTTTGGACAGCCGGACAAGGTCTACTTCGGCGACAGCGGCGAGTACGCCCTGGTGGAGGGGATGACCCGGCAGGCGATGGCTGCCCTGGCGGATAAATCTCTGGACGGAGCCGACAAGATCCTGGGCGACTGTCAGAGCCTGGGGCTGCGGATCATTACCATCCAGGACGCGGAATACCCGGACCGCCTGCGCAACATCTATGACCCGCCGCTGGTGCTGTATGTCCAGGGCCGGATGCCGGCCTTTGACGACGAGGTGGCTATTGCCATGGTAGGCTCCCGGAAGGTGTCCCCCTATGCTCAGATGATGGGAGAGAAGCTGGCCTTCCAGATGGCAGGACTGGGTGCGGTGATCGTGTCCGGTCTGGCTGCGGGCGGAGATGCTGCCGCCCATCGGGGCGCCCTCAGGGCCGGCGGATTCACCGCCGCCGTCATTGCCGGCGGCCACGATGTGATTTATCCCCGGGAGAACCGCTGGCTCTACGAGGACATCGCTGTAAGAGGCGTGATCCTCTCGGAATATCCGCCGGGCACGCCCCATGACCGCACCCACTTCCCGGTGCGCAACCGGATCATCAGCGGACTGTGCCTGGGTACCGTGGTCATCGAGGCCCCGGAGCGCAGCGGAACTCTCATCACCGTCAACCATGCCCTGGACCAGGGACGGGACATCTTTGCCCTGCCTGGTCAGGCGGATGACTGGCACTGTACCGGCAGCAACCGTCTGCTGCGGGATGGTGCGGGTGTCGTGGTGGACGCATGGGATGTGCTCAGCTGCTACGCCGCCCGGTTTCCCCACAAGCTCAAACCCTTCCGGGCGGAGGAGCCCAGACACTTCGGTGTTTCGGCGGAGGAAAAACCGCGGTCAGCCGGTAAGCGTGCTTCTCGGGCGGAGGAGCCGGAAGAGCTTTCTGCGGAACAGACACAGGAGGCAGCAAAACCTCAGCTGGACCTCTCCGGAGACCACGGCCTGACGGACGACCAGATCAAGATCGTCCGTACCCTGGGAGAGCGCACCATGCAGGTAGACGATATTATCGAAGAGACAGAGATCCCCACCCGACGGGTACTGTCGGCGCTGACCATGCTGGAGCTGGACGGCGTTGTGGAGCAGAGCAGCGGCAAACGCTTCTCTCTGGCGGTGACCCTGACGGGTCAGGCGTGATCCTTCATACCTTCCGGCTGGCTTTCGGGCTGCCGGACCGGGTGGGACGAAAGACCTTCCGGCAACAAAACAAGCGGCACGGCGCAGCCGTGCCCAGGAGGAGACCATGGCAAAAACAAATCTCGTGATCGTAGAGTCCCCGGCCAAGGCCAAGACCATCGGCAAGTACCTGGGGCCGGATTACCAGGTGAAGGCCTGTATGGGCCACCTGCGGGATCTGCCCAAGAGTACCCTGGGCGTGGATATCGAGCACGACTTTGAACCCAATTACCGCCCTATCAAGGGCAAAGAGGATATCATCAACGACCTGAAGAAATCTGCCAAAAGCAGTGAGTATGTATACCTGGCCACCGACCCGGACCGTGAGGGGGAGGCTATCAGCTGGCACCTGCGGGAGCTGCTGGGTCTCTCCGATGACAAGGCCCGCCGGGTGACCTTCAATGAGATCACCAAGCGAGTGGTGAACGAATCCATCGCAGCCTATCGGGACATCGACCAGAACCTGGTGGATGCCCAACAGGCCCGGCGTATCCTGGACCGGATCGTGGGCTATCAGCTCTCGCCTCTGCTGTGGAAGAAGATCCGGCGAGGCCTTTCCGCCGGCCGTGTCCAGTCGGTGGCTACCCGCATGGTCTGCGACCGGGAGAAGGAGATCGCCGACTTCAAGCCCCAGGAGTACTGGTCCCTGGACGCAAAGCTTGGCGTGGACAGCGGCGAGAAGGGACGCTTTCTGGCCCGGTACCACGGAGAGAACGGAAAGAAGCGGGAGCTGAACTCCGCCGAGGAGGTAGCCCAGGTAGTGGCTCAGGTGGAGAACGCGGTATTCACGGTGAAGTCCGTCAAGCGGCAGGATAAGCAGCGCTCCCCCTCGCCCCCCTTCACCACCTCCACCCTCCAGCAGGAGGCCAGCCGGAAGCTGAGCATGACCCCCCGGCGGACCATGGCGATCGCTCAGCAGCTCTACGAGGGTGTGGATATTTCCGGCGAGGGCGCTGTGGGTCTTATCACCTACATGCGTACCGACTCCCTGCGGCTGAGCGACGAGGCTCTGGCGGCGGCCAAGACCTTTATTCTGGGCCGCTACGGAGAGGCCTACTATCCCGGCTCTGCCCGGACCTTCCGCACCAAGGCGGGGGCCCAGGACGCCCACGAGGCTATCCGGCCCAGCGATGTGACTCTGACGCCGGAGCAGATCAAAAACGACTTGACCGCTGAGCAGTACCGGCTCTACCGGCTGATCTGGAGCCGCTTTGTGGCCTGCCAGATGGCCAACGCCGTGTACGACAGCGTTTCTGTGGAAGTAGAGGCCTCCGGCCACAGCTTCCGCACTTCCAGCAGCAGCCTGAAGTTTTCGGGCTATACCGCTGTCTATGAGGAGGGCAAGGACGAGGAGAAGGAGGAGGCCAAGGAGGCCCGCCTGCCTGATCTGAAGGAGGGACAGACCCTGTTCCTCCACGGCTTTGAAAAGGAACAGCACTTTACCCAGCCGCCCGCCCGCTATACGGATGCTTCCCTGATCCGGGCCCTGGAGGAAAACGGCATCGGCCGTCCTTCCACCTATGCCCCTACCGTCAGTACCATCCTGGACCGGGAGTATGTGGTGAAAGAGGGCAAGTACCTGAGGAGCACCCCTCTGGGAGAGGTGGTCAACGGCCTCATGTGCGACAAGTTTGCCGACATCGTCAACACCCGCTTTACCGCAGAGATGGAACAGGAACTGGACAACGTGGAGAACGGCAGCGAGCAGTGGAAGGCGCTGCTCCATAAGTTCTATGAGCCCTTCAAAGCCAATCTGGAAAAGGCGGAGCAGGAGCTGGAAGGCGTGCGGCTGAAAGTCCCTGCTGAGGAGAGCGATGAGGTCTGCGACGTCTGCGGCCGGAAAATGGTCATCAAGAGCGGTCGGTTTGGCCGGTTCCTGGCCTGCCCCGGCTATCCGGAGTGCACCTTTACCAAGCCTCTGGTGGTGGCCATGCCGGGACGCTGCCCCAAGTGCGGCGGCCGCATTCTGAAGAAGACCTCCCGCAATGGCTACGCCTACTATGGCTGTGAGCACAACAGCGACAAGGATGAGGCAACCAAGTGCGATTTCATGACCTGGGACATTCCAGTGGCGGATGACTGCCCGGTGTGCGGCCAGACCATGTTCAAGAAGTCCGGCAAGGGCTTCCGCAAGCCTTTCTGCATCAACGAGAAATGCTCCAATTTCACCCCTGAGGAGAAACGGGGCGGCTATCGGAAAAAGACGGAGGAGGCCAAGGCGGAGACCAGTGCGGAAAGCACCGGGGACACTGCCGGTGAGCAGCCTGCGGAGAAAAAGGCGGCTGCCGGGAAAGCGGCGGCAAAGAAGCCCACTGCCAAGAAAACTGCGGCGAAGAAGTCTGCCGCAGACACCAAGACCGCCGCGAAAAAACCAGCGGTCCGAAAGTCCGCAGCGAAAAAGTCTGCTGCCAAGGCGGACAGCGCTGAGGCATAAACAGAGGAGAACACCATGAAGGTAACAGTCATAGGCGCGGGCCTGGCGGGCAGTGAGGCTGCCTGGCAGCTGGCCCAGCGGGGGATTCCCGTGACCCTGCGGGAGATGAAGCCGGAGAAAATGACACCGGCTCACACCAGCCCCTACTTTGCGGAGCTGGTATGCTCCAACTCCCTGCGCAGCGACCAGCTGGAAAATGCCGTGGGCCTTCTCAAGGAGGAGCTGCGGCGGCTGGGGAGCCTGATCCTCCGGGCGGCGGATGAGACCAGGGTGGAGGCCGGTGGGGCTCTGGCGGTGGACCGTCACGGCTTTGCCCGTTATGTCACCGAGGCCATTCGCAGCCACCCTCTTATCACCGTGGAGGAGGGGGAAGTGACGGAGCTCCCTGAGGGAGAGGTCATTGTGGCCACCGGACCCCTCACCAGCGACGCTCTGGCGGAGAAGCTGTTTGCCCTCTTCGGCGAGGGGACAGACCTGCACTTTTTTGACGCAGCGGCTCCACTGGTGACTTTTGAGAGCATCGATATGACCTCCGCCTGGTTTGCCTCCCGGTACGATAAGGGAACGGCGGATTATGTCAATTGTCCCATGGACGAGGAGGAGTACCGTGCCTTCTGGCGGGAGCTGTGCGCCGCCCAGGAGGCGGAGGTCCACGGCTTCGAGGACAGCGGCGTGTTTGAAGGCTGCATGCCTGTGGAGGTCATGGCCCGACGGGGGGAGGACACCCTCCGGTACGGCCCCTTGAAGCCCCGGGGCCTCAAGGACCCCAAGACCGGGAAGGAGCCCTATGCCGTGGTACAGCTGCGGCGGGACAACGCTGAGGGTTCGATCTACAACCTGGTGGGTTTCCAGACCCACCTGAAATTCGGGGAGCAGAAGCGGGTGTTCTCCATGATCCCGGCTCTGCGGAATGCGGAGTATGTCCGCTACGGGGTCATGCACCGGAACACCTACCTGGATTCCCCGCGGCTTCTCAACCGTTTCTACCAGCTGCGCAGCCAGCCCAGGATCGCTTTTGCCGGCCAGATGACCGGCGTGGAGGGATATGTGGAATCCACAGCCTCCGGCTTCCTGGCGGCGGTGGAGCTGGCCCGGCGGCTGCGGGATATGGAGCCGGTGTGCTTCCCCAAGGAGACGGCCATCGGTGCCCTGGGACTGTACGTCTCTGATGAGAGCATCGGGGAGTTCCAGCCCATGAACATCAACTTCGGCATCATCTCCCCTCTGGGCTACCGGGTCAAGGGGGGCAAGCGCAACAAGAATACGGAACTGAGCCGGCGGAGCCTGGAGATCATCGACAGTATCCGGGAGGAAGTCCTCCGGTAACAGATATGTCCTGCGGCACAGGCCGCTGTATGGGGATAAGGAGAGATTCATGAAGATCATTGTAGACGCCATGGGCGGGGACAACGCCCCTCTGGAAATCGTACGGGGGGCGCTGAACGCGGCCCGGGCCCGGCAGAACCTGGAGATCGTCCTGGTGGGCCGGGAGAAGGATGTGCAGAGCGCTGTCAGCCAGTGCGGCGGCGCGCCGGGCAATGTGAGCGTGGTAAACGCCACAGAAGTCATCGACATGCACGACGATCCCGCCACCGCTTTTAAAGTGAAGAAGGACTCCTCCATCACCGTGGGCCTCACCATGCTGAAAAATGGGGAGGGGGACGCCTTTGTCTCCGCCGGCAGCACGGGAGCGCTTCTCTCCGCCGGTACCCTTCTGGTCAAGCGGGTGCGGGGTATCCGCCGGGCGGCCATGGCGCCGGTGATCCCTACTGCCGGCGGCCATGCGGTCCTCATTGACTGCGGGGCCAACGCGGAGTGTAGCGTGGAGTACCTCATGCAGTTTGCCTATCTGGGCAGCTTCTACGCTACCCGGGTGCTGGGCCTGAAGAGCCCTCGGGTGGGCCTTCTGAACATCGGCGCCGAGGATACCAAGGGCGATCAGCTCCGTCGGGATACCTATGCCGCTCTGAAAGAGGCTGGCGAAGCCGGTCATCTGAACTTTATCGGCAATATCGAGGCAAAGGACGCCATCAAGGGCGGCTGTGACGTGATCGTAGCCGACGGCTTCTCCGGGAACGTGATGCTCAAGACCATCGAGGGTGTGGGTTCCTTCCTGGGCCGGGAGCTGAAGGGCATGTTCCTCAAGAGCCTCAAGACGAAAGTAGCGGCCCTGCTGGTAAAGGATGGTCTCAAAGCTTTCAAGGACCGGCTGAATCCGGACACTATCGGCGGCACTCCCTTCCTGGGCCTCACGAAGCCTGTCATTAAGGCCCATGGCTCCAGCGGCGCTCTGGCTATCGAGAATGCGGTGAGCCAGGCCGTAGCGGCGGCTGAGGGCAATATCAGCGCGGATATCGAAGCCCATATCGACCTGATGAAGGTGGAGCGCTGAGGAAAATCCCAACGGGGATGGGAAATAGGCGATAAGCTATTGACAGTACGGGCGAAAAGTTTTATCATGCCAGTGAACCCCCAAAGATTCCCTTGGGAAAGGAGGAAGAGTGAGTGCAGGATATTTTTGAACATATGCAGAAGATCATCGCCGAGCAGTTTGCCGTTGACCCCGATGAGATCACCATGGATACATCCTTTGAAGAGGATCTGGGCGCCGACTCTGTCGATCTGGTGGAGTTGGTGATGAGCATGGAAGAGGAGTTCGAGATCGGCGAGGTGCGCGAGGAGGAACTGGCCACCTTATCCACTGTGGGCGACTGTGTAAATTTCCTGACCAAGAAGCTGGACAAGTAAAACAAACAAAAATTGCAGAGAGAGCCTCGTCGTACGGGCGCGTGACGCCCCGCGGGCGGGGCTTTCTTTTTGGAGAAAGGAGGTGCGAAGCATGGAATCTCTGGAGAAAAAGCTACAGTATACCTTTACGAACCGGGAACTTCTGAGCGAAGCCCTCAACCACAGTTCTTACGCCAATGAGCACCGGAGCGCAGGGATCAGCAGCAATGAACGCCTTGAGTTCCTGGGTGACAGTGTGTTGGGCTTCGTTACCGCTGAGTTTTTGTTCAGAATGTACCCGCAGCTGCCGGAGGGAGATCTGACCCGGATGCGGGCAGCGCTGGTATGTGAGCAGAGCCTGTACGAGGTGGCCCGTATGCTGGAGCTGGGGCAGTACCTGAAGCTGGGTAAGGGCGAGGAGGCCGGCGGCGGCCGGGAGCGGCAGTCTATTCTGGCCGATGCAGTGGAGGCGGTGTTTGCCGCGGTCTATCTGGATGGCGGTATGGAGCAGATCCGCAGCCTGATCCATCGTGTCCTGCTCAGCCGCGCTCCTGCCGCGGAGGAGCGGAAGGATTACAAGACCACCCTGCAGGAGATCGTACAGCGGAAGATCGGCCAGCAGCTCACCTACCACATGATGGAGGAGAGCGGGCCTGACCACAACAAGACCTTTGTCTTTGAGGTGCGGCTCAATGGCGAGCCCATCGGCCAAGGCGGCGGTCACAGCAAAAAAGAAGCGGAACAGGCTGCGGCCCGGGATGCTCTGGCACGGCACGGACAGTAGCTCCGGGAAGCGGAAAATAACTATGCCCTGTCATTCTGAACGAAGCAGAGGGAGAAAAGGTCTCCGCTCCGTTCAGAGTGACAGTTTTCTTTTCCAGGAAGGGCCTGTGGCAAAAAACTGTGGAAAAACCCATGGAATTATGCTATCATGTATTTTGATATTTTATGAGGAGGCGACACTGTGTCCCTGTTGAACGCACTGATTTTAGGTATCATCCAAGGTGTGGCGGAATTTCTGCCGATCTCCAGCTCCGGACATCTGTCCATTGCCCAGAATCTGTTGGGACTGGGAGTAGAGGGCACCGATGATGTGTTTTTTGACGTATTGCTCCATCTGGGCACGTTGGCTGCGGTATTTGTGGCCTATTGGTCGGACATCAAGGAGATGGTGCTGGAGTTCTTCCGGACCATCAGAGATATTAGCCATGGCGGTATGCCCAAGACCATCCCGCCGGCAAGACGGCTCATCCTGCTGATCATTATCGGTACGCTGCCCCTGTTTTTGGTGCTTCCCATCCAGGACGCGGTGGAGGGCCTCTACAGCAATACATATTTTGTGGGCGCGGCACTGCTGGTCACCGGCGGGCTGCTCTTTGCCTGCGACCGGATCCGTAAGGGCCGGAAGAATGAGAACTCCACCACGGTGGGGGATGTGCTGATTATCGGCGTAGGCCAGGCCATTGCCACCTGCCCGGGTATTTCCCGCTCCGGTATGACCATCTCCGCCGGCTGTTTCTGCGGCTTGGATCGGCGATTTGCGGTGCGCTTTGCCTTCCTGCTGTCCATCCCTGCGGTGCTGGGGGCCAATATCCTCCACATCACTGATGTGGTCAGCGAGGGAGTGGACCCCACTTTGATCCCTGCCTATCTGGTGGGCGTGGCGGCGGCGGCTATCTCCGGCTATCTGTCCATCCGGCTGGTGCGCATGGTGACGGATAAAGGCAAGTTCGGCGCATTTTCCTACTACTGCTGGGCTGTGGGTATTCTGACCCTGATCCTGACAGTATTGAAGTAATACAAAGACCGGTATTCTGCGGGCAGACGCCCTTTCGTCTGCCCGCGTGCTGTTACATTCCCATAGAGAAGTGTAGCAGGGCCGGAATGGACCTGAAAGAGGGGAAATCATGGCAACGACACAAAAGAAAACCACATCCGGCAGTCGCAGCGGCGGTACCAGAGGGAGCAGCAGTTCTGCTCGTTCCGGCGGCAGCCGCAGCAGCGGTACCCGGGGGAGCAAATCCCGCTCCACAACTTCCCGCAGCCGCAGCAGCGGGAGAAATACCAAGCGGCCGGTCCGCCGGGAAGTCACGGGTATTGGCTTTTTAATTGCCGCGCTGTGTATCCTGGTGAGCTATTTTACCAAGGACGGGTGGCTGATCGCTCTGCTGCCGGCCCTGTTCAAGGGATTGTTTGGGTTCGGCTTCTACCTGATCGCACCGGCTCTGGCGGCCGGGGCATGGATCTTACTGACCCATAAGGGACGGCCGGTGGCTTTCCGTACCACCTGCGCTCTGCTGGTCCCCTATCTGTTTGGCGGCCTGTGCCATATGCTGTTTTGCCGCCAGAATTTGACGGCGGACGGGCTGCTGCCCAAACTCTGGGAGACGGGTAAGGAACTGTTGTCCGGCGGTGTCCTGTCCGGCGGGACGGCCCATGGCTTTATGGCGGTTCTTGGTAAGCCTGCGTCTGTGATCATCTTCTGTATACTTATTGTCGCTTTGCTGCTGGTGGCTTTCCAGGTTAGTCTCTCTACCCTTGTGAAGATGTGGAAGGAGCGGGATCGCCTGGATTACCGTGTGGAGGACTACGAGGACGAGGAGGAAGAGGACGACGGATTCTTTGAGCCCGTGGAGGTCCCCAAGACCCAGCCCCGGAAAAAGCGGGAGCCTTCTCCGGCCCGGCCGGAGATCGATATTCCTCTGGACGAGGAGCCTGCGCCCCGCAAGAAAGGGATTATGTCTGGTTTCTTCCAGCCTAAGGATAAGGGTCAGATGACCCCGGCGGATGTCTTTGGCGGTACAGAGGAAACAGCGGAAGCTGCTGCTCCTGTTGCGCCTGTGATGGAACCTGTTATGCCTGCCCCGGAGCCCATTCCCTTTGATCCGGAGCCCATTCCGGCTGTGGAGACTGCGGCGCCCGCTCCGGTAGAGGAGAAAAAACGGAAAAAGACTGCGGATGTGGAGACTGCTGCGGCAGAGGTTACTGCTGAGATCGAAAGCGGTATGGCTGCAGGGGAGGGGACCTATACCTTCCCGCCCATCACGCTGCTGGATCATAACAGCCAGGACAACTATATCGAGGCCGGGGCAGAGCTGCGTACCAATGCCCAGCGGCTGGCAGATACCCTCAGCAGTTTCGGTGTGGATGCCACCGCCGGAGATGTGGTCCGAGGCCCCGCTATTACCCGCTACGAGTTTGTCCTGGACCAGGGTGTGAAGCTCAGCAAGATCACCAATCTCTCTGATGATATTGCACTGGCCCTGGGCGCCAGCGGCGTGCGGATCGCCCCCATCCCGGACAAGATCTCCGTGGTGGGTATCGAGGTGCCCAATAAAGCGGTGTCCCCGGTGCTGATCCGGGATGTCATCGAATCCCGTACCTTTACCCAGCACAAGTCGTCGGTGGCCTTTGCGGTGGGCCGGGATATCGGTAACCGGGAGGTGGTGGGGGATATCGCCAAGCTGCCCCATGTGCTGATCGCCGGTACCACTGGCTCCGGTAAGTCGGTATGTACCAACTCCCTGATCATCAGCCTGCTCTACAAGTCCAGCCCTGAGGACGTCCGCTTTATCATGGTGGACCCCAAGATGGTGGAGCTGGCCCCCTATAACGGCATCCCCCACCTGCTGATCCCGGTGGTCACTGATCCCAAGAAGGCCGCCGGCGCTCTCCAGTGGGCAGTGTTTGAGATGATGAAGCGCTATAAGACCTTCTCTGAGCTGGGCGTCAAGAAGCTGGAGGAGTACAACGCCATTGCTCAGAAGCGGGAGGATCTGCCCCATATGGCCTCTGTGGTGGTGGTCATCGACGAGCTGGCAGATCTGATGCTGGTGGCTGCCAAGGAGGTGGAGGAATCCATCTGCCGGGTGGCTCAGATGGGCCGTGCCGCCGGGATGCACCTGGTGATTGCCACCCAGCGTCCTTCTGCCGATGTGATCACCGGCCTGATGAAGGCCAACATCCCCAGCCGTATCGCTTTTGCGGTGGCCTCCAGCCTGGAGTCCCGGATTATTCTGGACTCCACTGGCGCGGAAAAGCTGGTGGGCCGTGGCGACATGCTCTATGCTCCTTTGGGTTCCGGTAAGCCGGTGCGTGTTCAGGGCTGCTTCATCACCCCCGAGGAGATCGAGCGGGTGGTGGCCTATGTGAAGTCCAACGGCGAGGCGCAGTATTCCGATGAGGTTATGCAGAAGATTGAGGAGTCTATCCAGGAAAAGGACAAGAAGGGAGGCTCCTCCTCCGGCGGTTCTTCTGCGGATATCAGTGATGGTAATGACGGCGATGAACTGCTGCCGGCCGCTGTGGAAGTGGTGCTGGAGACTGGACAGGCGTCGGTGTCTATGCTCCAGCGGCGGCTGAAGCTGGGGTATTCCCGGGCGGCCCGTCTGGTGGACCAGATGGAGGAGCGAGGGATCGTAGGCCCCTTTGAAGGTTCCAAGCCCCGGCAGCTGTTGATTTCCCGGGAAAAATGGCAGGAGATGCAGATGGCCAAGGGCGGCGGAAGCGACCTGACGCCGGACGAGCTGGCCGGAATGAAGCATGTTAACTGGAACGATGGCGAGCACGTCATCCCCTGGGAGGACCAGTAGACGAGAGATGATAGGTTCTTTTTCTTGAAAGAAAAAGAACCCAAAAGAACTTTTGGCGCAAAGCTTTGCTTTGCGCTGGTGGGAGAGAGGCAAAGACAAGGCTGGTTTGTGGCTGAAAGAAGGAGAGGGGGAGTGTCATGCGGCATAAAGACACCGCAGCGCTGCGGGAGATGTTGAAGGGATATACTGCTCAGGACGAGGAGCGCCCTACGGATCAGCAGGAGCAGCTGCCCATGCCGCCTATGTTTGTAGTGCGGGGGAGTGGAGCGACGATAAGCCTGCCGGAGTGGGAGGTATCTCCTCTCTCGGCCCTGCTGGAAAACCGCTGTTCCCGCCGTGCTTATGACGGCAGTCCTCTGACCCGGGAAGAATTTTCCTATCTTCTTTGGGCGGCCCAGGGCGTCAAAGGTTTTAGAAAGGACAGGGCGACTCTCCGTACGGCACCCTCTGCCGGTGCCCGCCATCCCTTGGAGCTGTATGCTTTTGTCAACCAAGTGGAGGGACTGGAGCCTGGCCTCTACCACTATTTGGCGTTGGAGAACAAGCTGGAACTGCTGGATCAGCGGCCTGACCAGGCGGAACGACTGACTTACGCCCTAGTGGGACAGCGTTTTGCCGGTAATGCGCCGGTGTGCCTGGTGTGGACAGCGGTGCCCTATCGGACGGAGTGGCGGTACGACAACAAGGCGCAGAAATATATTCTGTTGGACGCGGGCCACTCCTGCCAGAACGTGTATCTGGTCTGTGAGGACCTGGGGCTGGGCTGCTGCGCCATTGCTGCCTATGGCCAGGAGTGTCTGGATGAGCTGCTGGGACTGCCTTCCGGTCCTTCGGATGACAAAGGTACGGAATTTGCCATCTACGCCTGCTGCGTAGGCCGTCCTAAGTAGGAAAGCAGGAAATACATCAAGAAGGCCGCCCTGCCGGGTATTCCCGGCGGGGCGGCCTTTTCTGACATTATTCTGTCACGCGGTGGATTTTTCCTGCTGCGCCCGCTCCTGAAGCTTGCGGCAGGTTTTACGGTAACGCTCGGCAATGGGGCCGGCATCCTTGTAGATGGCAGCCTTACCGGACCACTGCTTGCCCTCTTTCTGGGCGGTAATGGCCATGTAGAGACGGCGGTGCTCCTTACAGCGGCAGCGGAGGACTTGCTCTGTGGGCGTGGTACGGACCCAGCGCCCGGCAGAGAGAGGCTCGCCGCACAAGGGACATACCGGCTGAGACACCTCGCGCCGGTTCTTGCAGGCCCAGCGGGTGTCATAGGTACCGAGATCCATCTCCCACAGGGGAGGCAGTCCCTTCTGTTTGGGAGGCTTGTGGAAAAAGGTCAGATCTTCAAATCGGTCCAGCATGGTCTGATAGACCAACACAGTGTAGTAGGTGTCGTTCCAGGCGCTGTGGAAATCCAGATCCGTGTCCATATGGAGCTCGGTCACGGCCTTCTCCAGAGAGGGCTGACAGCCCAGATCACCGCCGAAGAGCTTCTGGTACATGTACTGCAGGTCGTAGTATTCGCACTTCCAGTCGGCATCGAAAGAGATGCGGTGGAATTCAAAATTTTTCAGCAGGACCTCTACATCATTGTTGCCCCACTCGATGAAAATAGGATTGTCTCCGCACCAGCGCAAGAAGGCAGGTCCCATATCCAGAAAGGTGGGAGCCTCCGCCAGAAGCTGCTGCAGCTCCTCTCTGCTGTAAGGCAGCAGGCGGTAGGTCCGGTTGTCAATCTTCCGGCTGACCTTGGGATGGACATAGCTGTGAAAGGAGTCCACCATAGCGCCGCTGGCGCGGTCAACCTTCATGGCGGCTACCTCGATCAGTTCATGAAAGGGGAGACGTTCGCCGCTTTTGTCACGGTAAAATGCGGTATTCCATTCCAAATCCAGAAAAACAAGGTCGGACATAGGTTCAGCGCTCCAATAGCAATTTCATATCCGCCGGCAGAGGGGCGGTAAAAGACAGGTTATCACCCGTGAGGGGATGGGTAAATGCCAGGCGGACGGCATGAAGGGCGGGACGTGGGATCAGCGAGTGGTCCTCAGTCCCATAGAGCCAGTCCCCTGCCAACGGGCAGCCGATGGCAGCCATGTGCACCCGGATCTGATGGGTGCGCCCGGTGTGGGGCGTTACCGCAACCAGGGACAGGCCGTTTTTAAAACGGAGCAAACGGTAGTCGGTGCGGGCCCATTGTCCTGCCGGGTCGATCTGACGCCGGATAGCGGAGCCAGGGGCTCGCCCGATCGGCAGGGAGATCATTCCGCAGGAGGGCTTGGGTGAGCCGATGCATACCGCCAGATAGCTCCGAAAGAAGCTGCCGCTGTGGAGATGTCGGCGAAGCTGATCGTGGATGTAGCCGTTTTTGGCCACTACCATGAGCCCGGTGGTGCCGCGGTCCAGCCGGTTTACCGGATGGAGAGAAGCAGACGGACCCAGATGAGCCATAAGCCCTGCTGCCAGCGTTGGCTCTGTGGGGACCAGAGAGGAGGGGATCACCGCCAGGGGGGCCCTCTTGTTGATGACCAGCAGATGCTCGTCCTCAAAGGCAATGTCAAGATCCATGGGGACCGGGGGGATATTGGTGGGGGTTTCTCCGGCGCTCAGGTCTACCGTCAGCACGTCGCCGGACTGGAGGATATGGTTAGTGAATACCCGCTGGCCATTGCAGATGAGACCGCCTTCGGCCCGTTTGATACGGCCGATACACCCGGTGGAGAGGCCCAGCTGGCCCCGCAGAAGGGAGAGCACTGTCCGCCCGTTCTGCTCAGGCGATACCGTCAGGGTAAGCCGTGCCATAGCCATCCTCCTTTGTGCACAACATAAAAATTATACTATGGATGAGAGGCTTTTTCAATAAGAAGAATCGTGCAAAACTGGGAAAAACGGCGAAAAGAGCCGTGACAGCGTCACGGCTCTTCCTGTTTCAGCAAATGCATGATACTGACTTCGTAGGCAGTACGTTCCTCAGCACCCCAATCGGTGACTTTGGTATAGATCCGGCTTTGGACCCGACCCTCCAGGGACAAGGTGTCTCCCACAGCCATGTGGCCTGTTACCATAGCCACTTGTCCCCAGGCGATACAGGGAAGGTAGTCTGCTCTCCCGTACCGCCGGTTGACGGCCAGCATCATGTCTGAGATGCAGCGGCCAAGGGGGGTACGGCGGAGGACAGGCGGCTTGCAGATAACGCCGCTGAGAAGGATGTCATTTTGATCCTCCTCCTGTGTGGGGGCGAGGGAACGTGCCAGAACGGAAATCACCAGACGGCTGCCCTGACCGCTTTTGTTGTTGAAGGAGCGCAGCTGGCCCTCTACGGCAAGCCGCCGCCCCGATAAGGGGAGCAGGGGCTGCAGCTGTTCCCCGGTGGCGATGACCGGCAGATGATCCGCCTGTCCTGACAGACGGCGGACAGACAGGAGGAAGCGGTAGAACCGCTGTCCATGGTTTTCGTGAGACAACGCGGGCTCTTCGATGGCCTCACCCCGCAGCTGGACCAGATTGCGTACATCTTCCATATATATGTTCCCCTCATTGGTAGTCCGGGGGACAGCCCCGGCTGACGTTACAGCCTATGCACCGTAGAAGGGAAAATATGCCAGCAATCAAAGAAAAGACGAGAGCAGAACTGGGTGCTCCAGACAACAGAGGCAAAAAATGTGGGAGCAAAGGGTTTCTTTGCTCCCACTGTGATCAGCGCTGATATTCGAATTCCAGGTCGTACATGGAAACCAGATCGCCGTCCTGGATGCCCATGGCCTCCAACCGGTCGAAGAGGCCGGATTCCCGGAGCATCTTGTCGAACCACAGACGGCTTTCGTAATCGCCGAAGTTGGTGTTGGAGATGAGCCGCTGGAGCCAGGGACCCTCCACCAGGTATACGTCATCCTCCACAGTGATCTCCAGGGGGGAGGAGGTGTCCACCTGAGGCGGCCGCTTGACATACTCCGGCTCGTATACCGCCACCGGCGGCAGCTCCCGCAGGCGGCTGGCGATGGCCTGCACCAACTCGCGGACGCCCTGATGGGCGGCGGCAGAAATGGTGAAGAGGGGGTAGCCAAGGGCCTCCACATGGGCTTTCAAAGCCTCCAGAAGGCTGCCATCGGTCATGATGTCCACCTTGTTGGCCACCACGATCTGGGGCCGGGAGGCAAGGCTCTCGTTGTACTGGGTCAGCTCCAGGTTGATGGCATCAAAGTCTGCCACCGGGTCCCGGCCCTCGCAGCCGGACACGTCCACCACGTGGACCAGCAGACGGCAGCGGTCGATGTGCCGCAGGAAGTCGTGGCCCAGGCCGGCGCCCTCGCTGGCACCCTCGATGATACCGGGGATATCGGCCATGACGAAGCTGACGCCCTCATCCACGTAGACGACACCCAGGTTGGGGAACAGGGTGGTGAAGTGGTAGTTGGCGATCTTGGGCCGTGCCTTGCTGACCACGCTGAGGAGGGTGGATTTGCCTACATTGGGGAAACCCACCAGACCAACGTCCGCCAGCAGCTTCAGCTCCAGCACCACGTCGTGGCTCTCGCCGGGCAGGCCGCTCTTGGCGAAGCGGGGAGCCTGCCGGGTGGGAGTGGCGAAGTGGGTGTTGCCCCAGCCTCCCTTGCCGCCCCGACAGAGGATATAGGGCTCACTGCCGGACATGTCCTGAATAATTTCATTGGTTTCGGCGTCCCGGACCAGGGTGCCCCGGGGAACCCGGATGACAAGGGACTTGCCGTCCTTGCCGCTTTTCCGCTGTCCGGCACCGTCCACGCCGTTCTCCGCCACGTACTTGCGCTTGTAGCGGAAATCCATCAGGGTGGAGAGGTTGTCGTCCACCTGGAGGATGATGTGGCCGCCGTTGCCGCCGTCGCCGCCGTCGGGACCGCCGGCGGCAATATATTTTTCACGATGGAAGGACACGCAGCCGTTGCCGCCGTTACCGGCTTTTACGGTGATGCGGGCCTTGTCCACAAAGGATGTGGCCATAGGGCACCTCCTGATCTTTGTTGATTTCTATGGGATATATTGTATCCAACAGGGAGAAAAAATGCAAGTATCCCCCCTGATAGAGTAAAAAAGAGATCCCAGGCCGGGCGGCTTGGGATCTCCTGTAGGTGTAGCAATTACTGAGCCTCGTAGACGGAGACCTGCTTGCGGTCACGGCCAAGACGCTCAAAGCGGACGACGCCGTTCACCTTGGCGAACAGGGTATCGTCGCTGCCCTTGCCAACGTTGACACCGGGATGGATGTGGGTGCCGCGCTGACGGACCAGGATATTACCAGCCAGGACGTGCTGACCATCGGCGCGCTTGGGGCCAAGGCGCTTAGACTCGCTGTCACGGCCGTTCTTGGTGGAACCAACGCCCTTTTTGTGGGCGAAGAACTGAAGACCAATGTTCATCATCTTGCTCTGCCATCCTTTCTGTAAGATGCTTGCGGGGGAACAGGGGGCTTACTCAGCCTCCATGACTTCAATATTGTCAGGGTACTCGTTGTGCAGCTCACTGAGATAGACCATCATGCCTGTCAGAAGGGTCTGACAGGTACTCTCGGCGGTAGGGCCCAGGGAACCGGGCAGCCGCAGGGAGATGGAGGTGGTCTTTTCATTGACCTTTACGGCGGCACACAGGCCCATCACATCGTTGAGCGTACACTCAATGAGACGGACGGTGCTGGTGACAGCAGCGCAGACAATGTCCTCGCCTTCGCAGGCGTAGCCGCTGTGGCCGCTGGCGTCAAAGCCGGTGATCCGGCTGCCCTCCATATGAAAGGTAATGGTGGTCATGATCAGGCGTTGATCTTGGTGATCTCGACCTTGGTGTAGGGCTGACGATGGCCCTGCCGCTTGCGGTAGCCCTTCTTGGGATTGTACTTGAAGATGCGGATCTTCTTGCCCTTACCGTTCTTCACGGTGTTGGCCTCCACGGTGGCGCCAGCCACGACGGGGGTGCCGATGGTGGCGTTGTCGCCGTCCAGGATCGCCAGGACTTTGTCGAAGACCACCTTGTCACCAGCCTCTACGGGCAGCTTCTCGATGAACAGGGTCTCGCCCTCGGCCACCTTGTACTGCTTACCGCCAGTTACGATGATTGCGTGCATTTACGTTTCAACTCCTTCATTACGGGCTCGCTGTCGGGGGCGTCGTCCTATGGACGCACTTATGCCCATTCAAAGCGGCTCACCTAGTATATCAATTGCTTCCGGAAAAGTCAACAGATTTTTGCAAAAAAATGATATTTTTCTCAGAACGGGCCGAAAGTGTGCGCTGGGACTTATGGCCTGTCCTCCGCAGCAGCGGCTGGGCCGCCGGCTGCCTTCCTGGGAAGAGGCGGGTGCTGGGCCATGTACCGCTCCAGAATGGCGGCAGCGGAGCCCACAAACCGGGCGCAGGGCCGCTGGGCGTAGTAGGCGGCAGTGCGCTTCTCCGGCACCGGAGTTTCCGGCCCCTTCCGACCCAGCAGCTCCCGGCAGATGATGGAGCCGTTCTCCCGTCGGAATTCCTTGGCCAGCTCCTGGACCAGGGCGTAGTGGGCAGCCTTGGCCTCGTCATCATCAGGGGAAGTGTAGCCATAGAGGAGTCCTGCCGCCATGAGGATGCCGCTGACGCCGCCGCATACCTCCCGCAGACGGCCCATGCCTCCGCCGAAGGAGGAGGCCAGCCGCAGGGCAAAGTCCGTCTCCAGCCCCAGGTCCTCTGCAAAGGCCAGAAATACCGACTGGGCGCAATTATACCCCGCCAGGAAATTTTTCACTGCCTTTTCCTCGTGGGTCATGGCTGCTGCCTCCTCAGTAACTGAGCTTGTCCACTGTCCAGTCCCGGATGACATCGCAGTAATAGGCACACTGGGTCCGGGCCAGAGCAGTGTCCAGGTTGATATAGTTTCCGCACTCGGCGGCACTCTTGCCGGGCATGGGCCCCTCCCAGGCGGCTCCGGCGGCAAAGACCTCCTTTACCAGGGCCACGGCCTCATCATCAGTGAGCTGACGGCTGTCGAAAAGAAAGTAGAAGCCGGTCTGGCAGCCCATGGGGCCAAAGTAGATCACTGCATCTTTGGCACGGCTGTTGCGGAGCAGGGTAGCAATGATGTGCTCTACGGAGTGCATCTCCGCGTTGGTCAGCAGGACGCCGGTGTTGGGCTTTTTGAAGCGAAGATCAAACGTGGTGATCTCTCCGTCCCGGCGGGAGAGATACATGCCGGGCAGGAGCTTGGTGTGATCCACCTGAAAACTGGCAATGCGATCCATAGGTCGTTCCTCCTTTGCTGAAGCGGGGACAAATGCGGGGGCGCTGCCCCCGGACCCCCGCAAACCTTTGAAAAGGTTTGATCCAAACTTTTATCCCGGGTAAAATGCAATTTTACCCGGGTGTATGTATATTTTGACGTATAATACTCGCCCATAAGCGAAACGTAGTTTCGCGCAAAAAGTTTCTTTTGGTCCTTTTCTTTTCAAAGAAAAGGATGGAAGCCTCCGTTAGTTACCGTCCCGGAGGAAGCGAGCTAGGGGCAGCACCAGGGTGTTGAGGTGCTCCATAGCCTCGCCGAAGTTGAAGTACTCATCGGGGCTGTTCTCCATACACAGCCGATCGGACACGGACTTTACGGCGGAGAAGGGTACGCCGCAGCGCAGACACACCTGGGCGATGGCGCCGCCCTCCATCTCGCAGAGAGTGGGGGAGAAGGTTCTGGCGATCCAGTCCGCCCGATCCCCACGGACCAGAAAAGCGTCGCCGGTGGCCACGTCCCCCGCGACGCAGGAGACGCCCTGCCCCTCCAGGAAAGCGGCGATCTTCTCAGGGGCGGCGGTGGGGAAGTGCAGCGTATTTACCGTGGACACAAGGCCCACCGGGTCTCCGATGGGGGAGGTATCCACATCGTGCTGGAGGAAGCGCTCCGCTACCACCACTGTGCCAATGGGCAGATCCCGGAAGCTCCCCGCCACACCTGCATTTACCACCCAGTCAGGGTGATAGCGGTCGATACACAGCTGGGCGGCCATGGCGGCGTTTACTTTGCCGATGCCGCCGGCGTAAGCGATGATATCCTTCTCGATTTCGTAGAACGGCACGCCGTGCGCCGTCTCCAGAAGCTTTGCGTTTGCGGCGGCCAGCAAGCTCTCTATTTCGCCAGCCATGGCGTAGGCAAGGGCGATCTTCATATGTCCCTCCTGGTTACTTACAATTTTCGCTACCAGTATACCACAAGCGACAGGCGGGGTAAAGATTTAAGATTTATTGAAAAACAATAAAAATATATTGACAAACAAAAACGCACGGCTATAATGGAGGTACCAACTAAGGAGGGAACTGGGATGAAACGAGTGGCATTGGTACGCACTTTGAAAGGCGTTGTGATTTTCCTGGCAGTGCTGGCAGCCATATTTTACGGCCTTGTTTTTCCTGACTTGATCCGGGGCATGGGAGTAGCGGAATTTGACTGGCTGGTGACACCGTCCATCGTAGCGGTGAGTCTGAGTGCGATCCCCATCGTGATCGCTCTGGTGCTGTTCTGGCAGATCTGTACGGAGATCGGCCGGGACAACTCCTTCTGCCACCGCAATGCCTGGCGGCTCAGCGGCATCGGCTTTTGTGCTTTGGCGGATACCGGCTACTGTGTGGTGGGAACAGTGACGATTTTTGCCATTACCGGCGGCCATCCGGGGGTGTTCCTGGTTGCGACGGCGGCGATTCTGATCGGTCTGGCCATTGCTCTGGCGGCGTTTCTGCTCAGCCACCTGGTGCTGAAAGCTGCTGAAATGAAGGATGAAAATGATCTGACCATTTGAGAGGGGGAGATAAAATGCCCATCGTGGTAAATCTGGACGTGATGCTGGCCAAACGGAAGATGTCTTTGAGCCAGCTGTCGGAGCAGGTGGACGTGACGCTGGCGAATCTCTCCATCCTGAAAACCAACAAGGCCAGGGCGGTGCGGTTTTCCACCCTGGAGGCCATCTGCCGGGCCCTGGACTGCCAGCCTGGAGATATCCTGGAGTATCTGCCGGAGGAGACATAGGAGAGCGGCTGTGTGCGAAGCGGCGTATATGGCCCGGTGAAGGAGGAATATGGATGAAGCGACTGCCGTTTTGGTTGTTGATGTTTCTGCTTTCTTGGGCGAATGGATTGATTTTTTTCCAGCTGACCTTTGCCGTCATGAGGCGGGGGATACCAGATGTGGACAATCAGGGGGCGCTGCTGATGATTCCTCTATTCTGGATCGCGGCGGCCATCGTTCTTGTCCTTCTCAACATAATCACGCTTGTGGATGGGCGGCATATCCCAAGGGACGCCGGAGTCGATCCCGTGGCCGCCTTCCGTTTTGCAGGCCTGAGAGGACGTGAGATGGCCGGAAGGCTGGTTTTCCTGGCTGTTACTGCGATTTTAGTGTATCTCGCGCTTCACTTTGACCATCATGCGAGGGTCCTGTCTGCTGCCTACGCCATAACCGGAGGGGTGCTGCTGATCCTGCTCTACGGTTGGCGGAGTACGTCCATGAAAAGGCGGTGCAGATGATGATGAAGAAAACGGTGCGGCGGAAGTGGAAAGCCTGGCTTTTGGCTGGCCTGGGTGCGGCGCTGCTCACTGGCTGTGCCATATTCCCGGATGACGCTATGACTATCAGCCTCAATTGGGGGATCGATCTGCCCAAAGGATATACGGTGGTCTACGAGACGGATACCGGCGCCAGCTTTGGTGGCGATGGCCTGCGCTGCCATGTATTTACCTGGCAGGACGGTAGTGCCCTGGAGGACCTGCTGCCCTGGTCGGACGGGGATGAAGAGGGCATTGCCCTGGCCAAAGAGATTTTGACAGAACTGAATGTGCCGGAGGAGGATTGGCCGCCTTTCGAGCTGGATGTACCGGAGGACTGGCCGGACACCTCTGCCTGCCTGAGCTGGCACGGCAATATCCGGGAGGAGGACCCCCGGGATCAGCTGGTGATCCTGTATGTCCCTGAGAGCGCGAGCCTGTGGGTGCTGGAGTTCTTTGTGTAACAAAAATAGGGGAGGGAGCCATGAAAAAGCGAAAAAGGCTCGTTCTGGGAGGCCTGGGGGCCGTCTTGGCGCTTCTGCTGGCGTTAGGGATCTGGTGGCTCCGGGGCGGCCCTCGGCTGTGGACCCAGCGCCAATTTGAATCCCACCAGAGGGCCTTTGCGGAAACAGCGGCAGCCGCGCTGGCAGAGGAGCCCTGGAAGGATGTCCCCGGCGTCAGGAATGTGAATGTATGGCCCAAGGCGGGGGCAGAGGACGTGCTGGTGGCAGATTTCACCACGGGGGGCTGGGGCCTGGGCTCCTCCACCCGCTACTGGGGAGTGTATTACACCACCGATGGCCAGCCCGCCGGCTTCCAGGGGACGGACATGGAGCTGACGGAGGATGCCTCCGGCCAGTATTTCTGGCGGGAACCGGGAGGCGACAATTCTTACCAGACCTGGCAATTGGGTGAGGGCTGGTACGGCTACCTCATGAAATTTTAACAGAAAAGGA
>ULUX01046972.1_pt1 | contig 35726 bp, 39 predicted proteins | sample 1958961 | NCBI WGS metagenome assembly ULUX01 (sample SAMEA4835773, study PRJEB28245) | human gut metagenome | biome: gut microbiome; material: fecal sample | place: Denmark | collected 2008 | reverse complement strand
CCGGCGAGTTCTACCAGCTGGACATGGAGATGGCCTTCGCCAACCAGGACGACGTGTTCGCCGTGCTGGAGCGGGTGCTGCCCCCCATCTTCGCCAAGTACGGCACCTACAACGTGGCCTCCGAGGCCCCTTTCCGGCGCATCCCCTATCTGGAGGCCATGGACACCTACGGCTCCGGCAAGCCCGACCTGCGCATCGACCTGACCCTCCAGGACGCCACCGGGCTGCTGTCCGGCTGCGGCTTCGGCCCCTTTGAGGGCAACACCGTCAAGGCCATCGTGGTCAGCGATTTTGCCGGCACCCGTAAGCAGATCGACGGCCTGTGCAATGAGGTGGAGGTGCAGTCCGGGGAGAAGGCCTACTGGTTCCGCTATGACGAGAACGGGGAGATCGTGGGCGGCATCGCCAAGTTCGTCCAGCCCCTCAAGGACCAGGTGGTGGAAGCCCTGGGCCTGACAAAGGGCTGCTTTGTGGGCCTCACCGCCGGCAAGCTGCTCACCGCCCAGAAGACCGCCGGCGTGCTGCGCAGCAAGCTGGGTGCCTTCTGCCCCAACCACATGGACAAGGAGCGGTATGAGTTCTGCTGGATCGTGGACTTCCCCATGTACGAGATCGGCGAGGAGTCCGGCCAGCTGGAGTTCTGCCACAACCCCTTCTCCATGCCCAACGGCGGCCTGGAGATTCTGAAAAAGGCCGCCGCGGGCGAGGTGGACCCCCTGTCCATCACCGCCTACCAGTACGACCTGGTGTGCAACGGCGTGGAGCTGTCCTCCGGCGCGGTGCGGAACCACGACCCGGAGATCATGATCGAGGCCTTCCAGCTGGTACGGCTGGGAGAGGATGACGTGAAGGCCAAGTTCCCCGCCATGTACAACGCCTTCACCTACGGCGCGCCCCCCCACGCGGGCATCGCCCCCGGCGTGGACCGGATGGTGATGCTGCTTGCCGGGGAGGACTCCATCCGGGAGATCATCCCCTTCCCCATGAACAAGAACGCCCAGGACGTGATGATGGGCGCACCCAGCTTCGTCACCCAGCAGCAGCTGGACGAGCTGAACATCGTGTGCACCAAGAAAGAGGAAGAATAACCGAAAAGCGAAGGGCGCTGACCTGGCGGTCAGCGCCCTTTTCCTGTCCTTGCGATCCCTTCGATTGCCGCCTCCACCCCACGGACAGACAGCTCCAGCGGCATGCTGGGCTGGCCTGGCTTATCCAGCACCTGCTCTGGCAGATAGGGGATGTGGAGGAACCCATTCCTTATTCCCGGGAAATGCCTCTCCAAATAGTGCCGCACGGAGTAGAGCACATGATTGCATACAAATGTCCCAGCGGACAAGGATACCTCCGCAGGCACCCCCGCCGCCCGGATGGCCTCTGCCATGGCCTTTACCGGAAGACTGGTGAGGTAGGCGTCCGGGCCGCCGGGAACCACCGGCTCCTCCTGCGGCTGGTTGCCGGCGTTGTCCGGGATACGGTAGTCATCCAGGTTGACGGCCACCCGCTCCACGCTCACCGCCGTCCTACCCCCGGCCTGGCCGATGGACAGCACCACGTCCGGGCGGTATCGCTCCAGCGCCTCTGCTACCCGCTGAGGAGCCTCGTACCGCACCGTAGGCAAAATTAGCTTGACGATCTCCGCCCCGGCAATCGTATCCGGCAAATGTTCCACAACTTCCGCAGAAGGGTTGCGGGTCTCACCCCCAAAGGGTTCAAACCCGGTAACTAAAATTTTCATGGTTTTCACCTCTTCAGCTTCTGCCACTCGGCCACCGCCATCTCGTCACAGCGGTTATTGTAAGGGTTCTCTGCGTGGCCCTTGACCCAGTGGAGGTTGACCTGGTGATAATCGCACAGGGCCAGCAGCTGCTCCCACAGATCGGGATTCAGGGCGGGCTTTTTATCCCCCTTCACCCAGCCCCGGGCCTTCCAGCTCCGAGCCCATCCCTTTTCCAGCGCGTCGATCACATATTTGGAGTCGGAGTACAGCTCCACCTGGCAGGGTTCCTTCAGGGCTTCCAGTCCCCGGATGACGGCGGTGAGCTCCATGCGGTTGTTGGTAGTGTCTGGCTCTCCCCCGCTCATCTCTTTCCGATGCTCCCCATACAGCAGGATCGTGCCCCACCCGCCAGGCCCCGGATTTCCGGAACAGGCGCCATCGGTATAGATCGTCACAGTCTTCACGTCGTTCCCTCCTGTGGGATGGATTTTTCCCGTATAGTCTAACACAAACCCTTCCCTCCTGTCCACCGCCGGAATCCGTCCCGTTTTGCGGCCAGGAAGATTGACGCGGCTCCCCTTTGACGGTACAATAGAGCTTGCTTTGGCACGCGATTTTGGAAGGGAGCGTCTCCTATGCCTGATGTGATCCTGGTAGATCAAGCGGACCGCCCGGTGGGCCGGATGGAAAAGCAGGAAGCCCACAGAAAGGGGCTGCTCCACCGGGCCTTTTCCGCCTTTCTCCTGGACGGGAGCAAGCTGCTGATCCAACGGCGGGCTCTGGACAAGTACCACTGCGGCGGCCTCTGGTCCAACACCTGCTGCTCCCACCCCGCGCCGGGGGAGCCGGTTCTATCGGCGGCGGAGCGCCGGCTGGACGAGGAGCTGGGTATCAAAAACGCCCGCTTGCGGGAGCTCGATACCTTTCTCTACCGCGCTGCCTTCCCCAACGGCCTGGCGGAGCATGAGCTGGACCATGTACTGCTGGGGGAATACAGCGGCCCGGTCCAGCCCGACCCCATGGAGATCGCCCAGGTCCGCTGGATCGATCTGGAGGAGCTCCAGCGGGATCTGCAGGCGTTCCCTCAGTGGTACACGCCCTGGTTCCCGCCGGCGCTCACCCTGGTCCTCCGCCATCTTTCATAACGGAGCAAAAAGGAGGCTGTCACGGGGACAGCCTCCTTTTTATTCCGTTGTGATTGTGATGGTAAGCTGGGAGATGGCCAGGCAGGCCAAACCAATGCCCAGCATGCCCAAGGCGGACCGGGTGTCGATCCGCTCCAGGAAGGACAGCACCGTCACGGCAATGCCCATGGCAGCGGCCACCCCCTTGAGAATGACGTCCACCAGCGTCCCCGCCTTCTCCCCGGCGGTCCGGCCCTGGCCGCTCCCCCGGCCTTGCATCAGCTCATCCACGGAGATTTCAAAGATCTCCGCCAGCCTGGGCAGGGAGCTGACGTCCGGGAAGGACAGGTCCCGCTCCCACTTGGACACCGCCTTGTCGGTCACTCCCATCTTCTCCGCCAGCTCCAGCTGGGTCATCCCCCGCTCCTTGCGCAGGCCGGCAATCATCATTCCAAAGGTCTGTTTCTTCATAGGATCCACACTCCCTTTCCTGGATGCCTGCATCCTATCACACCTCCATGGGCGACTCAACCGACCGGAAGTTTCCCCCAGTGAACCTGTGGTTTCCCTCCGGTTGAGTCCGGTTTCCCCAAAAATTTTAGACCAAGCACGGCCCCTCCCCCGCCTTGCCGGAAAAAACAGGGTGCGAACGGCCCGTCCGCGCCCTGTTTTCCTTTCATGGTTTTCCGCAAAATCCACATAGTTTTCCTCAAACATCTGTATGAGGCATCCGCTGACCGTGGGAGGGATCAGAGGCTCCGCAGGATCTCCTTCCGCTTCCGGTCATACTCCTCCTGGGTGAGCAGCCCCGCTTTCTTCAGGCTCTCCAGCTGTTCCAGCCGGCCCTTGGCATCCAGGGTATTGGTGGAAATCTGGTGCTCTTGACTGTCAGGTTTTGACTCTTCCTCCTCGGTGTAGATCTCCATGGTGGGCACGCCCTTCTTCCCAAAGGCGTTCATCCCGTTGACCACCGTGATGGCCACCGCGATCCCCGTCCAGAGCAGGCCGAACAGGCCAAAGGCGGGGACCACCACAAACAGCCCGACGCAAACGAAGATCACGCCCACGACAAATCCCATCGCGGACTGTGTCCGGCCTGGTTTAATCCGAATGTTTCTTCTGGCCATTTCGATACCCCCTTACACTTCCTTACTCCTGACCGCGCGCCTCTTCCGCGCTCTGGGTGGAATCGGCGTCCGGCTCCTTATCCGCCAGGGCCATGGCGATGACCCGATCCCCCTCTTCCTTCAGACGCATGACGATGACGCCCTGGGTGGCCCGGCCCGCCAGGCGGATGGAGGCCACGTCGGTGCGGATGAGGGTACCGGCCTGAGTGACCAGCAGCAGGTCCTCCGTGCCGTCCACCACCTTGATGCCCACCACCCGGCCGGTCTTGGCGGTGACGGCGTAGTTCTTGATGCCGATGCCCCCCCGGTTGGTGATTCGATAGTCCTCCACCGGGGTGCGTTTGCCGTAGCCGTGTTCGGTGATGGTGAGCACCGCCCGGCCCTGGGTGGCCCGGGCGGCCCCCACCACATAGTCCCCGGGGCGCAGGCGGATGCCCCGCACCCCCATAGAGGAGCGGCCGGTGGGCCGCACGTCTGTCTCCGCAAAGCACACGGCCATACCGTCGTGGGTGGCGATGAGGATGTTCTTGGTACCGTCGGTCTCCCGCACCACCATCAGCTCGTCCCCGTCCTCCAGGGTGATGACACGCAGGCCGTTGTTGCGAAGATTCTTCAGGGTGACCACCGGCAGGCGCTTCACCGTGCCGTTGCGGGTGATCATCACCAGGAAGCGGCCGTCGTCGGTGATGTCCTGGGTATGGATCATGGCGGACACCTTCTCCCCCGCCTCCACCTGGAGCACATTGACGATGTTGGTGCCCCGGGCGGTGCGCCCCGCCTCGGGGATCTGATAGCCCTTCTTGCGGAACACCCGGCCCTTGTCGGTGAAGAAGAGGATATAGTCGTGGGTAGAGGCGGTAAACACCGTGTTCACATAGTCCTCCTCCCGGGTGGACATGGACTTCTTGCCCATGCCCCCCTTGCCCTGGGCGGCGTACTCCTTGGCGCTGGTGCGCTTGATGTAGCCCCCGGCGGTCATGGTGAACACGCACTGCTCCTCGGCGATGAGATCCTCCACATCCAGATCGTCCTCGGCAAAGCCGATCTCGGTCTTGCGCTCGTCGCCGTACTTGTCCCGGATCTCTACCAGCTCCCTCTTGAGCACGCCCCGGAGCATTCCCTCATCGCTGAGCAGTTTCTCAAAATAGGCAATGCGCTCCTCCAGCTCCTTGTACTCCGCCTCCAATTTCTCCCGGTCCAGCCCCTGGAGGGCCTTCAGCCGCATATCCAGGATGGCCTGGGCCTGGATGTCGTCCAGGGAGAAGCGGGCCATCAATTTTTCCTTGGCGTCATCATAGCTGGTGCGGATAATGTGGATGACCTCGTCGATGTTGTCCTGGGCGACGAGCAGGCCCTCCAGCAGATGGGCCCGCTCCTGGGCCTTCTTTAGATCGTACCGGGTGCGCCGGGTGATGACCTCCTCCTGGAAGGAGATATATTCGTCCAGGATCTCCCGGAGGGTGAGCACCTTGGGCTGCTTTTGGTCATTGACCAGGGCCAGCAGGATCACCCCGAAGGTGGTCTGCATCTGAGTCTGGGAGAACAGCCGATTCAGGGTCACCTGGGGATTGGAGTCCTTCTTCAGCTCGATGACGATGCGCATGCCCCGCTTGCCATCCGATTCATCCCGCAGGCCGGAGATTCCGTCCAGCCGCTTGTCCTTCACCTGCTCGGCGATGTTCTCCACCAGCCGGGCTTTGTTCACCTGGTAGGGCAGCTCAGTGACGATAATGCGGGTTCGGCCGTTGCCGAACTCCTCCATCTCCGTACGGGCCCGGACTTTGATGTGGCCCTTGCCGGTGGCGTAGGCCGCCCGGATCCCGGCCCGGCCCATAATGATCCCCCGGGTGGGGAAGTCCGGACCCTTGATGTGCTCCATCAGATCGTCCAGAGTGGCGTTCTCGTTGTCCAGCACACAGATGCAGGCGTCGATGACCTCCCGCAGGTTGTGGGGCGGGATGTTGGTGGTCATGCCCACGGCAATGCCGGAGGAGCCGTTCACCAGCAGGTTGGGGAACCGGGAGGGCAGCACCCGAGGCTCCTTCAGGGACTCGTCAAAGTTGGGGTCCCAGTTCACCGTGTCCTTGTCGATGTCCCGCATCATCTCGTTGGCGATCCTGGCCATGCGGGCCTCGGTGTACCGGTAGGCGGCGGGGGGATCTCCGTCCACCGAGCCGAAGTTGCCATGGCCGTCCACCAGGGGGTAGCGCATGGAGAAGTCCTGGGCCAGACGGACCAGGGCGTCATAGACGGACTGGTCACCGTGGGGGTGGTATTTGCCCAGCACGTCGCCCACACAGGTGGCGGACTTCTTGAAGGGCTTGTCAGAGGTCAGGCCGCTCTCATACATGGAGTAGAGAATTCGGCGGTGTACCGGCTTCAGGCCATCCCGCACGTCGGGCAGGGCCCGGCCCACGATGACGGACATGGCGTACTCGATATACGCCGTCTGCATCTCATGCTCCAGGTTGATCTCTACAATCTTCTGATCGGGAAAGGAGATGTCCCGGGTCAGATACTCATCTTGTTGTTTCGGCATAGTCAGCTAAATCCCTTTCTCTCCCAGACATCAATAGTCCAGATTGACCGCCTTGAAGGCGTTTTGCTCGATATACTCCCGGCGGGGCTCCACTTTTTCCCCCATGAGCAGGGTAAAGATCTCGTCCGCCTTCACCGCGTCTTCCATGGTGATGCGCTTGAGGGTGCGGGTCTCCGGATTCATAGTGGTGTCCCACAGCTCGTGGGCGTCCATTTCGCCCAGGCCCTTAAACCGGCTGATGTCCACCTTGGCGCTGGGGTTGTCTCCCCGCAGCTCGGCGGAGATCCTGTCCCGCTCCTCCTCGGAGAAGGCCAGCCGGGTGGTCTTGCCCCGGGTGAGCTTGAACAGGGGAGGTACGGCGGCGTACACGTAGCCCCGGTCGATCAGGGGCCGCATGAACCGGAAGAAAAAGGTGAGCAGCAGGGTGCGGATGTGGGAGCCATCCACATCGGCGTCGGCCATGATGATGACCTTGTGATAGCGCAGCTTGCTGTCGTCAAACTCGTCCCCCAGGCCGGCGCCCAGGGCGGTGATGACGGGCTGTAGCTTGTCGTTGCCGTAGATCTTGTCCGCCCGGGCCTTCTCCACATTGAGCATCTTGCCCCACAGGGGGAGGATCGCCTGGAACCGGGAGTCCCGGCCCTGCTTGGCCGAGCCACCGGCAGAGTCGCCCTCGACGATATAGATTTCCGTCAGGGCGGGGTCCCGCTCGTTGCAGTCGGCCAGCTTTCCGGGGAGAGTTGCCCCCTCCAGGGCGTTCTTCCGGCGGATGGACTCCCGGGCCCGCCGGGCGGCCTCCCGGGCCCGGTTGGCCATCATGGCCTTCTCCAAAATGGCTCGGCCCACGGCGGGATTCTCCTCCAGGAACTGCTCCAGCTTGTCGGACACCACGTTGTTCACTAAGGTGCGCATCTCGCTGTTGCCCAGCTTGGCCTTGGTCTGGCCCTCAAACTGGGCCTCCGTCAGCTTCACGGAGATGACGCAGGTCAGCCCCTCCCGGCAATCCTCGCCGGAGACCTTATCATCCCCCTTGAGCAGATTGGTCTTCTTCCCATAGGCGTTGAGCACGTTGGTGAGGGCGCGTTTGAAGCCCTCCTCATGCATGCCGCCCTCCGGGGTGTGAACGTTGTTGGCGAAAGAGACAATGACCTCGTTGTAGCTGTCGTTGTACTGCAGGGCGATCTCCGCCATAGAGTCGTCCTTGCTGCCGGACATATAGATGACCTGGTCGTGTAGGGGGGTCTTGTTCTTGTTGATGAAGGTGACAAACTCCCGGATGCCCCCCTCATAGTGCATGGACTCCTCCTGCTCCTGGCCGGGGCGGCGGTCCGCCATGAGGATGTGCACGCCGGCGTTGAGAAAGGCCTGCTCCCGCATGCGCTTGTGGAGGGTCTCATAGTCGTACACCGTGTCCTCGAACATCTCCGGATCCGGCTTGAACACCACCTCGGTGCCGGTGTGATCGGTGGTGCCGATGATCTTCATCTCCTGGGTGATGTTTCCCCGGGAGAACTTCATCTCATAGATCTGGCCGTTCTTATGCACCCGGACTTCCAGCCACTCACTCAGGGCGTTGACCACCGACGCGCCCACGCCGTGCAGGCCGCCGGACACCTTGTAGCCGCCGCCGCCGAACTTGCCGCCGGCGTGGAGGACGGTGTACACCACCTCCAGGGCGGGCCGCCCTGTCTGGGGCTGGATGTCCACGGGGATGCCCCGGCCATTGTCGGTTACCCGAATGATGTCCCCGTCCAGAATTTCCACGGTGATCCTATCGCAATATCCCGCCAGCGCCTCGTCGATGGCGTTGTCCACGATCTCGTACACCAGATGGTGCAGACCGGAGGCGGAGGTGGAACCGATATACATGCCGGGGCGCTTGCGCACCGCCTCCAGCCCCTCCAGCACCTGGATCTCCGAGGCGCCGTACTCGTGTTCCACCATGGTGGGATTGTGTTCCTGCTGTTCAGACATAATGTGTTCCTCCGCTTACTGTTCTCGCGTCAAAGCGCCGCTCCAACCAAAAGCCGGCGGGAGCGTACTTCACGCCTCTATTCCATGGGGCAGAAATCCGTGTCATCCACCCGCTCCTCATCCGGCTCAAACCCATCGTCCACCAGCTCGGTGGCCCGCATGCGCCGGGCGGTCTTGGCCTCCTCCACCTTCTGATAGATCAGCTCCTTGACCATTTTTGGGTCCCGCACACTGACCAGGTCCATATGGGGAGACGTCTTATCGGAGGAATAGACGCAGATGGTCCCCACGCGGAAGATGCGCTGCCACAGCGACCTGGTCAGCTCCAGATCCCGCACCCGGTAGAGGAGCACCTCTTCCTCCTTCAGATTGAAAAGCCCCGTCTCCCGGAAGATCCGGTTCTCGCTCAGGCGGTACCGGGTGAAGCTGATGGGCAGGCCGAAATAGCGTTTTCTGTCTTTCCACAAATAATTGATAGGCTCCATATGCTTTACCTCCCGTTTATTCAAATCCGTTCTGCTCCACCCGGCGGATCAGGGTGGCGGTGTTTACCTGGGACAGGTAAACCCTTGCCTCCTCCCCGCCCTGCTGGCACAGGACAAAGGACCGGGGCAGATCGCTGCCCACATTGACCACCTGGCCCGTCCCCTCCGCCCGCTCTAAAAAGCGGCGCGTGCGGAAGGACCAGGTAGTATTGTCCAAATCGAAGATACCCAACACGGCGGCCTCCGGCACGCTCACCGATTGTCCCAGATACAGATACATGAAGAAACGCCCCCCGTGCTATGGCACCAGTCTGCCGTCGTGGATATGAAAGGCCTTCCCCGCCCGCAGCTTGGCCAGTTTTTCCTCCTCACAGCAGGTGATGAAGTTCCCCACGGGCCAAGGGCCCGCGGGGGCCCCGGAATCATCCTGCTCGACCGAAATGAATTCGGTCTGCGCCAAGATTTTTGCTCCGCAAAAATGCTTGTACGGCGCATTTGCGCCGAACCAGGTCTTCCTCACACCAGCCGGCCGTCGTGGATATGGAAGGCCTTCCCCGCCCGCAGCTTGGCCAGTTTTTCCTCCTCACAGCAGGTGATGAAGACCTGGCCGGAGGTGATCCGGTTAAGGACATACTCCTGACGGCGGTGATCCAGCTCGGACAGTACGTCGTCCAGCAGGAGAACCGGCCATTCGCCGGTATCCTGATAGAAGATGTCCCGGGCGGCCATTTTCAAGGACAGGGCCGCGGTACGCACCTGACCCTGGGAGCCGAAGGCCTTGGCAGGGTTTTCGTCGATCTCTATGGTCAGCTCATCCCTGTGGGGTCCGGTAAGGCAGGCGTGGGACTCAATCTCCGCCTGCCGGTGGCGCTCCTGGTGGTCCAACAGCTGCCCCAGCAGTTGCTTTGCCGGTGCCAGGGGATCAGTGATGGTAGAGACGGTGTCGTAGCCCAGGCGCAGCCGCTCCCGTCCCCCGGAGCATTCGGCATGGATACCGGGGGCAACCTGGTTCAACTTTTTGATAAAATGGGCCCGGTAGTGAATCAGAACAGCGCCGCACTGGGCCATGCGCAGGGAGTAGTCGTCCAGGGCCTCCAGCAGGGATGGCTTCTCCTCCCAGTCCTTCAGAATCCTAAGCTTCTGCTCATGCAGCCTGTGATACTCCGACAGGGCGGCGGCATACTTGGGACGCAACTGACAGATGCAGCTGTCCAGAAACTTTCTCCTCGCCCCGGCCCCTTCCCGAATGAGGTAGAGGTCCTCTGGGCAGAACAGCACCGTGGTGAGCAGTCCAGACAACTCAGCGGCAGATTTCAGTCGCACCCCGTTTGACCACAATTGCCGACGCACGCCCCGGGTAAGCTGGGCCTCCAGGGTATAATCCCTCTGGCGGCTGAAAATCTCCGCCGTCAGAAAGGCTCGGTCAATTCCAAACTGGATCATCTCCCGGTCATACCTGGCCCGGTGGGAGGAGGCGGAGGAGAGATAGGCCACCGCCTCAATCAGGTTCGTTTTTCCCTGGGCGTTCTCTCCTACAATTACATTGACCCCAGGATCAAAGGACACTTCCAGATGGGTATAGTTCCGAAAAAAGTCCAGAGTGACCGCCTTGACAATCATTCCACCACCAGGGTCAGATCCCCGCCCAGTTCCACCCGGTCACCGGGTCGGATCTTCTTTCCCCGCATGGTACAGACCTCCCCGTTGACCAACACGCCGCCCTCCTGAATGACGGCTTTGGCCTCTCCGCCGGTGGCCGTAGCGTTGGCATACTTCAGCAAAGCGTCCAGCTTGATAAATTCCGTGGCGATTTTCACCCGCTCTTCCCTCATACTCTCCCCCTCCTCTAGGACTCTCTCTTCCTTACTCCCCCGCCTTCAGTCGTACGGGCAACACCATATAGAGGAAGTTGTCCGCCTCCCCCTCCTTGGGCAGGATCAGGCAGGGAGACGTGGGTGTATTCAGCTCCAGACGCACCTGTTCCGCAGGGGCGGCTTTCACCGCATCCATGAGAAACCGGTTATTAAATCCGATTTCCAGTCCTTTTCCATCACCAGTGATTGGACACCGGTCAAAGGCGGATCCAATGGCAGTTCTAGAAGCGATAGACAAGGAGCCGTCCTCGAACTTGCACCGAAGCGGGCTCTTCAACTTGTCGTTGATGATCAGGGACGCCCGGTCGATGGACAGCTGCAGCGCGGCGGTATCCACCTCCAGCGAGATAGAGTTGTTCTGGGGGATGGTCTGGCGGTAGTTGAGAAACTCTCCCTCCAACCGCCGGGCGATCAAAAGAGTTGAACCCATCAGAAAGGTGACATGGCGGGCCCCTTCGGTCACGGTGATCTCCTCGTCGCTGTCCGCGCAGATCTTGTCCACCTCGTTCAGAGCGGCGCCGGGCACTACGAAGGAGAACTGCTCCGCCCCGGCCTTTCCCACCATCTTCTCCCGGCGGAGGGCCAGCCGGTAGCCGTCTACCGCCACCATGGTCAGTTCCTCGCCGTTCACATCAAAAAGAGCGCCGGTGTGAATCGGGCGGCCTCCATCGTTGTTGCTGACAGCAAAAATCACCCGGGAAATCATGGAACGCAGAGTACCTTGTCCCATCACCAGGCTGTTGCCCTCATCTACCATGGGCAGTTCCGGGAATTCCTCTGCGCTGCTGCCCATAATGTCAAAGGAGGTGGGTCCGCAGTCGATGTGTACCTTGTTCCCATCGGTGTACACCACCACCATGTCGTCCGGCAGCTTCCGGATGATCTCTCCAAACAAACGGGCAGGCAGAACGATGGCGCCACTTTGGGCGACGCTGGCCTCTACCTGGGTGACAATACCAGTCTCCAGATTGTAACCGCTGACCTGCAGGCCGCCCTCTGTCCCCTCTAGCAGCACGCCCTCTAAAGCTAGGATAGAGCTTTTGGAGGCCACAACGCGGCCGGCTGTGGTGACAGCGTTCTGCAGTAGAGCTTTCTCACAGGAAAATTTCATGACAAGCTTCCTTTCTCTCCCCACTGGAAGTAATAGGGGAGGTTTTTATATTTCGTAGTACGTAGTAGATGCGGTGGAACCTGTGGAAAATTAGGATAATGGTTGGTACGAAAGTATTTGCGGCTCATGAAAGGTTCCACAAAATTTCCACAAGACGGGCAGATCGGGAAAGTGTCAGATCAGCTTCCACACAGTTCCACAGAACAGTCCGCAGCAGTGTTGAAGTTCGTGGTGGAAAAGACCGCTCTTCCTGGGCGGGGTCAATAGGATGAGTTTACTGCGTTAGTGATATCCCGGATAATTTCAGTAAGCTCAGGCTGCTCCTTCATGTTTTTTTCCACCCGGTTGATGGAATTGAGGACAGTGGAATGGTGGCGGCCGCCGAACTGCTGTCCAATCTCCGCCAGGGAAAGTTGCGTCATCTCCCGAATGATATACATCGCCACGTTACGGGCTGTGGCTACCTCTTTATTCTGACTTTGTCCTCGAAGAACGTCGCTGTCCAGTTCATAGAATCGTGCCACTTCCTGAATAATTGTCTCGGCGGAGGGCAGAAAGTCCTCTTTGGCACGGAGAATATCCCGCACCGCCCGGATGGTATTTTCCACGTCCACTTGGGCGCCCATCAATTCTTGAAAGGCCATGATCTTGTTGACTACCCCTTCAATCTGACGGACATTGGCTGTGATGTTTTCTGCCACATAGCTGAGCACTGGGTCGGGCAGGACGATTCCTCGCTCCAGAGATTTGTTTTTCAGAATGGCCATGCGGGTTTCATAGTCTGGAGGCTGAATATCGGCGGGCAGGCCCTGCTCGAACCGAGTTTTGAGCCGCTGTTCCAGTCGAAGCATTTCTTGAGGCGGTCGGTCAGAAGTAAATACGATTTGCTTTCCCTGCTCGTACAGGGTATTGAAAGTATGAAATAACTCCTCCTCGCTAGAGTCCTTTCCGGCAATGAATTGTACATCATCCATGAGAAACAGGTCCACCGTCCGGTATTTGTTGCGAAACTCCTGCATGTCCACACCCCGCCGGAGATTGGTGATCAGTTCATTCACAAAATCTTCACTTTTGATATACATGATTCGATAGTTGGGGTGGTTTTGCCGTACCCGATTGGCAATGGCATGGAGTAGGTGGGTCTTGCCCAGTCCGGACTGCCCGTAAATAAACAGAGGGTTATAGGCCCCTCCTGGCTCATCAGCTACCTTTTCTGCGGCGGTAAAGGCAAATTTATTGGTGGAGCCTACCACGAAACGATCAAAGGTATAGGACTGGTAGGGACTGTCAGATTTTTGAGTTTGGGATTCAGATTGATACCTGATCCGGTCTTCTGGCAGGAGTAGGACCACCCCAATATCAAAAGAAAACAGTTCCCGAAGGCTTTTCTCCACGATTGGAATGAATCTGGATTTGATGATATTCCGTTTGAATTCCGTAGGCACGCACAGGATCAGTCTGGTGTCGTCCATTGCCACGGCCTCCACATCACCAAACCAGGTTTCAATGGAGACAGAAGTCATATCGGCCTCCATCAGACTCTTTACTTTTTCCCATACGTCGGCGGCTGATTTCATCGACATGGTGTCACCTCAAAATGTGCGTATGATAACCATTTAATTATAACAAAAAGCAAAACCTTTCACAAGGGCTTTTTCCATTTCTTATTTAATAATGTAGGATATCGTTTATGTTGGCAGAAAATCAGAATGGTTGGAAAAGAAAACTCATTTTGTGAAAACGAAAAAAACACAAGATACTATGGTTTCGGAAAAAGAGTGCCTTTTTGTTGAGATTTCATTGACAGAACGGAGAAAATCCGGTATAATCCCCTATGCGCCATCTGCTGGCGCATAGAGTGTAAACCGCGTTTCCTTTACGGAGACGTTGTGGAAGCGGTGGTTGTGCCGCCGCCATTTTATGCAGGAGGTGTTTCCGTATGGTTCGTACCTATCAGCCCAAGAAGCGTCACCGCTCCAAGGTCCACGGCTTCCGTAAGCGCATGGCCACCGCCAACGGCCGCAAGGTTTTGGCTCGCCGTCGTGTGAAGGGCCGCGCCCGCCTGACTCACTGATGGCGGAAACATCGGGATGAATAGGAGCAGTCTGGGGCGCGGGAGTATTCCCTCGCCCCTGTGTCCGTTTCCGCAGCATCCCGAGCTAACCCTGATGAAAGGGGTATTTCTGTGAAAAAAACGGTGCCGCTGAAGGAAAATTACCTGTTTCGCCGGCTGTATCAACGGGGAAAAACCGCGGCGGATGGTAGGATTGCCCTCTATGTAAGGCGTAACGGAGGAAGGGAGAACCGGCTTGGCTTTACCGTATCTACTAAGGTGGGATGCGCTGTGGTGAGAAACCGGGTCCGCCGCCGTTTGCGGGAGATCTACCGCCTTCATGAGGCATCGCTGAAAAACGGCGTGGATGTGGTCATCGTGGCTCGTGTACGGTCGGCTCACAGCACTTACCGGCAGTTGGACAGCTCTTTTCTCAAGCTGGCGGACAAGCTCGGCCTGATTGAAAAAGGGGAGATTGAAGAGTGAAACGTCTGCTGCTGGCGCTGATCCGCTTTTATCGCAGGGAAATCTCTCCGGGTCGACCGTCTTGCTGCCGGTTCATTCCAACCTGTTCCACCTATGCTTTGGAGGCGGTGGAAGTTCACGGCGCCCTGAAGGGAAGCCTCTTGTCTATCTGGCGGTTTCTGCGCTGCCACCCATTTCACAGGGAGAAGTCTTTCATCTATGACCCGGTGCCGCCAAAAGGGCACTGGAGATCATCTGTAACAAAATAGGAGGCCCCGTATGGATTTTCTTCAAATTGTCATGACGCCGTTCAGTTGGCTGCTGGAAGTATTCTGCAACCTGTTCAACAGCTACGGCATCGCGCTGATCCTGTTTACCGTGGTGGTCAAGATCATCCTGTTTCCTCTGAATTTGAAGGGGAAAAAGGGTATGATCAAAATGAATCTGGTGTCCAATCAGCTCAAGGAGATCCAGAAGCGCTGCGGAAATGATAAGGACCGGTACAACCGGGAAGTTCAAAAATTTTACGCGGAGAACAAGGTCAGTCCCACTGGCGGCTGTCTGTGGTCCTTTATTCCCCTGCTGATTCTGATGCCCCTGTATGCTATTATCCGCCGTCCCTTCCGATACATGATGGGACTGAGCGATACCGCAATCGAATCCGTGGCCACCGCCCTGAACTGGAAGGACGTGATGGGAAGTGCCTTTGAGGCTGGCGCCGGCTTTAATGAGCTGACCTTGTCCTCCATGCTTACTCCAAGCAATCTGGCCGCGGCGGAAGCAGCCGCCGGATCCAGTTTGTTCATTATCAACTTCAGCTTTTTGGGACTGGATCTGTCTCAAATTCCCAGCCTGAATTTTTGGGCGGATGGCGTAAGCCGGGAGTCTGTGGGTCTGTTCCTGATGCCCATTGTCTCGGCAGTTCTCTCTGTGATCTCCATGATGGTATCCCAGCGGACCAACCGGATGAACCGGGGACAGGACGCAGCCGCCGCATCCACCAACCGTACCATGTATATTCTTCAACCGATCATCTCTTTGTGGATCGGTTACTCCATGCCCGCCGGTCTGTGTATCTACTGGATTTCCAACTCCCTGCTGATGATGGTGCAAGAAGTATTGGCCGGTAAAATTCTGCGCAAGGACTATCAGGCCGCCCAGAGGGAAATGGAGGAACAGGCCCGGAAGGCCAAGGAGGAGGAGAAGGAGCGCCGCCGTATTGCTGCCGAGCGTAAGGCCGCTGCCATTGCCGCCGGTACCTATAAGAAGGGCAAGAGAACTCAAAACACCCACAAGGAAAAAGGAATGGATTTGACTGCCAGCCGGGAGGGCATCCGGGCTTATGCTCGGGGCCGAGCCTATGATCCCAACCGCTATCCCATCACTCCCTACCACGATCCCAATGAGCGTTTCCGGAAGAAAAAGCCAGAGGAGGATCCAGAGCACCTCACCGAGGAGGAAAAGGCGATTTTGAAAGAGAATGGAATTCCCATTCCAGAGGAAAAGAAGGAAACTTATGAGCCGGCTGTGGAGCGGGAAAGTTCAACAGAGGGGGAAAAGACGGAGGATCAGTCTGCTGAGACAGAGGAAACTGAGTCCAAAAGTTAAAGGAGTGCAGCTTCGTGGAAAAATATATTGAAGTCACAGCCAAGACCGAAGACGAGGCCATTGCCAAGGGGCTGGCTCAGCTAGGGCTGGATCGTGACGATGTGTCTGTTGAGATTTTGGAGCGGGGCAAGACTGGGTTTCTGGGGATTGGCTCTGTTCCGGCCAAGGTTAAACTGACCTATGAGGCGCCTGATGAGCCCGCGCCCGCCCCGGTCAAAGAACCGGAGCAGCCTGCCCCACAGTCAAAACCAAGGAGGGAGCGTCGGCCCGGTCTGGAAAAGACACAATCTGAGCCGGAGGGGCCTGCGACATCCAAGACAGTGTCCGCTTCTGCGGTTTCAGGGGCTAAGGTCCAGACGGAAGAGGATCCGGTGGCCGATGCTATCGTGAAGTTCCAAACCGGCCTGTTCGCTCATATGGGGGTGGAAGCCGTTCCGGCGGTCACCCGGGATGGAGATACCTATCAGGTGGTGTTGGAAGGAGAAAACATGGGCGCTCTCATCGGCCACCGGGGGGAGACGCTGGATGCCATTCAGCAGCTCACCGGCTATGCGGTCAACCGTGGGCGTAGCCACCGGGTACGCGTCCATGTGGATGCCGAGGGCTACCGAGCCCGCCGGGAGGAAGCTCTGGAGCGGTTGGCCCGCAAGACCGCCCAAAAGGCGGTGAAATATCGCCGTAACGTGACCCTGGAACCCATGAATGCCTATGAGCGCCACGTGATCCACGCCGCCCTCCAGGATTTTCCAGGAGTTTCCACCTATTCAACTGGGACCGAACCTAACCGCCGCACAGTGGTGGCTTACGACCCCAGCAAGCGAGTATGATAATGAGGACCGCTCCGCCGCATCATTTGACGGAGCGGTCTGATTTTTGTTGCAAACCGGTTTTCTCTGGAGTACAATTTCTAAAAACAGCACGGGGAGGCATATGTATGTGTCGGGAAAAGAGCTGCGGGGCGGTCATATTCCAGCGCCAGGGAGAGCTCTTGACCTATCTGGTACTGCACAGCGTCCTGGGACACTGGACGCTGTGTAAGGGCCATGTGGAGGGATCTGAGACAGAACACGAGACCGCCCTGCGGGAGATCAGGGAGGAGACAGGTCTGTCCGTAAAGTTTGTGGAACCCTTCCGAGAGGTCATCACTTATTTCCCCGCTCCGAATGTGACGAAAGATGTGGTGTTTTTTTTAGCGGAAGCGGAAGCAGGTAGCCCGGTATGTCAGCCAGAAGAAGTGTCTGAAATCCGCTTTTTGCCCTTTGAGAAGGCAATTGACCTGCTTACCCATTCCTCTGACCGGGAGACCTTGACCAGGGCTGCCACCTTTCTGGGTGGACAGGAACAGTGAGTTCTGTTATGGAAAAAGCCAATCCAATGCTGGAAACGGAACGGCTGTTTCTTCGGCCCTTTCAGCGGGAGGACGGCCTGGCTATGCTCCCCGTCCTATCCCATCGGGAGGTAAACCGCTTTTTACCTTGGTTTCCAGTGGACAGCCTGGAAAAGTGTGTACATTTTTTGGAAAAACAGCTCATGGGGCCAGGTCGGTATGCGATCTGCCCAAAGAATGATCTGTCTCCGGTGGGCTACGTGACGGTGGGTGGACCGGACAGCTTTGACCTGGGCTATGGACTGGCCCGGTGCTGGTGGGGTCAAGGGGTTGCCGCCGAGGCCGCTGGGGCAGTGGTGGACGAGTTCAGAAGGATGGGAGTGCCTTATCTTACCGCTACCCATGATGTAGAGAACCCAGCTAGCGGTCGGGTGATGGAAAAATTGGGTATGACTTATCGTTACTCTTATGAGGAGCAATGGCAACCCAAGAATCTGCGGGTCATCTTCCGGCTGTACCAGTTGGATCTGGACGGACAGAGACGGCCCTCCTACCCAGGCTATTGGAATGCCCACCCAAAGCACTGGGTGGAAGAGATGTTTTGAAACTCGATCCGAGGAGGTTGACCCAATGCCCACCCCCCTGTATGACAGATTAAAAAGCCTGGCAGCGGAGCATCCGCTGCGTTTTGATATGCCGGGACACCATGGGGTGCTCCGGATTGACCACCTGGGCGACTTTGCCCTGGACTTTACCGAGAACGGAGAGACCGGCGACCTGTTTGGTCCCGGCGGGGACGCCATCGAGGCTGCGGAGCGGTTGTGGGCCCAGCGATTTGGTTTGGATAGCTGTCTGTTTCTCACAGGAGGATCTACCCAAGGGATGCACACCGGCTTGGCCCTGCTGGCGGGGACGGGGAGTGCCGTGGCACTGGACCGGGGCAGCCACCGTTCCGCCTACCACGCCCTGGCCCTGCTGGATCTCACCCCTCACTACCTACTCCGGCCCTGGCTGGACCGGGAAGGAGTGACAGGGCCCATCCAGCCGGAAGCGGTGGAGCAGGTGCTGAACGAACATCCAGAAGTTAAGACTATATGTATTACCTCACCAACATATTATGGAGTGTTATCTGATTTACCTGCTATCGCCCGGATTTGCCATGACTATGGCGCCAAGCTGATGGTGGATGGCGCCCACGGGGCCCACCTGCCCTTCCTGGGATATGAGGGTTACCGGGCGGCGGACGTGGTGGTGGTGTCTGCTCACAAGACCCTGCCCGCCCTGGGGCAGAGCGCACTGTTGTTTGCCAATGGTCTATCCCTGGCGGAACTGCGGCGGATTGGGTCAGTGTACGGCTCCTCCTCCCCCTCCTACTTGCTGATGGCAGGGCTGGACGTGGCCAGGGACTATATGGAGAGGGAAGGCGTCCGGCGGTATGAAGAGACCGCCCGGCAGACCGCCCGGCTGCGCCGGCGATTCCCTGCCCTATGCCCGGGCCAAGTGGAGCTGGATCCAGCCCGACTGACCATCCGGTGCGCCGACGGTTTTGCCATGGCAGAGGCCCTGCGCAGAAAGCGAATTTTTCCAGAGATGGCCGACCGGGGCCATGTGGTATTTATCCTCACCTGCGCCGACGACCGGGAACGGCTGAGCCGGCTGGAACAGGCGCTGGAGGGGCTGGGGGTTGGAGAGGAGGAGACTGAAACCTATCCCCCGCCCCCTGAGCCGCCGCAGCGGGTGCTCACTCCCCGGCGGGCCCTATTCGCTTCCCGGCGGACAGTGCCCCTGAACGGGAGTGAGGGGCAAATCTGCGCCGGGCAGATTGCCCCCTATCCTCCCGGTGTTCCGGTGGTGGCGCCCGGCGAGAGATTGGAGAAAAAACATCTGGTCTATTTGAAGGAAATAGGATATAATAAAGATGACACAACCACGGAGGTTGTGTACACTGAAACGGAAAAGGGGGATCATGATGAAACTGATCATAGCCATTGTCAACCACGATGACGCCAACGCAGTGGTGCAAAACCTGTCCAAGAATGGATTTTCCTCTACCCGGCTGTCCACAACGGGAGGATTTTTGCTGGCTGGCAATGTGACCTTACTGGTGGGCGTGGAGGCAGACAGAGTGCAGGCTGCCATTGATGTGATCCGGGAGTACTCCCACAGCCGTAAGCAGATGATTCCCACTACCACAGAGATGAGTTACAGTTACATTCCCACCATGCCGGTGGAGGTCCGGGTGGGGGGGGCCACCATTTTCGTGGTGGATGTGGAACAGTTTGAGCGCCTGTGAGAGAGATTCCCGAAACGTTATCCCACGCATACCTCATTACCGGAGGCAGCCAGAAGAACCGCGACGTGTATGCCAGAAAGCTGACCCAGGCCTATCTGTGCCAGGAAGTATGCCCGCCCTGCGGCCAATGTCTGTCCTGCCGGAAGGTGGCTGCGGGAATCCATCCTGACGTGGTCCGGATCGCCCCGGCGGAGGGAAAGCGGGAAATCAGTGTGGATCAGGCCCGCGCTCTGCGCGCTGACGCGTATATCCGACCCAATGAGGGCAAGCGGAAGGTTTACCTCATCGACCCCGCGGATGCCATGAACCCTGCGGCCCAGAACGCCCTACTCAAGGTACTGGAGGAGGGGCCACCCTATGTGGTGTTTCTGCTGCTCACCGGACAACCTGGCGCTCTGCTGGACACCGTGCGCTCCCGCTGTGAATATTTGGCGCTGCCCCCAGAGGAGGAGACGACAGACCCGCAACAGTTGGAAAAAGGGAGACAGCTTGCGCAGCTCCTGCTGGAAGGCGATGAGCTAGCTGTAGCGGAAGGAATGGCGGCTTTGGAGCAGGAAAAGCTGAAAAGCGATCAGCTGATGGATCTGTTGGCAGTGGCAAAGGAACAGGCAGCCCATGAGCTGGCCCGAAATCCAAAGCGGGCGGTAACCGTTGTACGGGCTTTGAGCGCCTGCCAGGAAAATGCAGTATACCATCCGGGGGCCGGCCATGTATTGGGATGGCTGACAGTACAGCTATTTCATTAGAGATTTCAGCCTGGTTACAGATAGGATACATGTTACTATGATGGAGGAAACCTTTACATGACGGAAATTATCGGCGTCCGCTTCAAAACGGGCGGCAAGCAGTACTATTTTGATCCCATGGGCTTAACCGTGGCCAATGGACAAAATGTGATTGTTGAGACAGGAAAGGGCTTGGAGTATGGCACCTGTGTCCGTCCAAATGGCTTTGTCAATGATCAGACAGTTGTGCAGCCACTGCGGCCAGTGGTACGGTTGGCCACGGAAAAGGACGAAAAACAGGTAAAGGAAAACCAGAGAAAAGAGAAAGAGGCACTTGGAACCTGTCAGAAACTGATTGAGCGCCATGGCCTGGAGATGAAATTGGTCCGGGCAGAGTATAGCTTTGATGGGTCCAAGATCATATTCTTTTTTACGGCGGAGGGCCGGGTGGATTTTCGGGCCCTGGTGAAGGATTTGGCTGGAGTATTCCGGGCCCGCATTGAACTTCGGCAGATTGGCGTTCGGGACGAGGCCCGAATGCTGGGGGGGCTTGGAATTTGCGGGAAGCCCTTTTGCTGTGCCCAGTTTTTAGACGAGTTTCAGCCGGTGTCCATCAAGATGGCGAAGACCCAAAATCTGTCTCTGAATCCTACCAAGATTTCTGGCACCTGCGGACGGCTGATGTGCTGTTTAAAGTATGAGCAGTGTGCCTATGAGGATGCGGTGAAACGGTGTCCCAAGCAGGAGTCCTTTGTGGAATGTCCTGATGGTGTGGGTAATGTGTCTTCCGTGGATCTGCTCAAGGAGCGGGTAAAGGTTCGCCTGGAGGATTCCACGGAGCAGCCCAAGAGTTACCGGGTCAGCGAGATCCGTGTGGTGCGAAACGGAAAAGGTAAGCGGCCGGAGGACTATGTAGCACCGCCTAAGGAGGAATTGGAAAAGCTACGATACGTCCCTCCGGAAGCAGAGAGAAAATCCAGAGGACTGGGAGAGGAAAGGGATCTGTCCGCGCTGTTGGACCGGTATTTGGAGCAACAGGGACACAGGGATATGGAGGAAAGGCCCCGCTCTGCCAATCGAAGTGGACGCCGGCGAAGGAACGGAAAAAAGGAAGGAAAGGGTGCCGCCGCTGGCGCAACCATTCCGCAGGAGCAGGCGAAGGAACGGCAAAATCTTGTGGGAGAAAAGGTGCAGGCCAAGGGGAAGACGGCTCAGCCGGGTAAGGAGGCCCAGAAAGAGAGTTCAGCGTCCGGAGAGAAAAAACGCCGACGGCACCGTCCACACCACCGTAGAGGCAAAAGTTCCGGCGGATCCAAGGGAGAAGTACAGACGCAGGAATAAACATAGACAGGAAAGGTCCCTCGAATAGAAGAAGGGCATGGCCAAGCAAAAAATTGACACATGAAAAAGTTGCTAAGAGCAGCCAAACTGGCGGTTTCTTAGCAACTTTTTCATTGAAATAAATGAAAAATAACTGCTGGGTTTCTGTTTGAAAACCCAGCAGTATGCGTTTCACCTTTATAGTGCTTTCGTTTTGAACTTACCGGAGCAGGAATGAGGCTAGAGCTTCAGGTGATCTCATAATCCTTGCCAAACTGAAGGTCTTCAAACCGACGCGTAGCGTCCGGATCCAGATTGGGCAGCGGATCCCGGTCAGAATTCCTGGCGTGGACTATAGTGGGCGCTTCCTCGGCCTCCCCCTCGTTTTGGACAACGGCGGAAACGGACGCCTCAATTTCAACGGAAGGATCAGGGGCGGCCTCCTGGGGAGCCTGGGACGGGACCAGCTCATCCAACCGGGACAGAAAGTCCACTTCTTCGTTGTGAAATTCTTTCAGCTTTTGTACATAGGCAGCAGTAGCCTCCTGGGCCCGCTTCAGCCGGAATTCTTGGGCGGCGATGGCTGCATTCAGTTCAGCGATCCGGGCGTCGGCGTTGGCCTCGGCATCCTTCACCAGCTGGGACTTGCGCTTTTCCGCCTCGCTGACAATGGAGTCGGCCATCTGCTGGGCAGCCAACAGGGTTTTACGCATGGCGTTATCGGTGGCTCGGTATTCCTCCACCGTCTCGCTGAGTACCTTCAGCTTGTTTTTCAGAATTGCGTTGTCGTTGTAGAGAGCGGTATAATCCTCGGTGAGCTGATCGAGGAACTCGTCCACCATGGCCATGTTATAGCCGCCTAGGGTTGCTTTGGCAAAGGCGTGGCTGGCCACTTCCTGCGGAGTCAGCATCGTTCAAGCCCCCTTTGATCAAAAGTACAGGCCGTTGTTTTCCAGTTCGTCAATCAGGTCGCCCAGGATCTCCACATTGTAGGGGGTAATGATGTATGTAGACAGGGCGACCTTCTTGATGGTGCCTTCATTGGCATAGGCCACGCCGGAGAGAAAGTCGATGAGGCGCCGGGCGATATTCTTATCCGTCTGCTCCAGATTGAGCACTACCGTGCGCTTCTCCCGAAGGTGGTCGGCGATCTCCGAGGCGTTTTCAAACCGCTCCGGCTTTACCAGGACCACCTGGAGCTGGGTGGTGGTATGGATGTTGACCACCTTATTGTTGCGTCGGTCATAGTCCCGGTCGCGTTCCCGGTCCCGGACAGGCTCCCGGGTGTTCACGGGAGTGAAATCCTCCTCGTAGGTATCTTCTTCCTCGTCCTCATAAGGCCGGGCAAGACGCTTAAGTTCGTCAAAAAAGCTCATGATCAGGACTCCCTTCCTAGATTGACGGGAATGGGTGAGCGGGGCCCAAACAGGGTAGTTCCCAACCGTATATGGGTGGCCCCAGCACGTATAGCATCTTGATAATCATCGCTCATTCCCATAGACAGGTATGTTACATCTGCCCTATTATCTCCTATTTCCCGTCTTATGTCAACAGCTAACTGCGCTAATTTCTCGAAATATGGCAGATTTTTGCCTGGAGCGGTAGAGGGAGGGGGAATACACATCAGACCGCGAAGACGCACATTGGCCAATTCCGCAGCTAACCTGCCCACCGAAAGAACCTGCTGGGGAGGTAGGCCGGACTTACTCAGCTCTCCAGCCAGGTTAACTTCCAACAGGATATCCTGGACAAGGCCCAGCTTTTCCGCCTGCCGTTGAATGGCTAGCAGCAGTTTTTCTGAGGACACAGAGTGGATTAGGTCCACCTTTCCGACCACGTACTTTACCTTGTTCGTCTGAAGGTGTCCAATGAAATGAACCCGGGCGCCTTCATAGGCACCGGCAGCCAGGTGCGCAGTGAATTCCTGGACCCGGTTTTCCCCGCAAACGGAAATCCCGGCGGCAATGGCTTGCCGAATGGTATCATCCGACTGGGTTTTGGTGGCGGCCACCAGAGTGACCTCCTCTGGAGCGCGGCCGCAGCTCTGGGCGGCCTGTACAATATGGGTGCGCACCGCCTCCAGCCTCTGGGGGAGCAGACTCATTTACCGCACCACCTTTCCGTCGTAGAGATCGGAGGTGTTTAAAATGATTTCGTCTCCGGCCCGAAGCCTGGAGGTATCGGTTTCATCCACCGGCCGGACCAAATAGAACGTATCCCCGGTGTAGACAACCTCTACTTCCTTTCGCTCGGCCTGACGGCCCACCACCGTATAGACGACATAGGTATTTTGCTGCCGCACGCTGCCGTCCTCTTGTTCCACGTCCTCCGTTTCCACCCGCAGCGCCCGGCGGGGAATGCGGATGCCTTCCACAGTGTCAGTGACCACATCCACACGTTGGACGCGAAGCAAGGTGGTGTCAGATAGATTGGAGCGGGCAGAAAAAATAGCCAGTGTCTGGTCCTGCCCGGGGACGATCCGCTCCAAAGTCATGGCTATGCCACCGTAAAAGTCGCTGGAAAAGGAAATAGTATAGGAGCTGCCCTGGGACAGCTGAAGGTCATTCTCCCCTGGAAGCAGGGCGGCGAAGTACCAGGTGGAGTTGGTGATCAATTTGCCAATGGAATTGGAATTGGCGGAGGGCTCCGCGTTCAGCCAATCAGATAACTGCTCTGCGGTAAGGCTGTCCAACATATCAGGGGTGATGAGGGATTCAAACCCATCTACTTGCCCGGAAAAAATTCCGGCCGCAGGAGCAAAGATGGTTTGGGAGACCTGGCTGAGGGATTGGGTTAGAGTGTCCAGCTGGGACTGCTTGTCCGCGATGAGCTGCTCAATATCGCTAGCCGCGCCCGTATCGCCATAGGCGTAATCCCGCTGAAACACCATAGTACGCAGATTGAGGGCGGAATCCTCTAGGTCGGACAGATCGCCGGAGGCGGCCAGTGCCCGCAGGCTGATGATGGAGCTGACCACCTGCTGGTCCAGCCGGGTCACATCCACCGACTGGGTGCCGGTGGACAAGGCATACTGCAACTGCTCGATCTCCGCGCCCAGGCTTTGAATGGCCTGCTGGGTGCTTAGGGCTGAGGCGTCAGAATAGACCAGAGCTACTGCGTCCCCAGCGGCGGCCCGTTCTCCCTCGGAAGGCACCAGGTCCACATAGTTACCAGAGCCGGTCAGCACCAGCTCCTCCCGGACGATAATCCCAACGGCTTCTGCACCCTGATTAACCGAATAGGTATAGGCGGTGGTGGTCGTCAGACCGATCTGAAAGCCCGTAAGAAGATAGAGTCCAAGATAGATCAAGACTCCGGCGCATAGGACTCCAATCATGATTTTCGTTGCTAAGGTGCTCTCTTTCATGGGATCAATCCTCTATTTCTGTGGACCGTCCGGAAACGGCCTGAGGGAAAGCTTTATGGCTGTTCCATATTTACAGGATGTTCCGGAGCGATGGTGGAGATCGCGTGTTTATAGATAACCTGCTGTTTCCCGTCGGACATTAACACCACCACATAAGGGTCAAAGGCGGTGATCACACCACGCAGCTGATAGCCGTTCATGAGGAACAAAGTGACCCGGGCAGCCTGGCGCCGGGCGCAGGAAAGAAAGGTGTCCTGGATGTTGGGCTGACGGCCCACGGCAACGGCGGTAAAACTCATAACTTGCGCACTCCTTTTATTTACCCAGGGCGGTCCCGCCCCGGTGATTATCTGCCGGAAATGATTTCCGGGAGTGCGGTTATTGTAAGCCAGAGGCTAGGATGAGTTCTGTCGAAAAAGTAAGGGCGGAGGAAAAATCCGGATTTTCATCCCAAAAGAACCAATGGGCGTCATGATTGCGGCGGAACCAAGTGAGCTGCCGCTTGGCATACTGCCGGGAACGGAGCTTTACCTCCTCCGCCCCCTCCGCAACGGGCCGTGCCTCCAGGAGGGCGGCGGCGATCTCCTTGTAGCCAATGGCCTGCATGGCGGTGCACTGGGGGGAAATTCCCGAGGCCAAAAGCCCGCGCACCTCCTCCTCCAGTCCCCTGGACATCATCTGGTCCACCCTCCGATCAATACGGGCCCAGAGCTGGGACCGCTCCCGGAAGCTCAGGGCGATGGTCAGGGGGGTATATCGGTTGGGAATGGCCTGGCTCTCTCGGTTGTGCTGGGAGATGGTCTTTCCCGTGGCCAGGTAGACCTCCAGGGCCCGGATGATGCGCTTGGCGTCGTTAGGATGGAGCCGGGCGGCTGACTCCGGGTCCACCTGGGCCAGCTCTGCCAGGAGGGCAGGCAGGCCCTCCGTCTCCGCCCTGGCCTGAAGCTGGAGGCGCAGGCCATCCCGGCCGGGGAATGGGGCGAACTGACGACCGGCGATCAGATTGTCGATGTACAGCCCCGTCCCCCCGGCAATGATGGCCAGCTTGCCCCGGACTAGAATATCGTCCACAATGGGGACAGCCTGATCCACATAACGGGCCACGGAATAGTCTTCCGATGGATCGGCCACGTCGATCATGTGATGGGGAATACCCCCCATCTCTTCCTGGGTAGGTTTAGCGGTGCCGATGTCCATACCCCGGTAGACCTGCATGGAGTCGGCAGACACTACTTCGCCATGAAAGCGCTGGGCCAAAGCTACCGCCAGGGCGGTTTTCCCTGAGGCCGTGGGCCCGCAAATCACAAGAACGTTGGGTTTCATAGTGACCTCCCGCGGGCCCACGGCCGGGACCCCGCAAAGGAAGGACGGCGCAGGTGCGCCGAACAAGGATTCCCCATAGATTTCCTGGGAAAATCTTGGCGCAAGGGCGAATTCAGTTCGCCCGCGCAAGTCAAAAGAACGGGGTCCCCGCGGCGCGCGGCGGCGTGGGAAACGGGCCCGCAGATGACCAAAACATTGGGATTCATGTGATCCACCCGCTTCCCAATATCATGTCATCTTGGTAGAAGACCGCCAGCTGTCCCGGGGTGGGCGCCCGGGCGGGCTGGGCCATGCGCACCTCTGCTCGCCCTCCCTCCAGGGGCACCAGGAGCGCCTCCTGGGCGGTGCGGGAGTGGCGCAGCCGGACGGACACCGGCCGGGGGTCGTCCAGGGGGGTGTCCCCCAGCCAGTTAAGCTCCTCACAGAGGACGGTTTCAGCGGCCAGCCCCTCCCCATGAGAGAGCACCACCTCGTTGGTATCCGGTCGGATAGCAGTGACGAACAGCCGCCCGGTGGAGGAGATGCCCAGCCCCCGGCGCTGACCCACAGTGTAGTGGTGATAGCCCTTGTGGACGCCCAAAACGTTGCCATCCCGATCCACAAAGTTGCCCGGCGGCGGGGTGCCTCCCCGCCGATCCAGCCAGGCGGCGTAATCCTGATCGGGGATGAAGCAGATCTCCATGGAGTCAGGCTTTTGGGCGCTGGGCAGCCCCGACTCCTCCGCCTCCCGGCGGATATCCGACTTAGGCGTATTCCCCAGGGGAAAGAGTACCCGTTCCAGAGTATCACGGCCCAGCCGGGCCAGCATGTAGGACTGGTCATTGGAGACAGGGCCCCGCAGGAGAACAGCCCTCCCGTCCCGCCCCTTTCCCACCCGGGCGTAGTGGCCGGTGGCCACATACCGGGCGTTCACTTGGTCGGCTAGGCGCAGCAGGGAGGGAAACTTCACCGCGGGATTGCACTGGGCGCAGGGGATGGGGGTGCGCCCGGCCAGATAGCCTTCGTAAAAGGGACGGCAGACGTGGCGCTCCAGTTCATCCGCCACCCGTGCCACATGGAATTCCAGGCCCAACCGCCGGGCGTTGTCTGCCGCAGCCTCCTCCCCGCCCAGCCCCACATCCAGATAGAGAGCGATGACCTCATAGCCGACGCGGAGCAGGCGCAGGGCGGCCACTGCGGAATCAACCCCCCCGGACAGGCCCAATACTACCTTTTCCTCTGCCATGTGCCCCCCTCCCCCGGACTGTGCGGATACAGGAAATTTTCCTACTTAACATAACACAAAACAGAGAAAAAGGCAAGAGAATCGACGTGCAGGAAAGTCAGTGAAAGAAAGGGGGCAATACAAGCGATGGGAAGGATGGCCGTAAAAAAGAGATGATAAAATAATAGTGTCAGGAAGAAAAGAAACAGGTTCTATTCCTCCGACACTATTATGGATGGATTGATATAGAGAAATCTTGAGTGGGCGTGCTGGAAAAAGAGGGAAACCGGATGGTCATGGTTTGGCCGGCAGCATGGAACCTGTTTCCTGGAACCGCTGATGCCATGAAAATGCGGCGTTCAGGCGAAGGGGATGATGTCCGCCTTCCCGTGTGGAGGCGCGGAGAAGGGAGGATAACTGGTCCCGGTAGGCTGGATGGGCGCAGTGCTGAATGATTGCCCAAGCGCACTCCAAATCGTCTTTTCCACGAAGGTCTGCAATGCCATATTCGGTAATCACAACGTCAATGTAATGGTGAATAATATCCGTGTGGGGAATTTGAGGAACGATACAGGATATGGCGCCATTTTTCCGGACGGAAGGCAGCAGAAGAACAGAGATTGCGGCCTGCTCGGCGAAGGAGGCGCCGCCGCCGATGCCATTGACGACGGATCGGCCATTGACATGGCTGGAGTTGACGTTCCCGAACAGGTCGATTTCCAGGCCTGTGTTTATGGCTAGCAAACCCAATCCGGCGATCGCCGCAGAGCCATTGCACAGTTCCATGCTGCGTAAGACCAAATGCTCCCGCGCAGCAGTTCCCAAGTGTGAGAGCTGCCGTTTGGTTTCCGGCGTGATTGGCAGTGATCCGCCAGATAGAGCTCTGGCCGTACCTTGCTCTAAAAGCGTGAGCATATCGGGCTGAAGCGCGCCGCAAAAGAAAGTTAAATCCTGATAGCCGCTATCTGTAAAGGATTGGATTACAGCCTGAGAAAGCGTCCCAATGCCAGTCTGAATGGGCGGGAGGTCGTTTCCGGGGAACCATGTGTGCAGAAAACTCTGAAAATGTTGACAGATACACCGGTCTATGTCTGTAATCTGGGAAGAGACGGGCGCTTCATCCTGATAATCAGAGAAAACAACTGCGGAAACTTTGGACATATCAATGTCCATTGTTAAAGTTCCCACCCGCTGGTCTGCCCGGCTCAACATCAGCCCGGTGTGCAGAGGGGCCTCATAGATATCGTGCAGGCCAAACAGTTCCTTTGGCTGAGCCGTATTGATCTCGATAATAATATGGCGGGCTAGGCGGCACAGCAGCGGCGTAATACCTACGGAAGAGGTTAAAACCACCTGACCCGATTCCGTCATACCCAAGGCTTCTATTATAGCGAAATCAGGACGGCCGAAGACTCCAGAGGCCACGGCACGGGGGAGCTTCGCCAAGGGAACCTCCACATAATGGATAGCCTGTTGGTTTGACAGGCGGCTAACGGCTTTTGAGGTCGTGAAAGGAATGCGGCGGGCCAAAACTCCCGCAGTTGCCAAGGCCGACTCAACTTGATTGGAAAGTTGTGCCGCAGTAAGCAGGGCAATCCCCTTGGGGAACTGCTCTTTTCCTCGGGCGGCCAATGCTAAAAGTGTAGCTTTCGGATCTCCGGCACCGGTATAGCCGCTGGCTGCGACGAGAGCTCCATCTGGAATCAGCGCGGCGGCGTCCTGAGGTGAGCACACTTTTCGGGATAAGCGGGCAGGCAGATCAGCCATACTTTGTGTCCTCCCGCGCATCTACGCAGAAGCGGTCAGACTGGCCCGCCACGACAAAGGAGTCCAATTTGCGGCCGAACAGTTTTTCTGCTAAGCAACCGGCCCAGGTCAGTTTTTCCTCATCAATGCTGGTTTGATATCCCATATCATGGAGCATATTCACAAAATCTTCTGTGGAAACCAGGCCGGTGGGCCCCTGGGCAAAATAGTATTCTCCGGTTCCATGGACGGGCACGCCGTCTATACGGTTGGCAGGTTGCCCCCCGGTCCGGCCCAGGGTGCATTCAAACTGCCGGATCCCCTGCTGCAGGGCGGCATAGTAACTGGCCATACCCATGCCGTGAATATCGTGGACATGGAGCACATGGATGCCAGGATTCGGCCATCGGCGCATGAGTTCAGAGCAGTACTCGGCCATGCGGTCGGGGGATGCAGCTCCATCCGGATCGGAGTGTTCAATTTCGTCGAAGCCCATATCCAACAGGCGGCCCACAAAATCATATCCCGAACAATGGGTGCACCGGAATGAAGTACATCCAAAAGGCTTGCCCCGCTCTCGATAATGTGCATGTCTTTCCCCAAAATTTTCCCGGCGGGGACGCCCAGAATTTTGGTGTATGCAAGGTTTACGTAAAAAATAGTTCCCTCCAAATTTACAGCCACGACAGCTTCATCCAGCTCATCCAGTAATGGCTCCAAAGGGATTTGCTTAATAACCTGAAGAATTTTCCTCACACGGGCGGCCGAAGTGGTTCCTACGCAGAGCCCGGTATCATCCGTTGCGCCGATAAACTGCGCGTCATCGGGAATTGCATCCTCGGGCAGATCATACAGATCGGTTTCTCTGGGGAAGGAACGCTCGCATTTGACATGGGCGCGGTTTGGATTGACCAAATAACCAAGCTGAATGTGGGGCATAGCGCTCTCCTCTCAAAAATGTGCAAATTCAGATGTACGGTTTCCGGAATCAGTCAAGGAACGCGGAGATCATCAAACGGATTATGGGAAGAGCCGTCAAAGCCATCCCCAACCTTCCGGAGCCTGAAAAGCCTTTCGGTCAAGGGTGGCAAACTGGCTGTGTATCCCGAGGGCAGGGTTCCGAAGTGAGAACCGTCGCAGGGGAACATCACCAATCCGGTCCGCCAGCCCCCAGATGTGGGTTGCGGAAGTTCTCTTCGCTTAACATAACACGAAAAGCAGCCAAGCGTGGGCGGAATGTCGATTCGGGTGGTGCGCCTGGACAGTCTGTGACAGATGCGGCTTTCGGCGGATGACGCAAAAAGCGCAACCGGATTTCAGTCCGATTGCGCTTTTTGCTTCTCCAGTCTCAGGTTCAAAATGAGTCGGCCCATTGGCGCAGGATTGCCTCCGCCTGGGGGAATTCCCCGTCCTGGTAAACGATGTGGAGGTTATATAGAACACCACTGTCCACAAGATATCCGTCCAGACTCAGATATCCGCTGTCCAAAGCGGAGGAGGCGATCACCTGACAGGGCAGATTGCTGCTGGTCGTGTAAAAGAATTCCTCAAACGTCACATCTTCCGCCGCGCGCACGCCGAAGGTGATCTCCCCTTCATAGTTCTCGGTATAGAGGGAGGAGAAGAGGGATACGCGGATGCCGTCGACCACATAGTCCGTTTCAAGGTTGACCTGCAAGATCTGGCCGCTGACCGTTCCGTGCACGTTCAGGGTTGTCTGTTGCTCCGCCTGCGCCCACTCCGCCGGGGTGGACAGGTCCATCCCGATGAACCGGCAGGCCTCCCCGTGAGATGGAAAATCCCTCTGCCAATGGCCCGGATACCAGCTCTGATGGGGCTGATAGGTCTCGAACTGCCGCTGTATCGTAGCGCCCACCGCGAGAAGCTCCTCCGACAGGTCCTGGGTGGGAATTCTCTCGATGGCGACACTTAAATCGTAACCGGACTCTGTGCGGGAGGTGAAAAGGCCGGTCAGGCGCGTGCCGAAGACACCGGCGGCTGCCGGCACGCACCCGATCAGGAGCAGGGCCAGCATTGCCGCGGTCAGCGCGGCGGGGAGGCGGCGGGTCCGGCGAAAGGGACGGTCTGCTCTGTGGTAGGAGACCGCTTCTTCAAGGTACGATTGGTCAACCTCACCCAAGGCCTCGGAAAATTTCTTTGCGTTCACACGAATACCTCCTGTTCCATCAAATATTGTCTCAACTTCTCCCGCAGCCGGGTCAGACGAACCGAGACGGTTTTCTTGGTCAGCCCTACAAGCTGGGCGATGTCCCGGTAGCTGTCGGCAAACCAGTACCGGCGCAGGAAGATCACCCGGTTTTCCAGGTTCAGGGTGTCCAGAAACCGCTCAATCATGTGGGCCAGTTCCCTGGCCTCCAGTTCGTGCTCCACGGTGCCGGAGGCGGGCAGGCAGCCCTCCAGCTCCTCCATGGCCACGTCATAGGCGCTGTTGCGTTTGGCTGCGGTGTTCCGGTCATGGGCCTTCAACGCCAGGTTGCGGACGATCCGGCACCCATAGGCGGAGAGGACCTGGGGCCGCTGGGGCGGGATGGTGTTCCACATGCCCAGGTAGGCGTCGTTGACGCACTCCTCCGCGTCTCGCTGGTCGTTCAGAATGCGAAGGGCCAGGGCGTGAAACAGCTTGCCATATTTTTGATTCAGTTCCTGGATGGCCTGCTCCGAGCGCAGGAAAAACAGGCTGATAATTTTCTCGTCCTCCATGAGCGCCCCCCTTTCACAGATATACTACGAATTCCCTGTGGAAAACTACAGGAAACGGAAAAATTTTACCCTCCGGAGAAGCGATTGGGGGTAAGGTAGGAAATAAAATTGCCAAATAGCCGGAATCATGGTATAATACTCTGTCATCTTATGGGCGCCTCCTCGGAATGCTCTTCCACAGACCAGGAAGGCTGTCTGCGTATCGGGTGTGTAAATTGTGGACAATATCATTTTAATCGGAATGCCCGGATCGGGCAAGAGCAGCGTGGGCGTGGTGCTGGCCAAGGCCCTGGGCTACGGTTTTGTGGACGTGGACCTGGTCATCCAGGAGCGAGAGGGAGCCTTGCTTCAGGAGATTTTGGACCGGAGGGGAATGGAGGCCTTCCTGGATGCGGAAAGCCGAGCCATTCGGTCCGTGGCCTGCCGCCGCACCGTCATCGCTCCGGGAGGCAGCTGCGTTTGCCGGGAGCGGGCCATGGCCCATCTGCAGGGGTTGGGCACCGTGGTCTACCTTGCCCTCTCCCTAGAGGAGGTGGAGGGGCGCATCCACAATCTGGCCACCCGAGGCATTGCCATGGCGCCGGGCCAGACCATCGCCGATGTCTATCGGTATCGGGAGCCGCTGTATCGGCGGTACGCCCATCTCACTGTGCCCGCCGACGGCCAGAGCCTGGCGGAGACGGTGGAAGCAGTGAAATTGGCTCTGGCGGCGCGCGAGAGCGCCGATCAAAAATAAAAAGGACGTAGTTGACCGATGAAATTTCGTGAATTGGGTCTCATCGACCCCATTGTGAAGGCCCTGGAAAAGCAGGGCTACACTGACCCCACCCCCATTCAAGAGGGGGCCATTCCCCCGGCCCTGGCGGGCCGGGATGTGCTGGGCTGCGCCCAGACGGGCACGGGTAAGACCTGCGCCTTTGCAACCCCCATTCTTCAGCGCCTCAATGGCCGGACCCCCAATCCCCGGGTTATCCGCGCTCTGATCCTTACCCCTACCAGGGAGCTGGCCATCCAAATTCAGGACAGCTTTGAGGCCTATGGTTGTTACTTGTCCCTGCGCTCCGCCGTCATCTTTGGTGGAGTAGGCCAGCAGCCCCAGGTGGACAAGATCCGTCAGGGGCTGGACATCCTGGTGGCCACCCCCGGCCGGCTGCTGGACCTCCACGGCCAGGGCCTGCTGGATCTGAGCCATATTGAGATTTTTGTGCTGGACGAGGCCGACCGAATGCTGGATATGGGCTTCATCCACGATGTGCGCCGGGTGATCAAGCTGCTGCCCCAGAAGAAACAGACCCTGTTTTTCTCTGCCACCATGCCCCCGGAGGTGATGGACCTGGTGAACAGCTTGCTCCGCGACTATGCCCGCGTAGCGGTGGACCCGGTGTCCTCTCCGGTGGAGGTTATTCGCCAGTCCCTGTACTACGTGGACAAGGCCAACAAGACCAAGCTGCTGGCCTGGCTGCTGGAGGAGCAGAACATTCCCTCTGCCCTGGTGTTTTCCCGCACCAAGCACGGGGCCAACCGCATTGCCCAGGATCTGAACAAGCGGGGTATCTCCGCCGCCGCCATCCACGGCAACAAGAGCCAGACCGCCCGGGTGCAGGCGCTGAACGACTTCAAAGCGGGCCGGGTACGGGTGCTGGTGGCCACCGACATTGCCGCCCGGGGCATCGACATTGACCAGCTGCCCTGCGTCTTCAACTACAATCTGCCCGACGTGCCCGAGACTTATGTCCACCGGATTGGGCGTACCGGCCGGGCGGGGCATGAGGGCATTGCCATTTCCTTTTGCCAGTTTGATGAGCAGGAGGAGCTGAAGGGCATTGAGAAGCTGCTGGGCCGGAAAATCTCCGTGGTGGCCGACCACCCCTTCCCCATGGCTAACTTCGATCCGCCCCAGAAGGATAAGCACGGTCGGCCGGTAAACGCTGAGGACGCGGAGGCCCGGGCCGCCGCTAAGGAGCGCCGCCGTGCCCGGGACGCGGAGGACAAAGCGCGTGCCCAGGCGGAAAAGGAGGCGGTCCAAGGCCCCGGGCCCATTTTGGAGGCGCAGGGGGCCTTGGAACCGGAGAAAAAGAAACGCCGACGGAGGAAATCTGGCGTTGGCGGACAGCTCGCAGAAGCAGCGGGGCCGATTTTCCGGGAAACGCAGCCAGAGCCCGATTTCGAACGGGAGCGGCCCCTGGCCCGAGGGGTGCGCCAGGGCAAGCTGGAGGATACCCTGCCAGACCAGCCGGCGATGCCCGCTGCTGATTTTTACAAGCCAAACCCGCTGGACTCCGACGTGATCATGGATGCCACTGCCCGGCTGCTAGCTCCCCGGCGGTCCGTGTTGAGGGGCCCCGGAAAGCGGCGGGAGCCGGAGAAAAAGCAGAAACAGGTGGCGGCTCAGCCGTCCCAGCAGGAACGAAAGGGCCGGCAGGAGAAGCCCGAGACGGAGCAGCCGGCAAAGCAGAAGAAAAAGACCAAACGGACCAAGCAGGGAAAGTCTGGACAGGACAGCGGCGTACTCGCAGCTCAGTCGGTGCTGCCCCCTTCCCTGTCTGGCAAGAAAAAGCGCCGCCGGGACGACCGGCGGCCCCGGCCCATGGAAGCCCCCCTGCGATCCAACCGTCAGAAAGATTCCACGGAGCATAAGAGCCTGATGCGGCCTTACTATATCAGCCATGACGAGGAATGACCCCAACCACACCTGCCAGACAGACAGAGCCAAAAAGCGCCGCCATCCTCTGCGATGGATGGCGGCGCTGCTGATTGTGCTGGCAGGGGGCTGGTTCTTCCTCCAGTGGCAGCTGTGGGGCATCCAGGTCACGGTGACCCAGGTGCCGGTGGCCGGCCTTCCGGAGGGCTTCGAGGGGCTGCGCATCGTGCAGATCTCCGACCTCCACGGCCACGAGTACGGCCAGGACAGCGGGGAGCTGTTGGCGCTGGTGGCAGAGCAGGAGCCCGACCTGATCGTCGTCACCGGCGACCTCGTCGACCGGGAGAGTCAGCTGGCCATGGTGCCCGCCCTGGCCCGGGGGCTGGCGGCCATCGCCCCCACCTACTATGTCACCGGCAACCACGAGTGGGCCTCCACCAACGTGCCCCAGCTCAAAGGGGTGCTGGGGGAGTGCGGGGTAACCGTGCTGTCCAATCAGTATACCGTTCTGGAGCGGAACGGGGACAGCCTGGTGTTGGCCGGGGTGGACGACCCCAACGGCTACGCTGACCAGAAGACCCCCGAGGAGCTCTATGAGGAGATCCTCCAGGGCGAGGGGGAGGGGTGTGTAGTCCTGCTGGCCCACCGCAACGACCGCTTTGACCAGTACGCCGCGGCGGGCTATGACCTGGTGATCTCCGGCCACGGGCACGGGGGCATCGTCCGCCTGCCCTTTACCGACGGCCTGCTGGGCACCGACCGGCAGCTTTTCCCCACCTGGACGGCGGGGGTGTACACCCTGGGGGACAGCACCCTGTTCGTCTCCCGGGGGCTGGGCAACAACACCGTGCCCATCCCCGGCTTCCGGCTGTTCAACCGCCCCGACCTGGCGGTGCTGGAGCTGACTGCCCGGGAGGCCGGGGCATGAGCTGGCTGGACCGGTTCCGTGCCCCCCTACCCGCCCCCGCCCCAGGGCGTCGGC
>ULUX01030884.1_pt1 | contig 36541 bp, 42 predicted proteins | sample 1958961 | NCBI WGS metagenome assembly ULUX01 (sample SAMEA4835773, study PRJEB28245) | human gut metagenome | biome: gut microbiome; material: fecal sample | place: Denmark | collected 2008 | reverse complement strand
TCCGTGGGGCAGACGAAGGTGAAGTCGGCGGGATAGAAGAAAAATACGCTCCACTTGCCCAGGATGTCCGCCTTAGTGACGGTTCGGAAGGCGTTGTTCTGATAGCACTGTACGGAAAAATCGGAAATTTCTTTCTGAATCAGGGACATAGGATAGTACCTCCATTCCATATTTTATCGGTTAGCTATCGCTAACCGCAAGGTGATTATACAAAACTCCCGGCTTGCCGTCAAGAAAAACCTTCCGTCAGACTGAGAGCAAACATAGAAATGAAAAGCCTCTTTTTTATACGCGCGCAGAAACATACGCAACGATGTATTGGATATGTTCCTCCAATCGAAACAGCAGGGCAAGGTGTCCTCCGGTCAGATTGGTAACAACAGTGGGGTTTGGCATCACGGCGATCAGGGCGTCCTTGCAGTCCTGTGTGAATGTGCTATCATCTGCGGACAACATCAGCAAAACCCTGTTGTCCCATGGGGCAAAGTATTCTTTTGTCATTCCCAAATGGTTTTGTGTGTCGATCAGCAGGTCTATCATGTGGCGTTCATATTCTTTTGTCAGAAGCTCCACCATGATGCCGCATAATTCTTCCATGACCACTTGTTCCTGCGGGGTCAATCCACTTTTTTTCTGATCCATAACCATCCGTCTGATGGATTGTTTGACCGTGGAAAGGGGCAGGATCGAGAGCAGCTTTTTGAATTTCTCCTGGCTTTTGATCATGTTCATCAGATGAGCATGGGCAGAAGGACTCATGTCTTGGGAAAGAGAGCAGGTGTTGGAAAGAACCAGACCTGCCACTACCTCCGGATGACGGGCGGCAATGATCTGCGCCACAACGCCGCCAAGGGACTGACCCACCAGCCAGACTTTCTCTCCAAGGTGATGCAGAAGTTCAGCCACTGCCTGCGCAAGCGCCTTGTTGTCGGCAAAGCAGATGGGATAGTCGAAGGTAAGGACAGAGAACTCCTTGGCCAGGCGATCAAAATGAAGATAAAACAGATCGGACAAACCCAGTCCTCCAGTCAGCAAAGCAATGGTCGCCTTTGCCTGTGGGTTCTTGTAGTAGCGGTAGGGAAAGGATTTTCCGCCGGGCAACACCAGTGTGTCTGTCGGGTATATTTGGCGAAATTCCGCTATATTCATGGTTGATTCCCCCATTTTTACAATTTGAGCTGTATCATCTTCACCATACACCAACGATCCGAAACCGCCATGCTGACCTTTGTGAAAAATTGCAGACCGTCTTTGCGGATATGACAATAGTACGGTTCCTGGACAAGAACTTCGGCCCCACCGCCGATTTTCCCGGCCAGTTCAGCCGCTGAATCCACATAGAAAAACATCCGGGCATCGGCGTGACCTACCTGCTTCATGTACCTCTTCTGCATCATGGACATACCACTTTTGCTCACAGCATCAAAGACAAGTTGGATCTTTCCGAATTGCTGCAGCATTCGGAACAGCCCCACAACCTTAGCCTCCTCAAAATAGTGGAACAGTCCGCCAGCAGTAACCAGGATGGGAGCATCCGGCACATCAGCGCGGATCCGCCTGATCCAGTCCTCGGCAAAGGCATCCCCAGCAAGGTAGGTTTCCCGCTCCGGCTCCGGCAGCAGATCCCGCCGGTATTCCACCACATGGGGCAGATCCACAGCGTACCAGCGAGTGTGACCGTTGTCGCAGCGATGATACGTCGTTTCCAAACCGCATCCAAGCTGGACAATGATACCATCCGGCCTGTGCTCCAGAAACGCCCGGATGAACCGGTCCATATTGGCCGACCGAACAGCGGAGGCCAGCAGAGTATACTGGCTCTGTCCGTCCTGCTCCGGCAGGCCGGAAGGCAGTTTCTTTTTCAGTTCCAGCGCCTTTGGATCGTACAGGATCTGCGGGCAGTACTCGCTGGCATAGATCCTGCCCAGCATGGGGACGAATAGTGTGTCTTCCACGACGCCTAACTTAGACATAACAACTCCCTCCTGTTTTCCAGCATCATCATTACCGCCCGGGTGTGGAAGCCAAAGGCTTCTTCCAGAGTATCCATGGGTCGGGCATCCTGATAGCCCATGTCCCGCAGCTTTTGCGCAAAGGTATCCCCATCATCTTGACTACCGGTCTGACAATTTGAAAACAAATACTTATGCGGCACATCTTCTTTTCTTACAGTTCACCAAAACATATCGATGAGCAGCCCCAACCCTGCTTGGACCGCCGCCATGATAGGACACATCAAAAACGGCCACTGGAGCAGGTGCTCCGGCAGAGCGTAGTTCTTCATCCATAATTTCAACCCATAGCCAGGATGCCCCTCCGTGCCAGGGATAACAAACCGGGCTTTCGCTTTCCTCTGAATCAGCCAGAAATCCAGAAAAAACAGGTCACAGAAATCGACCATCATCCACTGGATATAGGCCGTCAGAACCAGAACCCAGAATCCGGTTGTCCCGCCATCCAAAGCGCTGATCGCACCATAAAGAAGGAGGGGCAGTAGCTCTCCAAAGCAGATCCAAAGCCAGTAAAAGCGGTTTTCTGCCCTGGTGGGCGGCTCTTTCGCCGCCTTGATGATGGCGGGCGGATAGCAGGGGAACATCAGCCTGGGGCGATACAGCGCCACCAGCCCGGCGAACAGGTTAAAGTAGGCCGCCATAGCGAGCCCGTCTAAAAAAGTGCGCGTCCAGTTCATATACATCCCCCATTACTATCATTTGCTCGCATTCCACGCGGGAAAGCTCAGCTAGGTATCGAGATGCACGGCAGCTCTGAAACCATAACCCTCACCAGGAGAACCGTCAGGGTCATGCCGATTGGCTCTGCTTTTTTAACATATAGCTCAATTTTTGATATGCAGAAATCTGTTAATCTGTTTTATTTTCCGTCAGGAGAATACATAATCCCCAGCCCAAAAGGAGAAAAAACAGAATCGCAGGAATCAGCAGCCCGTTTTCTAAAATACTCGTGATCATCCTTCCTGGTGGTGTTACCCACGCACTTGACGGATTTTGCATTGCAGTCAATATCATTCCTGTAATTCCAACGGCACCACTCAATGTCAAAAAGCCACCCTTCATTAGTCTTTTCATAATGATTTTGCCTCCTTCATGTTTTTCTTTGAAGCGAGTGGCATCTCGTTTACGGTGCCACCATTACTTCAGCGGATCCGATTCATCCAGAATATGAGGCGGCCACACACCGGGAATGGGTACACCCCGCTTCATCTTGAAGTCGCATAGTCCATCCCCGGTCGCACGGGTCTTTTCTCGGTACAGGGCAACACCAAAAGCCCGGAACATCACATAGTCCAGGTTACACATATAGGGCAAATACTCCATGTATCCTCGTTCTTTGCAGAATTCGTAAATCGGGCAAACCTGATTGTGGTAGATAACGGGATACTCGACAGTGGGCGTCATGGTCTGTGTCACAAAGCTGCCCGGATTTTTTGCGGCGTTTTCCGCATTCTTTCTGTCTTTTCGCCGCAACACTTTGTTGATAAGATCAGGGCAGCAATTGAATAGTCCGCCGACTAACCGGCGCAGCAGCTTGGGAACTGTCTCAAAATACCGCTCATAGAGCGTGGTGACCAATCGTCCCCAGTCGCGGGTGGAAAGACCGTACTGCTTGCCAACCACCCCGATAGAAACAAAGAACATACAACCGGTCAGATTTCTGGTGCCACTGCTGCTGTCCCCGCCAATAAAGGGGAGATGCTCCAGCATCTCTTGCTCGTACTCATTCCAGATTTCAGAGAAAACCTGGGGATAGGGCTTCCCGAAGATCTCCTTGATCTCCGTTCTGATAAGCTTCAGATATCCATCCATTTCCCGCCTGAGTTTGCTCTTATTTTTTTGATAATACGGATGCATGACGTCCCTCCTTGCCGCCGGGTATCAAAGTTCCGTTCTTCTCATAGTTCTTTTTGATTAGCAATCGCTAACTGCATATTCACTATACTCTATTTCAGGCCTGAAATCAATTTCTGTGGTAGAATTATTCTTGAAATAAGCAAATAAGGAGAGGACCATCATACCGCCCCCTCCTTATTGAGAATATTTGCAATTTTGGGTTTACAAAAAGAGCAAAAGACTAATCGCCATGACCACCATACCGGAGATCAGGCCGTAGATGGACAGATGGTGCTCTCCGTATTCCCGGGCTGCCGGGAGCAGTTCGTCAAAGGAGATGAACACCATAATGCCGGCTACTCCAGCGAACAACAATCCGAACACCGTGTCGCTCATGATCGGGCGCAGCACCAGCCACCCCAGCAGAGCCCCCAGAGGTTCCGCCAGACCCGAAAGGAAGGAGTAGCAGAACGCTCTGCGCCGGGATCCTGTTGCCTGGTAGATGGGCACAGACACCGCGATACCTTCCGGGATATTGTGGATGGCAATGGCTACAACAATTGGGATGGCCACACTTGGCTCTTGTAGTGCAGACACAAAAGTGGCCAGTCCCTCGGGAAAATTATGGATGGCGATGGCCAGTGCCGTAAAGACACCCATGCGCATCAAACGCCCCGGCTGAGGGGCACCCTTCTCCGTCTCCTCCATGAGCTTTACTTCGTGGGGATTCTCCGAAGAGGGAATCAGCTTATCAATGACAGCAATCACCAGCATGCCGCCAAAAAACGCCGCAACTGTCGCCCAACTGCCGGGGCGGGTCCCCATTTCGGCGATCAACGCATCTTGTGCTTTGAAAAATATCTCGATCATGGAGACATAGATCATGACACCCGCGGAAAAGCCCAGGGAAACCGACAAAAATTTTCGGTTGGTGTGCCGACAGAGAAACGCGATGCAGCTGCCGATCCCGGTGCTGAGCCCAGCCAGCAGTGTCAGAAAAAAAGCAAGCAAAACAGTATAGTCCAAAGTAAACCTCCTTGTTTGTTTTTGGTTAGTCATGACTAACCGCGCTGATTCTATCACTCTCCTCATGGTATGTCAACGGCAAGCTCTACGTTCCAATAAAAGATTGACATTTGTAAAAAGCAGGATATGATTAAGTATATACTTAATCATATCCTGCTTGAGGTGAAGAAATGAAGTCTGTCACAGTATGGAAGGCATTGTCGGATGAAACCCGCAGAGCTATTTTGAAATTGCTGTTAAGCCGTAGTTATTGTGTCCGCGCATTGGCAAGACGGTTGGATCTTTCAGAAGCAGCCATTTCTCAACATTTGAAAATTTTACGGGATGCAGAGCTGGTCATCGGAGAAAAAAACGGCTATTTCATGCACTACATCGTCAATCGTCAGCTTCTGAAAGACACGGCAAAAGAACTGGAGAGCTGGGCAGCCATTCCATGTGATACCTGCTGCCCCGAACACGGTGCCTGTATGATGAAAGAGGCAGAGCACTGCCATCTTGCCGGCAGGACCAGCACAGGCCGAACGGATACATGAAAGACATGAGGAGGCAGCTATGAAAGGACACCGTTATACCGATCTCTTTTTGACCTTTTCCAAAATCGGACTTTTTACTTTTGGCGGAGGATATGCCATGATCTCCATGATGGAGCATTACTGTGTCGACCAAAAGAAGTGGATCACCCAGGATGAAATGATGGATGTTACTGTGATCGCAGAATCTACGCCGGGGCCGATCGCCATCAACTGCGCGACCTTCGTGGGGTACCGGCAGGCTGGATTTTCCGGCGCAGTCGCCGCTACCTTTGCCATCGTTTTTCCTTCCTTTGTAATCCTCTATCTTCTCTCCCTTTTTCTGGATGGTTTTTTGATGTATACTGTGGTAGCCAACGCATTTCGGGGCATAAAAATCGCCGTAGGACTGCTGATATTGGAGGCAGCCATACGCATCATCCAAAAGATGCCTGCTAAAAGATTGCCCAAGGGCATCCTGATATGCTCCGCCCTGATGATGCTGTGCATCAGCTTTTTCTCCTTGAACATTTCCTCCATCACTTTGATGTTGGCAGCCGCAGCACTTAGTTTAACATTGTATTTTGTCCATAACACCATGAAAACAAAGAAGGAGAGCAGGTAATGATCTGTTGGCAGCTTTTTATCGGCTTTTTGCAAGTAGGCTGTTTTGCCTTTGGAGGCGCCTATGGTGCGATCCCTTTGATCCGGGATGTGGTTCTGGCCAACGGTTGGTTGACAGAAGAAAAGCTGACCTATATGATCGCCGTCAGTGAAAGTACGCCCGGACCGATCATGGTCAATCTGGCTACCTATGTGGGCAGCAGTCAGGCCGGGCTGCTTGGCGCCATGATCTCCACACTAGCGGTGGTGCTGTCCTCGTTCTTTGTGATCCTGCTGATCATGGTGCTGCTGAAAACCGTACTTCAGCAGCCTTGGATGCAGGCAGTCCTGCGCGGCGTAAAACCATGTATGGCCGGCATTATACTCGCTACCGGCATTTACATGGTATGTAGCCATTGCGTATCCTTCGGCGAGCATCTGGAACTCGATATGCACTCTTTCCTAATCACGCTGCTCCTTGCCTTTGCTATGTTAGGGAGCGGTTTCCTGTTCCGGAAAAAGCTCTCCCCCATCGGGCTCATTGCCTTATCCGCCGGGCTTGGTATTATAGTCTATGGCATATGACCCTCCTAGTCAAAGGTCACATCTTCCAACCTTAGAAAGATGATTCCATGTTCCTCCAGCGTGCGGTCCGCCTGAAGCGTTCCCACCACGGTTATCTCCGATTCCGGAGCTGGGTAATCCTGAGGATAAGAACGTTCTTCCGGCATGACAAGGTCAAATCCCTGGGCGCAGCAGGCGGTGGCGTCCTCTACAATCACACCGCAGTAGACCTGTTTCGTTTCAGGGTCCTGATATACCGTGAAAATTCCCGTCATGCGGATGGTTTTTCCGATATAGTCATCCGGCGACATCATCATGTTGAACACTTCTGCGTAGACCATGGTGCTGCTGAGGGTGGTTAAATCCACATCCACAGACACCGTGGGAGCTTCCTGAGAATCCGGCTGCAAATCTACAGCCGGATTTTCTATTTCTTCTTCCGGCCCAGGATTGACAGCCGGGAACACCAGACTGCCTCCCTGCCCATCCCCGCCTTCTGCCGACAGCGGTTCTTCCCCGGGCACTTCGGATTCGGCGGATGGTGCATGCTCCGGAGCTGCTTCCGCCTGTTGAGAAACAGTGGGCGGTGTCAGGTTCTCAGTTTGCCCAGAGCCTTCATTTTTTCCACATGCGGAGCAGGCTAGGAGCAACATCCCGGCCAGGAGCAAAATCGCTTTTCGTTTCATCGCTCATCTCCTTCCTATCCATCCTACAAGGGAGCAAAGGGCAAACAGTGCAATTTGCACGGCAACAATGGTGGACCCCACCGGTGTGCCGGCCAGGATGGAGGTAAGGATCCCGGCAGCGGCACAGAATACGGAGAGGACAGCGGCGCAGAAAGTGACGGCCCGGAAGCTTTTGAACAATCTCATGGCGGACATAGCCGGGAAGATCACCAGGGCGGAGATCAGCAAAGATCCCACCAGATTCATGGCCATCACAATGACCACCGCCGTCACCACCGCCAGAATCAGATTGTACACTCTGGCCCTGGTTCCGGTGGCCGAGGCAAAGCTCTCATCAAAGGTGACCGCAAAGATCTTGTGGTAGAAAAAGAGGTACAGGAGCACCACCACCACCGACAGCGCCACACATATCCAAACCTCGGTCTGGGTAAGGGTGAGAATGGAGGTGGAGCCAAACAGGGTGGTGCAGACATCTCCCGTCAGATTGGTGGAGGTAGAAAATACATTCATCATCAGATAGCCTATGGCCAGCGCGCCCACCGAAAGCATCGCCATGGCGGTGTCGCCTTTGATTTTGGAATTCTGGGCCGCCCCCAGCAGAAGGATGGCACACAGCACCGTGATGCCCATAACCAGCGGCATGTCATTGATCAGGTTCAAAACAGAGGCCACCGACATGGCCCCGAAGGCCACATGGGACAACCCGTCCCCGATAAAGGAGAACCGTTTGAGCACCAGTGTGACCCCCAGCAGAGAAGCACACAGGGCCACCAGCACACCCACCACAAGCGCATAGCGGACGAAGGGATAGGCCCAGTATTGGACCAGCTTCTCAATCAGTAATTCCACGGTCGCCACCTCCTCTCTGCTCGAGAAATCCACGTCCGGGATTGGATCGGACAAAGGCATCCCGGGTTCCGAAAAACGCCTGCTCCCCCAGATAGAGGATGTGACTGGCATAGTGGAGGGCAGCCTCCACATCGTGGGAGATCATCAGGATGGTCATGCCATCCTTTTGATTCAGCTGGGCGATGACCTGATACAGCTCCCGGCTGGCCGCCGGATCCAGTCCGGCCACCGGCTCGTCCAGCAGCAGCATCTTCCGGGCCGCGCAAAGAGCCCGGGCCAGCAGCACCCGTTGCTGCTGGCCTCCCGACAGCTCCCGATAGCATCGCTTTGAGAATCGTTCCATATCCATGCGCTGGAGGGACTGCCGGGCCAGTTCCTTTTCCGCCTTGGTGTAAAAGGGACGTAGGCCGCACCGACTTTGACAGCCGGACAGAGCCACCTCCCAGATGGTGGCGGGGAAATCCCGCTGGGCCTGGGTCTGCTGGGGCAGGTATCCGATCTCATTGGCGCGCACCCCGCCACTCAGGGTCACCGAGCCCTCCAGGGGCGTCAGCAGGCCCAGGATGGTCTTCATCAGGGTAGATTTTCCGGCGCCATTCTCCCCCAGGATGCATAGGTAGTCCCCGGCACCCACAGTAAAGCTCAGATCCCGCACCAGGGCAGAATCATAGCCCAGGGCCAGGCCCTGGCAGTTCATCTGGATCATGTGATTGCCCTCCTCTCAGCCCAGGGCGGTTTTCAGGGTCTCCAAGTTCTGCTCCATAATGCCCAGATAAGTGGCTCCCCCCTCCACATCCGCGGCCGTCACCGACTGCATGGAGTCCAGCACCAGGATCTCCTGGTTTTTGGTGCTGGTATTGCCGACTACCGTCTGGGCGATCTGATGGGTTGCCCCCTCAATGGTCAGCACACAGGACAAGGACAGCTCATCCACCTTACCGGCCAAGAAGACCACCGTTTCAAAGCTGGCCTCCGTTTCCGCCGAGCAACCGGAAAAGGCGGCATAGTAGGTAAGTCCATAATCATCCGCCAGATACCGGAAGGGGAACCGGTCGGCAAAAAGCAGGGTGTGGGTGGAAGCGGCGTCCACGGCAGCTTGATACTGACCATCCAGGTCAGTTAGCTTCCCGATGTAGGCGGCGGCATTTTCAGCATAGGCATCGTGATGGTCGGGATCAACGGAACCCAAGGTGTCCGCAATAGCGTCGCAGAGCACAGCGGCATGCTTGAGAGACAGCCAGATATGCTCATCATCATGGCTGTGGGTGCATTCCGAGGTGTGCTCACAATCTTCGTGATGTTCATGGTCATGCTCGTGTTCTTCGTAGTGTTCATGGGTATCCTCGTGATGTTCATTCTCCTCATGATGGTGATGATGCTCGCTCTCCTGCATTCCCTCAACCACTTCCTCTGCTTTTACGCCGTTCCCCAGCACCTCCATCAGGTTCATGGCCACCAGATCGGGATTGGTGGCGTTGGCCAGGGCGTCCTCTACCCAGGAGTCCGACTCTCCTCCTGTGTAGAGAAACAAGTCACAGTTGGAGATGGTAACCATATCATCGGCAGTAGGCTGGAAGCTGTGGAGATCCACGCCATCGTCCAGGAGCATCGTCAGCTCCACATAGTCGGCCCGATCCCCCAATATCTCCCGCACCCAGTCGTACTCCGGGAAAATGGTGGTGACGATCCGCAGCTTTTCGCCACCGCTTTTCGAGGTAGCTCCGGTGCTGCAGCCGGTCAGGATCCCGGCGGTCAGCGCCAGGGAAAGAAGGATGGAAATCGCTTTTTTCATGGGATAAAACCTCCGAATTCATACAGAAACTGAAAAATGGGCGCAAAAATACAAGGGGTTCCGGGCATGCGCCAGGAGAGCCTGCCCCAGATAGACAGGCCCGTCCCCTTGTCCTTTTCCATTCTGTTTAATTCAGTAGTTTTACCTTCCACAAAACCGGGGAAGATGCGACAAAGATGTTCTGCGTCCATAGGACGCAAAGTAACATATAGACGCCCAGCACCGCTTCTCCAACAGAAGCGGTATGGGCTGCAGAGAGCTGCTCCAGAAGCTTTTGGACGCTTTGGATCTGATGGCAGATGGTACAGTGCTCGCCGCCACAGTCGTGGTCAGCCTCAGCAGCGACAAAAAATACGGAGAAGAATAGAGCAAACACCAGCAGCGCCGCTCCGCAGGCGGCGGCAAAGCGTGTTGTTTTCGTCATGTTCTTCTCCCCCCTCTGGAGTTTATGAGTACGATGTTATGTGCAGTGGCAGTTTTGACAAATGCCATACAGGACTGTCTTGAGAATATCCAGGTCAAACCCGTCCAGCTCCGACATGGCGCGGATTAATTGCGCAGTATGCTCCGCATCCATGTGGAAAGTCTTTCCGCAGCGGGTGCAGGACAGGTGCAGATGGGAGTGGCAGTCTTCCCCGCCCACATACTGGTAATAGGCCTCTCTGCTTCCAGGTTTTACTGATTTGCGAATCAGACCCTCCGCCTCCAGCTGGTACAGATTCCGGTAGACGGCACTGAGGCTGATCTGCCGGGCGCATAGCTCCTGGGCGATCTGCCGTGCAGACAGCAGCTGATCCGGGCGCTGATTGAGAAAACTGATCAGATAATCCCGTTGACGGGTATCGTACTTCTTCATCCCCAGACCTCCCAAGATTTGCGAATTATTTGCAAATTAAGATAGCATGATGCAGGTGGTATGTCAAGCCTGTTCTTTAAAACCCGTGGGAGAATATGGAGCCGCTGATCAGCTGTTGACGGACGACCTTCATACCATCCCTTTGCCCTCCCATCCTAACTGCCAGGAACGACAGAGGGCTCATGTAAATTTCCTTTATGTATTACCTTGCAATTACCGTTATCCTGTAGTAATATACGGTTAGCTATATCTAACCAAGATGGAGCGTACATTCTATGGATAACAAACGATTCTGGGACCGATGTTCTAAATATTATCCCGCTTTTATTCGTCATTCAAAGAAGACATACCTGCAGATCCGCCAAACGATCCGTCCTTTCCTGAAGCGTGATATGGATGTTCTGGAACTTGCCTGCGGTACAGGACAGTTATCAGTGCCTTTATCACCGTATGTTCGCACTTGGGAAGCCACCGATTTCTCCCCTGAAATGGTGAAGCAGGCAAAAAAACAGCTTCATACATCCCGTCTACATTTCTCGGTCCAGGATGCCACAAAGTTGCCCTATGGACCCGAGAGCTTTGATGCGGTGGTAATTTCCAATGCGCTCCATATTATGCCGCAGCCGGAAAAGGCTCTGTCAGAAGCCTGGCGGATATTAAAGCCAGGCGGGTTCCTTTTTACTCCCACATTTGTCTGGGGAAACGGCCGTTGGGCCAGATTTCGGCTCTGGGTCATGGGTTTGTCCGGCTTTCATGTCTATCACTCCTGGAACGCAGGGGAGCTGATGGCATACTTATCTGAGCATGGATATACCATCGTGTGCCACCAGCTTTTTGGCAGCAAATTTACACCGCTCTGCTGCCTGATCGCCCAAAAACCCTCGCTGGACCGTTTGTAGTCTATCAGTCAGCCGCGAGAAATTTGGGAGTGATAGAGCTCACACCCCAGCTTCTCACAGAAGACATCCTGCAATTCTTTGCTGTTACTTAGGCATTGTGGACTATGCTGGGAGGCATCGATATGCAGTCTTTTTGCTATGGATTGACCGCTTTTCTGTTTTGTGCAGCAATTGTATTTGGGTGCCAGAAAATCAAAAACCTTGCGCGGCGAGCCGCTTGCCGAGAGGACCACAAGATTTGCGCCAGAAAAGAAAATGAAGGAGTGTGATTTATCATACCGAAAAAAATCATATTATTCTTTCTCACCGCAGCCTTATTGTCTATCCTTGCCGGATGTGACGGCAACACAGCTTCCTTTGTGGACCAAAGCGGTGATACAGCCTCCGCTTTACAGGATGCTTTTGATACAAGCGTTAAGGCCGAGGCATACACAAACGAGCTCTTTACATCCATGCTTTCAGAAGAGGGTATTTCCCAATATGAGATCTTATTGACTACCGGCGGCTTTATTACCAGCGACCCTCTTGTTTATATTTCGGGTTATCAATATAGTTATGACGGCAAAAACGCGGTATACGGGTATAAATTACAATTAAATGACGATGGCTCAACATTCACTGTATTGGAAGAAGGAGTTGAAATAGGAGAATTTGTATGTCTCAACGAGAGTTCTTCTGCGAAAGGTTAGGTCATCTTCCTTTTTGTGTCGACAGGCCTTTTCTTAGGCTACCCACAGTCAAGTTTTCATGTACTAAAAGGAGCAGATTATGAAAAAATACATTGGTCCCATCTGCTGGCTGGCCGCGGTCGTTATTTGGGTTACTATCTCATGGATCAATTATGCAGAAGGTAATATGGGGTTTGCAGTGGTACAGCTCCTTATTTCCGCGCTCTGCTTGATTCATGCAATCCGCACATTTTTGAAGAACAAAAAAGCATAATATTCTTTTCAGGATCTCGTTATTGTCATGGACTGCTCACCACGGATTGATGCTTTTCCTCTTGACAAATTCACCCCAGGAAGCACTCATATTGTTTTACAAAAGTGAATTTTTGCTAACTATTGAGCAGAGCAGATCTTTTGTAAAAATCATTCTTGCTGAAACAGGTCAGATTTCCTCCACTTCAATCCTGAGATAACGTTGCTCTTTACTTCTCTCCCTGTTGGCCCTATACTTATCTTGTCGTATATTTTGATTGCAAAAGGAGGGTCTTACATGTTCAAGACCGTTGTTGCCGTCATCATTATGGTGGTAGCCAGCATTGCGGGTATGTTTCTCGGAGCGCTGTTTAATAACGCTATTGGCGGGATGATCCTGCTTGCACTGATTTCCGGTATCGCCTTTATTATCCATAGTTTGGACAACCGAAACACTTGATTTTTTATGCTGATGCAGTCACGCAAAGAGCGTGACTGCATTTTCTCCTTCTGCAATTTTCCTTGCTAAAATTCTCCACCAATCCATGCGCCTACTGCATTTCTCATACAAGAAAATGTGAGGTTTCACTTCTGGATTGCAGGGGGCACGGAAGTTACATCATCCTTGCCTGAACAAATTATCTTGACAAATTCATCCCAGTCATTTATAATCACACCAGTCAGTTAGCAATAACTAACCAGGCGCAGGGAATTATTTTTTATGCAGTAGTTAGCATTTGCTAACCGCTGTACAGAACATACCACTTAGAACAATTATTCTCGATCGAGAAATGAGGTGCTTCCATGTCAGAGGATTTATTGGTTCGCCATTGTTCTCCTACACTGGCAGGAATCAAAACAGGGAATCTGTTCTCATGCCCCTGTGCCTCCCGAACAGACCTGACAAAAGAATTGTCCCAATTGAATAAAAAGCTGGTTCCGAAAGGATTCCGAGTTTTGCCGCTCAGAGTCCGCAGAGGACGTGCTTTGATTTATGTGTATCGTCCCCATGCACTGGAGTGCGACTTGGCCGATCAACGTGCCAGAGTTCTTCTGCTGAAGTACGGATACACGCCGGAAAAACCGAACTGCTGCGTGGTTCATTTGATACGTCGCCTTTGCGCAGAAGAGGAATTTCCTCATGAGATTGGCCTATTTTTAAGCTATCCGCCGGAAGACGTGTTAGGTTTTATCCAAAATAGAGCCTGTAATCACAAGTGCGTCGGTTGCTGGAAAGTCTATGGAGACGAGACCGCAGCTAAACATAGATTTGAACAGTATGGTGCGTGTAGCAAGATCTATTCCCTACATTGGCAACAAGGGAAATCCATCGAACGGCTCACTGTGGCTGGTTGATGTATTTACATTCAAAAAGGAAAGGTTGTTTTATTTTATGAGCAAGGTTGCAGTTGTCTATTGGAGCGGTACCGGCAATACCGAAGCCATGGCCATGGCCGTGGCAGAGGGAGCCAAAGAGAAGGGCGCCGAGGTCTCTGTTCTGACCGCTTCTGAATTTTCGGCCGATCAGGTAAGCAGCTTTGATGCCATTGCGTTTGGCTGTCCCTCTATGGGCGCTGAGCAGCTGGAGGAAATGGAATTCGAGCCCATGTTTTCCGCCTGTGAAAACCGCCTGAGCGGAAAGACCATCGCTCTGTTTGGCTCCTACGGCTGGGGCGACGGCGAGTGGATGCGCAGTTGGGAAGCCCGCTGCAACGATGATGGCGCCAATCTGGCCTGTGACAGCGTAATCTGCAATGAAACTCCGGACGATGATGGTCTGGTAGCATGCCGCAACCTGGGTGCCTCTCTGGCCTGAATTGATACCAGAAATAGTCACTAGATTATTGAATACTCAAGTTCCTTCTGTACACAACATATTACCAAAGAAAGCAAAATCACCTCCTCTTTCTCCCCTCAAAGTAACATGGCCGGCATGGTATATTCCACACCGGCCATGTTGCTTTATTAGGGCACGATAGTTTATCTGCATAATGAGTATTCCTGCTTACTCTACACTGTCACGCTGCCCCTTCACACTCTGCGCAACGCTCCACTCCAAGTGCTTTTTCACTGCCAAAAAGGACTCTTCGCTGATGACGTGTTCAATTCTGCACGCATCCTCTGTTGCCGTTTTCTCATCCACGCCCAATCGCATCAGCATTTCCGATAAAACAGTATGACGGGTATACATAGTTCGCGCAATTTCCATACCGCTTTCCGTTAATGTGATCGCTCCGTCTGCATCCACCAGAACATATCCGTTTTTCTTTAAAATAGACATAGCCCTGCTGACACTGGGCTTGGAATATCCTAAATGCTCTCCGACATCAATAGCCCGTACATAGCTTTTATTCTGAGAGAGAATGTAAATCGTTTCCAGATACATCTGGCCAGACTCATGGATTGACATGGCTACCTCCAGCAGTATTGTTTTTCTTATTATACCACAGAAAACCAGCAAGTTTCAATTTGATTATCTTTTTCCTGCGTTACACTGTTGCGTATAATTTCAAATTTGGTCTTGACAAAGGCGTATTGGTGATATATTATTTGCGATGCAGTGGTTAGGGTTGTCTAACCTTTTTTGATGGGTTCTGGTTGTTATACGCTAACCAAAGCTACCATTTTATTGACAGGTGAAGAATATGACTTTGAAAGAAGCCCTGGAAGGAACGGAGTACAAGATCCAGCGAATCGATACGGACGATGAAGAGTTGAATGCGTTTTTATTTTCGCTTGGATGTTACGAAGGAGAGCCGATCACGGTAGTCTCCCACTTAAAGGGCGGCTGTGTCGTTTCTATCAAAGACGGCCGCTATAACATTGACAATCAACTGGCAGAGGCAATTCTGATTTGAATTGCCTCTCCCCCCTGTTTCTAAAAATATGTGTGTCTACTGCACATATCGGTTAGCTATCAGCAACCGTCGTGTGTTGTAATAGAGAGAATAGCAAAAAGAGGAGGAACTACCCATGCGTATTGCCTTGACAGGCAACCCGAACTCCGGCAAGACCACCATGTACAACGCCCTTACCGGGCGGAACGAAAAGGTGGGCAACTGGGCCGGCGTGACGGTGGAAAAGAAGGAACACCCCATTAAAAAAACCTATTACAGCGGAACGGAAGAATTGATTGCAGTCGATTTGCCCGGCGCCTATTCCATGTCTCCCTTTACCTCAGAGGAGAGCATCACCAGTTCCTATGTGCGCAATGAGCACCCTGATGCCATTATCAACATCGTGGATGCCACCAACCTGAGCCGCAGCTTGTTTTTCACCACGCAGCTGCTGGAGCTTGGCATCCCTGTGGTGGTCGCCCTAAACAAGAGCGATATCAACGCGAAAAAGCAGACCACCATTGACACTGCTGCTCTCTCTGCTAAGCTGGGCTGTCCCGTGCTGGAGACCGTATCTACAGCCGCTGAGGGACTGAAAGCAGTGGTAGAGGCTGCGGCAGCTCTCAACGGCAAAGGCCAGAAGGCTCCATATCATCAGGGCAATATCGACCTGACCGATAAAAAGGTCGTGGAAGAAGCAGACCGCAAGCGTTTCACCTTTGTCAACCAGTTGGTCTCGCAAGTGGAAAAGCGGAAGGTACTTACCCGCGAAAAGGGAACTGGGGACGCTATCGACGCTGTCCTCACCAATAAATTTGCCGGTATTCCCATCTTTGCCGTGGTCATGTTCCTGGTGTTCCAGATCTCCCAGGTCTGGGTGGGGCCCCTGATCGCAGACACCCTGGTGGCCTGGATCGAGACCTTCCAGGGCTTTGTGGCGGACAGCCTGGCCGATGCCAACCCGCTGCTGACCGCTCTGCTGGCCGACGGTATCATCGGCGGCGTGGGCGCCGTTGTCGGCTTCCTGCCTCTGGTCATGGTCATGTACTTCCTCATCGCCCTGCTGGAGGACTGCGGTTACATGTCCCGTGTGTCTGTTGTGCTGGACCCCATCTTCAAGAAAGTGGGCCTCTCCGGCAAGTCCGTGATCCCCTTCGTCATCGGCACGGGCTGCGCCATCCCCGGCGTCATGGCCAGCCGCACCATCCGCAACGAACGTGAGCGCCGGGCCACCGCTATGCTGACCCCCTTCATGCCCTGCGGCGCCAAGATCCCTGTCATCGCCCTGTTTGCCGGTGCATTCTTTGACGACGCCGGCTGGGTGAGCTTCACCATGTACTTTACCGGTATCGTCCTGATTTTCCTGGGTGCTCTGCTGGTCAACAAGATCGCTGGTTACAAGAACCGCAAGTCCTTCTTCATCATTGAGCTGCCGGAATACAAGGTCCCCTCCCTGCTCTTTGCTTTCAAGGCCATGTGTGCCCGGGGCTGGGCATACATCGTGAAGGCTGCCACCATCATTCTGCTGTGCAACACTGCCGTGCAGATCATGCAGACCTTCAACTGGAGCTTCCAGGTGGCTGAAACCGCCGACAGCTCCATCCTGGCTTCCATTGCCGGCCCCTTCGCCTACCTGCTGGTGCCCATCGTGGGCGTCCTCAGCTGGCAGCTGGCTGCCGCCGCTGTCACCGGCTTTATCGCCAAGGAGAACGTGGTGGGCACCCTGGCCGTGTGCTTCGTGGGTCTGGAGAACTTCATCGACACCGACGAGCTGGCCATGCTTGAGGGCTCTGGTGCCGAGGTTGCCGGTATCATTGCCATCACAAAGGTTGCCGCTCTGGCCTACCTCATGTTCAACCTCTACACGCCTCCCTGCTTTGCCGCTATCGGCGCCATGAACTCTGAGATGAAGAGCGCTAAGTGGCTGTGGGCCGGTATTGGTCTCCAGCTGGGAACCGGCTACACCGTGGGCTTCCTGGTCTATCAGATCGGCACTCTGGTCACCACCGGCGCGGTGGGCGCTGGCTTCCTCCCCGGCCTGATTGCAGTGGTTGCCTTTGCTGCGGTCCTGGTCTACCTGTGCATGAAAACAGAAAAGGACCTGAAGCGTGAGTATGCGCTGAGTGGGGCGAAATCCTGATGATCGACTACATTGTGATCGCAATCCTTGTGGTTATTCTTGCCGCCGCTGCGTTCTATGTTTATAAAGCGAAAAAAAGCGGAAAAAAGTGTATCGGTTGTCCTGACGGCTGCTCCTGCAGTTCGAAACATGACGATACACATTGCAGCTGCGGAAACCATCATCATAAATAGCACATGAGCAAAGGATTGCGGCTTTTCCAGCGGAAGGGCCGCAATCCTTTTTTGGTATCGTCTTGTTCACTAAAAGCTTTCCGCTATCTGCAAGAATACATCAACTCGAGCAGAAAAGAATGCAGTGTTCATAGCTTTAACACCAGTCTCCCGAAACGCAGACCAAAAGGATGGTAATTGTCCATGACATTAAAACGAACAACGGAAGATTACGTAAAAACAGTCTTCATTTTATCCCGAAAAGGAGATGTGCGTTGCCATCAGCTGGCTACATGTCTATCCGTTTCCCGCCCCACCGTTTCTGTTACCGTCAAATCGCTCTGTGAAGCTGGCCTTCTCTATATGGATGACAAAAGAGCACTTCATTTGACTGACAAAGGGCTTGAGCTTGCTCAAATAGTGGAGGAACGGCATCAGGTCTTGTGCGACCTTTTGGTAGGACTTGGTGTAAGTGCCGATATTGCCTCCAATGACGCATGCAGGATGGAACACGCGATCAGTGATGAAAGCTTCCGCGCTCTGAAATCGCTGACTCAATGAGTCATGCACTCTTTTTCATCATAGAATCTGGTCAAACGATTTGTGTTAGATCCGAGAAATACCGGATACGATCGATCTTATTTTTGATCGCAGGCCTTCTCTCTGAAAATAGGTGTTGGATATGTTGATCGAGTATTTGCAAACCAAATATCCGGAATATGTGCAATGGCTCCATGATATCCCAGGTGCGCATGTTTGCCAATTCACATTGTCAGGATCGCCGCAGGAAGACCTTTCCACGCTTCCGGCACACACCCCCGGCCAGATATACGAAATCTTTTTTTGCTTGGGCGGGCAGGTCGTTGCCAAGCGACCAAATGCAAAATCTCATACAATCGAAAAATATGATGTACTTGTCCTTTCCAGTGTTTGTGCGCCCGATTCAGTAAAAATCAGCGGGAACCTGCAAGGAATTCTTATCACGATCGAACCAAACCTATCCCATGACGGACTTTTTTCCGTCTTCACCTCTTTTGGACTTCCTATAGACCTGTGTCAACTTACCTCCAAATTAGCCGCACACTATGGCTACACCACGCTTTGCAATCGTTGCTGGGGCCAGGCCATATTTGATTTTTTGGCGCATCTGCCGAAAGAGGCATGCGGAAGATATTGCCTCTTGAAAGCTATGGAACTGCTCTATATCCTCACGGTAAAAGACCATAGTTCCGCATACTCAACAGCAAACCAAGTGCCCAAAAATCTTTTGGATGCACGGGCATATATGGAGTCGCATTTGTCCGAGAAAATTACAATAGCAGATTTGAGCCGGCTTCTTGCTGTCTCACCCACCTACCTAAAAGCAGAGTTCCGACGTATATATGGAACGTCTATTCACGGCTGTCTCACGGATCTGCGTATGCGCAGGGCCGCCGAATTGATTCATTGCACAGATCTGCCGATCTATCAGATCGCTCAGCAAGTAGGCTATATAGGAATGAACCAGTTCAGCTCTGTTTTCAAGCGTTATTATGGAGTAACACCTGGGCAGTTCAAAAAAATGTCGAAAGCCGAGATACATTGTCTTTTTCAGTGATGACAAAGTGAATTTAGTTGGCTATAATAATTGGATACTCAACGCTATCCTGAGATATAAGGGGTGATTGCGATGAAACAGCATCGTTTTTGGGCCTGGGGCGCGGTAATCTGCATGATCATGGTCATGATTACCGGCTACAAACGAAAATAACAGAAAGGAAGTATCAGAATGAGTGTCTATACGAAATTGGCCTGCTTTGTGGGCGGCACACTGTTTGGATCTTTCGGAATCAAGCTGCTGTCCAGCAAGGATGCTAAGAATGCATATGTCCATGCGACTGCTGCTGGTCTGCGTATGAAGGATTCCGTCATGGGAACCGTTGCTACTGTGCAGGAGAATGCCGCCGACATTCTCGCTTCTGCCAAGGACCTGAATGAGGCGCGGGCTGCCAAAGAGGCAGAGGATGCCGCTGCTGCCAATCTGGACAGCGTGGAAGCCTGATGACAGCAGAGGGAGCCGCCCGTGCGGCTCCCTCTTTTCGTGAAGGAGGAACCTATGAACGCAACCATATTGCATGAAAGCCGGGGACGTATTCGAATCAGGCTGAAGCAGAATCGCATGACGCTGGAGCAGGCCGACCGGCTGGAACTCTGGCTGCAGAATAAAGCCTGGGCTCGCCGTGTTACTGTCCACGAGCGGACATGTTGCATCATTTTACAGTACGAAGGAGACCGGCAGGTCGTTCTGGACGATGTCCGCTGTTTTTCCTGGGAGAAAGCAGAACAGCAAATCTCTCTGCCCTCCCACAGCACCCGGGCGCTTAACCGAGAATTTGAGGAGAAGTTGGTCAGCAAGGTCATGATGAAGGCGGCCTGCACACTGTTTCTGCCCTCCCCGCTTCGTATCGCCCGGATCGTGTGGCATATGATCCCCTTTGTGCGCCGCGGTCTGCATTGCCTGCTGCGCCGCCGCATCAAGGTGGAGCTGCTGGATGCCCTGTCCATTTCCATCTCTGCCTGCCGTGGGGATTTCGGAACTGCGGGTGCGGTCATGTTCCTTTTGGAGCTTGGAGAGCTTCTGGAGGAGTGGACCCGGAAAAAGTCTGTGGAAGACCTGGCCCGGTGCATGTCGCTGAATGTGGATCGAGTCTGGCTCCGGACCGCCGAGGGTGAGGTACTGATTCCTATTTCCCAGGTTCAGCCTGGGGATGCAGTAGTCGTGCGGGCCGGCGGAATCATCCCTGTGGACGGAGTGGTACTGGAGGGCGAGATCACCGTTAACCAGGCATCCTTGACTGGTGAATCCATCCCCGTGCCCAAACGTCCCGGCGGAGCGGTCTATGCCGGAACTGTGGTAGAGGAAGGCGAATGTGTGCTGGAGGTCAAGAAAGCCTCCGGACAGAGCCGATACGACCAGATCGTCCACATGATTGAGCAATCGGAACAGATGAAGTCTGCCGCTGAGAGCAAGGCTGCCCATCTGGCCGACAAGCTCGTTCCCTATACCTTTGCAGGAAGCCTACTGAGCTTCGTCCTCACCCGCAACGTGGCCAGAGCGCTTTCCGTGCTGATGGTAGATTTCTCCTGCGCCCTGAAGCTGGCCATGCCGCTGGCAGTGCTCTCGGCTATGCGGGAGGCTGGAGACGCACATATCACCGTCAAGGGCGGTAAATTCCTGGAGGCAGTGGCCGCAGCCGATACCATCGTTTTTGACAAGACCGGCACCCTGACCCATGCCTGCCCCAAGGTGGCAAAGATCATCCCCTTCGGCGGCAAAGACGAACGAGAGATGCTGCGGGTGGCTGCCTGTCTGGAAGAGCATTTTCCCCACTCCATGGCTAACGCTGTGGTCGAGGAGGCCAGGCAGCAGGGACTGACCCATGATGAGTTCCACTCCAAGGTCGAGTATCTGGTGGCCCACGGCATTGCCAGTACCGTCAACGGGGAGCGGGTGCTCATCGGCAGCGCCCACTTTGTATTTGAGGATGAGCACTGCCAGATTCCGGAATGCGATCAAGAACGCTTTGACATGCTCCCGCCGGAGTATTCCCACCTGTATCTGGCAGTGGGTGGACAGCTGGCAGCTGTGATCTGTATTTCCGACCCGCTGCGGGAGGAAGCAAAAGATGTGCTCGCCACACTCCGCGCTCTGGGAATTTCCAACACAGTCATGCTCACCGGAGACAGTCACCGTACCGCTGCAGCCATTGCCGCCCAGGTGGGGGTGGACGATTTCCGTTCGGAGGTGCTCCCGGTAGATAAGGCAGACTATGTGGCCCAGCTTCGTCGGGAGAGGCATACCGTTCTGATGGTGGGCGACGGCATCAACGACTCGCCGGCCTTGTCTGAGGCAGATGCCGGCATTGCTATCAGCGATGGCGCCGCCATCGCCCGGGAGATTGCGGACATCACCATCGCTGCCGATAGCCTTTGGGAGCTGGTGGAACTGCGCCGGATTGCTATGGCGCTCATGGCCCGCATCCATTCCAACTACCGCTTTGTTATCGGCTTTAACGGCGCTCTGATCGCCCTCGGCATGGCCGGGATCATTCCTCCCGCTACCTCCGCCACGCTGCACAATCTTTCCACTCTGGGGGTCAGTTTGAGAAGTATGAGTCCACTTCCCCATCAGAAAGAGAGGAAACAGGTTCTATAAAACTTCCTGGATCATGCTTGGAAATCAGGACGATCCTTTGGGACCTATAAATGCTATAAAAACAGAACTACCTCAGCCATGCTCTGCGGCTGAGGTAGTTCTGTTTTTTCTTCTAAACTCCTACTTGTTATTAGCCTGCCAATCGGTTGCTTTGGAAAGTTTTTGGCAGTATAGTCCATAAAATTCATCGTGTGTCAAGGATGCAAGCCACTCAGTAGAAGGACAGCAGGCGCTGGGACTCTCCTGCTGGCTTTTTCCCTGGGCGTGCTCGGGATAAACGATCAGATCTCCGTTGGCAGCATAAAAGGAGCAAAGCTCCTGACACAAAATCTCTTTCACCATACGGCAGGCAAACGACTGGGGAACAGAAGTGCGGGCACAGAAGTAGGACGGGATCAGAACCGGACCTTCCCGTGGAATCTGAAGGAAGGTCTCCTGTCCGTCTGCCCGCAGAGCATATAGAGAAGGCACAAGGGCAGTGGACGCCTGCCCCTGGCGCACAGCCTGAAAGGCGCCAATGGGCATATCGGTCACCAGACTGCGCTCCAGCAATGCTTCTGCTGCTTGATGTCCCCATCGTTCCCAAACCGCTTTCACCACCGTCTTGACCGCCGAGTTGTTGATGCCGCCAAATGCCAGACCGTTCCAGTCAGCCAGGGCAGTATGGCCACAGACCTCCGGTTCCCTGGTATAGTAGACCAGAGGAATGGACAGGAACGGCAGCAGAAACGGCCCTCGCTCCACAGCATCCAGCATAGGACCGGAACGCAGGGACATCCAGCTTCGCACCGGATAGAGATCATCTTTCAGTTTGCAGAAAATGTCTGGATCTTCGAATACCTCCAGATCGGCAGAAACGATGAGGTCGGGAAGAACGGCATCCGGCCGGGCCAGATATTCAGACATGTGCTCCGGATATCCCAAGCCGAAATAGCGCACTTCCAATTGGATCCCATCGGAGAGCAGTTTCTGCGTCAGCCCATCCAGGAACGCCTTCTCCTGTCGGTGAAGTACGCAGATGTGATTCCAGTAGAGCAAAATATGTGTCATGCCAGGAGTTCTCCCTTTCGTAACAGCGTCTGATAGCGACGCTGGGTTTGGTATTCGGCTTCTAATTGCTGATAGAGGGCCGCTTCAGCCGGAGAACGTCCCACCACCGCGGTAATTGCGCCGCCGCCAAGTACGATCCGCCGCTCCGACATCAACGCTGTATGGGGGTCATGGGTGACCACCAGAACCAGCTTGTCCTGACGGCGAAGCAAATGCAGCGCCCGCTGCTTGTCGATCCCGGCGTTTTCAATCTCGTCAATAAGTACGATGGGGCTGTCACAAACGAGGGCGATATCCCCGATCATCAGGGCCCGTGACTGCCCACCACTGAGCTGGTTGAGGTTTTGACCCAATGTTACGGGTTCTGGCGTGATCTCGTTCACCAATTTCAGAATTTCCTTCGGGGTAATCTCCCGGCTGCGACAGCGGGCGTGCAGGCGTAAAAAGTCCTCCACCGTGGTGTCCAGAACAAAGCGCATGTTCTGTCCAAGATGGGCTACCAGCTGACCCGATAGCCTCTGCCGATGACAGCGGGATACGGGCGCTCCATCCAGCAAAATGGTGCGTCTGGTAACCGAGTCTCCCTGGGCCAGCTGCTCCACATCTTTGATCAGCCGGGACTTCCCTGACCCAGTGTTCCCCACAATGGTGTACAGCTGACCACGTTTGAGATGAATGGGCAAAAAGGATTCCACCGTTCCGCGCTTGTCATGCCCCGGCAAAATGGTCAGGCACTCCATACCGGCGCCTCCTTTCCAAAGTCGATCTTACCCACAACGCCCTGCTGGAACGCTCCGCCTACCCGGCGTTCTCCCACACAATAGGAGCATACCCCGCTTGGCATGGTATGGCGAAGCACATCCTCTCCGGAGCCGCAGTTGGCGGGCTGCTCCAGCAGCCACTGTGCCAAGCGGTCGATGCCATATCCGGCCAACCCATCTACCGGGAACAGAGTTGCTTTTGGATTCAGTTCCCCAATTTGCCAGGAAATGATCTCCAGCTCAGCCTGGGAAACCATATCAGTTTTGGTCAGCACCACAAAGTCCGCCTGGGTGAGCATGGGACCCAGCTGTCCCGGCGCCTTGCAGCTGGCAGTACAGTCCAGGACGCATCCCGCCACCATGTGGATGGTGGCAGGGGAACAGCGATGACACAGGCCCGCTGTCTCAATTACTAATGTATCGCAATTCCGGTCATCAGACCAATCCCACAGCTCAGGCAAATTGGACACAAGGAAGTGATCCGGACAAATATCCCCGCTCAGACCGGTGACACATGGTAAGCCCAGTTCCTCAAAGACTGCGGCATCTCCGCTTTGCAGGCAGTCGATCTTGCAAACGCAGGGGGTTGCCCCGCTCTGCTTGAGCAGCGGAAGAAGAGATCGCAAAACAGAGGTCTTCCCTACTGCAGAAGCTCCAGAGAATAAGAAAATGTGATTTGGCATGCGTGTGCTCCTCTCCAGTCGTGCAGTTAGCATCAGCTTACCACCTGACTGTGCCACTTGTCAGTATCAAGTGAGACTGAGAACGCAGCTTTTTTCCTTGACGAAAGCGATATTCGGCATGTACAATATTATACGGTTAGCTAAAGCTAACCCATTGAAATGAGGTGAGGTGTTGGAACAAACTGAGCTATCTCACAAGCTGGCACTTTCTGCTTTTTTGGCAGATGTTACACTGCCTGGGACAAAGGTGTCCACTCAGATTTTCCGGAGCGGACAGATTGTCAGCGACATTCCCCGGGGAATCCCATCCATCGGTCTGATCACAAGAGGCAGGATCGAGGTCTATTCCGTAGCATTGGACGGAAAGGATATCCTTCTCAACGAGCTGTCGGCTGGAGAATGCTTTGGTATCTGCAATCTCCTGACCCAGTGCGAACTGGAGACTGTGCTCAGATGCAGCGTGGAAACGGAAATCCTCTATATTCCCAAAGCCGTACTGCAGGAAGCCATGGCTGCAAATGGCACACTTGCCCTTCGCTTTGCTGCGGTTTGCAGTGAGAAAATCCAATTTCTCTTGAAGCGGATCGAGCTACTCACCATGCAGTCCTGCCGGGGGCGTGTCATCGCCTTTCTCCTTGCCCATAGCAATGAAGGCGGCGAGGTAATTTTTCGTGGTTCACGGGAGGATCTTGCCCGCCATTTGGGCGTCAGTCGTGCCGCCCTGTTCCGGGAGCTGGCAGCACTGCAGACCATGGGAGCTATCGAGTCCCACGGGAATCTGTTCCATGTAATGGATCCGGGCCAGCTGGAAGATCTGCTCTATCATCCATCCAACACCAAATAGACCACCCAGAAAGGAATACGATCATGAAAAAGCTCTTGTCTCTCATTTGTTCTCTGTCTCTGTCTGCGGCGCTTCTTGCTGGCTGCTCCTCCACACCCCAGGAGCCCACCGCCTCTCAGACACCCTCTGATTCGGAAACTCCCACCACCAGTCAATCGGTTTCGACGGAAGCCGTGGATGTGAAGGTGATGGCCCTCAAGGGTCCTACCGCCATGGGAATGGTGCAGTTCATGAGTGAGACGGATAACGGCTCCATAACCGACAACAACTACGACTTTACCATCACAGCCATGACAGATGAGGTCTCTGCGGCCCTTTCCCAGGGTACCACAGACATTGCCGCAGTTCCGGCCAATCTGGCTTCCGTCCTCTATAACAACACAGAGGGCGGCGTACAGGTTCTGGCGATCAATACGCTGGGTGTGCTGTACATTGTCGAGAGTGGGGATACCGTTCAGTCCATAGAGGATCTGCGTGGCAAAACCATCTATGCCAGCGGGAAAGGCGGCACGCCTGAATATGCTCTGAACTATGTGCTGGCCCAGAACGGCATCGATCCCACCAGTGATGTGACCATCGAGTGGAAAAGCGAACAGGCAGAATGCCTGGCTGCGCTGACCGCTCAGGAGAATGCCATCGCCATGCTGCCCCAGCCCTTTGTTACCACCGCCCAGAGCAAAAGCGACAGCATCCGGGTGGCCCTGGATCTGACGGAAGAATGGGACAAGCTGCAGGCGGACAGCGAAACACCCTCTACTCTGGTCACCGGAGTGGTAGTGGCCCGGACAGAGTTTGTCCAGGAGCATCCCGAGGCTGTCTCCTCCTTCCTGGATCACTATGCCTCTTCCGTGGAGTTTGTCAACTCCAATGTCGCGGATGCCGCACAGCTGGTAGGTTCCTATGACATCGTCACCGCGGAGGTTGCCCAGAAAGCCATTCCCGCCTGCAATATCGTCTTTGTAGAGGGTGCCGAGATGAAGGACAAGCTGTCCGGCTATCTGACCGTTCTCTTCGACCAGAACGCCAAATCTGTGGGCGGCACTCTGCCCGCTGACAACTTCTACTACAGCCGCTGAGGAAGATGAAACGCGCCGGAATACTACGGCCCTGGGCGGTGTTTGTATGGCTTCTGGTCTGGCAGATAGGGGCCATGGCGCTGGATCAGCAAATCTTACTGGTCTCGCCCATACAGGTTCTGGCCCGGTTGGGGGAGCTGGCCCTTCAGGCGGAGTTCTGGAAGGCCGTGGGATTTTCCATGCTGCGGATTACCGGCGGCTTTCTTTTAGGGGCAGCAGTGGGTACCGTTCTTGCAGCGTTCTCTGCCAGGCTGCGCCTGGTGGAGGAGCTGCTGGCCCCCCTTCTGCTGGCCATCAAGTCCATCCCTGTGGCCTCGTTTATCATTCTGTCCCTGATCCTGTTTTCTTCCCGCAATCTGTCCATCCTGATCTCGTTTCTGATGGTTCTGCCGGTGCTGTATTCCGGGGTTCTGGGCGGGATCCGTGCCATGGACAGTCAGATGCTGGAGATGGCACAGTTGTTCCGGATTCCCACGCTCCGGCGGATCCGTTATGTGTATCTGCCCCAGGTGCTGCCCTATTTTCAGGCGGCCTGCGCCTCCGCTTTGGGCCTATGCTGGAAGTCGGGAATCGCTGCCGAGGTCATCGGTATGCCCACAGGCTCCATCGGTGAGCGGCTCCAGCAGGCCAAGGTCTATCTGGATACGCCGGACCTGTTTGCCTGGACACTGGTCATCGTACTGGTAAGCCTGTTATTTGAGCGGTTCTTTTTGGTAGTGCTGAGACAGACTGCGTACCACTTGGAGAGGATGTGAGCCATGCAGGATATTGTGATGCATGCGTTATGCAAGTCTTTTGGGGAAAAATCGGTGCTGCGGGATGTCTCCGGCACATTGGCAGCCGGCCGCATCACCGGGCTGATGGCCCCTTCCGGCGCAGGAAAAACCACCCTGCTGCGCATCCTCATGGGACTGGAGCAGGCGGACAGTGGCCGGATCGACGGTCTGGATGGTCTCCGCCTCAGCGCAGTATTCCAGGAAGATCGTCTGTGTGACCAACTGGACGGCGTTTCCAACCTCCGCTTGGTAACACCGTCCCTGAGCCGCGCAGAAGCCAGAAATGCTTTGGAGGCGGTGGGACTTGCCGACTGCATCGGTCAGCCCACCCGGGAGCTTTCCGGAGGACAGCGGCGCAGAGTGGCGATTCTCCGTGGTCTGCTGGCTGACTATGACCTTCTGATCCTGGATGAGCCTTTCAAGGGTTTGGACCGGGAGACCAAACAGCTGGTGATAGAGGATACTCAACGCCGATGCATGGGAAAAACCGTGCTCCTTGTCACCCATGATCCCACAGAGCTGGATGCGCTGGGTGTGACCGAATTGCTGACTGGATTGGAATAAAAAACGGGCTCCATAGAAGCGTTTTGGCTTCTATGGAGCCCGTTCTTTTTCTGTCAGCAGGACGGGGTCTTCACGACCACCAGGTACATCTTGAACGCTGTCACCGCCTGTACCGCGTGAGGGATGCCGGCGGGCATGATAATGGCTTCTCCTGCGTTCAGGGTGTGGGGAACACCGTCAATGGTAATCTGTGCCGTCCCTTCCAAAATGGTCGCCATAGCGTCTCCGGGAGCAGCGTGGGTGCTGATGGCCTCACCCGCATCAAAGGCAAACAGGGTGATCCCCGCACCGGGCTGTTGGGCCAGGGTCAGGCTGACAACCTTACCCGCTTCATATTCCACTTGCCCCTTCAAGGTAAAGGGCTGCGCATGAGGGACATTCTTAATCAGGGTTTCCATGAGTTATTCCTCCTAAATCATTATGAAAGCGTAATCTGCAGCAGCTTGCAGCCATCCGGAGCAACTACTGCGTGGGCCGTATGGGCGGGAACAGCCAGGCAATCGCCCGTTTGAAGACAGTAGCTGTCCTCCCCCGCAGAGACATCAAGCGTCCCCTCCAGAATGTAGTAGAGGGTATCGCCAAAATAGCATTCCTCACTGATACTCTCCCCGTCGCCAAAGGCCAAAAGAGTCATTTGGCAGTGTTCCTGCCGGCTCATGGCCATACTGACCACGCGGCCAGGTTGAATCTGAATCAGCTGGGTGAGCTGCTGGGGCTGCTGTGTGGGCAGGTTGCGTAAAAAGTCCATTGCTCATACCTCCATGGGTCGTTTATCCATATGATACCCCAGGAAACGGGATCATTCCATTGCCACAGCAACAACGATCAGGCTGTGATGCAACCAATAATTTCCCGCCGGATCTCCGTCAGTTCCGGCGCCGAGGCATCCCGGCCTTCCTGGCCAGGCAGGGTGATCCATGTTTGAATGGTGGTTGGCCTGGGTGTCAGGACAGCAATCCGGGTGGCCACGGTCAATGCCTCATCAATTTCGTGGGTGACAAACAGAACGCCCGGCTTTTTGATCTTCCAGATCTCCAGAAGCATATTCACCATCTCCATGCGAATGCCGTAGTCCAGCCCCTGAAAGGGCTCATCCATCAGGAAGAACTCTCCGCCGAAATGGAAGGCCCGTGCCAGCGCACATCGACGGGCCATGCCCCCGGAGAGTTGCGTAGGATAGTACCCCTCAAAGCCTTTCAGCCCTACATCCGAAATGAGGGTACGCACAGCCTCCGGCTCGGCATCCTCACGAACCAGACGGATGTTTTCTTCCACCGTTCGCCACGGCAGAAGGCGGGGACTTTGAAACATATAGCTCAGCCGAGTATTGGTTCCCTCGATGGTACCCGTGTCAGGTGTTGCCAGGCCTGAAATCAGGTTAAGAAGTGTGGTTTTTCCACAGCCGGAGGGACCGATCAGGGCCACGATCTCCCCCGGAGAAAGGGTCAAAGACAAGTCAGACAGGACAGGTAATCCGTCATAGGACTTGGTGATCCCGCTCAGTTTCAGCATGTCACACCTTCTTTCCCGCAAAAAGCCATCCTCAGCAATCTCTGTGTAAGATAGCATCCCAATACCAACAGCAACGACCAGGCAATGATGGCATCGGGCTCAATGTTGAGCCGGGCTGTGGTGATGGCTCCTCCGATTCCGCTGTTTGTGGTAAGAACCTCTCCCATAACTGCCAGCTTCCATCCGCCTCCGATCACGATTTCCAGCGCTGAGCGGAAATAGGGGCGGATAGACGGAAGGGTTACATGGCGCAGCGTCTTCCAGCGGAAAAATTGGTAAAGGCGCGCCATCTCCAACAGCCGTGGATCTACGCTGCGGACGCCGTGACTAAGGTTGATCACCACAGTTGGAACTGTGGCTGTGGCTACAATGAAGACGCAGGGCTTTCCGTTAAATCCGAACCACACCAGTGCCAGAACCACCCAACATACGGGCGGAATGGCTTGGAGTACATGGATCAGTGGGGTTCCCACGTCCTCTATCTTGGGACACAGGCCAAACAACAGTCCCAGAACAGCGCCAACTCCCACACCGATGGCCAATCCGGCAATCAGCCTCAGGATTGTTGTTCCTATGGTGGCTCCGAAGTCCGACTGCGTCATCAACCTAACCAATGTGGAAAGGACCTGGGCAATGGGGGGCACCACCAGCGGCGGGAAAAAGAGAGCGGCCAGCTGCCAGGCTCCCAGCAGTAGGCACACTCCCAAGGCACGGCGGAACCATAGTCCCGTCTTACCCTGCATAGAACAGTCCCTCATCGGGCAACTCTCCGCCGATCATAGAGGGCTCAAAGTTGTAAAGAAGGTTATAGAAGGTATCCAGCTCCTCTTTGGCATCCTGGGCACTCTTAAAGGTCAATCCCATATTGGGAATGGCAGCTTCTACCACAGCAGCGTTCATATCCAGATACTCCTCAGCCAGAGCAGCAGCCTCGGTCGGGTGATCCAGCACCCACTGCACGCTCTCCTCATAAGCCGCCTGGAACTGGGCGGCCAGCTCCGGGTTCGCGTCCAGGAAGGTCTGCGTGGTGCCGAAGCCCGCGTTGGGAATCATGGTATCGGTGCCGGTGGATCGCTGCCACTCGGTTTCAAAGCTGAGTGCCCGGCGCACATTCTCATTCTGTACCATGGCGGAAGTAACCTGGGGCTCGATCAAGGTGGCGTATTCCGCCTCCCCAGAGGCCAAAAGGGCAGCTACTTCTGCGGTACTGGCGTAGACCACCTGGACATTTTCACCCACCGTCAAGCCGGCCTCACTCATAAAATACTGGGTGAGCGCATCCGGAGGAGAGGACTGAAGCGGGATATATACCGTCTTACCCTCCAAGTCGCTCCAGGTCGTGAAATTCGGATCGGTGGTCATGAAGTATGTAACGCCCCAGGTGTTCACATTCATCAGACGTACATCCAGGCCCTTATTATAGAGGGTGGATATCACGGTCAGGGGAAATGCGTACAGGTCATGTTCTCCGCCCTGGACCATAGCCAGAAGTTCTTCCGGGGCATTCCACACATTCAGGTCAATGGTCACATTCTCCCCCAGCAGCTGCTCCTCCATCATGTGGAGAACCGGCAGAGCAGGCGGGGCAGTGGGTACGCCCACAGAAATGGTGATCGGTTCGATAACCTGACTGGATTCCTCTGCCGTGTCGTTTTGGTTGGTATCGTCCGCAGGCGCATTGCCCCCGGCACAACCGGCCAGGGCAAAGAGCATCATGGCAGAAGCCAGGATGGAAGCAAGGGTGCGTTTCATTTGGGTTCCTCCGTTCTGAATCAATAATCCTTTTGGTTAGCTTTAGCTAACCAAAAGGATTATTACATAAAACAACAGGACCGTCCGTTGCCATGGCAACGGATAGCCCTGATTTTTCTGTCTACGCGGTTAAAAATTCACTGTCCAGAATTTGAATGACCTGTCCCTGATAAGTAAGGATTCCCTCTTTCTGCATTCGGCCCAGTTCCCGGGAAAGGGCGCTGCGGTCTACACACAGATAGTCCGCCATCTCACCACGTCCCATCTCCAAGCGTATCTCACCATTGGGGGCGACCGGCAAACCTTGAAGATAGACCTTGATCCGGTTGCGAAGCCGGTTCTGCGCCAAAATACGCATTTTCTGATTGAGCAATAAAGCTCCCCTTCCCATCTCCTGCAACAAATTGGCGGTCACCCGCATCCGGTATGGACACCCGTTCTCTTGCTGAAGCAATAAAGGGTCAAAGTCCAGATAGAGCACCTCTGTATCGTTAAGGGCATCAATTTGAATGGGGCTGTCTTGGGACATGGAGCAAACCAATGTCTCCCCAAACACGCGCCCCCGACTCAGGCGATCAATGGTCAGCAGATTTCCGTCCTCACTGTAAAGTGAGATCCTCAAGGTGCCGGACATAACAACGCCGGGGCGCCTTTGGCAATCGCCGATCCGCAGGAGGACCGTGTCCTTCAGAACTGTCCGCACCTCTCCATGCAGGCAGTTAAGAACATTCTGATACTTTTCTTCCGGAATACCGTCGAATAGTTGACAACGGCGCATTGCTGCAAAAATCGAACCCATGAGACCCCTCCGTGTTGCTGTGGCAACCGACAAAAACGAAAAACACATTTATAGTTAGCATTGACTAACCATTATTATACTGCTTGGCCAATCAAATGTCAATGTAAGAAAAGAGGGTCACTATGAATGGAATTGGTTTAGACTGTGGAACTGCTACCGTCAAACTGGTGATGCTTTCCCAGAAAGGTGAGCTTTTATGGTTCAAATCCTCCGCGCATCACGGCGCCGCAGTTCAAACCGTTCGGTTGCTTCTCGGCGAACTGCTGCAGGCGGATCGCAATGCGTGCGGCTATCCGGTCATGCTAACCGGAAGCGCAGGAGATCGACTTTCAGATGCCTGCCCCGGACTCTCGACTCTGGGCGATATTCCCGCCATCCATCGCGGTATCCGTCTGCTGGCGCCGGAAGTGAAATCTGCCATCGAAATTGGCAGTCAAAGTGCTCGTTTCCTCACAGATCTGGATCGTGGTACTCCTCCCAGATTTGCAGTGAATGAGCACTGTGCCGGGGGCACCGGCTCCTTTTTTGAGGACCAAATGTCTCGGCTGGGCCTGCGAATCGAGGATTATTCCGAACTGGTAGCAAAGGCCCGCTCCATCCCCCGCCTCTCCGGCCGCTGTGCTGTCTTTGCCAAAACGGATATCATTCACCGACAGCAGGAGGGGGTGCCTACTCCTGACATTCTGCTGGGGCTCTGCTACGCAATGGTCCGCAACTATAAAGCGGTCATCGTGCGGGGACTTCCTGTGGAGAAACCTGTTGCTTTATGTGGCGGAGTTGGCTGCAATGCAGGGGTTCTTCGGGCTATCCGGGATGTTTTTGCCCTCACGGAAGAAGAATTGATTTTACCAAAAAACTTTCTCTATGTTGGCGCCACCGGGGCTGCGCTGGCTGCTCAGGAGGCAGGCACCTGTTCCATGGGGGAACTACTGGCCTCTCTGTGCGGGCAGGATCCAAACATGGGAGACCGGCTGCACCGTCGTCAGCCACTGGATCCTGATCCCAAGGTTTTTGTATCCGATCCGCCTGTTTCCGGCCATATCCCACCTCAGGGCTGCGCTTTGGGCATTGATGTAGGTTCTACCAGCACAGACCTGGTTCTCATGGATCCATTCGGAGAACTGGTGGACTTCCAGTATCTACGCACCGCCGGAGACCCGGAGGCTGCAGTGCGAAAGGGCCTGGAGAATATCCGCTCCCGTTTTGGACAGATTCCCCTTCTGGCAGTTGGCGTCACTGGCTCCGGACGAGAGCGGATCGGCCGGCTCATTGGTGCGGATGCTGTACGAGATGAGATTACAGCCCAGGCAAGAGCTGCCATCCAATGTGTGCCCAAAGCAGATACCGTCTTTGAGATCGGCGGTCAAGATTCTAAATACATCTCCCTTCAGAATGGGCAGGTTACAGACTTTCAAATGAACAAAATCTGTGCTGCCGGAACCGGCTCCTTTGTGGAGGAGCAGGCCGCACGCATGAACATCCCTTTGAAGGACTTCGGCCGCCTGGCTCTTACTGCAAAGGCCCCTGTGGAATTGGGAGAGCGATGCACCGTGTTTATCGAGACCGCTATCCAATCTGCCCAGGCACAGGGAGCCACCCAGGCAGAGGTCGCAGCCGGTTTGTGCCAGTCCATTGTCCGAAATTATCTCCACAAAGTAGTTGGGAGCAAGCCAGTAGGACACCATATTGTCCTCCAGGGTGGTGTGGCCTACAACCCCGGCATCGTGGCCGCTTTCCGCCAGGAATTTGGAGATCGGCTCACAGTCTCTCCCTGCTTCTCCATCAGTGGAGCATACGGCGCCGCCCTGCTGGCACTGGAATCCACGAAAGGCCCTTCCCGCTTTCATGGGTTCGACAGGCAGCCGGAAGAGGAGGTCGCCCTGTCCGCGGAGGTCCAGCGCAACATTGCCTTTTACCAGCGCGGCCCACAGCTGCTGTTGGAGGGTTATGATCCAACACCCGTCTCCGGACGGAAAACGGTGGGTGTACCTTTCGCCCTGATGATCCACAAGTTCTTTCCTATGGCCAATGCCTTCTTCCGGCAGCTGGGATTCAATGTACTGCTCTCGCCGCCTACCAATGAGGAGATCATCCGCCTCTCCCAGCAGACAGCCCAGGCGGAGACCTGTTACCCGGTAAAGCTGATCCATGGTCATATGGCCTGGTTGGCAGAGCACGGTGTTGACTACATCTTTCTCCCCTCCATCCACACCATGAGGCATGAAACCTCTCAGGTTGAGCACAACTACGGCTGTGTCTATATGCAGACCGCACCCCAATTAGCCGCCCGTGCCCTCCGTTTGGCAGAGCAGGGCATTGGGTTGCTCAACCCTGTGTTCGATCTGGACTTTGGGCAGGAAGCGATGGTCTCAGCTATGCTGGGCCTTGGAAAACAGCTTGGTTTCCCCAAACTGCGGTGTCTCCCCGCCCTGATGGCAGGTGCCCAAGCAGTGCGCCGGCATACAGCAGCAGTAGAGCGGCAGGGCCGTGAACTGCTTTCCTCTCTGAATCCTGAGGACAAAGTACTTGTACTAATTACCCGGAACTACGGCCTTTCCGATCCCGTGCTGAATATGGGGATCCCTCGTTTGCTGCTGGAACGGGGGCACAAGGTAATTACTCTCTCCCATCTGCCTGCTCACGACCTGGATCTGTCAGCGGACTACCCTAATCTGTACTGGCCCTTCGGACAACACATCCTCTCCGGGGCGAAACTCGTGGCCCATCACCCCAATCTATACGCCGTCTATCTGACCAATCACGGCTGTGGACCGGACACGATGCTCTCCTATCTGTTCCGAAAGGAGATGGGCGAAAAACCCTATCTGCACATCGAAGTAGATGAGCACTTCTCACCAGTGGGCGTTATTACTCGCATCGAGGCATTTCTCCAGAGTCTGGAAGGCCGTCCCTCTCAGCCACTGCCGGAGCACTTTCAGCTCACAGCTGTGGAACACTGCTCCACCAAAGTCGGTGATACCCCGGAACCAAGCCGCGGCCCTCTATATGTTTTGGATCTGCCCCCGTTTACTACATATCTTAGGAAATATGCGGAAATGGTATGGAATGTGGAAACCCGTCCCATGCCTCTGGGCGGCACTTCTCTGGTTTTGGGCCGGGCAGAGACCAGTTCCAAAGAGTACCTTCCCTTCCCCGCCTTGCTGGGTGGTATTCTGAACACAGCAGAGAAGGAATCCGATTCCTTTCAGATGCTGATTCCCTCCACCCAAGGCGCAGAAGCAGACGGCCAGTACCCATGGGCAGTAGAGGCAGTGCTTGCCAACCAAGGACTAGAGCGGGTGACCCTGGTTTCCCCGGAACTGGAAACCTTGCCGGAACATGTTCCAGATCCCGACCTGTTGTTCCGGGCTGTACTGACAGGAGATCTCATACTGTGCGCCCCGCCTGATCAGCGCAGCGTACTAAGTCCAGACGATATTCCAGATTGGGACAGTCTGAATGCACTAGCGTCGCAAATCGGAAGCATCCCTGTCAAGAGCCAGCCTCTAGCCGCAGTGGGCGAACCCCTTACGCTGTTTGCTCTGAACGACGGGGTGCTGGAAACGCTGGAGCAGCAGGGCCGGTCTCTGTATCATGCCCCCTTGAGCGAGTACCTCTGGTTTCTCTGGCGGGATTCCGGAAGTGTCATCGCTGCTTCCTGGACAGAGCAAATGACAGAGCTGGGCCGTTTATTGAGGGAGAGAAGCAGCTTCTCAAAAGATCCAGAGGGGATGCGTACTGCAGCGGATCAGCTACTGCCGGGATTTGCCGGGGCCAATGGTCGGTACCGTTTGGCGAAGGCACGGGAACTTGGTCGAACATCGACTGGTGTTCTAACTCTGGCTCCCCGATATGAAAACACAGAAACAGTGCTTGATATGACTGGCGCACTAGATGGAACCTCTCACTTCCATCTGGCTATGGACAGCGACTGGGATGAGAGTTCCTGGTCCCGCTTAAACTCCTTTCTTTATTATCTGAAATAAGCTAAGAGAAAAAATATGGAGTGATCCACGCCGGAATAGCAGTCATATTCTGCAGTTCAGTCTTGAGTCTGTGCTGCCGCACATCGTATAGGGAAGACAGAAAGCCTGCCTTTCCATGGCATTCCTCATTGCAAAGAAATGCCTATCTCCCCTAGCCATAGTATATCTACTTTTTTATCCAAACGATCTAATCCTTTTCTCCAGGTATGTTTCCCTATACCGTGCCAGTGTAGGCCGGTAGCGACCAGATGCAATAATAAGATCCATCTTATACTCATCTAGCTTACGCAGGGCAGTACCATTTATAAGCGAGGATTCCATACTGATTATATATTCCTTAGTCCCAAGAATCCGGCAGGCAGCAACAAAGTTTTATGCACATTAGAGTCAGCCAGGCCCTTTCTGTTTTGTTCAGTTCTTGGATCTCCGCACCACGTTTTTTCGCCGTTCACACATTTCCTCCAGAGCGAGGCAACACCGTATAACTGAAAATCATGCCTCGGAGCCGCTTGATGCGCTGACTTTCCCTGTGCCGCTTGATGATGTTTCTCCACCAAAACGGTGGAGAAGCTCAACGGCGCGTGCCAGCGAGATCAAGCGGCTCATTTTACGCTCATTCGGCTCTCAGGCAGAGTTGAATGAGCATTTTTCATATCTGGGCTCTACAGAAATATTTTTAAAAATTTTTTAATCCGGACATGGCCTGTCCGCTTTAACCTGTATGATCTGGCCATGGAGGTGAAAGGGGGGTGAGCGTGTGAGAAATAACAACCGCCATCAGCAGATCATCAACCTGCTGTGCCAGCGGCGGAACGATACCGTTCAGAATCTGGCGACGGAACTCGGCGTTTGTGAACGGACT
>ULUX01048583.1_pt1 | contig 38088 bp, 40 predicted proteins | sample 1958961 | NCBI WGS metagenome assembly ULUX01 (sample SAMEA4835773, study PRJEB28245) | human gut metagenome | biome: gut microbiome; material: fecal sample | place: Denmark | collected 2008 | reverse complement strand
CCTGGCCGCCGAGCAGGCCCGCCGCGAGGAGGAGAGCGCCGCTCTCCGCTGGGAGCTGCGCCGGCCCGCCGCAGATGCATCTGTACCGGAAAATGCGGAGCGCCCTGTACTGTCCCGTTCCCAGCTCCAGGCGGAGCTCTCCTCCCACACTGTTCAGCTGGAGGAGCTGCGCCGGCGGCGCCACACGCTCCAGGGCCAGATGCAGGCGCTGGGAGATCCGGCACAGCTGGCAGCAGACCTGGCGGATCGGGAGGAACAGCGCCAGGTTCTGGAAAAGGAATACGACGCTCTGACACTGGCCGCCCAGGCATTGGAGAGCGCTGATTTGTCTCTGCAAAAGCGATTTTCCCCGGCGTTGGGAGAAAAATCCGCGGAAATCTTTACAAAGCTTACCAAAGAGAAGTATAATAAGGTTTTGCTGAATAAGGAACTGATCCCCTCCGCTCAGGAACAGGGGTCCCTCCTTCCCCGGGAGACCTTTCAGCTCAGCCAGGGTACTGCCGATCAGCTGTATCTGGCAGTGCGTCTGGCCATTTGCGATATGGTACTGCCCCAGGACAAGGCGGCGCCTCTGGTGCTGGACGACGCTCTGGTGACCTTTGATGACCAGCGCATGGCAGCTGCTCTGGATGTACTGCTCCAGCTGGCCCAGACCCGGCAGATCCTTCTCTTTACCTGCCAAAACCGGGAGGCGGCCTACCTGCGGCAAGCAGGCGCCTCCGACGCCCATATTTTGCGGCTGTGACGGGATGTCCGGCCGCCCTTTTGGAGGACCATTCATGCTTCCTTTTTTCAATCACGCTGCCGTACTTTTCCTGCTTCTGCTGTTTTACAGCTTTCTGGGCTGGTGCGGCGAAATGATATACTGTTCCATCGGCCAGAGAAAACTCTGTGAGAAGCGGGGCTTTCTCAATGGCCCTCTCTGCCCCATTTATGGCCACGGCGCCCTGCTGGTACTGCTGGCCCTGGGCAACCGCTGGAACACGCCTGCCGCCACCTTTCTGGTGGGTATGGTGCTCACCTCTGCCGTAGAATATATCACCAGCTACGCCATGGAAAAGCTCTTCCATATGCGCTGGTGGGACTACAGCAAGCGCCGCTTCAATCTGGGTGGGCGGGTCTGTCTGCTCAACTCCATTTTGTTCGGTCTGGCCTGCCTGGTACTGCGCTACGTAGTCCATCCGTGGGTATTTGCTCCTTTGATGTGGCTGAAGGATCACCATATGCTGATCCCCCTGGCCTCAATTTTGTTTGTGATCTACCTGGCAGATATCGTGTTGTCTGTCCGCAGCGCCATCCAGATCGGCAACCGGCTGGAGAAGCTTCATGCGATCCAGGATGAACTTACTGAAAAGCTGGAGGAGCTCAAACGGGAACAGCAGCAGCGGCAGGAAGCGCAGCGTGCCAGATTGGAGTTTGCCCTGTCCGAGGCCCGTCAGGCGGCTGCTGAGCGCCGGGCGGAGGCGGAACAGGCTCTGTCGGACGCTCGCCAGGCAGCTGCCGAGCGCCGGGCGGAAGCTACGCAGGCACTTCAGGACCGTCTGGAACCTCTCAGCGAGTTGGGAGACGAGTTTACCCAGCGGCTGGAGCGGGCCAAAGCCGAGGCGCGGCAGCGTCTGGAGGCGCTGTATGCCGGTCAGGATATTTTCGAGCGTCGTCTGATGCGCTCCTTCCCCACTCTCCGGTCCCCCCGTCACGGAGATTTTCTGAAGAAACTGCGTGAATACTGGGAAAAGAGGAAAAAATAATTCTATTCTTTCTCCCATGCTTTCACGATCACATTTTCACTTATCATATATCACCGAGGAGATGTAAAACTATGTCTGAATGTACGCATGATTGCAGCACCTGCGGCGAAAGCTGCGGTGAACGCACTGCTCCCCAGTCCTTTCTGAAGGAAAAGAACGCCGCCGCCCGGGTAGGTAAGGTCTACGGCGTGGTATCCGGCAAGGGCGGCGTAGGCAAGTCCATGGTCACCAGCCAGCTGGCGGTGCTGATGCGCCGCAAGGGCTATAACGTAGGCATCCTGGACGCCGACGTCACCGGCCCCTCTATTCCCAAGGCTTTTGGCGTCCATGACCGTGCCATGGGCGATGAGCGGGGCATGCTGCCGGTAGAGACTGAGGGCGGCATCCAGCTGATGAGTGTGAATCTGCTGCTGGACAACGAGACCGACCCGGTACTGTGGCGGGGCCCTGTTATCGGCGGCGTGGTGACCCAGTTCTGGACCGACGTGGTGTGGGACGTGGACTATCTGTTCGTGGATATGCCTCCGGGAACCGGCGACGTGGCCCTCAGTGTGTTCCAGTCCCTGCCGCTGGACGGCATTATTATCGTGGCCTCTCCCCAGGAGCTGGTAAGCATGGTGGTGGAGAAGGCCGTGAAGATGGCGGAGATGATGAACATCCCCATCGTGGGCGTGGTAGAAAACATGAGCTATCTCCTCTGCCCCGACTGCGGCAAGGAGATCCCCCTCTTCGGCCAGGGCAAGACCCAGGCCGCTGCCGAGGCCCACGGCCTCAAGCTTCTGGCCCGGATGCCCATCGATCCCAAGCTGGCGGAGCTGACCGACGCCGGCCGCATCGAGGGTTTCGAGGGCAACTGGCTGTCCCCTGTGGCAGGTATTCTGGAGAAATTCGAAAACTAATCGTAATGTGAATCATAAAAAATACCGGCTGTTGTCAAAACAGCCGGTATTTTGTCGTTTCTGCTGCTACTCCACGATCACGTTGGAATCCACCCGCCAGCCCCCTGGCTCTGTAGGGCTGGGGCTGATCACCAGACGCATGGGGGCGTTTATCTCCGTATCCTGTCCAGAATTGGTGTGGACAAATTCGTTGGTGTAAAAGAGCACGCAGCGGCCATCTCCCTGCCGGTAGCCGCTGTCAAAGCGGTATGTGCGCATCTCCGTATCTCCATGGCACATATACCAGGCATCAAACTCCTCCGCATACACCCCCGGCGGCTCCTGGGCAGACGCCAGGAGGCTGTCCGTCTCCTCGGCGCTCAAGCCGAATTTCTTTTCCAGATAGGAAGCCATATACGTCCTGCTGAGCCGGCTCTTGTCCAGGTCCATCCACTCCCCGGCATCGATCATTTTCTGGAACATCTCCTCTTCCGCCTTGCTGAAGTCATGCTCCCCCAGGTCGTAGAAGATCCACATCAGGTAGGGCTGCAGATTTTCCGAAAGTCCCTTGTACTGGTCAGGGTCCATCTCAAAGCGCAGCAGGCCGTTGTTCTCCTGGTCGTTGAAGTAAGCCTCCAGCTCCTTCCGTTCCGCCGCCGTCAAGGGAACTCTCCGCTCTTGGGCCAGCCGGGAAGCCATAGCCGTTCCGCCGGAACTCTCTTCCCCGATCCACAGCACCAGCTTCTCCGTTACCTCGCTGCCGTCGTGGCATACCGCCGCCGCCAGCCGCTCCCCATCCTGTACCCAGCCGTCTTTCTGTATCCAGTCCTGCCCGATAATGCCTGTCAAGTCCGCATCCTTTACCGCCTCATACCACACCGGAGCGGTGAATACGTCGATGTAACCCTCCCCGATACCGGTATAGCTGCCGGCCCAGGTCAGGTCCTCCAGCCGGTACTGCCCGGTAAAGGCCTTCTTAGTCTCATCCGACCAGGCCAGCATACGGTCCCTGACCGCATTGCCCAGTCCTTCCTCCACCAGGTAGCCGCTCTTGTCCAGAAACAGAGCGGTATGACCCCCATCATTCTGCCAGTCAGGCTCCATCGCCAACGGATAGAGCTGGGCAAAGGGCGTCTCCTCCCCCAGGGTAAAGCTCCGGGCCGCGGCAGTCATCAGCTTGTCCGCCTGGGTCCAGCTCTTGGCCAGCGCCCGGCAGCTCACTTGCCAGTTTCCTCCAACGCCGCTGACATAGAAACGGCGTACCAGCCCCGGGCCGTCCTCCCCTTCCTCCGGCTCCAAAGACATGAAGGTACCAAAATACCCGCCGTCAGGGCTTACCAACACCTGAGGTCCACCCCTCTGATCGTCCTGGGTAAATACGCCGCTCTGTTCCACCATCTCCTGCTTCCAGGTCTCCGGGATCAAAATGCTCCACCCTTCCACCTTATAGCGGACCGCCGGGATCTCCTCATTGCCCACCGTCAGAAAGAGGCCTTTTTCCTCCGTCTCTGTCTTGTCCTTATCTACCAGCTGGCCCGGGCCCTGGGATTCTTCTGTCTCATTCTGCTTCCAGGGCTGCCACACCGCCAGGACGATGGCCAGTACTGCCAGAGCTCCCAGACCGGAAAACAACCAGATCTTTGCTTTTTTGCTCATTGTGTCCACTCCTTTCTGCTGGAGCCAATTTTCTTTATGACATGTCCAGCATATCAGACAGTTGTGTCAAAATCCCCTCATATCCGTTACAAGACGGCAACAATGCCGTTACGAATTGGAAAGCGCCGCCGGCAGAACTGCCGGCGGCGCTTGGATCGCTGTCTACTGTATCAGAGCTTTTTATAGTGGTAAAAATCAGCAAAGTTGTTGAACAGGATATCCTCCAGCATCTCGCCGGGGATGTCCAGCTCCAAGGTTTTCTGCAGCTCCTTCTTGGGGCACCAGATGGGGTAGTCACTGCCGAAAAACACATGGGTGGGATCGTAGCAGCGCAGGATATCGTAGAGGGGCTTCTTGTCCTTTACATAGCTGAAGGAGCTGCTGATATCCGTATAGACATTGGGCAGCTTGGCCAGGGGCCGGATCTTCTCCACATCCCAGTCCCCCCAGTTGCCCAGATGGGAGGCAATACACCGCAGCTTGGGGAAGGTCTCCGCAATAGGCAGCATGTGGGAGGGGCCGGACACATCCACCCGGGGATCGCCCATGTGGGCGATGAGGAACATATCGTTCTTCTCCATCTCCTCGTACATCAGGAACAGCCGGGCATCATTCAGGGCAAAATGCTGGAACTCCGGGTGGATCTTGACGCCGTGGATGCCGTGGTCCCGCATCCAGCGCAGCTCCTCCTTGTAGTTCTCGTAGTCGGCATGGAGGGTCCCGCAGGGGATGAACTTAGGCTCCTTCTCCGCCTCCGACAGGATGTAGCGGTTGATGTGCTCCACCTGATGGGCAGAGGTAGCGGCGGAAAAAACCATGGCATAGTCGATGCCCGCCTCCCGCAGCACATCCTCCAGCTCCCCCACGGTGCCGTAGTGGTTGGGGGGCTCAGGCAGGTCAAAATATTCAGCGGTGGCCAGTGTAGCCTTCTCCGCAACTTTCTCAGGGAAAATGTGGGTATGCATGTCGATCACGCGCATAGGTGACCTCTCCTCTCCGGGTCTTGAATTTCCACTCTTGCAGTATACCACAGGAATACGTTGCATAAAACGGAGGATTCTGCCAAAATTGCAGCCGGATGCACGGGAAAAATTAGTGTCAATTCCCATCACACGTCCATCTTTTCTCCTTTTTTACCGTTCAATTTCCCCTGGCGCTTTGTGCTGCACCACCGCTTCCCGCCGTCTATCCCACCCTTGCGAGATGAAAAACTCCATCTTCTCTGCCATGTTTCTTCTCTCTTGACATACCTGGATCATCCAGGTATAATATACCTAGATAATCTAGGTAACGGAGGTGTGTCTCATGGCACGCGGCGACAAGGCAGCCCTTCCCGGCGGTACTGCCACCCTGGTGCTCGCTCTGCTGAAAGAGGGGGAGATGTACGGCTATCAGATCATTGAGGAGCTGGAAAAGCGCTCTAACCAGGTATTTCAGCTGCAGGAGGGGACCCTGTACCCTATCCTTCACAGTCTGGAGAAGGCCAAGCTGGTGACCGCCCGGGAGCAGGAGACCCCGGCAGGACGCCGGCGGCGGTACTACCGCCTCACAGCGGCAGGTCTCCAGGCCCTGGAGGAGAAGAAGGAGGAGTGGCAGACCTTTTCCCGGGCGGTGACGGCCATTCTGGCCGGTGCCTAGGAGGTGGAGCCATGAACGCCGAATATTGGCTGGATCTTGCTACGGAAAAGATCCGCTTTCTGCCCGATCGGAAGGCGGTACGCCAGGAACTTCAGGATCATCTGGAGGACCGGATGGAGGCAGGAAAAGCCAAAGGTCTCTCCCCCTACGAGGCGGAGGAGGCGGCCACCGCCGCCATGGGGGACCCCTCTGCCCTGGCGGAGGAACTGGCAAGGGTCCACAGCCCCTGGTGGGGCCGGCTCTGGCGGCTGAGCCAGTGGGTCCTGGCCATCGCCATTCTGATAACTATTTTCTCCGCCCTCCCCCAGCTGTGGGAGGACATCCAATACCATCTGGACAGCCCCTCCTTTCCCCTCTCAGTGGAAGAGGGTTCCTACACACGGGAATACTACGCAGACTACGCCAAAGAGATCCGTGTCCCCCAGGTCTGGGATATTGACGGCAGCGTAGACCTGGGACACTACCGCTTCACCGTGTCCGGGGCCTGGGTGGAGGAGTGGACCATCTCCGGCGAGGATGCCGGGGACTCCTATGCGGTACGGCAGTTGGTCATCACCCTGCAAGCAAGCACCTGGCGGTTCTGGGAGCCCCTGAACGACAGTCAGTTCATGATCCTGGACCACATGCCGACGGACAGCGACGGCAACACCTACGGCTACGACACGGATACGCCCCCAGGATCAGACGAGCCACTCTCTCTGTTCTGCGAAACCGCCCAGCGGGGCGCCACCACCTGGCTGCGGGTAGAGCTGAACCAGACCCGGGAGCTCGATGACTGGTTCATCCCGGACTGGGTTGACATTCCCGTGGGCTGCGGCGGCGACGTTCTTCGGGTAGATCTCAGCAAGGGGGTGATCTCCTGATGGCACAGCGGCATCGGCGGAGATTTCTCCGCAATATGCTGATCGCGGCCCTTTTGGCCCTGGTGATCTGGTACGCCGGAGGCTGCCCGCTGCCCACCCAGGAGATGGAGCTCCACCGCCGGGAGCGGCAGCGGCTGGTACCGGAGTCCACGGTGGTCTGGTCCTATCAGGGGCGGCAAGGGAATGACCGGGACATGCTGGTGGGTCTCAGTCCCGACTACGTCCACGCCTACGCGGAGGATTACAGGCTGACCCTCTGGCCCCGCAGCAGGGACACCGCCACCCTAGTGGTGCTGCCGGACAGGACCCGGTACCAGGACAAGGCCAACAGCTACCTTGACCCGGCCCTGATAGCTGTGGACCCGCCGCCCCAGGCGGATTCAGCCCGGCTGTTTCTGGATTTCGGCAGTGAGGAAGTCTATATTGACAGCGATAAGGTTCCGGTGACTCTGACCTATTCGCTTGAAGGTGAGCGGCAGGAGGGCGTGTTCTTCTTCCAGCTCAAGCACCAGTACCGGCATCTCGACATGCAGGAGGATGCCACGGAGGAGGAGCAGATCCTCAGCCGGACCGAGGACACCATGTTGGCTTTTCTGGACATGGACGGCCCGGACCGCCTGAGCTTTTCCTATATTCTGACCTTCTACGACAGCGACGGCCAGCTGCTGGAGACGGTGACCTCACCATAACCAGAAAATAAAGCCCCGGCGGAACAATCCGCCGGGGCTTTGTCTTCCTTCATTAGTAAACTATATAAAAATTATAGGTTGACAATACACCATCAACATGATACAGTAACACCGATGCAAAATAGATTATTCTGGAGGAAGTCCCATGGAAAATACCGCTGCTGTCAAAAAGCATATGTCCACCCGTGACCTGGTCTATGTGGCCGTATTTGCGGCACTGATGGCCATATGCGCCTGGATCTCTATTCCCACCACAGTACCCTTCACCCTGCAGACTTTCGGGGTCTTTGTGTCTGTCGGTCTGCTGGGAGGCCGTCGGGGTTCTCTGGCAGTACTGGTGTATCTGCTGCTGGGCGCGGTAGGCGCGCCGGTGTACGCCGGATTTACCGGAGGCTTCGGCCCTCTGATGGGCAGTACCGGCGGCTATATCCTGGGCTTTCTTCTGTGTGCGCTGACCATGTGGGCGGTGGAGACCGCTCTGGGAAAAAGCCTGTGGGCTCTGGGTCTCGGTATGGTATTGGGTCTTGTCGTCTGCTACGCATTCGGCACCGCCTGGTTTATGGTGGTCTACACCCAGGCCTCCGGTCCTGTGGGTCTGTGGACGGTGCTGGGCTGGTGCGTGATCCCCTTTATCGGCCCTGATCTCGTTAAGATCGCCCTGGCTCTGGCCCTGTCCGCACGGCTGCGGCGGCATGTTGCCTGAGAAAACTAAAGGAAAGCCCCCGGCCAATGGCCGGGGGCTTTCCTTATTCCTCCTCCGGAGGATGAAAATACGTATAGACTGCCTGGGCAGTATTTTTCGGCACCACCTGCTCCAGTTCTGGGAGCGTGGCCTCCCGGATGGCCTTCAGGCTCTTGAAATGCCGCAGCAGCGCCGCCCGCCGGACCTCCCCCACACCAGGGATAGCGTCCAGGGTGGAGCCCCGGACACTCTTGCCGTGGCTCTGGCGGTTGTAGGTAATGGCAAAGCGGTGGGTCTCCTCCTGGATACGGCCGATGAGGGCAAACACCGCCTGATAGTTCTGAATACCGATCTCCCGGCCCTGCGGCGTCACCAAGGCCCGTGTCCGGTGGCGGTCGTCCTTCACCATGCCGAATACCGGGATCGCCAGGGAAAAGTGTTCCACCACCCGCTGGGCCACTTTAGCGTGCTGCTCTCCGCCATCGATCAGGAAGATGTCCGGCAGCGGCATAAACTTCTTGTCCTCTTCCATATACCGCTGGAGCCGCCGGGTGAGCACCTCTTCCATGGAGGCGTAGTCGTCAGACCGCCCCTCCAGGGACTTGATGCGGAAGCGGCGGTAACGGTCCTTGGCAGGCCGGGAGCCCTGGAACACCACCATGGAGGCTACAATGTCATCCCCGCCGGTGTTGGAGATGTCGTAGGATTCCATCCATTTGGGGGTATCCCCCAGGCCCAGGAGCTTACCCAGCAGCTCCATGGTCTTGTCTGCCCGCTCGGCACTGGTGGTCTGACGTTCCGCCTCCTCCCGGGCATTGGTTTCCGCCATGGACAGCACCTCTGCCCGCTCCCCCCGCTGGGGGATCTTCACGGCCACCTTGTGACCCGCCTTCTCCGCCAGCAGCTGCTCGAGGGCCTCCCGGTCATCAATATCCACCGGAATACAGATCTCCTTGGGGATGGCCGGCCGGCCGCCATAGTATTGCAGCAGCAGGGCGGAGAGGATCTCCCCCCGGTCCTCCAGCACAGAGGCGGCAAAGAGCTCCGCCTCCCGGCCGGTGAGCTGTCCCTCCTCGTAGTGGAGGACAGCATAGCAGCACTTGGCCCCCAGGTACAGCCCCCACACATCGGTGTCGGCACAGACACCGGCAATGACCTTCTGCCGTTTGCTGAGGACTTTGATGGCCTGAATACGGTCCCGGAGGGCGGCAGCCTCCTCAAAGCGCAGATCCTCTGCCGCCTGTTCCATCTCCCCTGCCAGCTGCTCGGTGACAGCACGGATCTTCCCCTCCAACAGCTGTACCGCCATATCGATACGGCGGTTGTACTCCTCGGCAGTCATGGCAGTCCGGCAGAAGCCGTCACAGCGGCCCATGTGGTAGTTGAGGCAGGGCCGCTCCTTGCCGATATCCCTGGGAAAGCGGCGGCTGCAAGTGGGCAGCTTCAGAGCAGCGGCAATGGCATCCAGGGCAGAGCGGGTCTCATAGCGCCCGCCATAGGGGCCAAAGTACCGGGCACCATCCGCCGTCGGGCGGCTGACCATAGAGAAGCGGGGGTAGGTTTCCCTGGTCAGCCGGACAAAGGGGTAGCCCTTATCGTCTTTAAGGAGGATATTGTACCGGGGCATATACTGTTTGATGAGGGCGTTTTCCAGTACCAGGGCCTCGAACTCCGTGCGGACGATGATGGTCTCAAAGTCGTCTACCTGGCTGACCATGGTCTGGGTTTTGAAGTCGTGGCCCCGGTTCTCCTGAAAGTACTGGCTCACCCGGTTTTTCAGCTTTTTGGCCTTCCCCACGTAGATCACGGTACCATCTTCACCATGCATCAGGTATACCCCTGGTGCCAGAGGAAGGCTGTTGGCTTTTTCCAGCAGTTCTGCCTTGGTCATGTTGCCTCTCCTTTTTTCCGAAAAAGAAAAAAGACTGCTTCGTGTTACCGAAACAGTCTTCTATCCGCCGTCCAATTATTCTCCAAAGTCGCCGGAACGAACCAGCTCGGCCAGAGCCTCAACAGCTTCCTTCTCATCGGAACCATCGGCGATCAGGGTGATGGTGGTACCCTTGACAATGCCCAGGGACAGAACGCCCAGCAGGCTCTTGGCGTTGACACGCCGCTCGTCCTTCTCAACCCAGATACCGCTCTTGAACTCATTGGCCTTGCGGATGAAATAGGTGGCAGGTCTCGCGTGCAAACCGACCTCGTTATTGATGGTTACTTCCTGAGTATACATAGGCCTCTATTCTCCTCTTCTATCGCAATCTCTGCAAGCTGTTATCCGCAGTTCGGGAATATACTGATATGTTAGCAAATTTCTCTTTTCCCGTCAACGGCACATTCCACAAAATTATTCTTTCAATCAAAACGGCAGACTACCATTTTGTTGGAAATTTTACAAAAAACACTCACTTTAGACAAGATATTCCCTGGAATCAGCCTCAATATAAATTAATTTTTCCCGAAAATGCAGAAATCATTCGTTCGGCAGCCGCTCTTTCTATTTTACGCGGTATGCGTAAAAATGTGCAGGAAAACGCTTTGGGCAGCCCTTTCCTTCCTGCATCTTACTGCTTCAACTCCACCACGGTGACGCCATCTTCCCCCTCCGCCCCACGGGGTCGGCCCCGTGGGAACCCCGTCTTTATTTCACTTGCGCGGGCGGAATGAATCCGCCCTTGCGCCAAGATGTTCGCCTTCGGCAAACATGCTTGTACGCCGCAAAGCGGCGGGTACGGCGAGGGTTTCTCTGTGGAGGGCACTTTCCTTCTGCGGATTACTGCTTCAACTCCACCACGGTGACACCATCTTCCCCCTCGCCGTAGCGGCCCAGGCGGAAGCTTTTTACTCTCGGGTGGCGGCGCAGCTGCTGCTGGACCGCCTTGCGAAGGGCGCCGGTCCCCTTGCCGTGGATAATAGTCACCTCATTGAGTTTGCCCATAACAGCATTGTCCAGGAACCGCTCCACCGCCAGCTCTGCCTCATCGGTCATCATGCCCCTAAGGTCGATCTCATTGCAGGCGGCCCGGGCCCCTGCCAGGCGAATGGTAGTCTGTACCTGGCGCTGGGCGGCCTTCTTCTCCTGGACCTCCGCCTCCTCCACCAGACGCACCTCGCTGGCCTTCACGGTGAGTTTCATATGTCCCGCCAGCAGCAGCAGGCGGTCACCGTTCACTGCGGTGACGGTAGCCTTGGTGCGGGTGCCCCCCAGCTCCACCAGATCGCCCACCTGAATGGGACGGCTGGGCGCAGGGATGGGCTCCTTCTCCTCCTTGAAATGGAGCGCCTCCTCCGCCTGATTCAGCTGGCCCCGAATGGCGGCCCTGGCGTCGTTGATATTCTGCCAATCCGCCGCCTTCTCCTGCCGGCGGCGCAGCTGGTCCAGCTCTGCCATGACCTGGTCTGCCTGGGCTCTGGCCTCCCGGATGATCCGCCGTGCCTCGGCCTCGCCCCGGGTACGGGCGTTTTCCTTGGCCCGCTCCATCTGCTCCCGGAACTCCCGGGCCCGCTTGGCATCGGCCTCCCGCTGGGCACGCAGCCGCTCCGCCTCATTCTTATCCTTCTCCAGGCTCTGACGCTTGGCCTCCAGCTGGGTCAGTACATCTTCAAACCGGATGGACTCGCTGTCCATCTGGGCCTTGGCGGTCTCGATCACCGCCGGGTCCAGCCCCAGCCGCTGGGAGATGGCAAAGGCGTTGGACTTGCCGGGGATACCGATAAGCAGCTTGTAAGTGGGCCGCAGGGTCTCCACATCAAACTCACAGCTGGCGTTCTCCACTCCCTCGGTGGTCATGGCGAAGGTTTTCAGCTCGGCATAGTGGGTCGTAGCAGCCACCTTGGCCCCCTTCTCCCGGACATGCTGGATGATGGCAATAGCCAGGGCCGCACCCTCCACCGGATCGGTACCCGCCCCCAGCTCGTCGAAGAGGATCAGGCTGTGGCCGTCAGCCTCCTCCAGGATCTTCACAATGTTCACCATGTGGGCGGAGAAGGTGGAGAGGCTCTGCTCGATGCTCTGCTCGTCACCGATATCCGCCAGCACCCGGTCAAAGACACTGACGGCGCTGCCGTAGTCCGCCGGGATGTGGAACCCGCACTGGGCCATCAGGGTGAGAAGGCCAAGAGTCTTGAGGCTCACGGTCTTACCACCGGTATTAGGGCCGGTGATCACCAGGGTGTCGAACCGCCGTCCCAGCTCCAGGTCGATAGGCACCGCCTTGGCGCTGTCCAGCAGAGGATGCCGGGCGTGGCGCAGGGTAACGCTGCCATCCTTCCGGATCTCCGGACGGCTGCCGTTCATTTTATAACTCAGCTGGCCCCGGGCAAAGATCAGGTCCAGCTGCACCAGCATCTCATAGTCCCAGAGGATATCCCGCTGGTAGGCGGCGGCCTCGGCGGAGAGGGAGCGTAAAATTCGGTCGATCTCCTTTTTCTCCTTGGCCTCCAGCTCCTTGAGCTCGTTGTTGGCCTGGACCACGCCCATAGGCTCCACGAAGATGGTGGCGCCGCTGGAGCTGACATCGTGGACGAGGCCAGGCATGCTGCCCCGGAACTCCGCCTTCACCGGCACCACGAAACGGCCATCCCGCTGGGTAATGATAGCCTCCTGGAGCACTTTGCTGTAGCTCTGGGAGGAGATGATCTTCTGGAGGATCTGCCGGCCCTTGGCAGCGGCGTTGCGCTTGTGGCGGCGGATATCCGCCAGCTCTGGGCTGGCGTTATCGGCGATCACATCCTCCTCCAGAATGGCGGTGGTGATCTTTTCCTCCAGGAAGCGGTTTCCCTTTACAGAGTTGAACAGGTGGTCCACAGCGGTCTTTTTGCCGCTGCCGTCCCCCCAATATTCCTTGATCCGCCGGGCACAGCGCAGCACTCCGGCAATGTCCAGCAGCTCCCGGGTGTTGAGAGCACCCCCCCGGTCTGCCCGGTACAGGCTCTCCGCCACCGGCTTGATGCCGGAGAAAGCGGGACTGCCCCGCTGGCCGATCATCTCCCGGGCGGCGTCGGTCTCGTCCTGGAGCCGCTCCACCTCCTGCTTGTCGGTGGAGGGCGTCACCGCCAGAGCTTTGGCCCGGGCGGCCTCGCAGCTGGTCTGGTCCGCCAGCATCTGCAGGATCGCCGGCAGCTCCAGCGTGCGGATGGATTTATCAAATAATTCGCTCATATCTCCTTCTCCTGAAAACCACAGCTGTATGGGAAGCTGGCCCATTCTTGAGAAAAGGAGCCACTTTCCAATACAGTCCGTTGATTTTCGGCAAAATATTACAGTTTGTCTATGATTTTTCCCCTTCCGGCGTGGGCATTGCCCCCCGGAGGGACTTGTAGAAGTCCAAGGTACGGAAGTCTCGCTCCAGCATAGCCCGGACATAGGCCTCAGCGGCCAGGCTCATTCTCCTCTGGTCCTCCGGGGCCAGGGTAAAGCTGTAAAGGCGTTTGGCCTCCCCGTAGACCACATGGCGCATGGCGGCCAGGGTCCCCGGCGTCAGGGACAGCCCATTCTCTCCGCCGCAGCGGCGGCAGCGGAGGACGCCGCCCCGGATATCCAGCACCGGCTCCGCCGGGGCCGCCTCTCTACACACCGCGCAGCCATCCAGCAGCGGGGCAAAGCCCACCAGGGACATGAGCCGCAGCTCAAAGGCGGCTTTCACCTGCTCCGGCGGCTTGCGGAGCTCCCCCAAAGCGTACAATGCGTTGAGGAGGAGGCTCAGGATCTCCCCGGACTCCGTTCCCTCCAGAGTGACCGATTCTGTCAGTTCTGCAAAATAGCTGGCAAGGCTGAGAAGCTCCACATCCTGACGCACGCCGTCGAAGAGGGCAATGGTGTTGGCCTCGCTGAGGATCTGCCAGCCATGGCTCTCAGAGAGGACCATGTCGGAGTACACCAGCAGCTGAGTGGCAGCAGTGACGCGGCTGCGGCGGCTCCTGGCTCCCTTGGCCACCACCGCCACCTTTCCCAGTTCCGCGGTAAGCACCGTCAGGATGCGGTCGCTCTCCTTGGTATCCACGCCCCGCAGGACGATCCCCTTTACCACTGTCCGTTCCTTGGCCATATGTTCCTCGCTTATGTAGGCGGCGCTGCCGCCGCCCGGTTATGTTTTGTCAAAGTCTTTGTCCGGCTGCGCCTCTTCCCGATACATCAGATAGAACTCCGGCGCGCCGGTCTCCTGAAACAGCGTCCAAAATTGTTCGTCCATAGCTCCGCCTCCCACCTATATGGTGGGCAGGCAGCGGCGGGGCCATCCGTGGGAAGTTATGGCGGGGAAAATTACCACCCCAGCTATCAGTCCTCCCGATAGCCCACGTCCCGGATGAAATTGACGTTATCTCTCCAGTTTTCCTTTACCTTCACCCAAGTCTCCATATAGACCTTGGTGCCCATAAATTTTTCAATGTCCTGGCGGGCATGGCTGCTGATCTTCTTGAGCATCTCGCCGTTTTTGCCGATGATAATACCCTTATGGCTGGCCTTCTCGCAGTAGATGGTCACATCCAGGTCGATGATCCCGTTATCCCGCTCGGAGAACCGGGTCACCTCCACGGCGGTGCCGTGAGGGATCTCCTTATCCAGATTCCGCAGCAGCTTCTCCCGAACGATCTCCCCTACGATCTGCCGCTCCGGCTGGTCGGAGGTCATGCCCTCCGGGAACAGCTGAGGTCCCTCAGCGGCGTATTTTTCCAGCTGTTCCATAAGGATGTCCAGCCCATCCCCCTTCTCGGCGGAAATGGGGATGATAGCGTCAAATGCAAAGGCGGCGGCATATACAGCCATCACCTCCAGCAGCTGGGGCTTCTCCACGGTGTCGATCTTATTGATGACCAGCACGGCGGGGAGCTTCTCCTCCCGGATACGGTCGATGAGAGCCTGCTCCGGGGCGCCGATCTTGGCAATGGGTTCCACCAGCAGGCACACGCCGTCCACATCCGCCACGCTCTGGCGGACCACCTTCACCATGTAATCCCCCAGACGGGTCCGGGCCTTGTGGAGGCCCGGGGTATCCAGCAGTACAAACTGGGTATCCCCACGGTTTACCACACCGCAGATACGATTGCGGGTGGTCTGGGGCTTGCTGGAGACGATAGCCACCTTCTCCCCCACCAGGGCGTTGGTAAGCGTGGACTTGCCCACATTGGGCCGGCCCACAATAGCGATCATAGCGGTTTTTTTGATCTCATTCATTATAGATGATCCTCAACTTTCTATATATTTCCGGTATTGAGCAATTCACCGGTTACTGATATCTGTATTTTCCTCCTCCAGGCACCGCTCCATGATAACAGCAGTATACCCATCAGAAGGTTTTTCTTTTCCTGTGCAGGAAAAGCCATTTTTTTGCCAAAAGGCCTTGCTCTGAGGGTTTCCCTTGGCATAAGCCAGCCCCACCCGGGCATGGCCCAGTTTTTTCAGGCACAGCAGAAGCTGCTCCACCAGAGCAGAACCAAGCCCTGCTCCCTGTGTCTCCCGTGCCGTCATAAAGAGTCCGATCCAGGCGGTATCCGCCGCCGGATACCCTTCGATCAGATCCAGTATCGCCGCCAGGCGGCCTTCCTTCCAGAAGCCCAGGAAGTGCTTGTCCGCCAGGGTACGGCCCGGCGGCAGGGCAGTAAGATCCTGGCGTATCCCATCCGCCATGGGCGGTGGCGGGCAGTGCTCATAAAAGAGGGGATTGCCTTCACACAGCGCCAGTACCGCCGGGATATCCGCCTCTGTCAGCGGTTTTACATCATATTCGGGCGCTATTTCAGCATACCAGGTCGGAACCGTGGGGCAGGTCACGGCTGTGCCTCCGCTTTCCGCTCCAGCCCCAGCTCGGCCATGATAGCCTCCTCCCGCTCCCGCATCCGCGCCTTCTGGGGCCCCTCGTCCAGATGGTCGTAGCCCAGCAGATGCAGAACGGAGTGGACCGTGAGGTAGGCCAGTTCCCGGCGGTTGGTATGACCGTACTCCTTGGCCTGGGCCTTTACCCGCTCCATGGAGATCACCATGTCGCCCAGGGGCAGCAGTCCCGTAGCTGGGTCCAGCAGCTCCTCATCCTCCGCCTGAGGCGGATCACCGGCCGTCAGGTCAAATTCCGGGAAGCTGAGGACATCGGTAGGCCTGTCCACATTTCGCATATCCCGATTGATCTGATGGATGCCCTCATCATTGGTGAGCAGTACATCCACTTCACAGGGGGCGGTGACCCCCTCCAGGGCCAGAGCCGTGCGGATGGCCTTGCGGATGAGGGCGCAGTTGCCCTCGCTGGCCGCTCCCGGTACATCCGCCGTCACCGGGATATAATGACGCTTCGCCATGGTCTCATTCCTCCTTTTGCCCGTCGACGGGCTCGTCCATGACCCAGGGCAGGTACATAATACACTCCAGGTCAAAGTGGGGCACGGGAAAGTCCGGCGCCCCGTAGGGATAGTCCTCATGCCCCAGGCTCCACTCACCCCAGGCGAACTCGACCCCCGGCCCCCAACCGGGCCCCCGGTCCTCTCCGGCAGGCTTTGCCTTGATCTCTCCGGCCACACGCCAGGAGAACTGGTAGAGGAGGCCCTTTTCCGCCCAGGTCTTGTCGTGGTACAGCTCACAGACATAGGTGGCCTTCTCCGGCGGGATGCAGAGGCTGTCCAGAATCCCCAGAAGCTCCGCCGGCAGCCGCCGCTCCCTGGCCAGAGCCAGGAAATTCCGGCAGTGGCCGCAGGCGCAGCCCCAGTCCTCTGCCTGGGCATACCAGGCGGCGGTAGCTGCCTCGTCGACCTCTGCCTCATAACCAAACCAGGAAAATCTGGTCATGTGCGTGCCTCCTTCGCTGTCTCTGTCCGCCAAATATCATAGGAATATTTGAACCGAGACATATAAAACACCAGCGCAGCCAGGTAGGTCAAAATGCCCAGCAAGCTGTGGAAGGGCATCAGGAAGAGGCCGCACACACCAGGGATCATCAAAATGATCCAGGCAGTCATCAGCTTGTCGCTCTCCAAGGCGAGACCGGTGGTATTCTCCAACTCCTCCATCCCCCGGGACAACCGATAGGTCACCAGCATCTGGAGCGCAAGGGATATCAAGGCCATCACCAGGGCAGCAAATCCCGTGGGTTCCATTCCCAGAAGGCTCATCAGCCAGACGATACCACTGTATATCGCACCGATCACAGCATCAGGGCAGCCCTGCTCAAACGACCGGCAGGACGGGACAGAACGCATACCGGACAGAAGCAGCAGATATCCCACAAATGCCGGCAGAATCGACACCGTATACACTCTGATATCCACATACAGAAAAATCAATCCCATCAGGAAGGTTCCCATACGCTGTTCCCTTTCCTGCCGCCCCAGGGGCGGCGCTTTTTCCGGCGTTACTTCTTCTCCCGGCGGCGCTCGTTGCGGGCATAGTAGTCATCATAAGCTTTGATGATCCGCTGGACCATCACATGGCGGACCACGTCCTGGTCTGTCAGCTCGCAGATGCCGATGCCCTCCACGTTTTTCAGCACCCGGATGGCCTCCTTGAGGCCGCTGGTCTTGTCGGCAGGCAGGTCGATCTGGGTCACATCGCCGGTGATGACCACCTTGGAGCCGAAGCCCATACGGGTAAGGAACATTTTCATCTGCTCCCGGGAGGTGTTCTGGGCCTCGTCCAGGATGATGAAGCTGTCGTCCAGGGTACGGCCCCGCATGTAGGCCAGGGGCGCTACCTCGATATTGCCCCGCTCCAGGTATTTCTGGTAGGTCTCCGCCCCCAGCATATCAAACAGGGCGTCGTACAGAGGCCGCAGGTAGGGGTCCACCTTGCTCTGAAGGTCACCGGGCAGGAAGCCCAGCCGCTCTCCCGCCTCCACAGCGGGCCGGGTGAGAATGATACGGTTGACCTTCTTGTCCCGGAAGGCAGCCACCGCCGCCGCCACCGCCAGATAGGTCTTGCCGGTACCGGCAGGGCCCACGCCGATGGTGACGGTATTCTTCAAAACGGAGTCCACATACCGTTTCTGGCCGATGGTCTTGGCCTTTACCGGGCGGCCCTTGGCGGTGATGCAGATCACGTCCTGGGTCAGCTCTCCCACCCGTTCCTCCTGGCCGCTGCGGGCCAGGCCAATGACGTAGCGGACGGTCTGCTCACCGATATTCTCTCCCCGGCTGGAGAGAGTCAGCAGAGCGTTGATGGCTTTTACCGCCAGCATAGTGGCCTCCGCCTCACCGTTTACCCGCAGTTCCCCGTCCCGGTTGGTCACCACCACACCGAACTCCGCCTCGATCAGGCGGATATTTTCATCGAAGGAGCCAAAGATATTTACTGCCTGCTCCAGTCTCTCGATCTCTATCCTTTGTTCCATCTGCCATGCTACTCCTTTGGTATCTCAACAAACTTGCCGATCTGCTCCTCGCACTCAGCAGTCAGGGTCACCAGGAGGGTATCGCCCTCCACCCGGCTGTTTATCTGCCGGCTGACAAGCTCACCGTCTCCCAGCAGGGCGTCCAGTTCCCGATCCAGGACCAGCGTCCCCAAGGTCTGGGCCTCCTCCTGGCTGCGCCGGGTCTCTGTGAGGGTATATTCCTCCAGCGTCTCCGTCACTACGGTAATGGGCAAAACCAAGCCCCCCGGCAGCTCCCACTGATTCCAATGTATTATTTTATCACAATTATCCTGGGAAATGCTACTGCCAAAATACAGGTTTACCCGGTTTTTTCCCAACAAAACTGCCCGGCGCACGCTTTTTTCCCCGGTGTAGGTCTTTTCTGTTACCGTCAGGGGCACCCGGCATTGCAGAGTATACCAGGTCCGTCCATACACCTTGCCCATACCCCGGATATAGCGGTTTCCGCCGTAGCCGCTGTCCACCACGCCGGAGATCAGCAGCTGTCCTTCCTTGACCATCGTGCCCGGCAGGACCATTTTCTCTCCATCCCAGGGTTCAATGGTCGTCACCAGGGCGTCTTTGGACGCCACCGTGTTGCCCGGCTGTTCCTTGTCGATGATCTCCGGAGCGTCCACCCGCTCCCGGACCTGAACATAGGCGCGGCTGCCCCGGACATTGATGGCGATATAGCTCAGTTCCGGCAGCTCCAGCAGCAGGTTGTTGCGCAGCTGGAAGGAGTTGACATCGTAACCAAAGGTCCCGAAGGCTACGCCGTACTTTTCCAGCGCCCGCAGGATCTCCTGATCCGGCACAGTCTCATTGCCCTCGATCTCAAAATCCCAGATAAAAAAGGAGCCCCACAGCAGCAGCAGGGAACAGACCCCCAGGGTGATCCACAGGCCATAGCGGTACCGCATCCGCCCCAGAAAAAAAGGCGTTCCCCGCCAGCCCACCGGTGTCAGCTCACAGTCCAGCTTGGCGGTGAGCCGCCGCAGCCGCTTCCAGTCCCTCCATGTCAAGGTGAAGGTAAACGCCGCCGCCGACTCCCACTGGAGGTCCCAGAATGCAAGGCCATATTCCCCGCACAGGTTCAGAACCCGCTCCGGGAAGCCGCTCTCCACCCGGGCCGTGACCTCCCCCTTCAGCAGGTTGATAATATGTTTGACCATATCACTTCTCCCACTCCACCCGCTGTATCGTCCCCCGGATCCGCAGGGCGTCGCCGGTCATGCTCACCAGCTCCAGACCGCTGCCGAACACCCGGATCACAATACCCTCACAGTTGATGTCGATTTCTTCTCCGCTGTAGGAGAGGATACCCCGGTGATTTTCCAGGTAAAAGTGGCCGCAGCCCACCACCTCCACATGGGGCGCTCCCGCCACCATATCCGCCGGCAGGGCGAATAATTCAGCCGCCCCTGCCAATACACTGTTTTCACGCTTCTTTTTTTCCATACAAGCCACCTCACCCTATATCTATGCACAGGCCCCGGAAATTTTCCCGAAACCTATTGACAACCTGGCTCAAATGTATTATTGTATTAAGCACCTAATACAATAATACACTTGCCGCCGCATCCTTCTTTTCTGCGGCAGCAGGCCAGGGCAGGGTCCTCCTGCCGGAAAAGAAAGAAGGAGGTTGCCATGGAATGGAATTTCACCGGGAGCCGCCCCATATGGCAGCAACTGGCAGAGCAGCTGACGCTGCGGATCTTGAAGGGTGAGTATCCTCCCGGCAGCCGTCTGCCGGCGGTGCGCGACATAGCCGGTCAGGCCGGGGTAAATCCCAACACCATGCAGCGGGCTATGGCTCAGCTGGAGCAGGACGGCCTGGCCATTGGCGGGCGCACAGCGGGCCGCACGGTGACAGAGGACATCGCCATTATCCAGGAAGCCCGGCGCAAGCGGGCCGGAGAGGCGGTAGCGGAGTGTCTGACGATTTTAGAGGAGCTGGGTTTCAGCCGGGAAGAAGCTGTGGCCCTGATCAAGGAGGAATTGCATCATGAGTGATTATTTAGTGACATGTGTCGGTCTTACCAAGCGGTACGGCCAGAAGGAAGCCCTCAGCAAGCTCAGTCTGCAGCTGGCGCCGGGGCGCATTATCGGGCTTCTGGGCCCCAACGGCAGCGGAAAGACCACCCTGATCAAACTGCTGTGCGGCCTGCTGCAGCCCACAGAGGGTTCCATTACCGTAGACGGCAGTCCGGTAGGTCCCCACAGCAAATCCGTCATCAGCTATCTGCCGGACAAGATGTACTATGCCGACTGGATGCGGGTATCGGACTTGTTTGATCTCTTTTCAGATTTCTACGCCGACTTTGACCGGGAGCGTGCGGAAAACATGTGTCTGAGTCTGGGGATCGCTCCCAGCGACCGGCTCAAAACCATGTCCAAGGGCACCAAGGAGAAGGTGCAGCTGCTGCTGGTGATGGCCCGGCGGGCCAAGCTGTATCTGCTGGATGAACCCATCGCCGGAGTGGACCCCGCCGCCCGGGAATTTATTCTCAACACCATTTTGACCAACTACGATGAGAACGCCTCGGTGCTCATCTCCACCCACCTGATCAGCGACGTGGAACCGGTACTGGATGAGGCTGTTTTTCTCCGGGAGGGCCAGGTAGTCCTCCACGACAACGCCGACGCCCTCCGCGAGCGGGAGGGCAAGAGCCTGGATGCCCTGTTCCGGGATGTATTCCGGGCACAGATCTATGAGGGAGGTGCTTTCTGATGCTGGGAAAGCTTCTGAAATATGATTTTCGTTCCATGGGCAAGCAATTTGCCTATGTCTGGCCCGCAGTGCTGGTGCTGGCTCTGGTAAACCGTTTCACACTGGGCAGCGCCCTCTATCAGGGCAGCTCCGATATAGGGGGGCCCGGGCAGCTGGCTCTGGTAAACCGTTTCACGCTGGGCAATACCCTCTATCAGGTCAGCTCTGATATAGGGGTCCCCGGGCAGTTGGCCTCCGGACTGATATTTTTCCTCTACTGGGCTATCATCATGGCCATGATGGTTCTGACCCTGGTGTTTGTGATCCAGCGGTTTTTCAAGGGTCTCCTGGGAGATGAGGGGTACCTGATGCACACTCTGCCGGTAAAGCCCTGGCAGCTGATCTTCTCCAAGCTGATCTGTAGTATCGTTACTTTCATTGTCAGTGTTTTGGTAGGGCTGCTGTCCATCTTTATCGTCATCCCCTTTTCCACCACCGACATGCTGAACTTCTGGCCCCTCCTGTTCACGGCGCTGTCCTCCCAGGGCATCAACGGTATCCTGGCCCCCCTGGAGATCCTGCTCCTTCTCCTGGTCTCTCTGGCCCAGTGCTGCCTGCACCTGTACCTGGCTATGGCCATCGGCCACCTGTTCAATAAGAACCGCATCCTGATGAGCATCGTGGCATTTCTGGCCATCAACTTCGTGGTAAGCCTGATCTTCTCCTCCGCCACCTTCTCCTTTTTCTCCCTGGTAGGGGAACAGATCACGGAACTGCTCTACGACCGGATGCAGATATCTGTCTGGGGCATGTTTCACATGGCCGTGGGACTGTTGATCCTGGGCAGTGCCGCCGCCGCGGGCGTCTACTTCTTTTTCACAGAGCGTATCCTGCACCGCCGTTTGAATCTGGAGTAAAGGGTCTCTTTTCCATCGTCAGGCCATCAGACAATATACGTCAAAAAAACCACCGGGGGACAAGGCATACCTTGTCCCCCGTCCGCATATGCTTCAGCGGTGATGTGAATTGAAACGATGGCTTCTGATCTTATGTGCACTAGGCTATGCCGCCCTGCTGGTGGCCCGGCCTCAGGATGCCTCCGCTGCCGTGGCGGAGGCCCTGAACCTCTGTCTGACCCGGGTGATCCCCTCTCTGTTTCCCTTCCTGGCAGTGACGGCCCTCTTGCTGCGGCTGGGTATGGCCAGCTGGTTCCAGGGGATTTTTGCGCCCATTATGCGGCCCCTGACAGGCCTGCCAGGGGTGTGTGCCGCCCCGCTGCTGGCGGGACTGTTGGGCGGGTATCCCGCCGGAGCCCGCGCCGCTGCCGGGCTCTATGAAGATGGCCTCATTACCCGCCGGGAAGCGGAGCTGCTGCTGGGCTTTTGCAACAACTGCGGCTGCGCCTTCCTCTACTCCTTCATCGGTGCGGGGATGCTGGGGGACCCCCGGGCGGGACTGTGGCTGATCCTGATCCACGCTCTCTCCGCCCTGCTTACCGGCGCTGTCCTCTGCCGGCTGGGGAGGGATCGGGGCCACCCGTCCCTACCCTGTTCCATGCCCAGCCAGCCTCTCACGCTATCCTCTGCGCTCTCTACCTCTGTCCGCAGCTCCGCTGGCGCCATGGCCAATATCTGCGCCTTCGTGGTGCTGTTCCGTACAGGAGCCGACCTGCTGCCGGTGGGGCTGCCCGCCTGGACACTGGGCGCGCTGGAGCTGGTATCCGGGGCCTCGGCTTTAAAGCCGGGAGCAGCAGGATTTATTTCTGCTGCGGTGATCACCGCCTGGGGCGGGCTGTGCGTCCACTGTCAAACGCTGTCGGTCATTGGGGATCTCTCCTCCCGCTGGCACTGGGCAGGGAAGGCACTGCAGGCACTCTTCTCGCTGCTTTTGGCACTGGCGGCATCCTGCCTTCTGTATGGAATTTTCTGATGCTCTGCTCAAACCATGACGGCCTGCCGGTGTTCCGGCAGGCCGTCATAGTCTTATTTCCCGTAACAGATCAGCATACTCAGCTGGTTCTCTTTCTCCTCCGGATCGCCGGTTTTCCGCCAGCGGAGGGGGCGGGTGTTCTCCGCCACAAGATTGGCAACGGCCATATGCCCTCCTGTTGACAATATATCGGGGACAATAGTACAATATATAAAATTCGATATATTGCCTGGATTTCCAATGTTTTATCCCATGTGAAAGGGGCTGTCAACCATGTTTCCCTGGGTATCTTTCCTCACCTACGCTGTGATCACCACAGCCACGCCGGGTCCCAACACACTGATGTCCATGTCCAATGCCGGACGCAAAGGGTTCCGCCGGGCACTTCCCTTCAACTTTGGGATCTGGACAGGCTTCTCCGTGGTCATGATCCTGTGTGCTGTTTTCTGCGGTACGCTCTCCGCTCTCATTCCCCGGATCAGGCTGCCCATGACAATAGCCGGTGCCCTCTATATGCTGTATCTGGCATGGAACATCTTTCGCAGGTCCGGTTCTATGGAGGCACAGGGGAACCAGTCCGGTTTTCTGGGGGGACTGGCCCTGCAATTCGTCAACCCTAAAATTTACCTCTACGGGATTCTGTCCATGGAGGTATATATCCTGCCCTACTATCAAAATCAGCCTCTCACGCTGCTGGGCTTTGCTTTGCTCCTGGCGCTGATCGGTTTTATCTTCACACTGTGCTGGGCCGCCTTCGGCTCAGTGTTCCGGCGTGTATTCTCTCACCACGGCCGTATCGTCAATACCATTATGGCACTGCTTCTGGTCTACTGTGCCATCTCCCTGTTTCTGACCTGACAAAGGGGTGCTTTTCCTCGCATAAAAAGTCCGTCCGGCAAATAGCCGGACGGACTTTTTATGTGTGTGATGCAGCTGCGGCAAGACCTTACCGCTGGCCCTTGTCGTAAGGAATACCTTCCGCCTTGGGCGCTCTGGACTTCTTGGAGGTGAAGGCCAGAACGATCAGAGTGATGAGGTAAGGCAGCATACGGTAGAAGTGGGGGCTGACGCCGATCTGTGCCAGCATGAACACGCCGTCGCCGTTGATATCGATGCTGGAGTAGGCAGCAGCGATACACTTAAACAGGCCGAAGAGCAGGGAGGCACCGGCAATATTCAAAGGCTTCCAGTTACCGAAGATCATAACGGCCAGAGCCAGGAAGCCAAAGCCCGCCACGTCGCCGGTAGCAGCGCAGTTAGCGGTGGTCAGGGCGTACACAAAGCCGCCCATACCTGCCAGGGCACCGGAAATCGTGGTACCAATGTAGCGCATTTTGTACACGTTGATACCCAGTGAATCCGCCGCCTGAGGATTCTCACCGCAGGAGCGCAGCCGCAGACCGAAACGGGTCTTATAGAGGATGATGGACAAAATCACAAAGAGCAGGATGCAGATGTAGGTGGCGAGATACACCTTGTCGATGAAGGTGGAGCCCAGAAAGCCCATCTCGTCATTGCGTCCGTAACCGAAGAGGCTCTTCTTGATCATGAACCAGCTGGCAGCGTCACCGGTGTACATCTGCAGGGTGTTCTGGTTGGCAATGATCCGGATGAGGAAGAGGACCAGGGCGGGAGCCATCAGGTTCAGGGCAGTACCGCCGATGGTCTGGTCCGCTTTCAGGTTCACAGACGCAAAGGAGAGCAGCAGGGAGAAGATGGCGCCCATAATAGCCGCCACCAGCATGGCCAGCAGCTCAAAGCCCTGGAGTGCCACCCAGTCGCCAGCCGCTTTGGCGGCGTCAAAGGTACCCGCCTGCTGGGTCAGGTTCACGAACAGCACGCCTACGAAAGCGCCGAAGATCATAATACCTTCCAGAGCCAGGTTGATGATACCGCTGCGCTCCGCGTAAACACCGGCGAGGGCCACGATCATCAGGGGGATGGCGTAAATCAAAGTCTGCTGAATGAGGAACGTCATGCGCTCTCGCCTCCTTTCTCCGCCGGTGCGGCATCGGTCGTACCGGCAGACCGCTTTCCGTCAGACGTCTTGGGTGCCTTATTCCGCTTTCCCCGTTTGGTAAGCATCATCTTGATCACCAGAGAGAAGGCGCTGAGGTAAACGATCACAGAGATAATAACGTCCGTGATGTACTCGTTGTAGGCCGTCAGGTTGGTCAGCTGCAGGCCCACGATATCCAGCATGGACATGAAGCACCCGGTAAAGATCACGCCGATGGGATGGTTCACTGCCAGCAGCGCCACAGGGATACCATTGAAGCCGGTGGCGGGCAGGGACTGGTAGGTGGCCCAGAAGAACTCCGTATTGCCGGAGAGGTAATACAGGGCCGCCGCCATTCCGGAGAGGCAGCCGGCAATGGCCATGGAGAGGACGATGTTGCGCTTATCGTTGATACCCGCATACCGTGCGGCATGGCGATTGCTGCCGCAGGCCTTGAGCTCATAGCCCAAAGTGGTCTTGGTCATCAGGACATACACCAATATGGCCATGACAATGGCGATCAGAATACCGCCGTTGACCTGGGAATTGGGGAAGATGGCGTCAAGGCCCAGCTTGGAGGTGGCCACGCCGTTATAGGAGGTCTTGTAAATATAAGCGCTCTTGGTGTTCTCCACCATATTGCGGTATTGGCTGCCGTCAAACACCCAGGTGACCAGGTTGGCGGCGATCCAGTTGGTCATGATGCAGGCCAGCACCTCATTGATATTGAGGAAGGCCTTGAGGAGTCCGGGAATAGCGCCCCAGATAGCGCCCGCCAGGGCGCCGCCCAGGAAGGCCAGCAGCCACACCAGGCCTGCCGGCACCGTCTCTGTGGGGATGCTCAGAGCGATGATCAGGGAGGCCGCCGTACCCATCAGATACTGGCCGGGGGCACCGATGTTGAAAAGGCCGGTCTTGAAGGCCACTGCCACAGAAAGTCCGGTCATGATCAGCGGGGTCGCCCGGAAGAGCATATTACCGATGGAAGTGGGATTAAAGCCCCAGGTCAGTGCTCCGGAGGAGCTGCGTCCGGTACTGAAAATACCACCGAACACCAGCCGGATGCCATCCCATACACTGGACAATCCCAGTTCGCTGTTGAAAAGGCCCATGATAAGGATCAGAAGGCTTCCCACCAGCATACCGATCACAATAGAAATAACAGATGCCAGAACGGACCGAGTCCCTTCCCGCTCCATCAGGTTGGATCTGCGCTGCTTCATGAGCGTTCAGCCTCCTTTCCCATGCGCTTTGCGCCGGCCATATAGAGGCCCAGCTCCTGAACCGTAGTGGCTTTGGGGTCCAGCTCTCCCACGATCTCACCCTCGTACATGACCAGGATCCTGTCGCTGAGGCTCATGACCTCATCCAGCTCCAGGGAGACCAGCAGAACAGCTTTTCCCTTGTCCCGTTCCGCCACCAGCTGGCTATGGATATACTCGATAGCGCCCACGTCCAGTCCGCGGGTAGGCTGCACCGCCACGATCAAAGGCAGATCCCGGTCTACCTCGCGGGCAATGATCGCCTTCTGCTGATTGCCGCCGGACATACTGCGGGCAATGGTCACGGGGCCCTGTCCGCTGCGGACGTCATACTGCTCAATGAGCTGCTCGGCGTACTGCCGGACAGCGCCTTTATCAATGATGCCCATATGCTGGAACCGGGGCTCCCGGTATTTCTGCAGCACCATGTTCTGCTCCAGCGTGAAGTCCAGCACCAGGCCGTGCTTATGCCGGTCCTCAGGGATATGGCTCATGTGCTCTCCCCTGCGGCGGATGGAGGCATGGGAGATATCCTTACCGCAGAGGGTCACCTTGCCGTGAGAAGCTTTTTCCAGACCTGTCAGGCCATAGATCAGCTCCGACTGGCCATTGCCGTCGATACCGGCGATACAGAGGATCTCCCCGGCCCGGGCCTCAAAGCTGACATGGTTCACCGCGTTGCGCTTGTGGAGGTGGGAGGGCACCGTCAGGTCCTCCACCTGCAGCACCACATCTCCCGGCTTGGCAGGGTCCTTGACCACTTCCAGCTGTACCGGGCGGCCCACCATCATATTGGACAGGGACTGCTTATCCGTATCTTTGGTATTTACGGTGCCGATGTACTTGCCCTTGCGGAGGACCGTGACCCGATCGGACACCTCCATGATCTCGTTGAGCTTGTGGGAGATGAAGAGGATGCTCTTACCCTCTTTGGCAAACTCCCGCATGATGTCCATCAGCTCTTCGATCTCCTGGGGCGTCAGCACCGCCGTAGGCTCGTCAAAGATCAGGATCTCATTGTCCCGGTAGAGCATTTTCAGGATCTCCACCCGCTGCTGCATGCCTACGGTGATATCCTCCACCTTGGCATCCAGGTCTACCTTCAGGCCATACCGTTCGGAAAGGGCCTGCACTTTTTTTCTTGCTTCCTTCTTCTGCAGGAAGCCCAGCTTGGTGGTCTCGGCGCCCAGGATAATATTATCCAGCACCGTAAACACGTCGATCAGCTTGAAGTGCTGATGGACCATGCCGATGCCCAGAGCCGTGGCGTCATTGGGGTCATTGATCTTCACCACTTGACCATTTTTTCTGATCTCCCCTTTTTCCGGCTGATACAGGCCGAAAAGGACGCTCATCAGTGTGGATTTTCCGGCGCCGTTCTCTCCCAACAGGGCATGGATCTCTCCCCGCCGCAGCTGCAGGGTGATATCGTCGTTGGCTATGATGCCGGGAAATTCCTTGGTGATATGGAGCATCTCGATGATATTCTCAGCTTGCATAGTTCACCGCCCATTCCTCCTCGTGAATATATACTGCATATTCAATAGTATATCTTACTTGGCGGCAGATAGCAAGGAAATTGTCGTTTTATACCAACAAAAAGAGAGGAGGGAAGGCACTTGCCTTCCCTCCTCAGGGATATGTATCCTGTCTATCAGATGATGTTCAGGGTCAGGTTGGAGTAGCTCTGCTCCAGGTTGGCCGCATAGTCGGCATCGATGACCAGATCGCCGTTGAGGACCTTCTGATACAGCTCGTTGTACTGATCCACGGTGAAGGTCTCGAAACGCCAGGACTCCTCAGCGGTGGGCAGACCCACGGCGTTATCGGCAACACCCAGAGAGGTGCCCACGCCGCCGATGGTATCAAAAGTATCATCATAGACGTGGCCCACAGCCCACTGCACGGCGTTGGCCAGGCCCTTCATAGCGGAGGTGATGACGGCATCGGACTCAGAGGACTGATCCACGTCAACGCCTACCACATAACCGTCGTTAGCGGAAGCAGCAGCGGAGATGGACTGGAACATGGAACCGCCGCAGGCGAAGATGATCTCAGTACCGTTCTGATACCAGCCGCTGGCCATGGTCTGCAGCTCGGGGGAAGCGGAGAAGCTGGCGCCGTACTCCCAGGAGTAGTTCATCTCAACGTTCACGCCCAGCTCAGCAGCAGCAGCGTTGGCGCCCTGGACAAAGCCGTAACCGAAACGGCAGCAGGCAGGGTTGTCACCGCCGCCACCGCCGGAGAAGCCCAGCTTGGTGAAGCCGTCCATAACCACAGCGTAACCAGCGAAGTAACCGGCCTGCTCCTCCTGGAAGGAGATACCAGCCACGTTGGTCAGGGTGTTGCCGGCCTCGTCAGCGACAGGGTAACCATCGATGAAGATGAAGGGGACATCGGGATAGTCGGCAGCAGCGCGCTTGAGAGCAGCTTCCTGCATGAAGCCGGCGCACACGACCACCTCAGCGCCGCCGTCCACAGCGGCCTTCATGGCGTCATAACGGTCATCATCAGTAGCCTCGTTGCCGTTGGCGGGCTGATAGTACTTGTAGCTCAGACCGTTGTTGTAAGCGTAGAGCTTCACGCCGTCATAGGTGCCCTGGTTGAAGGACTTGTCCTTCAGCTGGCCCACGTCGGTGATGAAAGCCACCTGATACTTGCCATCCTCGCTGGTCATGCTGTCGGGGATGTCGTCAGGATTGGTGACAGCGGTAGTATCACCGGTATCATCGGTGGTATCATCCGCCGTATCGTTGGTGGTATTGTTGGTAGTGTTGTTGCCGGTGTTGTTGGCGGTATTGTTGCCGCCGTTGCCGCCGCAGGCGACCAGGGCCAGAGCCATCGTCATCGCCAGCAGCAAAGCCAGTAACTTCTTCATAAATCAATCTGCCTTTCTGTAAAATTTTGCCGCTTGGCCCGGTTGCAAAGAGACGTCCCAGGGAGGGCCCTCCCTGGCCGGACGGATTCCACCCGCCCTACGTTTCCGGGCTTCTGCGTAGCTGTATTATACGACACCCCGTAAAAGAAAGCAACCGAAAAACTTGAGAATCCTTACGGATACTTGTTGAATTTTTGAAAATTTTCTGTGAACTTGAACGAAATTGCAGGTTTTTGAAAATTTTTTGTAAACAACTTGTTACTTGCTCTCCATGGCCACCGCAGTCTCCAAGGCGATGCGCATCATGGTGGTGAAGGTGGTCTGCCGCTCCTCGGCGGACAGCTCCTCCCCGGTAACGAGGCTGTCAGAAATAGAGCAGATGGCCAGGGCCCGCTTGCCCAGCTTGGCAGCCGTCATGTACAGGGCGGCAGACTCCATCTCCACTGCCAGCACTCCCATCTCTCCCCACTTCATGGTGGAGCCGGAGGCATCGTAGAAGGTGTCGGAGCTGAGGAGGTTGCCTACCGGCATCTCCACGCCCAGCCCCCGGGCTACAGACACAGCGGTCTCCAGCAGGGTAAAATCCGCAATGGGGGCAAAGGTGCCGGGGAGCTGGTACTGATGGGCAAAGTTGGAGTTGGTGCAGGCGCCCTGTCCTGCCACCACATCCCGCAGCTTCAGCTTGGGGCTGATGGCGCCGGCAGAGCCGATGCGCATAATGTTCTCCACGCCGTACTGGCTGTAGAGCTCATAGGCGTAGATGCCGATGGAGGGCATACCCATGCCGGAGGCCATCACGGACACAGGGACCCCCTTATAGGTGCCGGTATAGCCGTGGATGCCCCGGACGTTGTTGACCAGCTTTGCGTCCTCCAGGAAGGTCTCTGCAATGAACTTGGCACGCAGGGGATCGCCGGGCATCAGCACGGTCTTTGCGAAATCCCCCATAGCCGCGCTGTTGTGAGGTGTTGCCATAGGTGCGTGTGCTCCTTTCGTATATCTATAAAATAAAGTAGACAGCCGATCAATAGCCGCTGCCGGGCAGGCCTTTGACGGCCTTGACGATGCGGCTGGTACCCAGCCGGGAGGCCCCCAGATCCAAAAAGTCCTGGGCATCCTGGAGGCTGGCGATACCGCCGGCAGCCTTGATCTTCACATGGGGCGCTACGTGCCGGGCAAACAGAGCCACATCCTCCCGGGTAGCGCCGCCGCCGGCAAAGCCGGTAGAGGTCTTGATGTACTCCGCCCCGGACTGGGAGACGATCTCGCACATCTTGATCTTCTCCTCCTCTGTCAGAAGGCATGTCTCGATGATCACTTTCAGCAGCTTTCCGCCGCAGCTGGCTTTGATCGCTTTGATCTCCGACAGCAGATCATCCCATTTCTTGTCCTTTACCCAGCCGATATTGATGACCATGTCGATCTCATCGGCGCCATTTTTCACCGCGTCCTCCGTCTCAAAGCACTTCACCGCTGTGGTGGAATAGCCGTTGGGGAAGCCGATGACCGTACACACCGCCAAAGCGTCCTTCACGTACTCCTTGGCCTGCCTGACATAGCTGGGGGGAATGCACACAGAAGCGGTGTGATACTTCATCCCGTCGTCGCAGATCCCTTTGATCTCCTCCCAGGTAGCCCCCTGGGTCAGCAGGGTGTGGTCCACCGCGGACAAAATCTTTTCAAGGTCCATAGGTATCCTGCTCCTCTCCGCCGTAAAGGCGATATTCGTAGATTTGCTGTATATACATTTTATTATACCACATTCCCTAGGGTAAAGGGAAGAAGTTTTTCTCTCCTTTTTCCTGCCGGGGCTGGTATGGAAGCTGATTTTGTGGTACAATGGCCCAAAATCCGGCGCCGGGCCACCGGGCCATGTCCAAGGAGGAACACCATGAACCACACCATCTCCTGTCCCGGCTGCGGCCGGGCGGTGGACATCCCTGACGGGATGGACGCCTGCTTCTGCACCTTCTGCGGCACCAAGGTGGCACGTCCCGCCTCTCCCGCGCCGAGCGCAGGGGAAGCTTCCCCTCTTGACGCCGCCGCTCTGGCCCAAGAGCTGGCGGAGCTGATGGTCCATCGCCGGGCCCTGGCCCATCAATTTGAACGCAACACCTATGAGCCTCAATTCCGCGCCTATCAGGCGGAGCTTTCCCCCCTTGTTATTCGTCTGGAATCCGCCCTGGCGGACAGAAGTGACCGCACCGCCGCTCTGGAGGAGGTAGCTGCCGCCTGGCTGGACGCACTGGCTCAGCTCTGGACCAAGGGCAGCCGGAAAAATTCCCCTCACTATGAGGATCAGCATCTGATGGCAGTCTTTACCATCCCTGCCCTGCGGGATCTGCCGCAGCCCTGCGGCGAGGAACTGGCCAAAGCGGTACAGGCCCAGTGGGTGGCCCGCTGGCCCAAGACCCCCATCGGCCTTGGCAGCTACCAGGAGATCACCGAGGGATTCCGCAAACGGCTGTGCTACATTACCAGCGCGGTCTGCCGCACCCAGGGAAAGGCCGACGACTGCTACGAGCTCACCGCCTTCCGCCGTTTCCGGGATCAAGTGATGCTCACCAGTGAGGAGGGTCGCCGCATGGTAGAGGAATACTACCGCCTGGCCCCTGCCATCGTCACCACTATCCAGCTGTGCCAGGACCCCCCTGCCGTCTATGATGCCGTGTACCGGGATTATCTTCTCCCCTGTCTGAGGCTTTTGGAGAAGGGGGACGAGGAAGGCTGCCGTGACAAATATGTGGAGATGGTGCGTCACATGGAGAAAACCTATCTGCCTCAGTGACCGTTTCCCTCCCGCAGTAGCGGATGCTGCCCCCTCTTTCTCAGTATTTTATAATTTTTTTGTATTTTCTCTTGACTTTTCAAAGTGATTCGATATAATAGTATGGCCTGCGATTTGCAGGTATATCCTTGCTCCCGTCAGAGGACGGGGGCCATCAGTCCAAAAGGAGGTGCAATACCATGGCTAAGATTTCTGGTAACTACGAGGTCGTGTATATCGTCGATCCCGCCCTGGGCGAGGAGGCTATCGCTGCCACCGTCGAGAAGTTCAAGGCGCTGGCTGATCAGCACGGCTGTTCCGCAGTGGAAGTCGAGGAGTGGGGCAAGCGCAAGCTGGCCTACGCCATCGACTACAAGACCGAAGGCTACTATGTCCTGATGTCCTTCACCAGCGATCCCGCGTTCCCCAAGGAGTTGGATCGTATCCTGGGCATTACCGACGGCATCATGCGCTCCATGATCGTCTGCAAGGGCGAGTAATTAAGGGGGAAGCGCGATGTTGAACCGCATCATCATCATGGGACGTCTCGTCCGTGATCCCGAACTGCGGACAACCCAGTCCGGTACTCCGGTGACGTCCTTTACCCTGGCCGTGGACCGCGACTTCAAGAGCCGTGATTCCGGCGAGAAGAGCACCGATTTCATCGATGTGGTGGCCTGGCGGCAGACGGCGGAGTTCGTCTGCAAGTACTTCACCAAGGGCCGTATGGCCGTGGCGGAGGGCCGGCTCCAGATCCGCGAGTGGAAGGACCGTGACGGCAACAACCGCCGCACCGCCGAGGTGGTGGCGGACAACGTCTACTTTGGCGACAGCCGCCGGGACGCCGAGGGCGCCGGCAGCTACAGCGCCCCTCCCGCCTACGGCAGTGCCCCCGCTTATGGCGGTCCCGCCTCTTACGGCGGCGGCTATGCCCAGGCATCCAACGAGCCCTCCGGCTTCGCTGAGATCGACGATCAGGACGGCGATCTGCCCTTCTGATCCTCTTCACCCTATTTCGCGGCAGTCGCTGCCGACATTGACAAGGAGGATAGATTACCATGGCTATGGAACGTGAAAATAGACCCGCCCGTCCCGCCGCGCCCCGTAAGCGCAAGAAGGTCTGCCAGTTCTGCGTGGACAAGTGCGAGCACATCGACTACAAGGACGCCGCCAAGCTGCGCCGCTTCATTTCCGAGCGCTCCAAGATCCTGCCCCGCCGTACCACCGGCACCTGCGCCATGCATCAGCGTCAGCTGACCGAGGCCATCAAGCGGGCCCGTCAGATCGCTCTGCTGCCCTACGTGACAGAGTAAGCTGAATGAATAAGTCAAAATATCTCCCACCTGCCGGTGGGAGGTATTTTTATTTGGTATCAGACCCTTGGGCGGGGTCTTCCTCCTCAGAGGTCTCCCCGCCGGTTTTCTTCTCCAGCCGGTCCAGCTTCTGCAGGATCAGATCGGTACAGGCTGCGATCTCCCCTAGGATCACCAGCGTCATCAGCGTATCCATGGTCTCGGCACTGTACCAGAACTTGAAGATGCCATTGAGCAGGATCTCAGCGATCATGTACACCCCAACACTGACACCCACCCCGATGCCGAGCGCTCTCTTGATGTTCATACCTTCCCTCCTGTATACCGCCTGTTTTGTATGGATTTTTTCTGTTTCCCACCGGTTTGGGAGGATAATTTCAGTATAAATAGCCGAACAGGCGGTGTCAATCCTTAAAAAAATATTAAAATCCTGGAAAAGTGACGGAGAATGTGCTATAACAGTACAGCTTGTGAATGTAATGTAAGGAGGAATCGCAATGGACAACACCAAACGCCGCTGGGGCGACCGGCGGGACGGGCGGTGGCTCCGGGAGGAGGACTCTCTCCACCAGATCACCCCATACCTGATGCCCAACCGGGCCGACAACGAGGCCTTTATCAAAGAGCAGATCGACCTCACCGCCATCAATGCCTACCTGGCGGAGAAAAACGCCGGGGATATCGACTTCAAATACACCTTTTTCCACATCATTGTAGCCGCCCTGGTGAAATCCGTGGTGCTGCGGCCCCGAATGAACCGCTTCATCCAGGGACGGCGGCTCTACCAGCGCAATGAGCTGTCCGCCGCCTTTGTGGTAAAAAAGCAGTTTACCGACAGTGCCCACGAGGCGCTGGCCTTTATCCGCTTCACAGAGGAGGACACGGTGGACACCATCCACAACAAGATCCGGGACGAGGTCCGGGTCAACCGCAAGGCCGGCAATGTGGATAATTCCACCAGCGCTATGGATACCCTCTGTAAGCTGCCCCGGCCCATCCTGCGTTTTATCATGTGGCTGCTTCACGGACTGGACTTCCTGGGGAAGGTGCCCTATGACCTTATCAAAACCGACCCCAACTACGCCACTCTTTTTCTCTCCAACCTGGGGTCCATCCGCCTCAATGCCGGATACCATCACCTGAACAACTGGGGCACCAACTCCATCTTTGTCACCATCGGAGAGAAGCATATGGCCCCCTTCTATGACACGGAGGGCCATGTGGAGATGCGCGAGGTGCTGGACCTGGGCCTGACCCTGGATGAGCGCATCGCCGATGGCTACTACTATTCCAAAACCGTAAAGCTGCTCAAGCACCTGCTGCAGAATCCCAAACTGCTGGAGGCGCCCGCCAAGGAGGAGGTACAGTATGAGTAATGCAGTTGCCGAACGTCCCGCCGTCAAGACCCCCTGGATCAAAAACCTGGGGGACGTGCCCGCCCATCTTACCTATGAGCGGCGGAGCATGTACCGGGCGGTAGAGGAGATCGCTGAAAAATATCCCAACCATATAGCGTACATATTCATGGGCAAAAAGACCACCTACCGGACTTTGATCCAGGAGATCCACGTCTGCGCCCGGGCCTTCAAGTCCATCGGCATCCGCCCCGGCGACAAGGTGACCCTTGCCATGCCCAACTGCCCCCAGACCGTGGTAGCTTTCTACGCCCTGAATCTGGTGGGCGCCATCGCCAACATGATCCACCCCCTCTCCAGTGAGAAGGAGATCGAGTTCTACCTCAAGGCCTCCGGCTCCATTTCCGCCATCACTTTGGATCAGTTCTACCACAAGTTTGAGGCCATCCGGCAGAATGTGGACCTGGACAACATCATCATCGCCTCCATCAAGGACGCCCTGGCCCAGCCCATCAAGGCCGGTTACATGCTTACCGAGGGCCGCAAGCAGCAGAAGATCCCCAAGGACGCCCCCATCCTCCGCTGGAATGAGTTCCTCCGCCGGGGACGGTCTTATCACTGGAAGTATCAGGCGGAGACAGATCCCGACAGCACCGCCGTTATCCTCTACTCCGGCGGCACCACCGGCACTACCAAGGGCATCCTCTTAAGCCACATGAACTTCAACGCTCTGGCCGCCCAGATCATTGCCACCAACCCCTTCTTCCGGCCCGGCGACCGGATGCTGGCGGTAATGCCCATGTTCCACGGCTTTGGCCTGGGCGTATCCATCCACTCCATGCTGGCCAGCGGCGGCTGCTGCATCCTGGTGCCCCGGTTCACTGCTGAGAGCTACGCCAAGCTTCTCCTCAAGTACCGCTGCAACCTCATCGCCGGTGTCCCCACCCTCTACGAGGCCCTGCTGCGTCTGCCCAAGATGAAGGACGCGGACCTCAGCTGCCTCAAGGGCGTCTACTCCGGTGGCGACAGCCTCAGCGTGGAGCTGAAGAAGCGTTTTGACAAATTCCTCTACGACCACCACGCCGTGGTCCAGGTCCGGGAGGGCTACGGCACCACCGAGTGCGTCACCGCCTCCTGCCTGACCCCCAGCCACATGGCCAAGGAGGGCTCCATCGGTCTGCCCTTCCCGGACACCTACTACAAGATCGTCCGCCCCGGCACCCAGGAGGAGGTGCCCTACGGTGAGGACGGCGAGATCTGCCTCAGCGGCCCCACGGTGATGCTGGGCTACATGAACAACCCCGAGGAAACAGCCCAGACCCTGCAAGTCCACTCCGACGGTCTCACCTGGGTCCACACCGGAGACCTGGGCTCCATGGACGACGACGGCTTCGTCTATTTCAAGCAGCGCATCAAGCGCATGATCGTCACCAGCGGCTACAACGTCTATCCCTCCCAGCTGGAGAACGTGTTTGACGCCCACGAGCTGGTGCAGATGAGCTGCGTCATCGGTGTGCCTGACCCCCTGAAGATGCAGAAGGTGAAGGCCTTCATCATGCTCAAGCCCGGGGTCCCCGCCGATCAGAACACCAAGGACACCCTTATGGCCTACGCCAAAAAGAACATCGCCAAGTACGCCCTCCCCTACGACATCGAGTTCCGCTCGGAGCTGCCCAAGACCCTGGTGGGCAAGGTAGCTTACCGGGTGCTGGAGGAGGAGGAGATGGAAAAGCTGGCTCAGCAGCAGGCTGAAGCCTCCCCCAAGGCGTGATTCCACCTCCATCAGCGGGGCCCGTCCCTGGACGGGTCCCCCTTTTTTGCTGTCCTTTGGCGGGGCACACCGTCTCCCCCCTTGTCCTTGCGGATATTTTGTGGTAGACTTAACAGTTGAAAATACGCCCATCCGGCGGCTGACCGCCGGGCGATTTTGGGCATACTAAGGGGAACGGCTCCCCGGGAAGGACTCCTATGATCGCTATTGTCACCGACGTCCACTACCGCATGTCCCTGGCGCTGATCCGGGATCTCAGCCAGGCGGGGGTAGAGGTCATCACCTGTGAATGGGAGGGCCATCGGGAGAATCCCGCCTCCCCGGCTCTGGGGGCCATGTCCCGCCATACCAGCCGCCATGTGTGGCTGCCGGAGGACCAGGGGGCCCAGCCCATTTGGGAGCTGTGCCGGGAGGTCATGGAGGAGCGGGGAGAGCACCCCGCCCTGCTGCCCGCAGGCGCCGCCACGCTGGCAGCGGTGGCGGCTGACCGGGAACGGTTCAGCACGGTGTGCGGCCTCTGTATCCCCACGCCGGAGCAGCTGGACCTCTTCAACAGCAAGGAGCGGCTGGCAGCACTGGCCGCCTCTCTGGGTGTTCCGGTCCCGGAAGCCTACGTCCGGCAGGAGGATGAGCCGGTGGAGGACTTTGTCCGGCGGCTGCCCCTGCCCTGCGTCATCAAGCCGGTGTGCGGAGAGAAGCTGGGACTTACTGCCGCCGCCCGCTACGCCATTGTCCGCTCCCCGGAGGAGGCGGAGGCCCATTACCGCCGCTTTGCCTCTCTCAGCGGGGAAGCACCGGTAGTGCAGACCTACCTGTCCGGTGCAGGCCTTGGCTGTGATGTGGTGGCAGACCGGGGCAGCATTGCCGCCGCCATCTGCCACCAGCGCATCCGGGAATATCCCGTCACCGGCGGGCCCTCCTCCTGCTGCCGGTGTGTAGACCGGCCTGAGCTGCGGGATTATGCCCAGCGGCTGGTGCAGGAAACAGGCTACACCGGCCTTGCCATGTTCGAATTCAAGGAGGACGGCCAGGGCCGTCCCCATCTGCTGGAGGTAAACCCCCGGATCTGGGGTACCTTCCCTCTCACCCGGGTCTCCCGCAGCGGTATTCCCCTGCTGTGGGCCATTCTCTCCTACAACGCCGGGAACCCCGGTGCCCCCCTCTCTCTGCCCCACGTCTCCGCTCCTCTGCAGCGGAAGATGATTTTTGCCGCCTCAGACCTGATGGCGGGGCTGGGTTACGCCCGGCGGGGCCACCCCGGCGCGCTGTTTGCCGCCCTGGGGGATTTCCTCAATCCCGCCGTCCGGGACGGGCTCTTTGAGTGGAGGGATATGCTGCCGGGCCTTGCCTACTACCGCTCCCTCATCACAAAGGAGAAACAGGGATGAACACCTACTACGCCGATCTCCATGTCCACACCGCCGCCTCTCTGGATGGCCGGTCCTCTCTGGAGGATCTGACAGCCGCGGCGGCGGCGGCAGGGCTCCACGCCATGGCCGTCACCGACCACGACCAGTGCACCCCGGTTCCGGCGGCCATGAACGGCATTTTACTGATCCCCGGCTGCGAGATCTCCACCAAGGCTGGCCATATCACCGGCCTTTTCCTGGAGCGTCCTG
>ULUX01093063.1_pt1 | contig 40176 bp, 55 predicted proteins | sample 1958961 | NCBI WGS metagenome assembly ULUX01 (sample SAMEA4835773, study PRJEB28245) | human gut metagenome | biome: gut microbiome; material: fecal sample | place: Denmark | collected 2008 | reverse complement strand
TCCCCGCCACTCCAGGGCATTGGCCAGCCGCAGATCCTGCCGGCGCATGGTCATGGTTACCCCGGTGGCCCCAATGCCGTGGACGGACCACACGTTGTGCCGGGTGGACAGCTCCACCTTGGCCCAGGTCGCCCGAACCTGCTTCCAGGTCCAGGCGCCCGGGCTCTGTTCTGTGAAGGCCAGAACCTTGACGCGCTCATCCAGCTTGCCGGCATCGATATGGTTGGGTGCCATTACGTCACCCCCAAATCCGCAAGCGTCTGCGGATTTGCCGGCTGGCTCAGCTTGAGCTGGGTCAACATCCGCCGGAAGACGGGGTTGTCCGTCACGGTGGAGCCCACCACGGCGGCGTCCCGCTGGTCCATGGTTGCCAGCACAAGGTAGTTGATACACAGGTCATACCGGGCCCGGGCCGCGCCCTCCTCCGGCTCCTGGATGCCCGCGTCCGCCAGATACTCCACCGCCCCATCGTAAAGGGCAGGGAGGAGCACCTGCACGTCCGGGTCATCGGCCAGCTCGGTAAGCTTGCAGTAGGCCAGCAGGCTGGCCATCCGCTCCTCGCTCAGCGCCATGGCGATCAGCCGGTGGCGGCCAGGGTGCCCACCACCATGCCCTTGTGGACCACCAGGTTGCCGCCCACCATGGCGTCGCCCAGGATGGTATACATCCGCTCCACGGCCTTGACGCTCTCATCCACCCGGATGGAATAGGGGCCGAACAGGCCCAGAACGTAGTTCATGGGGCTGCCGTACAGCATGGTCTGGATGGCGCTGGACCCGGCAGTGGAGCCGGACAGGGCAGTGAGGGCGGACACGATGGTGTAGGGCACGAAGTTGCCCCCGTCCTCGATCATGCCGATATTGGGGTTGCCCGTGTCCGGATGAACCTTGTACACCCGGTTCTTGTCCGCCGTCCCCCGGATCTGGCCGAAGGCCTTCAAATCCGCCTTGTTAAGGAACAGCCGGGCGTTGCCCGCGATCTCCTCGTCCCCGCCGTAGGCGTAGAAAAGCAGGTCCAGGGTGTTCTCGTTGATAGCAGTGAGGTTCTCCGTGGCGAAGATCTCGCTGCCCGCCTGGTTCTTGGCGTTCTTCATGCCGTACATGTCCGGGGTGGACTGGCCGTCCCCGTTGACGATGAGCTCAGCCAGTTTCCGCCGCATGGCCCGCATGGCCATGCCATAGATCTTGGCATAGTAGTTGGCCGGGGACAGCCGGGAGATATTCCGGTCCACATAGTTGGTCACGTTGAGCTCGTAGGGGGCGATCTTGGCCACCCCGAAGGTGGGGTCTGCGGAGGCGGTGCGGGCGTTGCCCGCGTTGGTGGTCACCTTGCCGCCCTTGGCGTCGCTCTCGGTGATCACATAGGGCTCCAGCAGAGCGCCCATGCCCGTCAGGTCCTGGACCTGCACCTGATCCACGATGGAGCTCACCGTGGTCTCCAGGTTGTCCCGGATATTGGCCCCCGCTCCGGTGGGCTGCACCAGGGTGCCGGTGGCCAGGGTGATGGACTTGTTCACCCCCCACAGGGCCTTGCGCACCTCGGAGACGTCAAAGGTCACCTTCTCCCCCTTCATCAGGGCGCTGCCCCGCTCCTCGGCCTTGTCCTTCTCCACCTGGGGGTCGTCCGGCTTCTCCATGAACTTCCGGTCTCGCTCCTCGATCAGGTCCTGGATGGACTTGATCTCGGTGTTCATGTTGCGGACCTGCTCCATGCTGGAGTTATAGTCCTCCTGCTTGCCCGCCTTCAGGGCGGTCTCTGCCGCCTCCAGCTGGGCGGCCCGCTGCTGCTTCAGTTCAATCAGTTTGCGTCTCATCTTCGCATCCCTCCAAAAAGTAACGGTTTTTCTCCAGCTCCAGCAGAGCCTTGGCCTGCCAATCCTGGCTATCATCTCCGGGGCCTCCCCCCGGTGGGTCAGTGCCCTCGGGCGGCTGGGTGCCGCCGTACCGCTTGGCTTTGATGACACCTGCCTCCTTCTGGGCAGGCACCGCCACCAGGCTCACCTCATAGGCATCCACGGGGTCTTCCAGGTCAAAGTGACATACCTGGCCGTCATAGTCCCGGCCACCGAGGTGTTTGCAAAGGGTCTCCCGCTGGTTGGCCCCGCAGACCGAGCAGGTCACCCGGGCCACCGCTGCCCCCACGGAGCACTCCCGGAGCATGCCGCTCTCGATGGCGGCGATGGTCTCCGCCGTGCCCTCCGTCCGGGGCATGTAGCAGCGCAGCACCAGCCGGCTTACCCCGTCCTGGGTCTCCACCTGGGCGGCGTACACCCGGGCGGTCTGCATCCCGGCGCTCCACCGATGGTCCTTGAGCACCGGCTTGCCCACATACAGCTGAGCCAGACCCTCCAGACACTCCTTGGTGAACCGCTCAAAATCCCGGTCCACCTGGTCATCGCAGGCCGCCAGGCGGAAGGTAAATACCTCTTCCGCCGCCAGCGGCCGGAGGGCCTGGGCATTGATCAAGCCCAGTTCCCCCTCATTCACCACCGCGGACTTTTCGATCCGGGCGGCCTTCAGAAATTCGTTCACGTCCTCACTCCCTCCAAAGCAAAAAAGCGCCTGAGACAAGGGCGGGTCTCCCCGTCCTCGGCTCAGGCGCTGTCCCTTTCGGGCGCTGGCTCAGGCTCTCCCTATTCGGTTCCGCCCCCTCCGGCCCGGAGCATGCTCAGCTCCGGCCACCGGGAGAGGGGCACATAGTTCAGGCTGGCCCGGTGCTCGTCCCCGCCGGGGATGTCCGGCAGATCCTCCAGGGCCCGCACCTCATTGACAGACAGGGAGCCCTCCTCCAGCATGGCCTTGTACCAGGCCGCCCGGGCGGCGGTATCCCCCTTAAGCTCCGCCATCATGTTGAGGCGGACCTCCACTCCCGCCGTCAGCTCCCCATCGGTGAGCAGCTTATAGCTCAGCTCCTCCTCATACTGGGTGACGATGGGGTGGAGGGTGCCCACCACGTACTCGATGGCGTTCTGCTCGTTGGAGCTATAGCTCTCCTTCCCCTCCCCCAGCTTGTACAGGGGGATTCCAAAGTACCGGGCCAGGTCCTTGACGCTGATGTCCTGGCTCTCCACAAACTGGGCGTCCGCGTTGCTGCCGCCCATCGCCTCATAGCTTAACCCGAGGTCAAGAATCGCCACCCGGTGGCTGTTGCTTGGCCCCACGTGAACCCGCTCCCACTCCTGCCGGATCACATCCCGCTTGGTCACATAGCTGCCGTCTGTGCGCTGGATGGGCTTCCCGTCCGGGCCCTTGGCATAGCCGCCGATGTCAGACTCTGTCTTGAGCACCCCGGAGGGCTGACCCCCGTTTTGGTAGTAGCTCAGCCCGTACTGCTGCTGGGCCCGGGCGGCCTGTACGGACTCGCTGGCCCGTTTGAGCACACTCACCCCTACCAGGCCGTCCCGGCTGGCTCCCTTGACGTGCACCATGTCCTCGTTGGGCAGGCGCATGGCCTCCCCCGTCACCGGGTGGGTCACGTCATACCACACCCGCCCGGCCAAATCCCGCCAGGGCTGCACCAGCCGCCAGGGCACCGGGATCAGCTCCTCCGGCCGTGCCGTCCGACGATCCCGCACGATCCACAGATACCCATTCCCCCCCTCCAGCCGGCAGGTCTCCATCAGCTTCTTGGCCACGCTGGGACTCATCGCCTCGTTGGGCCTGGTGTTCAACAGGTAGAGCAGCGGGTGATCCACCCGCTGCCGGGTCCGGCTGTCAAAGACATAGATGGGCAGCTTGGAGATGGAGTCGCTGAGGATCTCCACGCATCGATCCACCACACTCAGCTTCCGGGCAGCGTCCTCCGTCACCTCAGTGCCAACCGATGGATACCCAGATGCGATCAGGTTATCCACTGTCAGGGTCTTGGCGCGCACCGGCGCCCGGGCCAGGGCACGCAGCCCTTTGGACAGACTCATCCGCCATCACCTCCGCTCAAACTGGACAGCACCGCCCCGGCGATGGCCAGTACGCCCCCGGTGATGAGGCCCGCCGGCAGATAGATCATCCCGGCTCCCACCGCCACCGCGGCGGCCCCAGCCACCAGCACCAGGTCGATGGCATACCGGGCCAGGTTTTTGATCAGCTTCCTCATGGGCACCTCCTACATTCCCCAGCCGGGCCGGTCCATGGCCGCCGCCAGGTCCGGCTTCTGGTTCTGCGCCACGATGGCCGTGGCCATGGCGATGATCCAGGCCACCGCGATGTCGATACGGCCAATGCTGCGGTTCTTCATGGGCTTCATGTTCTCGTTCCCGTCTACGGCGCACCGGACGTTCCCAAAGCACCAGCGGGCGCAGGTGTTGTGGACATGGAGCATCTCATGGGCCCGGATGAGCCTCTCCAGCTCCTTCATGGCCGGGCTCATGTGCATCATGGTCTGGGGGATCTCCACCACCGTCAGCCCCCGCTCGGTCAGGCGCTGGGTCAGCGTCCGGGACAGATAGGGGTCTACCCCCAGCATCTCCAGCTGGTAGGTCTCCGCCGCCTGGACGACGGCCTCCTCCACCTGGGTGTAGTCGATCATATCCCCGGGACACAGCTCCAAAAAGCCTGCCCGGGCCCAGTCCCGATAGGGCACGTGGTCCCGCTGTTCCGCCTCCAGCACCCCCTCCTGGGGCCGCCAGGCCTTCGGCAGGGCCACCCAGGTGTCCAGCCCCGGCTGGGGCGGGAAGATGAGCACAAAGGCTGTCAGGTCGGTGGTGGTGGACAGGTCCAGCCCCCCATAGCATACCTTTCCCGCCAGGTTCTTCCGGACCCATTCCTCCCGCTCGGCCTTGGCCGATGGGCCTATCTGGGTCTTGTCGTACAGGGTCAGGGGCAGCCAGCCCACGTCCTTGGTGGATATCCACTGGTTGAGGCGGAGCCACCGGAAATTTCGCTCCGCGGCCTCGCTCTGCCGGGCCGCCCGGGCCTCCGCCCGGAACTGCCTGGGCTTGATGGTCACCCCGTAGGAGGGGTTGCACTTCTTCCAAAGCTCCTCGTCATAGATATCCAGGGCGGCTATCTTGTCCGGGTCATCCCCTGTCAGGGCGCTGATGCCGTACATGATGGGAAACCACCTCGGGTCGTCCTGGTCCAGGAGCTGCTCCGGCTCCCCCCGGCGCCAGGCCATTATCCGCCGGCAAATTTCATGAACCTCCCAGCCGATGCTTCTCCGGTCCGGGTCATCCCCGGCGGTGGTCAGCACGATCACCGCCTGCTGCCGCCGGGCGGCGTCCGAGCCGGAAGTGAGCACGTCCCATAAGCGGCGGTTTTTTTGCGCATGGAGCTCATCGAACAAAATCGTAGAAAAGCTGTATCCGTGCTTGGTGTCCGCATCGGCCGAGTACACCTTCATCAGGCCACCAAACCTGGTGCGGATCTCCCGCACGCTGTCCCGGCACCAGGCCAGGGGCCGGTGGGCCGGCTGGCTCAGGGCGGTGTGCTCCACCATGTACTTGGCGCACTGGTAGATGATGTCCGCATTAGGCCTATCTGCCGCAAATATCCCGACTTTGGGCAGGGTCTCCCCGTCTGCCAGCAGGTGGTAGAGGCCCAGGCCGGCGGCAAACTCGCTCTTGCCGTTTTTCTTGGCGATCTCATCATAGAGAAATCGGCGGTAGCGCACCCAGTTGCCGTCGTCGTCCAGCACCTGGACGCCGTAAAACTCCCGGATGGCCTGCTCCTCCCAGGGCAGGAGGTTAAAGGGCTTCCCCGCCCATTCGTTTTGTCCGAACACCAGCAGGGAGAAAAACCCCATGACCCGGTCCACAGCCCCCTGGCTGTACCGCAGCTGGGCCCCATCCTCCGGCTTTGGCACGCAGACCTCTGGCTGCAGACCGGCCGGGCTCAGCCTCATCATGTCAGGCACGCTTCTGGCCTCCCTGGATCAGCTGGAGGAAGGGGTTGTCCTCCTCCCCCGCCTGCTTGCCCTCCGGCACCACCAGCCGGCACCGGCTGGTCACCGTCAGGCCCATGTCATTGGCGCATGCCCTGGCCTGTTTGAAGTGCCGCTCCATCACCTTGCCCCAGGCGTCCGCCTTGTCCAGGTCTTTGTCGGTCAGGGCCGTGTCCGTCTCTTCCGCGGCGAGGAGATACTGTCGCTGGGCGACCAGGTACCGACCCAGGGTGTCCCCGTCCAGGTCGGTGTACAGCCCCGCCGCCAGCAGCTTCCTGCCCAGGGCCCGGAAGTCCTTCTTCAGGTCCTCCGGCACCCACTTGGGCACCTTCACCGTCTTAGGCCGCTCCACCTGCACCTCCCCGGCCCGCCGCTGGGCTTCCTCGGCCTTGGACAGGTGCTTGCGCCCCTTGGCGATCAGCAGATCCGTCGGTTGTCTCGGTCCCGGCACATGCTCACCTCGTCTTTCCCCGTCTCCGCTCCTCGCGCCCACTTTCCCATGGGGAAAAAATCCCCCACGAAGGCAGGCTTGCGGTCTTACACCTTCCCGCCGAAACTTTTTCGCCCCGGGGGGGAGGGTGAAGGAAATTTGCAAAAATTTCTCGCCCGGGCGCGCCTGCGCACCCAGGCCGCACGCCCGCGCCCAAAGCTGGCCCACTTACCGCCCGCAGTCTCCGGGTTTTCCCCTGCGATTTTGCCACAGGTCCCGCATGGTCTTGCGACTGTGGCAGGAGTGACACAAGCTCTGGAGGTTGTCCTGGTCTGTAAACAGCACCCAGTCTCCTCGATGGTCCCGGATGTGGTCCACGTCGGTGGCCGGCGTCCGTATGCCATGGCGGGCGCACTCACGGCAGAAGGGCTCCCGGAGCAGCTGACCGGGGCGCAGATCGTCTGTCCAGATGGGCAGGCTGTACCAGCTGTGCCACTGGGCAGATTGGCGGCGATCAGCCTGCCTGGGCTTGTGCTGGGCACAGTATCCATCCCTGGTCAGCACACCGCAGCCAGGGTATCGGCAAGGCCTGGACGGCTTTAGGGCCACGGGCTATCACCTCCGGGCAAACAAAAAAGCGCCCAAGCCACGACTCCCGTTCGGGTGGTCATAGGCTCAGGCGCTTGTCGGATCTCGACGTTGGCTCAGGCTCTGGTCGATATTCACGATGGATTCCTGCCCGCACCGCTTGCAGTACACCGGCAGGTCTTTGGCCACTGTGCCTGGTCTCAGGCGGAGCACTTTCTGCCTGCCGCAGATCGGGCACATCAGCCAGCCATCTTTCACTGTTAGTTTACCACATACGCCATGGGTTTGCAACACTTTTCCCCCTTTTCTCCACACCTTTTCCATTTGTTATACATGCTTGCAAGCACAATAAATATAAAAACTATCCTGTTTTCCTCCGCTGCTGCTCCGCCCGGTATCGCCAGGGCGTCAGATCCAGCTCCGGGTCTGTGGACACCTCCAGGGGCACCCGGTAATCCTCCTGGTCCGGCATGAGATACTTGATGTACTGGTAGTTGCCAAACTCATTGACCGTTGTCCCCTCGTTTTCCAGAATATAGGAGCCTGGTGGTGCCTGTAAGGTAAGGACTTCTGGCACCAGCCCCGCCGGAGGCGCCACCGCCTTGGCCAGCCCCCGGGAAGCCGACCAGTTGCGGGCCCCCACATCCACCCGGCCATACTCCCGGGGCTCCTTGGTGAGGTACCGGGCCAGGGCCGGGAACTCCCGGGGCCGGAGATTTTGGAGCAGCGCCAGCCCGTTGGGCCAGATCGTACGGATGACCTCCATGTCCTGGCCGGTACCATTGACCACCATGTGGTGATGGATTCGGCCGTCCCCGTGCTTGTCCTCGGTCACATAGATATAGTGGAGCGGCTGGCCCCGAGCCTTCCGGTGATCCCGCAGGGCCCGGATGAACTTCTTGACCTGCTTGACCGCCCCATCCCGGGCCTCCGGCAGATGCTCCTCGTCGTAGGTCAGGGTGACCAGCCAGTCGTCCCGGCCGAAGTTGGCGAACAGCAGGCCCCCCAGCCGCTGGCAGCTTGTCCTCATGTTGAGGGCCTGCCGGGCGGCGGAGCTGGCCCGCTGCTTCTCCGCTCTGGCCCGGGGCGGGTCGGCCGGAGAGTATCGGTCATAGAGCACCGCATATCGCAGCCGGCCCGCCTCCACTGTGCGCAGGACCTTAGCCACCTGGATCACCCCGTTTTGTCCGACGACTCGCGGAGCCCCAGGACCGCAGGCTGAGCATCTTCTCGCGGGTGAGCTTGTCCACTGCCATGCCGATCTCTGGGTAGTTGCACATCTTGGCCAGGTAGGTCAGGCTGCCCACCGTCTGGGCCGTGACCACAATGTTGATCCGGCGGAGGTTGCGCTTTTGGGACTGCTTACTACTCATCCTGCCACCGCCTTCGCAGGTAGTCAGACAGCTCAGATCCCACAAAGATCAGGCCGAAGCCCAGAGCCGCATGGAGGACCAAAGTCTCCCGATCCATGGTCTGCGTCTGCAGGTACTGCCCGATGGGCTGGTAGAGGATGACCATTGCCGCCACCATCCAGGATACGTAGAGAAACCCACGAACAACGAGTTTAAGAATCTTCATGCGGATCCGGCTCCCTCCCTTCCCAGGTAGTACAGGCATCTCCGTGCCTGCCGTTCCGCCGGCCCGTCTCAAGCAGCAGGTGACAGGCCTTCGCCACGCTCGTGGAAGTGGCCGAAAGGCACTTCCACCACCGGCAGGATGGGCAGCACGCCGGCGCCTCTGTTTCGGTTGCTTTCCTCATGGTCTCTCTCCTCCCATTGAAATTTGCTCCGGGAGATCCTCCGTGATGGAGACCACCCGGGTGTCCCCATATCGCTCCAGCACCATGGCCAGGTGCTCCTTGATGCCGATGGCCTGGCCGGATGGGGCATTGACTTTAATGACGATGGTCAGCATGCGGTCTCCCCTTCCTCCGGCGGGCGGCGGTAAACTATATATCCGCAATTTTCTATTCTCTCCCCGCGCATATAATCATTAAAGTCGAGCCCAGCCCCTTCCAAGGTATCTATACTGTAAATTCGGCCTCCACACACAAGTGCCCATTCTCCGGTTCCGTCCTCATAGTCAATCCACACCTTGTCATAGTCCATGCTATCAAGGTCTGCCTGCGTCAGCGGCTCGTTCGGCGGGGTTAGGGTGGGCGCATAGTAAATGCTATGCAGTGCCCTATCAAGTCCGGCATTATAGCCCACGGCCCACTGCCTATCCGCCTCATGCTTTTGGTCTGTTGGCTGGCGGTGCATCTTCAAGCCTTCGTCCAGCCGGTCACCATCAATCACCCGCATCTTTCAGTACCTCATTTTCATCCACCGTCAGCGGATAAGGATAAAGTTCCAGCATTTTGGCGGGAACCGCCTTGAAGTTCCCCCTCGGCTTTGCGTAAACCACGTCAATGTCCGAAGGGTCCCAGGCCTGGACCAGCCCCCACACGCTTTCCGACTTGATCCAAACCGGAGAGCCATCCATCTCCAGCAGCTGCTCCGGTGTCAGCGGCTCCTTCTGCCAGGTGAGGGTGGGCGCTGACTTGATATAATCAAGGAACATGGACAAAACAGCCTTGTTGAAATCACCGGAGCAGTGAGAAATATCGAGCTGGAGTTTTCTCTCGATCCGTTCCGCATCAATCGGCCTTGCCATTGCCTTGTCCCTCCAACGTCTCCAGATACTTGATAGCCGCCCGGTACATCTTCTCCGGCCCGGGCATCAACGCACCCCGCAGGCGATGGTTCAACCAACCAATAGTTCGCTCTAATGTTGGCAACTCTTCCCCGTGCCCACAACTATCTTCAGCCTCTGTTTCGTCATCCAGCCGGGGCGAAGGATCACAGGCGCAGCGGTGAAACAGCACCCCGGTCTCGTTTTCCTGCTCCCAGTAGACACAGTCCTTACACTTCATCTTCCAGCGCCTCCAATTTATCTAAATCCCCGGACAACACCAGCGCCACTGCCTCACAGAGGATGCCCATTTCGACCCGGTCCAAGTTGTCCCATGATAGGTCTTTCCCGCCTCTCTGCCCGGCAGTCTTTTGGGTGGTCATCTGCACCAACTGCCCGACCAACTCCCGCAGCAGCGGAATATTGGCCTTCTGTCCGCCTCGTTGGAGCATCGCCCAAGTGGAGAGATCCTTCAGCGGCCTCGGGTCATGCCTGCTCATAGTCTATCCCCGGCAGCAGTCCCAGCATCAACTGAGCGCTGGCGATGTCTGGGGCATCAATGCGGATCTCACATCCGCACAGGCGCAGATGGAGCTGCACCGGCACCACGCACACCACACTCTTATTTGTGCGTGAGCCGACCGACGGAGCATCCTCCGGGTCAATCCGGCTATTAGCATCATCCGGGGCGGTGTCTTGAGCTTCCGCATCATCAACAGGAGCCGTCTTGTCCCTTGGCGGCCGGGATTTCACCAGGCCGTTTCTGTGCTTCCAGCTTTTCAGCGCGGACAGCGAGGCGCCTACCGCCTCCGCCACCTGGAGATCAGTCTGTCCTTCATCCAGCAGCTTTCGAGCGCGGGCAGTGTCCCACTCTGGCAATTTCATTGCTTCGTTCTCCTCTCTTTCCTGACCAACAGTTTTTCGGACGATGCAGGTATCACCAGGATTGCTGGGATACGGGCACGGCCGCCGGTGATTTGTAGCCAGAATATACTGGCAGATTGGGCCATACGCATATCCGGCATAGATACAGGCCCGGCAGGGCTTGGGATATATCTGTCCGCATGGCACCGTCATTCGCTCCTTCAACTGTTCTGTACTTTCCAATCAAAATCTATGAGTCCTGCTCTTACAAACCGTGTCATGCCACCACAGCCCCCTTCCGCTTTTTCGGCAGCTTCGGTGTGCCGTCCTCATTCCTGGGGCTCCCGGCCTGGAGCCACCGGAGCCAAGCGCTCAAAAATCCCTTGTGCCTGACCCTGGGGGAGACCTGTCCCACATCATTGTTGAGCCCATGGATCTGCCGGAGCTGATTGCCCTGCATCTCGATGGTCACATAGGGGGTGTTAGGTGTTTCTACCCGGCGAAGGAACAGGATGGTCAGCACACCCTCCAGATGGCGTTTGGCATATCCGCCCACACAGTGATGCAGGGCCTTCCCCTCCAGCTTGATGGCCGCCGCGGACATGGGCATCTTGATGCGCAGGCCGTCCAGCTCAAACTCATACTTCCGGGCCCGCTCCTTGGCCCCTCGGGGCCATTTCGCCTTTTGGTCCGCCTCGGCCTCCTGGAGCTGGACCTGGGCCCACTGATCTGTGGCCACATCGTGGGCGGAAAATAGAAACTCCGGCCAGAGCACCGCGCTGTGATCCATGCACCACCCCAGGTGATAGGCCGCCTCCAGGTAATCCCGGTAGATCGTGAAGGCCTCTGCCCGGACTGATCCGTAGCTATCCCCACCGATCACCCGCTCCAGATAGCGCAGGAGCTTGCCCAGCGGCAACTGGTACCGCCGGCAGAACCGCAGCACCTCCATGGGTCTCAGCTCCACACCCCACATATTCCAAAAGGTGGCCGCGTCCTCCACATCCCAGGATGTGCCCAAATGCCGGTTTGCGTAGGCCCGGCACTCCAGGGCGCCGAAGTCCGGCCGAATGGCAAGCAGCTGGCTGAGCTCCCCCTTGGACAGGTCCATGGCCTTGCGAATGTCCGGCTCCCCCCAGTCAATGGCGGCGGCGAACTTTTTCCGGTTCCAGATCAGTTCCGCCACCGGCTGATAGAGCCCGGCCTTCACCAGCAGCTCGATCTGCCGGGGATAGATGCAATAGGCGGTGAGATAGGAGATCAGATCATCAAACTTATGGGCATATCCCCTTGGCCCACCCGGCCGGTATTGCCAACCGTGAAAGTACTGGCAGTACCGGTAGAGTGGGTGGTCTTCCAGCACATCCCGGCCTATGACCGCATAGGAATCATGGGTGTAGAAAGAGAGACTGCCTCGCTTGAAAGGCTCCTGTACCTCCTTCTTCCGGCCCAGCTGGCCCCGCTCCCAAGTGATAACCCCTTCGACCCACGCTTGGTAGTCTATCTCCATGACCTCCCCGGGCGCAAATCGGTAGCCACTGCACAGCCAATATTTCGGCCGGGCAGTCAGGTCAGCCACGGTCTCATACTTCTTCCGCAGGGAGAGCGCGTCAGCGTACAGAGCCCGCTCATCCCCATGGAGGAGCACCACCAGGCAGTACGCCGTCAGGCCCTTCCGCTTGCCGGCCTTGCTCAGGTCTTTCATGGTCACCTTTCGGCCGCACCAGGGGCAGGTATGCAGCTGGTTGTGATAGCTGGCGTCCAGCAGGGCATTCTCCCAGGGCAGCTCCGTGCGGCGCACAAGCTCGATCCCCTCGGTCCGGCCGCAGCAGGAGGTGTGATACTCCACCCTGCCGTCCTTCCGGCGGCGGAAAAAGATGTAGTGGGGGAACTCGTCGTTCATCAGCTCGATGTCGTCCGCGGAGACAACAGGCCAGTTATCCAGGATGGCCTGCTCCCGTTCTGTCCGCTTCATCATCCCACCCCCTCACAGGAAGTCCGCCAGGTCGATGACGATGTCATGGCTCTCGACCTGGGCGGGTTCCAGCTGGATGGTGAGCGTCATCTTGACCTCAGCCCCGTCAAAGTAGAAGGCCGCGGCCCGGCGGTATGCCTCCAGATCCGAGAGGGAGGACTTAATGTTTTTGGACACCGCCTTCATGCAGTCGGCGAAGCTGCCGCCCTGGACAACAGCCTGGGCAAACTCATCGTTTTCGCAGAAGGTGACCAAGGCCTCAAAGACCGCCGACTTCATGACCTCCTGGTAGCGGTCACCCTTGAATTTTCCATACTCCTCGGTGAGCTTTTGCACCGCCGTCGCTCGATACATCATCCCGCCACCTCCCGGACCTTATCCGCCAGGGCCAGCAGAGCGCGGCTCAGACCGGCCGCCCGCTGGGCGTCTTTGCCCTTGACTTTGAGCAGGACCCCCTGCATCCGGTTGATCTGGTCCTGCACCTGAGCAAACAGCACGTCGAACAGGGCCAGGTCCTTATCTGCACCAAGAGATTCCCGCTTCTCCGCCTTGGCCTGTGCCTCCAGCTGGAGCCGTACCTGTTCCAGGGCCTCCTCCGCATTTTTCCGCTTTGCCTCGGCCGCTCTCCTGGCCTCCTGGGCCTTGTCCACCTTGGCCTGCATTTCGGCCACGGCCTCCGTCCTGGCCTTTTGGATGGCTGCCTCGTCCACAACCTGTTCCACAGCCACCTCCACCGGTCGGGCCTTCAGGGCGGCCAGCTCCTCCGCGGCTGCGGCCTCCGCCGCCTTGGCCTGCTCCAGGTCCTCCCGCAGCCCAGACAGCCGAGCGTTGGCTATGGCCATCTCCTGGGCAATCTTATCCCGGGCCTCCTCCGCTTCCCGCAGATCTGCCTGGGCCTGTTCCTTTTCCCGGATGGCCTGGGCCAGCTGACGGGCGGACAGCTCCGCCGTGGTCTTTTCCTCCCCGTCCACCACATGGGCGGCGGAGATGAATTCCTCCCGCTCCTCTGCCGGCAGAGCCAGCAGCGCCAGGGCCTTGGAGGCACCCAAATCCGCAAGCGTCTGCGGATTTGAGTACTCCCGGGCCAGGCGCATGAAATTCTGGGCGGCCCGCTCGGAAAACTCCACCCGCTCCTCCAGCCAGGGCAGCCACTCTCCATGGGAGAGCATGGACTTGGCCTCGATCAGGCCGCGGCCGATGCGGAGGATCGCCTCACCCCCGTCCCGCTTGGCCTCCAGAATTTCGGTGGTGATGGTCTCAATGTCCCGCACCGGATCAACCACTCCAGATTCGAGATGCTCTGCCAGGTTGAGTTTACCGGCCATTGCGCAGCCCCTCCTCCCCCTTCAGCAGTGCCCGCTGCTGGTAGATGTTAGAAGCCCTTTCATTGCCCTTCCTGTTCAAAAATGTTCTCATGGTAATCTCCTTTCACGTTTCATGCGTTAAAACGACCCTGTTCGAGGATCTTGGCCGCCAGTCTCAGCGTCTCTGCCGTCTCCAGGTGCCCTCTGGCAATCGGCTCCTCCCCGGAAAGTTCCGCCAGCCGCTCATGCCGGCTTGCCTCCAGCAGGAGGATGTCCACCCGCTTGCGCATCCTGTCGGTCTTGCTCAAATGGGTTGTCCTCCTTCCCCTCTGGCAGCTCCTCAAAGGTCAACTGCCCCCGGGCGTGGTTGCGCTGCTTGATCTTCCGGCCACTGGCGGAATACTGGGCGGCTACCGTTCTGGAATCCGGCTCCACCTCCGTCATGGTCTGGGTGGCGCCGTCGAAGTCCAGCTCGACGCGGAACTTCCGGCCCTCCTTGTTCTTGGCCAGCTTCAGTACCCGCCGGGCCTGGTTATTCTCCTGCTCGGCGCTCCAGAGAAGAAAAGCCAGATCCGCGTCCTGCTCGATCTGCCCGGACTCCCGGAAGGAGGCCATGGAGGGCGGCACCGGCTTTTTGTCCTTACCCACCTTGTCCGGCCGGGACAGTTGGGCAAGGGCCACCACCGCCGTGCCGGTGCTCTGCGCGAACAGCTTCAGCCCGCGGGAGACGGCGGTCACGGTGGCGTATCGGTCCCCGGGGCGGATGCCCGGCGCCTCGATGAGCTGCAGGTAATCCACATAGACGATCTGGTAGCCGTGGGCCACCGCGTCCGTGGCGATGTCGTCCACCGTACTGCCCGCGGCGCGAATGATGTCAAAGGGGCAGTTTACGGCATAGCTGCTTGTGGCCTGGGCAATGCGGCTCCAATCGTCGCCGCCGAAATCGCGGGTCTTGATCTTGTCCAGAGGCACCTTCGCCAGGTGGGCAAACATCCGGTCCGCCATCTTGCGCGGCTGCGTCTCCAGGGTGTAGTAGCCCACCTTGTACCGCTTGGCCTGCCCCAGGGCCATGAGGATGGACAACAGGGTTTTTCCGGCGGAGGCATACCCACCCAGCAGGATCATGTCCCCCAGCTCGGCGTAGGCCATCCGGTCCGCCGAGGGGATCCCCCAGGGGATATACTCCGGCTTCTCCTTGGCCTTCATCCGGTCCAGGAAGTCCGCCGCCAGCTCCGCCCCCGTCATCCGGGGCATCCGGGAGGCGGCGGAGAGCAGGCCGGACATCTTCCGCACCAGTGCCGCGGCGCTGTCCAGGTCAAGGGTGGCCAGCAACTGATCCGCCAGGACCCGAAGCTGGTAGACCTGGGCCGACCGCCTGGCGATGTCTATGTAAGTCTCCACATTGGCCGCGGTGGGGGTGAGCTCCATCACCTGCCGCAGCCACTGGACATAGCCGTCCTTGCCGGACATCTCGTCCACCACGGTCACCGGATCCACTGGCCGACCGGACATGGTCAGCTGCTGGATGGCCCGGAAGGTGGCCCGGCAGGTCCCGTCCACAAAATCATCAGGCCGCAACCTGGATAGCACCAGGGGCACGCAGCGATCGTCAATGAGCATGGAACCGATCACCGACTGCTGTGCCTCCAACCCGGTGTCCAGGATTGCCTCGCTCACTCGATCACCTCCGGGTCCGGGGCCCAGCCGCCGTCATCTGGGGGATCCGGAGGATCCGGCAACTGGGATTGATCCACCCCCTGGTCGTCCCACCGGCGCTGATTGATCCAGGTAGAGGCCATGGGGATGAACTCCCCGCCGTCCTTGCACCATTGCTTGGAGTGCTTGTCCCGCTCCAGCGCCGCGGCCATCACCCCGCACAGGGCCCGGTCTGGCCTGAGCTTGCACCAGGCCTTCAGGGCTGCCTGCTTGCTGTCCTTCCGGGGATAGATCTTCCAAAAGGCCTCAAACCAGTCCAGCCGGTAAGGCTCCGCCTTGCTCCGCTTGGGCTTCGGCTTAGGCTCCTCCCCCTGCGGGTCCCCCGTGGGGGGACTATAGGGGGGCATGTCTGTATCTACATGGTAACTACATGGTAATGGTTGGCCCATTTGGGCATCTGCATTTGCCTGTTCGGGCATCTGCATTTGCCCATTTGGGCAAATGCAATTTCCCGTTTGGGCATCCTCAGCGGGGATGCCGTACATGGCCAGCACCTCGTCGCTGGGGCTGTACCAGATGGTTCGGTCCCGGCCGTTGGTGTTATAATTGCCGGTGAGCAACGCCCCCTGGTCGCGGAGGCTGGCCGCGATCCGGCGGATCTGCTTGGCAGACCACCAGGGGAACTGGTCGGTATACGCAGCGATGGAGTTGTAGGTCCACCAGCGGCCGTCATGGTAGTTCCGGCCATCCGCCCGGTTCACCCGGTACCAGTGGACGATGCTGTCCAGGAAAATGGCCTCCTCCAGGCCATACCTGGCCGCCACATGGCCATACCCCTGAATTCTTGTCAATGGCATGCCCTCACCCCCTTGCCAACCACCAAAAGATCTGTTATACTACAAGTGTTCTCATGGTGAGCTCGCTCACCGGCCCCGTTGGATGTGCCCGCATCCAGCGGGGATTTTTTATGCCCTGCCATGGGTGCCTCCCAGCAGCAGGGACAGTCCGCACAGGACAGCGCCCACCGCTAAAAACCAGACAGGACCCAGCTTGTCCAGCAGGCCATCCGCACCGCAGCAATACAGCAGCAGGGCCAGAAAGGCGCTGCACCGCAGCATGTCCATTTTCATGGTACCATCTCCTCAATGATTTTCCCGATCCGCTCCAGCCGCCGGCTGGGAGGCATGTCCGCATAGCTCAGCGTTGCCTTGATGCGGCCGATTGCCTCCGCATATTGGTTCAGCCGGTCGGTGAGCCAGTCCAGGTTCTCCTTGGTCATGACGATACGCTCCCTCCTTCTCCCTCCTACGACAGCCAGGAGGCCAGCCCCGTCTTGGGCACCAGCCAGCACCGGCCCGCCTTTTTCTTCGGGATGTCCTTTATTTTCAGCACTGTGCGCACATCCAGTCCCAGGTAGGTGGCCGCCGCCCGCACTGGCAGCAGCTCCTGGCCGGGGAACAGGGCGTCCAGGCGCTGAAGGTTTTCCCGGTACAGCTCCTTCTCCCTGGCCATCACGATCCCTCCGTGCAGCTCACGGCCATGGCCGCGGTGATGATCTCCTTGATCTTATGTACGATCCTCTCGAACTGGGGCCGCTCGGCCTCCTCGATCACCCCGTCCCGGGCAATGTCAATGAGCGCCCGGTCTAGCTTGTCGTCGGCAAAGTCATAGATGGCGTCCACCAGGGTCAGCACCGCCTCCGGCAGGCGCATTTCTTGCACGTCCGGCAGCAACTCCCGGGCAAACCGCGCCGAGTTGCGCAGGTGCTGTGTGGCCAGGAGCTGGCTGTTGTACACCATCACCATTAGCTCCACCACATCGTTGGGCGGGATGCGCACCCCCGTCTCATAATCCGCCAGGGAGCGTACCGAGATGCCCATCATCTCCGCCGCCTTCTCCTGGGTCAGGCCCGCAACTTTCCGGGCCCTCTGGTAGATGTTTTTGCAGTCTGCCTGCATGGTCAAAACCTCCTCGGGGTAGTATGCTTATGGTATAGGGATCAGCTGGCCGCCTCGGGCTCCTGGGCAAACAGCTCGTCGATGGAGCAGCCGAGCACCTGGGCCAGGAGGGGTAGCTGCCGGGCTCGAGGCAGGGCCACTTCGCTTTCCCAGTTGGATACTGCGGACGTCAGCACGCCCATGCTGTCTGCAACCTGCTGCTGGGTCATACCGGCCATCTGCCGCAGCTCCTTGATCCGCATGATCATGTGCTTGTCACCTCCCTTCTTGTCCCCCTCCCCCGCCCGTGGTAAAATGTGGGTGGAAAGGGGGGGAAACAATGAACTCGAAACTCATGGATGACATTTCTCGGTTTTTTCAGGTGTATCAGAGCCGGACTGAGGCTATCCTTGCCCCGCTGCCGGCCCACACCAGGGCAGAATTGGAGGAGGAATTATCTCTTTTGAGAGATTCCGTCCTCAACCGGCTGTTTGAGGAAAAGACGCATTGACAGGGCGGGTCTGCTCCATCAGCAATCTTTGCGCATATTCCAGCGCGTCCTCAGCCTCCTTGTAGGTCACCGCGCTGTTCACCACCAGCGCAGTGATCGCCAATGCCAGAGACTTTGCCGTTTCATTTGGCTCTGAGATGCGATATGCTTGCATCAACCTCTTTCACCTCCTGCTCTTCAAAAATATTGATTATAGTAATATTATTACCACAATCAATATTCTGTGTCAAGCAAATTATTACAGAAATATTGAACTTTTAATTTTGACATTGCAATTCATAAGAGATTTCAATATTCTTGAAGTGTGAGGTGATACCAATGAACAGGCTGCGCGAATTGCGTAAGGCTCGCCGCATGACACAGTCCGATGTCGCGAAAATAGTGGGCATTGGGCAAAGCGGGTATTCATTCTGGGAAAATGGGCGCTCCAAGATTGACGATGCATCCCTCAAAAAGCTGGCTGGTTTCTACGGTGTCACGGTGGACTACATCTTGGGTGGAGATGCTCCTATTGAGTCCTCAACCGTCCGCATCCCCGTTCTTGGCGATGTGGCCGCCGGTATCCCTATTGAGGCCATTACCGACATCGTGGACTACGAGGAGATCGACGCCGCCCTGGCCGCTACCGGGGAGTTCTTCGGCCTGCGCGTCAAGGGGGACAGCATGGAGCCCCGCATGATGGAGGGCGATGTGGTCATCGTCCGAAAGCAGGACAGCGCCGAGACCGGCGACACCGTGGTGGTGCTGGTCAACGGAGACAGCGCCACCGTCAAAAAAATAAAATACGGGCCGGACGGGATCTCCCTGATCCCTACCAACCCGGTCCACGATGTGCAGTTTTTCAGCGCCGCCGATGTGGAGCGGCTGCCCGTCCAAGTCATCGGCCGGGTGGTGGAGCTCCGGGCGAAGTATTAGGAGGCTGCGGCTTGAAATTCATTGAAAATGCAGATTTTATTGCGCTGGACTTTGAGACCGCCACAAATAAAATGGATAGCGCCTGTTCGGTCGGCATTGCCGTGGTAGCGAATCTAAGCATCGCAGAGACGTATTACTCTCTGATCCAGCCGCCAGGTAACCAGTACCTCGACGCAAATTCTAAGATTCATGGCATTACGCCAGCTGATACAGTCAATACAGACCCTGCGTTCATGGTTCTTCGCGTGCTTTTTCCATACTTTACTGCTGGCATACCCGTTCTTGCTCATAATGCAACTTTCGATATGTCCGTGCTCCACCAAAGCCTTGGGTATCACGCAAGCGGCATCGACTTCAAATACATAGATACCATGGATATGATCAAGCCCTATTCTCCTCCCAAACGCGGTCTGGCTGATTGCGCATCCTTTTTCGGCATTGATATAGGTTGTCACCACAATGCTCTGGATGATGCCATCACCTGTGCCATGGTCGCAATTTCCTGTACTAACAACTCTCGTTTTGACCGTTTTTCCGATTACTGTCTATATACCCCAGACGTTAAGATACGGCAGTATGCTCACCTTGACCCCATGACGTCTTTCTCTCATGGCAATACCCATAAGCGGCACTTTGAAACCGTCAAGCCGAGTGATATTTGTCCAACCTGTCATGAGATTGATTCGGAAAACCCTCTTTACGGGAAATCCATTGTATTCACCGGAGAATTATCCATCAGCCGAACTGAAGCTGCTCAGCTCGCCGTTAATGCTGGGGCAATCTTAAAGAGCAGTGTCTCTCGGAAAACCGACTATCTGGTTGTCGGAGCCCAGGACATAACCCTTGTCGGAGCAGATGGGCTGAGCTCGAAAGAAGAAAGAGCTTACGCTCTGAATAGCCAAGGAAAGGCCAATATTCATATCATTGGGGAACGTGAATACTTCGATCTTCTACAAGGGGAGTGAATATTATGAGCGATGGCCAAGTTGTCCTTTCTGGCTTTGAAGCGCCCGAAGTCAATGAGCTCCATTTTTTGAAGAGTATTCGTCATGAGATCGATATGGCTGTGGCCCAAAAGGGTGGAGACCCCAAACTGATATCCATCAAGTCAACGAGGCCAACAAAAGGCACTTCGGGCGGCTACACTGTTGTCAAGCTGGAGAACTTCACAGCGTTCCGTTTGAAACTACGGGGAAAGCAGCAGTACATATTGCTCCCCATGATTTTCTCTGATTTGATTGGAGGCGAGTTTCATAGCGCTTCCCTGCCGTCTGAGGGAAAGTATTTGAGACTTCCTGTTGATGACCAGCATCCCATAGCTTCTTATAAGGATTTTTTGATTCGTGTCGCTGGAGAAACGGTCAACCGATATCCCAAAGAGTGGGACTGCTGTTCCCTTTATCAGCAGTGCAGCGATGCGAAAACATGTGTCCACGAAAATAAGGAGTTCGCTCTGCGCTGTGGTTATCGGAAAATTCTAAATTCAGGGAAAATCTTTTATGGAGAAAATCGGAACATTGATTAGCTTCACATAAAATCCGCACACGTCTGCGGATTTCCCCCGAAAACACAAAAACCTCCCCCGGATCATTTTCCTGGGGAGGTCTAAAAAGGCTTGATAATCGAACACATGTTCTTTATAATGGAAGAGAGGCCGCCCCGGGGTCGCATCCCGGGACGGCCGGCGCAAAACGCAACCACTCAAAATAGCCTCGTTCTGCCCACACAGTGTATCACAGATTGGGCCGGGGCGCAAGAAAGGAGATTTACTATGCCCCGCAAAAAAGCAAAATACTACGTCCGTCCTGACGGCCTCCACGAGACCATCCGCCGGATCAACGGCAAGCGCGTCCCCTTCCGCGGCCATAGCGACGCGGAGGTAGATCGCAAAATGCTGGAATACCAGGCCAAACTGGCCCAGGGGCGGAAGTTCCGGGAGGTGGCGGCAGACTGGGAGGTCCAGCACTTTGAGGAAGTCGTCCCCAACACCCTTCGGGCCTACCGGCCGGCGCTCACCCGGGCGGTCAAGCACTTCGGCGATGACCTGGTGCGGGAGATCACCCCGCCCATGGTCAAGGAGTTCATCGTGGACTTTGCCAGCCACGGCTATGCCAAAAAAACCGTGACCACCCAGCTCCAGATCTGCAACATGATTTTCAGCTGGGCCGTGGAGCACGGGGACTGCGACACCAACCCCTGCACCTATGTGTCCATCCCTAAGGGGCTCAAAAAGACCTACCGGGACGCCGCCAGCCCGGAGGACGAGGCCCGGGTGAAAGCCACCCCACACATCTGGCTGCTGCCCTATTTCATCCTGTATACGGGGCTGCGCAAGGGGGAGGCGCTGGCCATCCAGGGCCGGGACATCGACCGGAAAAGCATGGTCATCCACGTCACCAAGTCGGTCTACCACCAGTATGGGAAGGCATGGATCAAGGCGCCCAAGAGCGATGCCGGTAACCGGGACGTGCCTCTGCTGCTCCCCCTCCTGCCCCATCTGCCCAAGGGCCTGGACTCGGATGCGTACCTCTTTTCCCTGGACGGCGGACAGACTCCTCTGACCGAGGCGCAGTATAATACCAAGTGGAAGAAATACGTCGCCTCCACCGGAATCACCTGCTCCGCCCACCAGCTCCGACACAGCTTCGCCACCCTGCTCTTTGAGTGCGGGGAACTGGAGACCAAGGACATTCAGGGGATCCTGGGCCACTCCACCGCCGCCATGACCCAGGATGTCTACACTCACCTCCGGGACAGCCGCCGGGAGAAGACCGCTCAGATCTTGAACCAGAAATTGGCCGCAACGTAACTGTGTTCATTTTCCCATTTTGCTGTGTTCAAACTGTGTTCACCGGGGTGCTATTTCATGTATTTCCATGTCCTTTGAAGTAGCTCAAAAAGTTCCCTCAATCCGTTGAAAGCAAAGAAAAACCCCGGAATCACGGGGATTCCGGGGTTGGCGCAGCGGGAGGGATTCGAACCCTCGAGCGGTTTCAGCCGCTACACGATTTCCAATCGTGCTCGTTATGACCTCTTCGATACCGCTGCATGGGCTGGCCGATGGGGTCAACGGATGTTATTATATCAGCTTTTTCCCCAATGTCAAGCTATTTTTTCCCCGCCTTCTGCTGGCCCTTCCGCCAGCCGCCTGAGCCTTTCTCCAACGGACCTCCCGCCGGTTTCCTGCCCGTCTCCTGTCCGGAACGGCTTCGCCCGCCCCATTCTCTCTGTCCTGAGGCCGCGCCCGCCGCCGGGCCATCCACAATCCCAGCAAGCTCAGCACCTCCGGAGAGAGCAACAGCAGCGCGGCCAGATTGGGAACAGCCAGCAGGCCATTGAGTAGGTCCACCAGTTCCCACACCGCCGACAGGTCGGCCACCGCCCCCAGAATGACGCAAGCCGGGAAAATGAGTTGGTATATCCCCATGGCCCAGCGGGAACTTGTCAGCGTTTCCAGTCCCCGGCGGCCATAGTATCCCGCCCCCAGCAAGGAGGTAAATGCAAAGAGGATCAGGCTGATGGAGACAATCCACTCCCCCGCCTTTCCAAACACCGTGGCAAACCCCGCCGCAGTTAAAGGTGCACCCAAGGCTCCGTCTGGGACAAGCCCGCTCTCCATCATGCTCAATGCACCTTCCGGTGTATAGACCCCTGAGGTGAGAATCACCAGGGCTGTGACAGTGCAGATCACGATGGTGGCAAAGAACACCTCGAAGACGCCCCACATTCCCTGCTCTGCCGGCTCCTCCACATCAGCGCAGGCATGGGCAATGGCGGACATGCCCAGCCCCGCCTCGTTGGTGAATACCCCTCGAGCCACCCCATAGCGCAGAGCCAACCCCATGGAGTAGCCGCCAACCGCCGCACGAGGCGCAAAGGCGTATCGGACAATATCCGACAGGGCATCCGGAACGGCCTGGGCATGGGCGGCAATGACCACAGCTCCGCCACCAATGAACAGCAGGGCCATTAGGGGCACCAGCAGTTCGCTCAGTCGCCCCACCCGGCGAATGCCTCCCACTAGAATCACCGATACCACAACTGCCAGTACAACCCCGACCGTCAGCCGATCCGCTCCGGCAGCGGAGGCCAGTGAGGTGGCAATGGAGTTGGACTGGGCCAGATTGCCTCCTGCCAGAGTCTCCGCCACACACAGCAGCGCGTACAGCTTGGCCAGTCCCGGCAGGTTCAGCCCCTTTCGGATGTACTCCATGGGACCACCCCGCCACTGGCCATCGGGACCTTTCTCCCGGTGCCGCACCGCCAAAATCTTTTCCGCACATCCGGTCATCATCCCCAGCAGGGCGGATACCCACATCCAGAACACCGCCCCTGGCCCTCCGTAGAAAATCGCCGCCGCCACCCCGGCGATAGAGCCTGTGCCGATGGTGGCCGCTAGAGCAGTGGACAAGGCCTGGAGCTGGGTCACTCCCCCATTTTTCTCTCTCTTCCTGCGCCGAAACAGGGACCCAATCGAGGTCCGCCACCACAGTGGGAATCGAAAAATTTGAAAAAAGCCTGTTCGAAGGGAGTAGTATCCACCCACTAACAGGAAGGCCATCAACAGAGGCCCACCCCAGAGGATCCCACTCAACTCCGATAAAATAGCCATGTCCGCACCCCCTGCCATAGGGTATGCGGACATGGCTTTCCTATATGACTGCCTTTTGGCGGTGCAGCCCTGGCAGGGCCGTACCGCCGAATTCCCGTGTCCGAGGTCACTCCACCGTCACGCTCTTGGCCAAATTCCTCGGCTTATCAATGTCACAGCCGCGCATCAGGGCCACATAGTAGGCAAATAGCTGCAGGGGAACCACCCCCAGGGAGGGCAACAGCATAGGATGGGTCTCCGGAATGGTGATCAGGCCGTTGGCGTTCTCCCCCATCCGTTCCCGGTGGGTCTCAGTGGTGAGAGCCAACACATCCGCGCCGCGGCTCTTCACCTCTACCACGTTACTCATGGCCTTTTCAAACAGCTGCCCATAAGTTGCCAACGCCACCACCAGGGTGCCGTCCTCAATAAGCGAAATGGTGCCATGCTTCAGTTCCCCTGAGGCATAGGCCTCCGAATGGATATAGGAGATCTCCTTCAGCTTCAGCGAGCCCTCCAGCCCCAGAGCATAGTCCAAATTGCGCCCGATGTAAAACACCGAGTCATGGTTGAAATACTGGGAAGCATAGTACTGGATATCCTCCCGGTTTTCCAGAACCTGCTCCATTTTTGCCGGCAGAACCAGCATCTCCTGGAGAATCTGTTCATATTCCTCCGGCTGAACCGTTCCCAGCCGCTGGGCAAAGTATAGGCCCAACAGGTCCAGTACCGCCAGCTGGGTAGAATAGGCCTTGGTAGTGGCCACGGCAATCTCCGGTCCCGCCCAGGTATACAGCACTACATCCGACTCCCGGGCGATGGAGGACCCCACCACATTGACAATGGAGAGAATCTTTCCACCCAGCCGCTTTGCCTCCCGCAGGGCGGCCATAGTGTCCAGGGTCTCACCAGACTGGCTGATCACTAGCACCAGGGTATGCCCGTCCACGATTGGCTCCCGGTAACGAAACTCGGAGGCCAGAGCCACTTCCACTGGCCGGCGCAGCAGCCGCTCCAGGTTATACTTCCCCACCATACCCACATGGTAGGAGGAGCCGCAGGCCACAATATAGATCTTTTGGATCTCCCGGATATAGTCATCCGTCAGTCCGAAGTCCTCCAGATACACCTGTCCGTCCTTGATCCTGGGAAAAATTGCCCGGCGTAGAGCCTCTGGCTGCTCCATGATCTCCTTGAACATGAAGTGCTCATAGCCGCCCTTTTCCGCCGCGTCGATCTCCCAGTCCACATGGGAGATCGATTTCTCCACCGGCTGGAGAAACTGGTTGTAACACTGGATCCCCTCTCGGGTGAGCACCGCCACCTCCCCATCCTCCATGTAGATGACCTCTCGGGTGTGCTTGATGATGGCGGTGACATCGGAGGCCAGAAAGTTCTCCCCCTCCCCCACGCCTAAAATCAACGGGCTATCCCGGCGTACGGCGATGAGCTGGTCCGGAGTGTCCGCGCATAGGATACCCAAGGCGTATGCCCCTTCGATCCGGTGGAGCACCCGGCCCACTGCCTGGAGGAGATCTCCATGGTAGAAATACTCGATAAGCTGGGCCACAACCTCAGTATCCGTCTCCGAGGTAAAGGGCACACCCTGACCGACCAGGAATTCCTTTAGGGCTGAATAGTTCTCGATAATACCGTTGTGGACCACCGCGATGCGCCCGCTCCGGCTGACCTGCGGGTGGGAGTTCACGTCCGATGGGGCGCCATGGGTAGCCCACCGGGTGTGGCCAATCCCCACCTGACCGTGGATCGCCTTCCCACCCTGAAGCATATCGGAGAGCACTTGGAGTCTTCCTTTGGCTTTGGCTACTTTCAATGCTCCCTCACTATAGACCGCCACACCCGCTGAATCATAGCCTCGGTACTCCAGCCTAGTTAATCCATCCAGCAGGATAGGCGTGGCCTGTTGGCCTCCAATATACCCTACGATTCCACACATATGCTTTCCCTCCGGGGTTCGGTTTTTAAGGAACTGCCGCTTAAATCTGCTTCTGCTCTCTGGCCGCAGCCTCCCTCTGGATATGCTGATCCACCTGGTTGGCAAATTCCAGCGCGGCATTGTGTCCCATCTTTTTATTCCGGTTGTTCATGGCTGCCACCTCAATGATGACCGCCAAGTTCCGCCCGGGCTTTACCGGGATGGTCAAAGTGGGTATCTCCACGTCCAGAATAGAGGTAAAGAACTCATCTGCCCCCAACCGGTCGTAAATGGCGTCGTCCTTCCACACTTCCAGATTGATAAGCATATCCACCGTGCAGTCAAATTTCACTGCCGACATACCGAACAGCCGACGCACATCCACCACGCCAATGCCCCGCAGCTCGATATAGTGGCGGATGAGCTCCGGGGCAGTGCCGGACAGCCGGTTGTTCAACCCCCGGCGAATCTCCACCGCGTCATCTGCGATGAGCCGGTGCCCCCGCTTGACCAGCTCAATGGCCGTCTCGCTCTTTCCCACACCGGACTCGCCCATGAGCAGCACACCCTCGCCATATACTTCCACCAGCACACCGTGGCGGGTGATGGTGGGAGAAAGGGCCATGCGGAGATAGGCAATGAGGGTGGACATGATGTTGGCGGTATTCTCCTTCGTGCGCAGCAGTACCCGATTGTGCTTTTTCGTCATCTCCAGCAGCTCAGGAAAAGGCTCCAGATTGCGAGCCAGAATCAGGGCTGGCACATGGTAGCTGAGCAGCATGTCAAAGCGGTGCCTGCGTTCTTCCGAACTCAGCCGCTCCAGATAGGAGGTCTCCACCAGGCCGATCATCTGGATGCGCTTCTCATCGAAATAGTCAAAGAAGCCGGTCAGCTGCATACCCGGCCGGTTCACGTCCTCCGTCGTGATCTCCCGCTCCCGATAGCCCTCCGGGCCAAACAGAACCTCGAAATGAAAGTTGTCGATGATAGTGCCAAGACGGATCCCCGGCATAGACGGCATGATCTCCTCCTCCATTCTGATACGTAAAGTCGTTCTCTTCTCGACAGAATCTATTTGTAGTGCCGCAACGGCAATCTTTCCACTATCCCGCTGTTCAGCAATGCTGTCACGCGCATACCCTGCTCCACGGAACACTTGCCGATATTGTACCACAGATGCCCCGGGAAAAAAATAGTCCTTTGCTGAAATTTCGGGCTTGATTTTTCCCAAAACATCTGTTAAGATAACGTAGTTATTGTGTGAACACAAATCCAAGCAGCAAGGAGGTTTGTCAATATGGCCAAATGTGAGTTCTGCGGCAAGGGCGTCAATTTCGGCATCCAGGTTTCCCACTCCCACCGCCGCTCCAACCGCCCCTGGAAGCCCAACGTCAAGCGCGTGAAGGCTGTGGTGGACGGCACTCCCAAGCACGTGTATGTGTGCACCCGCTGCCTCCGCTCCGGCAAGGTCACCCGCGCCGTGTAATTTGGATTCCGATTTTTGAAATGTCCTTTGAGCCGGATCTTCCGCTCAAAGGACATTTTATTTTTCCGCTGGTTGACTCCCTGCCGCTGTCCGTCCTATAATGCAGTTTGAATAGAGTATTCCGCGCGTCGTCTTGCGCGTTTCAATCGCGCAAGACGACGCGCCAGGAGGTTTCAGGTATGCAATACATCAACCGCTTCCCCTCTCCCTTGGGAGAGATGATCCTAGCCAGCGACGGAGAATCCCTCACCGGGCTGTGGTTTCTGGGACAGAAGTACGCCCCTCCGCTGTCCACGGACCCCGAGCAGGCCGACCTGCCCGTCTTTGCCCAGGCCCGGGCCTGGCTGGCGGCCTATTTCCAGGGTAAAGATCCCGGACCCGCCCCACTCCTCCGTCCGGCGGGCACCCCCTTTCAGCAGGCAGTCTGGCAGCTGCTTCTGGGGATTCCCTATGGCCGCACCACCACATACAAGGCACTGGCCGGTCAGCTGGCCGGCCAGCGGGGGCTGGAGTCTATGTCCGCCCAGGCGGTGGGAGGTGCGGTGGGCCGCAACCCCATCTCCATCCTGATCCCCTGTCACCGGGTAATGGGCTCCGACGGCTCCCTCACCGGCTACGCCGGGGGGCTGGATCGCAAGCGGGCCCTGCTAGAACTGGAAGGCGTCTTCCCTTTACATCCTGTCTCACTCAAAGAATTCTGAGAATCTTTTAAATATGAAAAGAGCGGAGGGGCGTGAACGCTTCCCTCCGCCTTTCTCATATTTTCAAAAAGGAGCTTAAATCCAGGACTGCTCTTCCTCCAACTCGTCCCGAGCCTGGCGGGACATCAGGGCTCGGAGCACCTCATGTGGGTCCTTCTCCTCATACAGTACTTCATAAGCGCCGAAGGTGATGGGCATCTCCACACCGGCCTTGTCCGCCAGTTCCTTGGCGCTTGCGGCGGCGTAGTAGCCCTCCACCACCGCACCTCCAAGTTCGTCCATGGCCTGATGGATGGTGCGGCCCTGGCCCACCAGGATGCCCGCCCGGCGGTTTCTGGAGTGCATGGAGGTACAGGTAACGATCAAGTCGCCCAGTCCTGCAAGACCCGCAAAGGTTTCCTTCCGGGCTCCCATCGCCACCCCAAGGCGGGCGATCTCCGTCAACCCCCGGGTCATGAGCATGGCCTTGGTGTTGTCCCCATAGCCCATACCGTCGCAGCAGCCAGCGCATAGAGCGATCACGTTTTTCATGGCGGCGCCCACTTCCACCCCCACAATATCCGGGGAGGTATAGATGCGCAGCCTGCTGTTCATGAACATTTCTTGAACCAGCACCGCCGCCTGGCGGCTCTCTGAGGCCACCACCACGGCGGTGGGCACCCGTCGTCCTACCTCCTCGGCATGGGATGGACCAGAGAGCACCACCACAGGACACTTGCCGCTCAGCTCCTGCTCCACCACCTGATGGAGCAGCAGGGAGGTACCCTTTTCAATGCCCTTGGAGGCCAGCACCACTGGGGTTCCCAGGTCGGCCAGGGCAGCGAGCTTTTGAGCGGTCTCCCGGATGGCAAAGGATGGGGTGACAAGAACAATCACTTGACACTCTTTCACACAGGTAAGATCTGCCGTCAACTCCAGTTCTTCCGGCAGGCGCACCCCCGGAAGCATAGGGTTTTCCCGGCGCTGTCGCAGCACATCACTCTCCTCCCGGGTATGGCTCCACAGAGTCACCTCATGGCCGTTTTCCAGCAGCACCAGAGCCAGGGCAGTGCCCCACGCGCCGCTTCCAATCACTGCCGCTCTCATGCCTCTTCCTCCCCATCGGACGGCTGTAGATCGCCGTCTCTCTCAGCTTCTTTCCCACCGGCTTCTGCAGTCTCATCCGGAACTTCCGTTTCTTCCTCCGCCTGCGGCGCCGACTCCTCTCTCTGGTCTAACGCTTCCTCCACCGTCTCGGACGGCGCTTTTTTATGCAGTGCGAACTTGGACTCTGTACCCTTTACCAATCGGACAATATTGCCCCGATGTTTCCACAGGATGAGCCCTCCAATCAAAACAGCCATCAGGGTAATGAGGGTGTCCTGATAGACAAAGCCGGACACAAATGGGAAGGACAGCCCGGTCCAGCAGGAGCCCAGGGACACATACTTGGTGATGCCGGCCAGGATGAGAAACCCTCCCCAGACCACCAGGGCCACCCGCCAGTCCAACATCAGGGCAATGGCACCACCAGACAGGATTCCCTTGCCCCCCCGGAACTGGAACGTGCAGGGATACATGTGCCCCAACAGGCAAAACAGCCCTGACCAGTACTTGCCCAAAGGGACCAACACCGGGGAGAGAATTCCGGCAATCCAGGCAGAAAACAACACTGAGACCACCGCCTTGACCACGTCGGATAGGATGACCGCCAGGGTGAGAGGCCCGCCAAAGGTACGGTAGAAATTAGTCAGCCCCGCGTTTCCGCTACCGTGGGAGCGCACGTCGTCCCGAAGAATGTAGCGCGAGACCACCACCGCACCATTGAAGCAACCAAGGAAATAGGACACCACCGCCGTGCCCAGAGCCGCCAGGGCTAGCCAGCCTCCGGTCACCCCGGACTGCTGAATCATCTGAGAGAGCATAGGCTCAATCCTCCTTATACTATTTCCACAGAACCACATATGGTTCTACGCCGCAGATCATATGCCTGCAGCCTCCGCAGGGTATGCGGCGGGAATCGACCGTGCAATGCCGCTCTTATAAAACCATTGTCTGGTTTTATAAGAGCGGTTGACCATGTGCAAGGAAAACCGTTCTTTGAGTTTTCCGTTAAGAATCAGCATTGTCGCCCTTCTGCCGGATGGTGATGCGCACCGGGGTACCCATCAGGCCGAAGGTATTTCGAATCTGGTTCTCCAAATACCGTTGGTAGGAAAAATGGAACAGTTTGGCATCGTTGCAGAAGATCACAAAGTGGGGAGGCTTCACCCCAATTTGGGTCATATAGTAAATCTTCAGCCGGCGGCCCTTGTCCGTAGGGGGCTGCACCCGCGTCTGTGCATCAGCCAGCACCGAGTTGAGCACACCGGTGGGGATGCGCATGGATGCCTGATTGACCACACTCTGGATCAGTTGGAACAGTTGGCCCACCCGCTGTCCCGTCAGGGCAGAGATAAAGAGGATGGGGGCATAGGTCATATAGGCCAGATCCCTGCGGACGGCCTCCTCCATGCGCTTCATGGTCTTGTCGTCCTTGTCCACCGCATCCCACTTGTTGACCACAATGACGCAGGCCTTGCCCGCCTCATGGGCCAGGCCTGCCACCTTGGTGTCCTGCTCGGTGACCCCCTCGTTGGCGTCGATCATGATAAGGCACACGTCACTGCGTTCGATGGCCATGGTAGCTCGGAGGACAGAAAACCGTTCAACTCGGTCATCCACCTTGGATTTTTTTCGCATACCTGCGGTGTCGATGATCAGATACTTTCCCGTCTCGTTCTCCAGGTAACTGTCCACTGCGTCCCGGGTAGTGCCTGCCATGTTGGACACGATCACCCGCTCCTGTCCCAGCATCCGGTTGACCAGGGATGACTTGCCTACATTGGGTTTTCCAATAATGGCCACCTTGATCACATCATCCTCTGGCTCCTTTGCTTCCTCGGGGGGAAAGTATTGGAAGCAGGCGTCCAACAGATCGCCGGTACCATGGCCGTGAACCGCGGACACAGGATAGGGATCCCCTAGCCCCAGGTTGTAGAACTCATAGATATCCGGATCGGTGGGTCCGGTGGCGTCCATCTTATTCACCGCCAGCACTACCGGCTTACCAGAGCGTTGGAGCATCCCGGCAACCTCCTGATCGGCGGCGGTCATCCCAGTTTTGATGTCGCATACAAAGACGATGACGGTAGCAGCGGCAATGGCGATCTCTGCCTGCTCCCTCATGAAGGACAGAATCTGGTCATCGGTGCCCGGCTCAATGCCGCCGGTATCCACCAGGTCAAAGGTACGGCCCCGCCATTCCGCCTCAGCATACAGCCGATCCCGGGTGACGCCGGGGGTATCCTCCACGATGGACAAGCGTTTCCCTGTAAGCTTGTTGAACAGCATGGACTTCCCCACGTTGGGCCGTCCTACAATGGCCACCAGAGGTTTTGGCATAGTGATACCTCCTATTCCAATCAGGCAAAACCTGAAAAAATCAATTCATTATAGTATAGCAAATTCAGAGAAAAAAAGAAAGGGGTTCCCGGGAATTCCCATAGCATCCGGTAGAATCTCCAGACCTTTCAGGATTCCCCCCCAATCTCATCTCCCGCGTATTCAGAACCCCCACCGCATCCCTGGCAGGCCGCCTGCGGGCCACTCTGTATGCAAGCCCATTGGGCACGAGCCGGAAAAACCCGCCGCAGAAGCTCCGCGGCGGGCTTTTTCATCCTTTCTAAGCACTCAGTCCTTGGCGGCACTGAGCTCACGACCATTGTAGGTCATGCAGTTCTTGCACACACGGTGGGGCAGCCGGACAGCACCGCACTTGGGGCAGGTATTGACGCTGGGGGTGTCCAGCTTCCACACGGCGCTGCGGCGCTTATTCCGGCGCTGCTTGGATACTTTACTCTTGGGGACGGCCATCTTGACACCTCCTTGTCGGTCCATGTCCGGGGACATAGCATTCCATCAGTCCTGACCCTCCAAAAGCTGGGCCAGCTTGGCCAGCCGGGGGTCCACCTCTTTCCTGCAGCGGCAGCTCTCCTCGTTCAGGTTGGCGCCGCAGCCGGGGCAAAGCCCCTTGCAATCTTCAGAGCAGAGGTTCTTCGTGTCCAAATTGAGGAGAAACACATCACCCATCAGCTCGTCCAGATCCAGTACGCCGTCCCGGTCCACCAGGACGATGTCGTCGCTTTCCCCGTTTTCCAGCTCCATGGCCAGCAGCGTCTCGTAATCCACTCTCTTTTCTCTGGTAAAGGGCTTGGCGCAGCGGTCACAGGTCAGGGAAAGGGTTCCGGTCAAACTGGCCCGGAGCAGCAGGGCCCCCGCCATATTCCGCACGCTTCCCTCCACCGAAATGGGTTCTGGCATGGGATAGGACCCGTTCCATTCCACCTGGCTCAGGTCCAGCTGGAAGGCAAAGGGCAGCACCTGGCCGGGTTGGCTGGCGATCTGCTTCAATTCCAGTTTCATGGGCACACCTCGCATAATGGCACGGATGGTATTATACTAAATGGAAACCGCCTTGTCAAATACTTTTTTCACTTTCTGTCTTTTTTCCGACGAAAAACTATGGTATGATGGGCGCAGGAAACTTCATGCGCCTTGGCGCACCACGATGAGAGGCAAAACCAGGGGCGCATGAAGCTTTTGCGCATCTTTTCCGGTTGCCCCGAAGGGGCGAGGAAATGGCGCATCGTAACGTTTTGCTATGCTTTTGCATCGCAAAATCCGTCGGACAGGAGGGTGCTGTTTTGAAGGAATTTACTATTGGAAAGAATGACGCCGGGCAGCGGCTGGACCGCTGGCTGGCCAAGACCCTCCCCCTGCTCCCCGCCCCCTTGGCCCAGAAGTACATCCGCCTGAAGCGGGTGAAGGTCAACGGCAAGGGCTCCAAGCGGGATTACCGGCTCCAGCTGGGGGACTTGCTCCAATTATACATCAACGACGAGTTTTTCGAAACCCCCAGCCGGGAAAACGCCTTTCTGTCCATCTTCAAGCCCCAGCTGGACATCGTCTATGAGGACGACAACCTGCTGCTGGTCAACAAGCGCCCCGGCTTGGTGGTCCACCCCGACGACCGTGAGCGGGTGAACACCCTCATCACCCACATCCAGGCCTACCTTTATCAAAAGAAGGAGTGGTCCCCCTACTGGGAGAATTCCTTTGCCCCCGCCCTGTGCAACCGCATCGACCGGAACACCGGGGGTATCGTCATCGCCGCCAAGAACGCCGAGACCCTGCGGGTGATGAACCAGAAAATCAAGGACCGGGAGCTGACCAAGCTCTACCTGTGCGTGGTCCGGGGCAAAATGAGCCCTCCCAATGGGGAGCTGAAGGGCTTCCTCCTGAAGGACGAGGACAAGGCCCAGGTAAAGGTCTATGACCACCCCATCCCCGGGGGCAAGACCGCCCTCACCTTATATCAAACCCTGGCGGTGGAAAACGGCCTGTCCCTGCTGGAGTGCGACCTCATCACCGGGCGCACCCACCAGATCCGGGCCCAGTTCGCCGCCGCCGGCCACCCCCTGCTGGGGGATGGCAAGTACGGCCGGGAGCGGGACAATAAGCAGTACGGCCGCTCCTACCAGGCTTTGTACTCCTACAAGCTGAAGTTCCAGTTCACCACCGACGCCGGGTGCCTGAATGAGCTCAACGGCATGGAGTGGGCCGTGAAGGACGTGGATTTCGTGGAGGAGTATTTCCCAGATTTCTCCCTGTGACCCATGCCCTCCCCCCACTCTATGAAGCATAGGGTGACTTTCCCCGCCGTGCCTGTTATCATAGGGGCAGTCAAACCTATGGCAAGGAGGATTGCCCATGGACGCGCAAAAGACCGGTCAGTTTCTCTCCGCCCTGCGCCGGGCGCGGGGGTGGACCCAGAAGGACCTGGCCCAACGGATCGGTGTCACCGACAAGGCGGTCTCCCGCTGGGAGACGGGCCGGGGATTTCCCGATGTGTCCTGCCTGCCCACACTGGCCGATGCTCTGTCCGTATCTGTGTCCGAACTCCTCCAGGGTGAGCGGATCGTCCTGGAGGATAAGAAACCCGCTGAGCTTCTCGCCCAGATGGACCAGGTGGCCATGGACTCCCTGCAGTGCGCCCGGCAGCAGCGCCTGGAACGGCGGGAGGCCGTGGGTATACTTCTTCTGTTCGGCGTCTTTTTTGCCCTTCTCTTCTTTTCCCTCTTCAACCTCACGGAGCCATCCACACTCCAGCTCTATGCTCTGCTTAACCTGGTGCTGTTTCCCTTTGGCACGCCCCTGCTCCTGCATCTGTTCCCCACCCGTACCGGGGGACAGTTTCGGCCCAGGCGGGTGCTGCTCTCTCTGCTGATCACCGGTCTGCTGTTTTTTCTCTCCACCGCCTTCCTGTACCCTGAATTCTACTGGGATCTGACCAATCCCGAGATGATCCGCTATGACTTCAACGACACCTCCATCGACGACACCCTCATTCTCCTACTGGCGGACTGGCTGGTGGCCCTGTCCAGCAACCTGCTGTGCTATGCCGCCCACCTCTGGCACAGGGGGTTCTGCGCTCAGAATCCCTAAGCAATCTAAAAGTCTTTCCCGGAACTCTTCCTCTAATTTCGTCTTTTTGCACAAAACTCTATTTCAAAATTCCATCATTCAGATTGACTGCTACTTGGTGGGCTGATATAGTTTAAGTGTAAGTTTTTGGAGGCTACGGTGGAGTCTTGGTTTGAATGTTTTGATTGGAAGCGTTGACAACCGCACTGCAATTACCAATCAGCCAATCCATTACTATCCATAATCCAGGGAAGGGGCGCAATTTTATGGAACAAAAAAGGAAATACTATGACTATTGCATCTGGATTTCACTGCTGATCGGTGTTTTCATTGCTTTTCTCTTCGCCGTGGCCGGTGACCTGTCCGTCAATGGGGATACTACCATGCTGTTCCTGTATATCCCGGTTGTCCCTGTCTGCACGGGGGTGATCCTCTCCCGGCTCTACCGGACCCGTGACAATCTTCTGGACCGGATCGGGGCGCTGGAGGCGTCCATCGAGGAGCTGAAAGAGGCGCAGAAACAGTAGCCAATCAGCTTTTCCCTTTCCCCTTGTCCTGCCAATTCCGCCCGGCGGCCCGGCGTGCCGCCGGGCATTTCTTGTCCTCCCGCCCTAGCGTTCAAAATTCCCGAAAATTTTTCCGCAAAATGATTGACATTTGGGGCAGGGTATAATATAGTCTATCTCGCTATCCGTGAAACCCCGGGCCGGCTTGCGTCGGCTGTCCGCTGGAGGGCACAAGGCCGGGTACTATAACAAGGGAGCTGACATTGCTTAGAAACGGCTGTTTTCGTTCCGGCACATCCATACAAACACAGGTGTCCGGTGCCCTCATCAGGGACCGGATTTCGGTTTGCGCCGCACGGGAACAGAGAAATGGGGGAGGATACATGTCCAAGGAGCTGATCCGCCTGTCGGACTGCGTCATGTCCTATGAGGACGGCGTGGTGCTCGACCACATCAACCTGTATATCAACGACCAAGAGTTCCTCACGCTGCTGGGCCCCAGCGGGTGCGGCAAGACAACCACGCTCCGGATCATCGGAGGGTTTCTGTCACCCACCTCCGGGGACGTTTTTTTCGACGGCGTGAGGATCAATGATGTTCCCCCCCACAGGCGGGCGGTGAACACCGTCTTCCAGAAATACGCCCTGTTCCCGCACCTGAACGTGTTTGAGAATGTGGCCTTCGGGCTGCGCATTCCCCGCACGGAGACGGAGGAGCAGGGCGGTAAAACTGTCACCCGGAAGGTGAAGCTTTCCAAGCAGGAGATTCATGACCGGGTGATGGAGATGCTGGAGGTGGTCAACCTCAAGGGCTTTGAAAAGCGCCCGGTCTCCGCCCTGTCCGGCGGCCAGCAGCAGCGGGTGGCCATCGCCCGGGCCCTGGTCAACCGGCCCAAGGTGCTGCTGCTGGACGAGCCCCTGGGCGCCCTGGATATGCGCCTGCGTAAGGACATGCAGAACGAGCTCAAGCGCATCCAGCAGGAGATGGGCATCACCTTCATTTACGTCACCCACGATCAGGAGGAGGCCCTGGCCATGTCGGACACGGTGGTGGTGATGGACCAGGGGAAGATCCAGCAGATCGGCACCCCGGAGGACATCTACAACGAGCCCAAGAATGCCTTTGTGGCCGACTTCATCGGCGAGTCCAACATCCTGGACGGCATCATGCGCGCCGACGGGGTGGTGGAGATCTTCAACCGGAAGTTCGCCTGCCTGGACAAGGGCTTTGAACAGGACGAGCCGGTGGACGTGGTCATCCGCCCGGAGGACGTGGACATCGTGGACGAGCAGTCCGGCCAGCTCAGGGGCACCGTCACCTCCGTCACCTTCAAGGGGGTCCACTATGACACCATCGTGGACTTCTACGGCTTCAAGTGGCTCATCCAGACCACCGACTACTGCCCGGTGGACAGCCGCATCGGCATCAAGATCGACCCCGACGGCATCCACGTGATGAAGAAGAGCCAGTACTCCGGCCTGTTCGGGGACTACTCCTCCTATTCCGAGGAATACGATGAGATCGGCGACGCGGACTATGTCCCCGACGAGGAGGAGGGGAGCGGCCATGAAGAGTAAGCGCTCCCTGTTCGCCGTCCCCTATGTGGTGTGGATGGCCCTGTTCGTGGTGGCCCCCATCATCATGGTGGTGATCTACGCCTTCACCACCGCCGACTTCTCCCTCACCGGGGAGAATTTCACCGGCATGGGCACCTACCTGTCCATCTTTGTCCGGTCTTTTCAGCTGGCCATCGTGGCCACCCTCGTGTGCCTGCTCATCGGCTACCCCCTGGCCTATGTCATGGCCCGGGAGGGCCCCGGCTTCCAGCGCATGGCCACGGTGCTCATCATGCTACCCATGTGGGTGAACTTCCTGCTGCGCACCTACTCCTGGATGGCCATTCTGGAGAACAACGGCCTGCTCAACCAGTTCTTTGACGCCATTGGGCTGTTCGACCTGATCAACAGTGTCTTTGGCACCAACATCGAGTACTTCCGCATGATCCGCACCCAGGGGGCGGTGGTGCTGGGCATGGTGTACAACTACCTGCCCTTCATGGTGCTGCCCATCTACTCGGTGATCGTCAAGCTGGACCGCTCTTTGCTGGAGGCCGCCCAGGACCTGGGGGCCAACACCGCCGGGGTGTTCCGCCGGGTGATCTTCCCCCTGTCCCTGCCGGGCATCCTGTCCGGGGTGACCATGGTGTTCGTCCCGTCGGTATCCACCTTCGCCATCTCCCGCCTGCTGGGAGGGGGCACGCACATGATGCTGGGCGACCTCATCGAGCTGCAGTTCCTGGGCGGGGCGTACAACCCCCACCTGGGCTCGGCCATCGCCCTGGTGATGATGATCATCGTGGTCATCTGCATGTGGGTCATGAATCGCTTCGGTGAGGGCGAGGAACAGGCGGTGGTGCTATGAAAAGACAACGCCGCGTGGGAAGCCGCCTGTTCATGGCCCTGGTCTTCCTGTTCCTGTACGCCCCCATCCTGCTGATGATCATCTTCTCCTTCAACGCCGGCAACAGCAGCGTGGTGTGGCAGGGCTTCTCCCTGCGCTGGTACGAGGAGCTGTTCCAGGACAGGGCCATCATCCAGAGCGTGTCCACCACCCTGCTGGTGTCCCTGCTGGCCACGGTGATCTCCACCGTGGCGGGCACCTTCGCCGCCGTGGGCTTCTACTCCATGCGCCGGCGCACCCGCTCCGCCCTGATGACGGTGAACAACATCCCCATGACCAACGCCGACATCGTCACCGGCGTGTCCCTGTGCCTGCTGTTTGTGGCCATCTTCGGGCTGTGGAATGAGTTTGCCGCCAATTACCGGGTGACCATCAACCTCTTCGGCACCCTCTACCGCATCACCTTCCCGGAGCTGACCCTGGGATTTGGCACCATGCTCATCGCCCACATCACCTTCAACATCCCCTATGTCATCCTGTCCGTTGGCCCCAAGCTGCGGCAGATGGACCACAACTTAGTGGACGCCGCCCGGGACCTGGGCTGCACCTGGATGGGGGCCTTTTTCAAGGTGATTCTGCCCGAGATCAAGCCGGGCATTGTCTCCGGCGCCCTCATCGCCTTCACCATGAGCGTGGACGACTTCGTCATCTCCTACTTCACCGCCGGCTCCTCCGTGTCCACCCTGGCCATGGAGATCTACTCCATGGCCCGCCGCCGGGTGTCCCCGGAGATCAACGCCGTGTCCACCCTGCTGTTCGTCATCGTGCTGGCCCTGCTGGTATTCAACAACCTGCGGGAGGCCCGCATCGCCAAGGCGGAGGCAAAAAAAGTTTACTAACTAATTTCGCCGAAAAGGCACAGCCTTTCCGGCGAGAGGGTTTGCGGCCCGCGGCAGCGCACTTCGTCGGCGCAAAGTCCGCTTCCCTCCGTTTCCACCTGGCGGTGAAAGCTACGTGCGCTCCCTTGCTCCTCCTCTCCCCACAAAACCCGCTGCGCTGGGCTTTTGTGGGGACCCCAGACGGCCAGCTCGCACGTTTGCGGGCCGAGAAGTCGTCGGGGCAAAGTCCGCCCTGCTCCGTTTCCGCCAACCGGGCGGCGAAAACTCCGCCCGCTTCCTTGCCCCTCCTCTCCCCACGCAAACCAACATGCTGGGTTTGCGCGGGGACCCGACAGATTGCCACGCACATGTCGCGGCAAAAAACGGATTTCACTCTATTCGCGCCTGCGGGCGCGCACTCTGCGAGGCTCTATCCACTCTTGTTCTTTCGGCCATATTGCCTGAAGATAACCATCACTATTATATTTTTTGGAGGAATGATCTGTTGAAGAAAATCGTAGCTCTGACTCTGGCCTGCGCTCTGGCCGCCGGCCTGTTCCTGTCCGCCTGCTCCGTAGAAAAGGTGGACCCCAATGGTGGGGACGACGGGTTCGTCTCCGGCTCTGACACTCCCGCCGGGGAGAACACCCCCGCCGCCGATGGCAGCCGGGAGGTCACCGTGTACAGCTGGGGCGAGTACATTGACGAGTCCCTCATCCAGGAGTTCCAGGACCAGACCGGCATCACGGTCAACTACCGCACCGTGCCCAGCAACGAGGAGCTCTACTCCCTGCTCCAGCAGGGCTCCATCTCCCCTGACGTCATCGTCCCCTCGGACTACATGATCTCTCAGCTCATCGAGGAGGACTGGCTCCAGCCCCTGGACTATTCCAAGATTCCCAACTTCGAGAAGATCGCCGACCGGTTCAAGAATCTGAGCTATGACCCGGAGAACCTGTACACCGTCCCCTACACCTGGGGCACCCTGGGTATCATCTACAACACCACCATGGTGGACGAACCCATCACCAGCTGGGAGGCCATGTTCTCCGATGAGAACGCCGGCAACGTGCTGCTCATCGACAACTCCCGGGACGCCTTCGGCATGGCCCTGATGTACCTGGGCTACTCGGTGAACACCACCAATGAGGATGAGATCCGCCAGGCCGCCGCCCTGGTGGCCGACGCCTGGGACCGGGGCGTGTACCAGGGCAAGGGCATGGACGAGATCTTCAACCTGATGGAGGGCGACAACGTGGCCATCGCCACCTACTACGCCGGCGACTACCTGTCCATGTATGAGAACAACGAGAATCTGGCCTACGTCATCCCCGAGGAGGGCTCCAACTGGTTCGTGGACGCCATGTGCATCCTGAAGAACGCCAAGAACGTGGACGAGGCCCACGAGTGGATCAACTTCATGGCCTCCACCGACGCCAACCTGCGCAACATGGACTACATCTGGTACGCCTCCCCCAACGAGGAGGCCCTGGAGATGTACCCCGAGTGGTATGAGGAGCAGTACGGCGAGCCCCTGGACATGGACCTGTACGAGATCATGGCCGCCCCCCAGGAGGTGCTGGACCGCTGCGAGGCCTACCTGGTGCTTCCTCAGGAGACCCGCACCCTGTACAATGACCTGTGGATCCAGCTGGGTGCCTGAGTCGGCGCAAAGTCCGTTTCCCCCTGCCTGGGAGAACTGCGTGCGCGGACTCTGCAAGGCTTTTTGCTGGAACATGCATGCCCGTGACCATACTGGTCACGGGCATGTTGGCTGTTTTTCCCAAAGAATGTCCCTTGACATTGAAACAGGCACGTGATATATTTACCTCACGAAGAGCGAAATATACCACATTCGGAGGTCACGCAAATGAAATCAAAACGCTGGTATGGGCTGACCGGTCTGCTCTCCCTGCTGGGTTTCGTGGGAGTGTTCACACAAGAACGGTATTTCTTGGGATTCTTTGCCTTTGCCGTGGACTTTCAGTATTTCTTTTCCCGCCCGGATGAGATGCAGGAGGGGCAGATCGCACGGTCGGCGGCCCTGGGCTTCTTTTCCGGCATGGGGGTGACGGCCCTGGCGGTGCTGGCGCTCCTGGCCCTGGGCAGCCCGCGGGTAGAAGCCCTCTACATGGGCGCCGGCCTGGGCTGGGGAGTGGCGGTGGCGGTATATGCCCTGTCCAGCTTCTGGGCTTCCCTCCGGGAGTGGAGGCACGCCGGACCATGATTCGAAACAGGATCAAGGAGTACCGGGCCAGGTTTGACATGAAGCAGGAGGAGCTGGCCCAGCTGGTGGGGGTCCGCCGGGAGACCATCGGCAATCTGGAAAAAGGGAAATACAACCCCTCCCTGGTGCTGGCGTGGAACATCGCAAAGGTATTCGGCGTGTCCATTGAGGAGATCTTCACCGTGGAGGATTGAGCCAGGTTCAGCTGCAAAACCGG
>ULUX01058073.1_pt1 | contig 42616 bp, 60 predicted proteins | sample 1958961 | NCBI WGS metagenome assembly ULUX01 (sample SAMEA4835773, study PRJEB28245) | human gut metagenome | biome: gut microbiome; material: fecal sample | place: Denmark | collected 2008 | reverse complement strand
CCGCCACAGCGGCAAGTTTTCCCTCCACCTCTCTGGGCAGGTACAGATCTCCCGCCAGCTCAATGCCATAGCGGTTGTGAAAGCGTACAGCTTCCCGCTTGACGGTGTCCCGCAGAGGGAAGGTGTATCCGTTATATTTGGAATTCATATGTTTTGCCCTCCTTAGATGTTCCGGCCCATCTCATAGGCCTCTGTGAGCTTTTCAGACTGCATCTCACCGGGAGCGTTGGCACCGCCGCCTCGGACCACACCGGCCAAACGGGCTTTTTCAAAGCAGGCGATCCATCCACCGAGGCCGTTCACCGGGCCGTCTGACGCGCTGTCCTCACTCTCGGCGGAGGCAGTGAGCAGATAGATGTCCCGGAACCGGTAGTCGGCGGAGTAGAGCGGATTGGCTCGATCCAACAAGACTTTCATCTGTCCGGACATTTCGTAGTAATAGACGGGAGTGGCGAAACAGATCACGTCTGCTGTTCCCATTTTCTCCACAATATCGTTGGCATCGTCCTGGATCACACAGCGGGGTGCCTTGAGGCAGGCCATGCAGCCGTTGCAAAAGCGCAGGTCCTTTCCCCGCAGGGAGATGCATTCAACCTGGTGTCCAGCGTCTCTGGCCCCCTGGGCGAAGTGCTGTGCCAGCATATGGGAATTGCTGTTGGGGCGCAGGCTGGTGGAGATAACCAGTACGTTTTTACTCATAATATATCCTCCTCACTGATGGTTCGTATAACTTTTGCAGGCACGCCGCCCACAATGGTGTTTTCCGGGATGTCTCTGGTTACGACTGCCCCGGCTGCCACAATAGCGCCGTCGCCGATGGTCACGCCGGGCAGAACAGTAGCGTTGGCGCCGATCCAGACATTCTTGCCGATGTGGATGGGGGCGGGGAGCATACTGCTGCGATCCTGAGGGGACTTGGCGTGGTTAAGGGTGGCCAGTACCACGTTGTGGCCGATCAGGGCGCCGTCCCCGATAAAAATGCCGCCCTGGTCCTGGAACTTGCAGCCCATGTTGATAAAGACATTCTTACCGATGTGGATATTCTTTCCGCAGTCGGTGTAAAATGGCGGGAACAGCCCGAAGGACTCATCCACCGGCCTGCCGATCAGTTGGGAGAAAAGGGCGCGCAGCTCCTCCGGTGGGTGGTAGCTGCCGTTGATTTCTGCTGTGAGATGCAGGGCTTCCTGGCTGACACCGTGCATGAACAAATGAGCTTCGCTGCCTCCGCGCACCGGCTTTCCGCTGTTGAGATGCTCCAAAAATGTTTCTAAATCCATTGTCTACTCCTGATACATATAGTTTCCACTTCTATTGTAGCACTCAGTAAGAAGGATAACAAATACCTATATAGAATACTTTCCTATGCTTGAAAACTATATTTGGTTTGTGCTATCATCAGATCATCCGGAGGTGAGATCCTATGGAATTGAGAGTGCTGCAATATTTTCTGGCAGTGGCACGGGAGCAAAATATCTCGGCGGCTGCCCAGTCCCTGCATCTTACCCAGCCTACCCTCTCCCGGCAGCTCAGGGAGCTGGAGGAGGCGCTGGGCAAGCAGCTGATGATCCGGGGCAACCGGAAGATCACCCTCACCGAGGAGGGAATGCTGCTGCGGAAGCGGGCGGAGGAGATCCTGGAGCTGGCAGACCGGACAGAAAAGGAGATCATGCAATCTGCCGATACGGTCAGCGGAGATATCTATATCGGGACCGGCGAGACTGACGGTGTGCGTCAGATCGCCAGGACGGCCCATCAGCTCCAGCAGAGTTATCCGGGCATCCACTTTCACATTGTCAGCGGCGATGCGGTGGATGTGTGCGAGCGCCTGGACAAAGGCCTTTTAGACTTCGGTGTACTGCTGGGAGATATGGATAAAGCAAAGTACCACTACTTGGAACTGCCTATGAAAGACACCTGGGGAGTCCTGATGCGGCGGGACAGTCCTCTGGCGGGGCAGGACGCTGTCTCACCACGGGATCTGTGGGACAAGCCGCTGATCCTCTCACGACAGGTGGACAATAAAAGCGGTCTGTATCGGTGGCTCCGAAAGGAGCCCGCAGAGCTGCACACCGTGGCCACCTATAATCTCATTTATAATGCCTCGCTGATGGTGGATGAGGGGATGGGCTACGCCTTTACCCTGGACAAGCTGGTGAATACCACCGGCAGTCATCTCTGCTTCCGACCCCTGCAGCCGAGGCTGGAACTGGGGATGTACCTGGTGTGGAAGAAGTCGCAAATTTTCTCCAAGGCGGCGGAGCTATTCCTGGAGCGGCTGCAGGAGCAGCTGATTCCCTCGTGTGAGGAGCGAAGCTGAAGATGTCCTGTGGGATATCCTCATCTTAAACCAAAGAATGAGAAATGTCGAATACTCATTATGGATGGTCAGACATACTGCTCAGGCATTTTTGGTGACACTGACCGGTCCAGACACCGGCGAAAAATAAATAGCGGGCAGTGAAGGGAGATTTCTTCACTGCCCGCTGTTCCTTTTGCGGGGGTCTGTGGTTTTTGCCGCTGCACAGTGGGTAATGTGCAGAAGAAAATCGCTCCGGCAGCAGGGGACAGGAACGTGGCGTGCCAGACCGTCACGACACTATTTTCTTAGGGCGGCGGCAGGTTCTGTGCGGACCAAACGATAACTGGCGCAGCTGCTGAGGAAAAGTACGACTGCAAAGGCTGCTGCCAGAGATATGACGGTAGACCCTGGAGAGAAAAGGAGGGAAAAATCCAGAACAGATGCTGCCAGTAAGCTGACAAGTACTAGGACAGCGTCAAGTACAGCGGCCAGTGCTGCCAGCAAAAAATTTTCCATACGGAGCATGTTGCTGATCTGCCTGCGGCCATAGCCCAGTGCGGACAGCAGACCTACCTCCCGGTAACGGGAGGACTGCAGCTTGAACAGAAGTACCGCTGCCAGAAACAGGGCGATGGCCAGCACCAAGACAGAAATGATAAAAAACAGTTGATTCAGACGCTGAAAAGTACTTTGCAAGGCAGCTACTTCTTCCGCTGCGGTTTCCGCGTCGATTCCCCGCAGCTTCAGGCTATTGCTCACAGCAACGACGTCACTGAATTCACCGACATCATAGCTGAGGGAATAGCTGGGTTCTCCCTCGGGTATGTTTTGATAAAGCTGCTGCTCTACGTCGGAACTCACAAAAAAGTCATCATACCCGGCGTTGCAGATTCCGCTGACAGTCAGTGTGCAGGAAACCCCGCCTACTTCCAGCGTGGCAGTTTTGCCCAGCAGATTTTGAATATGGGGATCAAACTTCCTGGCAAGGCTGGGACTTAGCGTGATCTCGTTTTGACCGTCGCGCGGCATTACGCCATAGGAAAGACTCTCGGTGGCTTTGGGCATGGGATATTTCTCCTGCATGTGTTCTGCTTTGCCTTCGATCGTCAGCGTAATATCTTCCAGCTTGTACTGGCGATAGGAAGATACGATCCGTTCGTCGCTGCGTAAATACTCCAGAAGGGCGCCGTCGTCAGAACCCTTGATATATCCGTTGTTAAAGGCAGTATTTTTTCCTTGAATTGTGTGATAGAGCGCTCCATCACATGGTCGAAGGACAAGGAAAATAAGAACGACAACAACCCTATGGAAACAGCAAGTGCTGCCACGAAATATCGCCCGAAGTGCACCCGAAGGTTGCGCCTGGCCTGATGGGAAAGAGAACCTTCCTTTGCCGTGCCGATGCGGAGGGTTCCTTGGTCCGTACGTTGGGGGGGCGGACCTTCCGATACGATCCTCTGGTCCTGAATATGGATGATCTCATCTGCAAAAGCGCAGATTTTTGCGTCGTGGGTAATGACCACTACCAGCCTGTCCGCAGACAATTCCCGCAGAAGTTCCATGATCTCAGTAGATGTGGTCCGATCCAGCGCTCCGGTAGGTTCATCTGCCAGAATGATTTGAGGATCGCCCATTAGCGCCCGTGCGATGGCTACCCGCTGTTTCTGTCCTCCCGATAGAGTCTCAACTTTCTGATCCTGTTTGGAAGCCAGTCCCAGCCGCTCTAATAGGGAAACTGCCTTTTGTTTTTTCGCAGGCAGAGCCATATCACCAGGGGCGGCCAGACAGATATTTTCCAGCACGGTATATCCGGAGAGCAGATGGTAGTTTTGAAATACAAACCCAATATTATCCCGGCGATAGCGGCATAAGGCAGTAGCGTCCATTTGGTGCAGTGGGACGCCGCCTACTGTAATTTCACCGGAATAATCGGTATCAAACCCTGCCAGCAGATTGAGCAAAGTGGTTTTGCCGCCGCCGGATGGACCCATCAGGCACACCACACCGCGCGCCGGAAAGGTGTAATTGGCTTTCTCCAGGATCACGGTATTGCCATATCGTTTTGTTACATCACGAAGTTCAATCATGCTTAATGTTCTCCTGTTTTCAAAACAGCCGAAGCCTTGTTATTTGCGGTGACCGCCGCTGTGAGCACCCAACCGAACAGTGCTGCCAAAAAGGTGAGGGCGGCACCGATACCAAGCATCTTTCCATTCATGATATTGACGTTCCAAAAAGCAGTGGTGCCCAGATTCAGCAGCGGTGAGATACCAAGAAAAATGACAGCGGAACCGATGCCCAGCATCAAATATTCTGCGGACGCTATGCTCATAAGATGAGACTTTCCGTATCCGCTGATCTGGAAGATGGCAAATTCTCTGCGGCGGCTCAGAGCGGTTACCAGGGCCACTGCCAGGTCCACCACGACAGCCAGAACACTGATGACCATGACGGCGGAGCCGGACTGCTGGGTGGTTTGCTGATTCAGACGAACCATATCCTCCACCAGTTCAAACCGGCCCAGAGGGACAATGCCTTCCGCATTGAGTTCATCTTTGATGGCGATCATATCCGCAGGTGTCTTGGCCCGGATCACGAAATTGCTTTCTCCGCTGGTGATTTCCGCTTGGCTGCGCATTTCATCCAGGGCGCTTTTACTGAAAAAGAAAGCGTCATCCACGGTATAGGACAGGACCTGATCGCCATAGTCGTATCGGACCGTGGTATCCATCACTCCTACAATTTTTGCTTGAACAGATACCGGCATGGCCACCGGCTGTCCACTGTCCCAGTTATAGATGCTGCCTGAAAAGTCTACTGTTTTTCCCAGTGTATCTTCGGGAGAAAGACCCAGCTGATCGGCAAAGCTTTTGGGGATCACGATTTCATACCCTTCCCCCATGGGCATAACACCGGCTGTCAACTTGTCCGCATGGGGAACGGAGCCGCTGCTCTCTACCGTATAGGTCTGACCATCCACGGTGAGTGCAATGTCCTGATAGGCCTGTGTGAATACGATGTGGGAAACGCGGCTGTCGTTCAGATACCGGTCATAGAGGCCATTGATGTCCTGGTCCACATCAGCAGAAGGCTCGTCGCTGCTTTGACCGTCGGTCCCGCCTGCGCTGGTAAAACTTCCGACCACGCTGACATCTAAAATACTTTCCCCGTAGGTGTCAAACAATTTTTGAAACGCTTCTTGTCCGCTGCCGGTAATGGCGCCGCTTACTGTCACCAGAAGCAGCGTAGCAGAGACGATCAGTGCCAGGACGGATGATACCGTACGTCCTGCATTGCTTTTCAAACTGCTCCAGGCCAGGGACAAGGAACTTATGGGGGAGATCCGGCGGGACTTCAGTGTCTCCATGCCGCCGGAAACAGGGGCCGGCGCCTGGGGAGCGGAGATCAGTTCCCCTTTATCCAGTTCATACACCTTGTCACCCGTATGGATGAGCGATGTGTCGTGGGTGACGACAATGACCGTCCTCTTTTTTGCGATCACTCGCAGAAGGTCCATAATGGCTTTGGCGGACCTTTCATCCAGAGCGCTGGTGGGCTCATCGGCCAAGATGACTTGGGGATTTTTGACCAGTTCCCGCGCAATGGCTACCCGCTGCTTTTGACCGCCGGATAATTTACCGGCTTTCTGATTGGCCAGCTCTGCAATGTGGAGTTCCCGCAGGACTTTTAAAGCTGCCTGCTTATCCGGCTGCTTTTTCAGATGCTGAGGCAGCATCACATTTTCCAAAACGGTATGATCCTCCAGAAGATTAAAATCCTGCCAGATAAAGCCGAACAGTTCGTTATAGTAGCGGCTTTTTTCTGCCTCTGTCAGCTTTTTTAAATCCTGTCCCCGGTAAAATGCGCCTCCGTCGTACTCCTGATCCATGCCGGTCAGGATTCTGAGCAAAGTGGTCTTACCGCTGCCTGATGCGCCGACCAAAAAATTCAGTCCGCTGCCTATACGGAGCGACACATCGCGCAGTGCGTACTCACCGTGAAACTGCTTAGATACATGCTGAATCTCAAACATTTGTTGTCTCCTTATCGCTCTTTCGGGATAGCCCTACTCTATCAAAACGGATATAAAATCCCTGTTAAGCAAAAAAAGAAAGAGCCAGATTATTTCACAGAATAATCTGGCTCTTTTCCTTCAGGGCAGGTGGACGGTAAAGCGGCTTCCGCCTTCCGGCACTGGGCCTGCCTCAATTGTCCCTCCGTGCTGCTCCACAATGGCCCTCGCCGTAGCGAGCCCCAGTCCCGCTCCTCCCATCTGGCGGGAACGAGATTTGTCTACCCGGTAGAAGGGCTCAAAAATCAATTCCAATGCTTCCTTGGGGATGCCGATCCCCGTATCTGACACGGTTACGACAGGACCTGGAGACAAGGTGATGTACACACTGCCGCCGGGACGGTTGTATTTGATGGCGTTTTCCACCAAATTGAAGAACACTCTGTTCATCAGCAACTTGTTCCCAACGGTGTATATTTCGCCTCCCCTGAGAGAGATACTGACCTGTTTATCCTCCGCTAGCGGGGCAAGATCTGCGGCGATTTGTTCCAAAAGTTCATGCAGAGGGATACGTTCCCGCTCTGTGACACCGTCGAGATTGGTCAGCTCCAGCAGCTCTTGTACCAGTCCGGACAAGCGGTTGGTCTGTGCGATAACACCGTCGATCAGTTTGTCATATTCCTGCGGACTGTGGTCAGCCCGTTTTTTGAATACATCTACTTTCGTTCGCAGAACCGTCAGAGGGGTACGCAGTTCATGGGCGGCACTCTGAGCAAATCGCCGCTGCATGGCAAAGGCCTGATCCAATTTGGAGGACATCTGATTGAATGAGACAGTCAGTTCTGCCACCTCGTCATGGGTCTGGGGGACGGGGAGCTGCTGGGACAGGTTGTTGGCGGTACAGGATTTCATCCGACTGTTTAAGATCTTCAAAGGTGTAAGGGCTCCGCCTACAAAAAACCATGTCAGAGCGCCGCCGGCAGCGATCACGAGCAGCATGTACAGAATACTGATCTGCCGGAAATCTGTCCGTGCCTGTTGTGACTCGATGGATGGCTCCATTTCAACACTGCTGTCTGTCAAATCGGAAAACAGGTCCTGATCATCTACCCGGGAAGCAGGGACCACCACAGTAGCTTCAATGACATCTGCCATGTTGTTGGCGTAAAAATTCAGGATAAAGGTCAACCCCACGCAGCAGACAGTAAGCAGCAGAATGCTCAATACCGTCAGGCGTGTCTGTAAAGACAATTTATTCAAAGAGATTCCTCCTGACTAAGGCAGTATCCCTGGCCGATCCGGGTGACGATAGGGTCGTAGGACAGTGCCTGCTTCAGTTTTTTCCGCAGCGTGGCAATGTGGACGCGAACTGCGTTGCTGAAGCTGTCTGCCTCCATATTCCAGATGTGCTCGATGAGCTCCTCCTGACTGATGACTTTTGTGGGATGGAGCATGAAATATTCTAAAATTGCCAGCTCTTTTCTGGTCAGAGGGATCTGTACTCCGTTTACAGAAGCGGTCCTTCCCGCCGTATCCAGGGAGATGGAGTTCCAGACCAGCACGATATTTTCCTGGACGAAGCTGCGGCGAAGCAAGCTGCGGATACGGGCTTCCAACTCTTCAAAGGCAAAGGGTTTTGCCAGATAGTCGTTGGCGCCGCTGTCCAACCCCTGCACCTTGTCGGAAACGCTGCTCCGGGCAGACAGGATCAGTACTTTGAGCTCCTTGTTGACCTTGCGTACCTCACGCAGTACATCCATTCCATCCATTCCCGGCAGATTCAGATCCAGTACCACCAGATCATAGGTCTCTACCATAAGCATTTCATAGCCGGCTTCACCGGTATAACAGCGATCCACCGCATAGCCGTCCAATTCCAGGCCTTCCGCAATGGCATCGCAGAGATCTATTTCATCTTCAACGATCAGGATCCGCATGATGCGCCTCCCACTACAACAGTTGCCCCTATTGTAACATAGGAAGATAAAATTTGTGTTAAGGAGCAGATGGTTCTTAACACGGATTTTAACTGGCCTTTGGTAGACTGCCTCCACACAAATGAAAGTGAGGGCAATTTATGCAACACAAAAAACTTCTTTCTTTCCTGGTGGCTGGAGCACTTGTGGTCACAATGGCAGGCTGCAGTTCTGCCCCTTCCGAGGACGAGATCCTGTCCGCGCTGGAAAACGGGACGATTACCGTGGAAGATGCCAAATCCAAAGGCTGGATCGATGACAAATGGATCGAGGAGCATTTTGAGCCAATCGAAGCCGACTCAAAAATTCATCTGTTTGATCCCTTTGAAACCACATATCTGGATGGTACGCCTGCCTCCTCTGAATTGATCGAGGGGACCATGTGCCTGGTGTTCTTTGACAGCACCGTGGAGGGAAGCACGGATACACTGGCAGAGATCAGCAAGATCTCCGGTCAAATGGAAGAACTGGGAGTCCCCGTCCTGGGGATCATGACAGACAGCGACCTGGACGCGGCGCGGGAAACACTGCCTGAGCTGAATTTCCCGGTCATCGTTTATAACGAGGAGATGCAGAAATCCTTGGATTTATATAAGGATCTGATTAAGGACACGGTCGTTTCTGTATTTACGAAAGATGGCGGTATTTACTCTGCCTGGAACAGCGATTGCAGCGCTGACGAACTTCTGGACAGTGCGGAGGATCTGCTTCGTGAAAAATAAGATATCCCTGCTCTTTCTGGCAGCGGCAGTATGCTTGATCATTTTCGGCGCAGTACGGGGAGAAGGAACCACGGTGCTGGATAAGGGAACAAATCTTTGCCTGGAGTGTGTTGGGATTGGCTAAGAATAAAAACCGCTGGAAGATCCAGGCGCTGTCAGCGCTGCTGACCAATGCGCACCTTGCCGGCTTTTTTACAGGAAAACTATACAAGGGAGCTTTGAAAGGAACCTGCGTGCCCGGGCTCAACTGCTATTCCTGTCCCGGAGCTGTCGGCTCCTGTCCGATCGGTGCTCTGCAAGCGGTGATCGGTTCCTCCAAATTTCAGTTTTCCTATTATGTTGTGGGAATCTTGATCTTTTTTGCTGTACTGTTTGGCCGGGTTGTCTGCGGCTTCCTATGTCCCTTCGGCTGGTTCCAGGAATTGCTGTATAAGATACCTACCAAAAAATTCAGCACGAAAAAACTGCGGTTTCTGACCAGTCTGAAATACATAATTCTGGCACTGTTTGTTATCGTGCTCCCCATGACGGTCGTCAATGAAGTGGGGATGGGAGACCCGTGGTTCTGCAAATGGCTGTGTCCCGCGGGCGTATTGGAAGGCGCTATTCCTTTGGCTGCTGCCGACAGCGGAATCCGTGCAGCGCTGGGGACTCTGTTTACCTGGAAGAGTTGTATCCTGCTGGGGATCGTGACGTTAGCGATCTTTTTTTACCGCCCGTTCTGTAAGTGGCTATGTCCTCTTGGCGCGTTCTATGCCCTGTTCAACAAAGTATCGTTGTATCGGTTCCGCATTGACCGGGATAAGTGTACCTCCTGCGGAGCCTGTGCCAAGGTCTGCAAGATGGACGTGGAGGTCTATAAGACACCGAACCACACAGAATGCATCCGCTGCGGAGATTGTCTGCGTACTTGTCCGCATGGCGCGATCTGTAAGAATATTTCGTTTAAAAAAGGAGAAAATCAACATGAAAAAGTTAGTTAGTTTTCTGCTGGCGTCGGTATGTATCCTCTCCCTTTGTGCCTGTGGAAGTGGGGAGATCGAGGTATCCAAGAAACCCTTTCCGGAGTTTGAAGGGGTGGATTTTGAAGGAAATAAAGTCAGCAATGATATGTTTGCAGATTATGATGCCACTATCATCAATTTCTGGAGCAATGGCTGCGGAAGCTGCATTGCGGAAATGCCGGAGCTGGAAGAGTACTACCAAAAGTTTAAGGAGCAGAACATCAACCTGATAGGCGTAGCTGCCAGCGCAGGCGATTCTGAAGAAATGCGTGCGGAAGCAGAGCGGATCCTGAGAGAAAAAGGGGTGACCTATACGAACATCATTCCTGATCCGGAAAGCGATTTCTATAAAGACTTCATCTGCCAGGTCAATGGTTTCCCTGCGACCTATATCGTGGACAGCGAGGGAAATATCATCGGTGCACCTCTGATGGGAGTGGTAAAGGAGCAGGAAGATACACTGATGAAGCGCTTGGAGCTTATTGCGAAGTAGTTTTACCTATTGAGACTGCTTTCCGGAACCCAGACTTGCCGAGGGGAAAAACAGGTGGTATGATGATATCACCGGTGCAGCCGGAATTTTATATCAGGAGAAATGCTGTTTGAAACGGAACAACACCTTGGAGATTGTGCTTTGAGCGGGAGGCTGAGGCATGATAACGGGCCTCCCGGTATTGAACACACAATATTCAGGAGGAAATAAACATGAGACAAGATAACATCATGATTCGCAGAGAGGTTCCGACGGACTATTCTGCTGTGGAGCACCTGACCCGGGAGGCGTTTTGGAACGTATACCGTCCCGGCTGCCTGGAGCACTATGTGATCCATGTGCTGCGGAAGGACCCTGCCTTTGTACCTGAACTGGATCTGGTCATGGAACGGGAGGGGCAGTTGATCGGCCATATCATGTATATGCGTGCAGCCATCACAGCCGACGATGGCAGGAAAATTCCGATTATGACCTTCGGTCCCATCAGTATCCGTCCTGATCTCCAGCGGCAGGGACTGGGTAAGCGGCTGCTGGACTACTCCATGGGGAAAGCTGCGGAATTGGGAGCGGGAGCTCTGTGTATTGAGGGGAACCTTGACTTTTACGGCAAGTCCGGCTTTGTGGTGGCCGGAACCCGAGGTATTCGGTATCACGGAGAGCCGGAGCAGGAGATCGTGCCGTATTTTTTGCTGGAAGAACTGCGGCCCGGCTTTTTGGAGGGCGTCACTGGGATCTACCATACACCCCAGGGCTACTATGTGGACGAGGCGGCGGCAGAAGCCTTTGACCAAAAGTTTCCCCCCAAGGAAAAATTAAAACTGCCCGGACAGCTGTTTTAATGAAAAAATCAGGGGCCTGCGGTAAAGTACCGCAGGCCCCTATTTTGTGAGCTGCTTCTATCTGCATTCTCGCTTCATGGCGAAATAGCCAATCAGCACCGTCCAGACATAGGCGCAGGTCTTGGGGATCATCAGCATCCCGATCAGGGGGATGGCGTCTGCCCACAGCACCACCGGGATGTAAAAGCCGAAGCTCAGTACGATAGTCAGCCACATCCAGCGGAACGCCTGATCCTTGTACGCTCTGGCGCTGCGGTAAAACAGCACAATTACCAGAAGCCCCAGCAGGGCGAAGGGGATGTTGCGGTAGATACCCCAGGAGAGCGGTGCGTCAGCACTGAGCCACTGATTCTGCGGCATCATGCACAGAAGGACCCGCAGTCCGGCCAGGACATACACTGCGGCAGTCAAGCCGTTTTGTCCTTTGATACGGTACCTCTGCCGCCACACATAGTAGAGCAGCACATAGAAAACCGTCATGGTCACAGAGGTGATCCACTTTCCCAGTCCCAAAGGAACGGTGTAATTTTCAAGGCCCGTAGTACAAAGGGCAACAGCCCGTGGAATCAGATGGAATGCGTCTCCTGCGCCAAGGACCACCGCCATAAAACCAAACAAACGGAATTGGCGGTTTCCCTTGCTGCCTCGAATCATCAGGATGCCGATGGTAATGACAGAGATCAGATAGACAGCGTCAAATAGCGTTTCCATGATAGCCTGCATTGTTTATTCTCCTTTTTGTTCCATTTTATTTTGGAAAGTTACTGGGGCAAAAGCCGCCTTGCCATAGTTGCGGCCAAACAACAGTCCGGCCAGCAGAAGCGAAGCCCCTAGGCCGGTATAAAAGACGGCAATAAACCGTTCCGGCGCAAGTCCGCTTGCCCGCAGGCCAATGCCGCCGCTCATCATTACTGCCATGATGGCAAAGGCCTTTCCGTCAAAGAACTTCAGGAAAAAGTGTCGCTCCTCCCCATAGGAGGTAATCCTGGCAGTATGTTTTTTTACCAGTTTTCCGAAGATAAATTTCTGAAACACAGCGAAAACCAGTATAGACAGAAGATAATTCAGCACGGTGAGGTAAGCTGGATAGGCCAGCAAACCGATGCGGAGGATGTTGAAACCTGCTGCGCTCCACACCAGGCAGGCCAGAAGCAGCAGAGTATTCCGTTTTACTTTCATTATCTGCCTCCTTTGCAGTGAACAATGTTCAATTTCCGCGATATAAAACTCCCACCACTTGGTGGGAATTTTATGTTAATAGAGAGTCCTGCGGACGATTTCCAGTACAGCTGAGGGGTCATAATCCTGCCGCAGTAATGCGGACAGCATCAGAGAGAACAGAAGATCCGCAAACTTTTCAGCCGTAAACTTCTTAGTAAAGGCGTCCGGCCGGACTTTGACATCCTGCTGCAAAACGGAACACAGTCCTTCTAAAATGTGCTGCCAGGTCTGCTGCATCCGCCGTTTCCCGTCGGATTTGTCCTCCCCCATAAAGCTAAGGGAGTGGAGGGTAAAGAATCCGGGATATTGGTTGTTGCCGTACTCCATTCTCCCATACAGCCAGGTAATACAGGCCTCGGCATCCTGAAATACAGCCCCATCCTCCGGGCGGTGAAAGATCTCACACCAGACGCTCTCTACTGTGGCGCTGATCAGAGCGGCCTTGGAATCAAAATAGTTGTAAATAGAACCTACCGATACCCCGCAGGCCGCTGCCACCGAGCGGATATTGACTGCGGACCAGCCCTCCCGCTGGATCAGTTCCCGGCTGGCCTTCAAAATTTCCTCTTTTGATGTAACAACAGTATTCATCGTATCACCCCAATATGAACATTGTTCATTATAAGGATTTATGTCTGCTTGTCAAGCATTTTTTACGCCTTCCGGGTTCTCCGCCTCTTCTGTGATTTCGTCACGGTACTGCTCATACGTTCTGTGATATCATGCGTTATCAAGATCAGGGAGGCATTGTATGACTTCAGGTAAGAAGCGGCGTAAGGCCGTGGTAGATGGTTCCGACTGTGTGGCCTGCGGCTGTTGTGCAAAGGTTTGTCCGCTGCAGGCCATTGAAATTGTCCGCGGCATGATGGCCCGGGTCAAGGAAGAAACATGTGTGGGCTGCGGTAAATGTGCAAAAGAGTGCCCGGCCAGTGTCATTGAGATCCGGGAGGTGGAGGCATGAAAAAGCATTGGTACGATTATCTGTGGATCGCATCTCTCCTGTATCTTTTGCTAGGCTTTGTAAATATTTTGTTTGCCTGGTTAGGGCTTCTGTGCTTTTTTATTCCGCTTATCATTGCCATCGTCGGCGGGACCAAGGGCTACTGCAACCGGTACTGTGGCCGGGGACAGCTGTTCGGCCTGCTGGGTGGCCGCTTCGGTTTGTCCCGCAAAAAGGATATCCCCAGATGGATGAAAAGCAAGGCGTTCCGGTATGGCTTTTTGATTTTCTTCTTTGCTATGTTCTTCCTGATGCTGTGGAATACATACCTGGTGTTTGCTGGGGCGCAGGATCTGAAACAGGTGGTCACCCTGCTGTGGACCTTTAAGCTGCCCTGGCACTGGGCATACCACGGTACGCTGTTCCATCCCGGTGTGGCCCAGTTTGCTTTTGGATTTTACAGCGTCATGCTCACATCTACTGTGCTGGGGTTGGCCACTATGATCCTGTTCAAGCCTCGCAGCTGGTGTGTCTATTGCCCCATGGGCACCATGACCCAGTTGATCTGCAAGGTAAAAAACGGAAAGGAATTATACCGATAGGCCGTTCGGTTCTTACGTGACCTCGTCACGGAAGAGCAAGCAGTTGTTGGGTATACTGAGTTCAAACAAAAGCAAGGAGCTGACCAGTATGGCGGCTATCAGTAGGAACAAGGACCAACTCCGGCAGATGATGGACGGAGCAGGATCTGTTCTGATGAATTTCTGGGCGCCCTGGTGCAGCTGTACGTCGGAAGGATACTTGGCAGGGGGTAACTGATATGAAAGAACGCATGAAGAAATGGCTGCGGCCAGCTTTGTTTACACTGGGAGGCGCCCAGGTGGGGCTTGGCTATTACTCCCTGGTGGGGTGTGCCACCGGTACCTGCGCCATTACCTCCAATCCTCTCAACTCCATGGTGTACATGGGCCTGATCGGCTGGCTGCTCTCCGGCGTATTTGGATCAGGCTGCAAGGGAAGCTGCCGCAGGTAAACTTATTTCATGCAATAAGAAATCAGCCGCAGGCAGTTTGCCTGCGGCTGATTGTATAGACTGTCACTTATGGAATGAGCAGCCTGCCGCATTGTCAAAGGGGACCATTCATGGTATGATGGCATCACAAAATGACGGGAGGTGCTTCCATGCCTCTGCACATCGTACAAAACGACATCACTGCCATGAAGGTGGATGCCATCGTCAATGCCGCCAACGAGAGCCTGTTAGGGGGAGGAGGCGTGGATGGCGCGATCCACCGTGCCGCCGGGCCTGACCTGCTGAAAGAATGCCGCACGCTGGGCGGTTGTAAAACGGGACAGGCCAAAATTACAAAAGGATATCGCCTGCCCGCCAGGTTTGTGATTCACACTGTAGGGCCGATCTGGCGGGGTGGGAGCCACGGGGAGCGGGGTCTGCTAGCCTCCGCCTATCGCTCCTCTCTGGAGCTGGCCCTGGCCAATCAGTGCGAGACGGTGGCCTTCCCGCTGATTTCCTCCGGGGCGTACGGCTACCCCAAGGATGAGGCTCTCAAGGTGGCGGTGGACACCATCGAGGATTTTCTGCGAACCCAAGATATGACAGTCTATCTGGTCATTTTCGACCAGAGCTTATTGGGAGGATGATACCATGCCCCGTGCTGATGTAACACAGATGCCTTTCGCAAAACTATATCCTCTGCTGGTAAATAAGGCTGAGAAAAAAGGCCGCAGCAGGGAAGAAGTGGACAAGGTGACCGCATGGCTCACGGGATATACCCCCGAAGATATTGCTCGGTTGGAGCAGTCCGATACCAGCTATGGCGACTTTTTCCGCAGTGCCCCGGCTATGAACCCTAATCGCACTTTGATCACAGGTAAAGTATGTGGGATTCGGGTGGAGGAGATCGAGGACCCGTTGATGCGGGAGATCCGCTATCTGGACAAGTTGGTGGACGAGCTGGCCAAGGGAAAATCCATGGAGCAGATTTTGAGGAAGTAATTGCTGCGTGTCAAAGGAGCGTGAAAACCACGTCCACTGTGTTTGTAGCCCAACAGAGCAGAACAAGTCGAGTCGCTTTGTGATACCTCTTTACTGCCGGACAAACATTTTCGAAGGAGAAATAGGGATGATGTTTGACCACAACTTGTTTGATAGCTATCGTACTCTTTTGCAGTCTACTGATCTGCAGAGGGCCTATCAGGAATTTATCCGCTGGTTCCGCTATCTGCGCAGTCAGCTGGAGCGGCAAATGCCAGACTTTCGTTTCCAGAATGGTATTTCCGAGAATGCCATGGATTGCGCCTATTTTTCCTTTTCCAGTCAAGTGTTAAAAGAGAAAAATCTGAAGTTGGTAGTCGTGTTTGTCCACAAGAGTTTTCAGTTGGAGGTGTGGCTCTCTGGCACAAATCGCAGTGCTCAGTGCCGCTGGGCGGATCGTATGAGGGATCATCTTCTGCCTATGGGGATGGAGGCCACTGATGATCCGGAGCACACTGATTATCTGGTGCGCTTGCCGGTTCAGGTGGATTTGCCTGATGGTGATGCTGCTGTGGCAGCCGTAAAAGTGGCAGCGGAAAAACTGGCTGAGGTTCTTTTATGACGAAATAGAGGACTTCGCCTGCTGCAAATCCTAGATCACTCTTGCCAAGGGCTGCACCAAGGCCTTTACGTTGCATTAAAAAATAAGAACCACCCGGTACTTCTGAATATCATTAGAAGTACCGGGTGGTTTATTGCAGCCTGCAGCGGAAATCAGGGGGCTTTTTGCTGCGATATGTGGCGGAGGCATCATCAACAGGACGTCTCCTCCCATTCCCGCAGTGCAGCCAGTTGCTCGGGTGTGTGGAACCAGTGTTCTCCACCCTCTATCACGGTGAGTTCGGCGTTGTGCTGCCGGATATATGCTTCAGCAGTCTGGCGGGAAGTCATGTTGTCTGCACTTCCATAGAGAATGTGGGTAGGGCAGGCCCAATGGTGAACCGGGTGTTCCCTTTTCATGTACGCGCCTTTCATTCCTTCCATGTCTCTCTCATCCGCTCCAGCCCTGTCCCAAGTCCCGCAAAGCCTGCGCATCGCCCTGGCCGGGTGTTGACGGCGTGGTCCAACAGGGGCTGAGCCTGACAGGAGGTGTCCAGACATAAATCCAGTGACAGCACATCCTCCCAAGCGCGGTTTAGGAAAGCTACCTCCCGTCGGCCATGGGTGCGGGTGATCCCAATGTCGCCTGCCTGCCGCAGGTATGCCTCTGTCTGTTCTTGGGGGAAACCAGCGGCAGTGAGGCTATCGGTCAATCCATCCCGGAACAGTCCGGGGATGTCCGCCCACTGGAAGGGCGTCACATCACAGCGGACAAAGGTGTACCGGCTGTGGCAGTGGACAGCCAGCAGGCATTTGTGACCCCGCAGATCAATCACATGCAGGTCCCAGCAGAAGCGACGGTCCGGTTCTGTGCCGTAAGATGGTGTTTTTACTTTCAGAAATCGCTGGAGGGGAAAGGTCAGTCCCAGTTCCATTACTTTACCTCGTGAGGGATGGAGATTTTTTCGATCTGGAGTTTTCCATCCGTGAGTTCCGCCATCATCATGGTAATCTCCTGTTGGAATCGCCGGGGACCGCAGGAGCCGGGATTGAGCCAGAGAATACCGTCCTTTTCCTCCTGCACATACTTGTGGGAGTGGCCGAACACCACCACATCCACACCGGCAAGATCGGCAGGGAGCTCCTTTTTGTTGTGAATCATATAAAAGGTCACGCCATCCAGTGTGACGGTGAGATCATGGGGAATGGTTTCCGCCCAGCCCTTGTCGTTATTGCCCCGGACGACATAGAGCGGGGCGTATTGCCGCAGTTCATCTACAATGCTTTGCTTGTTGATATCGCCGCCGTGGAGAATGACATCGGCAGTTTTCAGTTGCTCTGTTACCTCGGGGCGCAGCAGACCGTGGGTGTCAGACAAAATGGCAAGTTTCATGTGGTACAGCCTCCCTCCAGGGTCCAGCCAAAGTCGTTGTGGTAGATCATCTGGCGGGTCATGCCGCCGTCGATGCAGATGTTCTCACCTGTAATGAAGCCCGCCTTGTCTGAGCATAGGTAGAGCACCATGTTGGCGATATCCAGGGGATTGCCTACCCGGCCGGCAGGCTGCTGGGCCGCATCCGCCCCGTGATAGACGGTGTAGTCCGTGTCAATCCAGCCGGGAGAAATGGAGTTTACCCGCACCCGGCCAGCAAGGCTCACCGCCAGGGCGTGGGTCAGGGCGGAGATGCCGCCCTTGGCTGCCGTATAGCTCTCAGTCTGGGGCTGGCTCATCCTGTCCCGGGAGGAGGAGATGTTCACGATGGCCGCGCCGGGAGCAAAGTGGGGAGCAAACAGCTTTGTGAGGTAAAAGGGGGCGGTGATCCCCACCCGCAGGGCGTAGTTGAAGGCCTCGTAGGTGCATTCATCGATGCCCTTCATCAGAGGCAGGGCGTTGTTGATGAGATAATCCACATGGCCATAGTCGGTGATGACCTTGCGGGCAAAGTCCTCCAGAATGGCCTGGTCGGCCAGATCACCTACATAGTAGTCGTTGGGCAGAAGGTCGATACTGCACACCGTGGCTCCTGCCTTGCGAAATTCCTCGGCAATGGTCTTGCCGATGCCTTTGGCGCCGCCGGTGACCACGGCGACTTTGTTTTCAAACATGGTATTTCCTCCTCAATCTGCGTCCTCGTCCAGAGCCTCCACCAGGAAACTGACCGGACGAAACCCGTCGTTACAGGAGAGCATGGCGGACTTAGGGTTTTTCATCCAGCCGTCGTAGAAATTTTCTCCGCCGTGGCTTAGGGCCAGCACGAAGGGGGAGAGGGTATCCCAGGCGCTCTGGCAGAAGCCCTCCGGTTTTTCCCAGCCGTTGGCAATGAAAACTTGTCCCATCGCCATATCACAGGCGTGGGAGATAGGGTTTTCGTACTGGGCCATCAGGTCCTTGTACTGCGTGATGCGCATGACGGTAATCTTACATTTTTTCATATGATGATGCCCTCACAGTGGTCGATCTCATGCTGGATGATCTGGGCCGTCCAACCGGTGAAAGTTTTCAGCCGCTCCTGGAATTTCTCATTCTGCCAGCGTACCTTGATGGATTTCCATCGCTTGGCCGGGCGGGTGCCGGTGAGGGAGAGACAACCCTCCTCCACCGTGTAGGGATCGGACCGTTTGATGATCTCCGGGTTGAACATGACCATGTAAGTGCCTTCGTTATCAAAGGCAATGATGCGCTTGTTGACACCGATCATGTTGGCCGCCATACCTACGCAGCCGTCTTTGTGGTGCTCCAGGGTTTCCAGCAGGTCGGCGGCAACCTGCCTATCGCCCAGGGTGGCAGGCTCCGCCTTCTGGGACAGAAACACCTCATCTTTACAGATCTCTCGAATCATAACAAACCTCCTTATGCTCTCACAATACCTGTCGTGGCAGGAAACTTGCTCTGCGGCTATCTGGATGTCCCCTTGGCCTGATCCACCACTTTTTGATAAGGCCCGATGATGTACTGATTCATCTGTCCCTTCATCTTTTTTTGTACAGACGGGATGGCCAGCATAGCGCCTACCAGCTTCATCTGCAGGATGCGCTTTTTCTGCTTCTGGGGAAAATCATAGATGCCATGCTCTTTATAAAATTTGTGGTCGGCTTTCATCATGCCCTGCATGATATAGATGAGGTCCCGGAAGATCTTCATACCTCCCACGCCATAAAAATTAGCGGGGCGGGACAGCTTTTTCTCCAGAGCAAATACCAGGGAATCGGCCAAGGACTGAATATCAGCTGTGGTGTTTCCCTCGTCAGTGGCCACGCCGCACAGGTAGTTGCCGCCCACTTCGCTGCGCCCCTCCACGATCATGCGCAGGTTGCTCTCATACTGATAATCGCCGCTGATGAGGTAGGCAATAGGGGTGCCATGGGTGACGGTGCGGTGGCCGTTACAGAACTGCCGGTCGTCATAGCACTTGAAGCTGGAGTGGGTGTAGTGGTCGGAGATAGTAAAGGCATAGACGAAGGCGTCGGCGGTTTGGATGGTGCTGCGCAGGAACTCGTCAAATCCGTCCTTGTAGACACATTTTCCGGTGATGGCACAGCCAAAGCACCCAAGGCAGCCGCCTGCAAAGGGAAATTCCCGCAGATTCACTACGCGGCTCTCGAAGGGCAGCGCGGCGCGGAAGTCAGCGATCATGTTTTGGAGATTTTCATCCTCAGAGGCATAGTTGGTGACAATGACAACGTCCTTGCTGTTGCTTTTGGGAACGGAAGGCAGCGCCGGCTGATAGGCCGCCTTTTCCTTCTGAGGCGCTCTGACAGGTGGTGTGACGAACAGGCTGTGTTCACAGGAGAACATCAGGTGGTCGAAAAAGTTCCTGGCTTCCTGCTGGCCTTGTTGGGTGAGCAGGTCATCCATGTCGGCAGACAGACCCCGTACTACCTTCATCCCCAGGTCAAAGCAGTTCTCCTCCACATAGCGGTGAGCGGTCACGTCATAGAAGTGCTTGGAGGTAGTGATCTGGGAGGCAAATTTTCCGGAGAGATTTACGCCGTCAGCCTTGATGAGTTCCATGAGTCGGTGGAGCTGGTAAGGGGCAATAAAGGTGTAGACCGGATAGCAGAACAGCAGAAGATTTGCCTGCTCCAGTTCTGACCGCAGCGGGGCGAAGTCTTTCTCGTAACTTTTGATGCGTTGGCCCACTGGAAGGACAGTGAAGGTGTGTTCCGGGTGCAGAGCCTGTAAGTACAGGGCGGTGTGGACGGTGGTAGAGTTCTTGCCCTTGGGACTGGCGTTTAAAACAAGGATCTTCATGGTTGTTTCTCCAATTCGTGAAGCAGGCGGCTGTACCAGCCGATCTCAAATTCAGCAGCGGCAATGCCGTACTGGATGGTATATTCCTGAAAGCGCAGTACCTGCGGCCAATCGGTCCCCGGCGGCAGTTCCCGCTGGTCCATTTTCTGGAAATGTTCCCGGATGGCACAGAGGACCCCGTGGGTCTCTTCCATCTGCCGGATGTAGTCCCGGATCGCAGCGAGGCGCTCTTCCGGCCTGGCCAGCCCCGCAAAGAACAGCCGGGACAGCTCCATGTTCTTCACCTTGTCCACCTGCATGGGCTGGGCGACCCAATGGGAAAAGGCAGAGCGGCCGGCGTCTGTGATAAAGAATGTCTTTTTGCGGCGTTTGCCCGCTGCTGCTTCGCTGGCGGTTACCTTGCCGTCCTTTTCCAGCTTGGAAAGAGCTGCCTGTACGCTGCCCGCACTGTGAGAACAGATCAGGGCCAGGTTTTTCTTGATAAACTGCTGTAGTTCATACCCTGTCATAGGAGAGAGGAGCAGCAGGCCTAGAATCAGGTTCTCCATAGCACCCTCCAATATATCGAATAGATATATTATAGGCGGTGGCGGGACATTCGTCAATAGCAAGAGCAGGTCCCGGAGATGGGACCTGCTCAGTGTATGGCGTTATGTACGCAGCCGGAAAGTTTGCGGCGCGAATTTGTAGACCAGGATGCAGGCAACAATGGAGTACAGCACACAAAAGGCGATGCACGCCGCGCCGAATACCAGGATCGGCAGCCGGAGATTCATCATGGCATAACAGGCCATATAGGTCAGGATCATCACGAGACGGTAGGTCCCGCTTTTCATCTCTGTTCCCGCCGTGTAGGGCTGCAGCAGGTAATAGAGCGTCAAATAGTGGATGGAAAAGAACATGCTCATGGCCAGAATGGAGATCAGAAGGACCACATAGTTGAGAAGATTGTCCGTTCCGCCGGAGACATAGAGGATCAGGGAGAGCCCCACGCCAATGACCAGCGCAGGCAGGGCGTTGACCTTCATGATCTCCCGCAGGCGGATCTGAAACAGTTTGAGTACAAAGCCTGGCTGCTTGTAAAAGGAGTAGGTCAGCAAGCTGTGGTCGCAGTTCATGAACAGTGCTCTGGTAAAGCCGGTGCCCCGGTTGATCATATACATGATGAATGCAAAGTAGGGCAGCCAGGTCATCACCATCTCGTTGATATCGGCTTTGGTTTCAGGGAGCAGTACCATGAGCAATAAAATGCCGCAGCAGAGGAACCCACAGATATTGGCGATCCGGATGGTGGATTTCCATAAAATTTTCCGATGCCGTTTGATGAACAGTTCGTTGAGGTACTCGAAGCCTTTTTTCTGGCTGGTGATGGAGGTATCTGTGGAGATCGTCTTTTGGCTGGCGGTTTTGGTCGCCGCCTTGACCGTGTCTATTTGGGTGAGCATCTGGGAAAGCAGCTCTTGGTTGATTTCCCGGTAGTACCGGAATGTTATGATCCGGCGAAGACTGATGAGACCTGCCGGGACCCATATCAGCCATAGGACGGCGGAAACCTCCAGAGGCAGTACAAATCCCAGTGCGGGGGGGATATAGGCAAGGGCCAGCAGCAGAGCTGTCAGCAACCAGGCAAATTTCTGCAGGTTGTTTTCATTGCGCACATAACCGTTTTTCTCATAATCCCGCAGGGAATAAGCAGCCACCGACAATTTTACGCCCACTACGCAGAAGGGAAGCAGCAGGCAGAGCCAGAGGGGGACCCCGCGATCCAGCCCGAACAGAATGGTGAAGGGGAGAAACCCAACCAAGACCTTCAGCAATGCATAGCCATAATTGACCAGCGTGTAGGAACGGGCGTTCATCCGCATAAGGATCATCGCGTAATACTTATCGCGGGTAGGGTCAAAAAGGCTGGTATTCATATATGAGCCGATCAGGGTCAGGAACAGAAGGATGTGCAGAAAGGCCAACTGGGATGGTGCATTTCGATAGAGGATTCCCACACCACAGACCATGGTCATAAAGTAGATGAGCTTAAACAGGAAAATGGACACGACTTCCCAGAGGACCGACAGGACGTTGGCAAAGATCTTGAACCCTCTGACCTGGTACAGGGTGGCAGGCAGAAGACGCTTCAGCAGCGGGATCTGCTTGAGGGAATACAGAATACCGTTGACCCGGTAGGTATTCTTCAGGGAAAAAGAGATGCACAGTGTCTTAAACATAGGCTTCCTCTTTCAGTGCCGCAATGATTTTTTCCTTGAATTCCTGGTTATCCAGGTTGGACTTTTCCACCACTTCCAATTCTCCGTGGCTGAGCAGAACGATCTCGTCACAGAGATCCAGGGCCAGATCCATGATGTGGGTGGAGAAGATGGTGATCCTGCCCTCTTTCAGGGAACGGAGCAGCTGCTTCATCTCCTCAGCCACTACCACATCCAAAGAGGTCAGCGGCTCATCCAGCAGCAGAATTTTAGGCTGGGCAATGATATTGATGAGCATCTGCATCTTGTTTTTCATGCCGTGGGAGTAGTCCTTTAGCAGTTTATCCCTGTCTTCCGGTGCAATGCTCATCATGGCAAAGTATTCGTCCAGAGATTTAGGGTTCTGGATGGAAGATTTGTTGATATCCAGGAAGAACTTTAAGAACTCCCGGCCGGTCAGGAATTCAGGCACGGTGGGGGTGGAGAGCACATATCCGATGTCCTCTGATGCCACTTCCCGGCGTACGCCGTTCTCTTCCAGAGAGAAGGTGCCGCCATCCGCTTTGATGTCCCGGTTCAGACAGTTGAACAGCGTCGTTTTGCCCGCGCCGTTTCGGCCTAACAGACCGTAAATTTTCCCTTCCTGGAAGGTAAAATCAATATCTTTTAAAACCTCTTTCTGCTCGTAGCGCTTGGAGAGGTGTTCGATAATAAATTTCATTCTCTTCTCCTCATTCTCATATAGTCTGGAAAACAGGCAAGTTATTGGATACGAAAGCCTTGGGAAGTCTTTTCAAAGACATACTCCATTTTTTCCTCCTTGGAGGAAAACTCCAACTGCTGGTATCCGGCCTCCGCATGAAAGGATATGATTTGGTCTGCCCAGTTGATCCAGAGGGGTTGAGACTCCTGTGTTTCTGTGTCGTCTTCCATTCTTTTTGCTCCTTTTTCTGATTCTGTAGGTTGTAAAAAGGGCTTCACAACTCTGTGAGGCCCTCAGCATGGAGATATCAGTATATTGATCATACAAGCCGTTTTTTCAAATCGACTTCTACCCCCAATGACTGCGCATATACGGGATCTTTCCGGAGTGTTTCCATCAGGTGGATCGCCAGGATCCTGGCCTTTGCATCCATTGGTATCACCTCGCTGTAAATTGTTTCAGAGTGTTTTCTCTGTTGCTTACGAGGATATTCTACCATCCCGGCGGATAGGACTCCATGACAGATTCAGAAAAATAGAGCGGTCTATTTCTGCTGCTGCAGCAAATATTCCCGGTTAATTCTTTCCTGCGTCCAGCCGTTCCTTACAGACGCGGTATTGCTCAGCATCAATGGCACCGGTGGCCAGCATCTGCTCTGCCCAGAGCTGCAGAGTTTCAACTGTGATGGAAATGCGCTCCAGTTCCTTTTGGATAAAAATAAAATCCGTCAACTCGTCATCGCTGATCACGCCGTCCGCCGTGATCTCAATCAAGCGCTCCTTGCGCTTGTTCATGGAGTTCAGGGAGGCCAGCATCTCCAAGATGATCTGGGACAAATCCTTGATCTTTACTTCCGGCACATATTGCTGCCCAATAGGACACTGGTTGGCACAGTAATAATTGCAAAGGCTGGGCTGCTTATATTTCTCTGCCATGATCAGGACTTCATTCGGATGAGGCAGGCATCGCTCGTTTTCGATTTTCTCAATGCGCTCAGGCGCAATGGACTCCAGCAGCTCGCTGGCCGCCTCCCGCGTGAGATGCAGCGCTTCCCGCGTCTTATGGTAAATATTCTTATTGTCTTTTGTAGATACTCTTGCCATAACCGGAACCTCACCCCCGTATATTCTCGTCGACATTATACGGTTTTCTGAAAAGAAAGGCAATTCTTTTTCTGTATCGTGTGTGAAGATCGCTGGTAGTACCTTGCTGCGCCAAGTCGTCGCCAAGGGCGCGCATCTGGCCCGGCACATAGTGTCCAAACGTTATGGAATGATACAGAAAATACTGTGGCAGCAGAAATAAGCCATCCGCAAGCAGTACACGCTTGCGGATGGCTTTTATGATTGGCTTTGTGCCTTACTCCTGCCGCAGACGCTCCACCACAGAATAGCGCTGGGCGGCACGGCAGCTCAAAATCGGAATGAGGATACCCAGCGCACCGAACAGGGGCAGCACCACGGCGATGGGCCAGATGGTAAAACGATAGGTGAAAAACCAGATCAGCCCGTTGAGGGCGGGATCCACAAACGGCGCAGTGGCTGTGATCAGTACCAGGGCCAGGAGTGCTGCGCCCACGGTATAGAACAGTCCCTCCAGTGCCAGCATGGTCCGCAGCTGCCGGGCCGTCATGCCGATGGACTGGAGCACTGCCAGCTCCCGGCGGCGGGCGGTGATGCCGGTAAGGATGGCATTGAAGAAGTTCAGCACGCCCACCAGACCTACGATGAAGCTCATAGCGCTCCCCAGCAGAAGGAACATGCTCCGGGTACTCTCAAATTCCCCGGCATAGGTGGCCTTGCTCTCGTAGTCAAACTGGGGATTCACGTTTTCCGTGTAGTTCTGGAGGAAGGCCTCCATAGCGGCGTTGGATTCGTCCGTGGTGTCGAAGGCATAGTACATGACGGAGTCGGTTTCCGTATCCCGGATAAAGGTCTCCGCTCCCATGACGAACTCGTCAGCACCGTAGTAGCGGTAGCTCAGAGCGGATGGCACCGTCACCAGGGCGGCCACGGTGTAGTCCACATCCCGGTACTTTACTGCCCGCTGGGCGAAGGCCGTACCCTCAGGTACATTCTCCCAGGAACCGTAGACTGTGCCGGTGATGGGATCGTAGTATTCAAAGTCCTCCACATAGCGGATGGTCACGGTATCTCCCAGCCGGGCCCAGTGGCTGTCCATCACAGCCTTGCCGTAGTCATCGGTGCTGTACACAGCGGCAACATAATTCCCGTCGGGGTCGTTCAGCTTGGAGAGATCCCCTTCCAGAACCGTCAGATGATCCAGCGCGAAGGGCTCCATGCCGTAGAGCTGTACCCCGTCGGCCAACAGGCCCTCCTCGGTGCGGTCCATGAAAGCCACCATGCTGTCCAGCTGCTCCTGCGTGTTCCAGCGGCTCCAAATGGAGCGGTAGTACTCCTCGGTGACAAATTCCAGGGCAGGGGACGATTTGCCGTAGACCCGGCCGCTGCCGGTGATGCCGCCCTGGGCATCCACAGCGTCGATGACCTCATCCGGTACCCCCATCTCGTCGTTGAAGCCGTCTCCGCCGGTCTGGAACTGGCCCGCATCGGCCAGGATAAAGTCGCTGGCGGTGAAGCTGGACACATATTTGTCCATGTCAAAGCCACCTGTGAAGGTCACGGTCAGGGTCAGCAGCACCACAGCAAGGGTCAGGGACAGCACCGTGATAGACGTCTTGCCCCGGCTGCGGCCCAGGTTGGCCCAGGCCATGGACAGCAGGGACACACCTTTTCCGTTCCGTTTCCCGTTCTTCTTCAGAGCCTTGCCCTCGGTGTAGCGCACCGCCTCCACCGGGGAGACTTTGCCAGCTAGACGACCGGGGCGGCGGCAGGAGATAAGCACCGTCACCAGGGCAAAGAGGGCCGCGCCCACGAAGAGAACAGGGCTCACCGAGACTACACTGGAAACCCCATCCAGTCGCGCGACAATAATGTGGGTGAGTATACCACCTAGTAACCAGCCCAGCAGCAGTCCCACGGGAATGCCGATGAGGGAAAGAAGCAGCGCCTGGGTGCGGATGATTCGCCTAAGCTGCCGTGGCGTGGTACCAATGGTTTTCAGCAGGCCATAGAAGCGGATATCCCCTGCCACGGAGATCTGGAACACATTGTAGATGATAAGATATCCGGTGAGCAGAATGAGGGCCAGTACGCCTACGATGATGACCACTACGGTGGGGTCCAGCTTATCCGAAAGCTGCGCTCCGGTGTAGCCCCAGTTGACGCCGGTGGAGATGTAGTTCGCTCCCACGGTATCCGACTGATAGCCATGATTGACCAGGATCTCCTCCAGATCGGAGGCGATGGAGCGGGCACCATGCTCCAGCATCACATCCAGATTCCAGCTGCCGGTCATGCCGTCGCTGCCGGGCGGGGTAACGCCTACCTCTGCCAGAATGGCGTCTACCCGGCTTTCGGGAATGAGAACATGGTTGGCGGTAATGGCCTCATCGTATTCCCACCATCCGCACAGGGTAAAGGTCTGAGTGGTCTCATGGCCGTCCACCGAAAAGGTGAGGGTGAATTCTGCGCCGATTTCAGGTTCCACTCCCAGCAATTTCAGCACATGAGTGTCAGTGGCCGCTTCATTGGTACCTTCCTGAGGAAGGTGGCCTTCCACCGGATCGCAGTAGCTCCAGTGGGCCTGGTTGGCATCAGAGTAACCAATTTCCACATGGGATTTGTTGAAGGGGACCTCTGTGGGCATCCCCAAAAATCTCCGCAGGCCCCACTGGTCGATCAGCGGATCGTCCTTCAGTTCATCAAACTGCTCCTCCGTCAGGTATTTGAAGGAGCCGTGGCTCCAGCTTCCTGCCTGACGGAAGTTGTTTTGCTGGATGCCCTCGTTAATGGACATAGCGATGGTAAAGAGGGAGGTAAAAAGTACCGCCGTCAGGGCGATGGCCAGTACCGCTACGATGTTCCGGGTGCGGTTGGTGAGAAGGGAGCGCAGGCTCAGACGGCGGATACAGCTGCGGTTGGAGACCTTCATACTGTTCGCCCCCTTACCGCGTTACGATCCGCCCGTCCTCGATGCGGACGATGCGGTCAGTCATCTGGGCGATCTCCTCATTATGGGTGATCATCACCATAGTCTGGGCAAACTTCTGGCCGGTCACCTTCATGAGGCTCAGCACATCCTGGCTGGTTCGGCTGTCCAGGTTGCCGGTGGGCTCGTCGGCCAGAAGAATGGCGGGCTTGGTGGCCAGAGCCCGGGCGATAGCTACCCGCTGCTGCTGTCCACCAGAGAGCTGGCTCGGCAGGTTCCGGAGCTTTTTCTCCAGACCCAGGGTGGCGATGACCTCCTGTACATAGGCCTCATCCACCTTTCTCCCGTCCAGTTCCACCGGCAGGACAATATTTTCCCACACACTGAGCACCGGCACCAGGTTGTAGGACTGGAACACAAAGCCGATCTTTCTGCGGCGGAAGATGGTCAGAGCCTCGTCCTTCAGGGCGAAGATGTCTTTTCTGTCCACGGTGACGGTGCCCGAGGTAGGCCGGTCCAACCCGCCCAGCATATGGAGCAGCGTGGATTTGCCGGAGCCGGAGGTGCCCACAATGGCCACAAACTCTCCTTGCTGGATGCTCAGATCCACGCCGTCCAGGGCCTTTACCTGGGTGTCTCCGGAGCCGTAGTATTTTTTCAGATCTTTGGTCTGTAAAATCGTCATACTGTTTTCCTCCATTGAAAAAGTCTGTACCGTCTTTTGACAATACAGACTTTAGCATGGAAATCTGTCCTGGTACTTTCGAGAATGTGACAGTTTTGAAAGAAGTCTGATCCGGCTGCGTCAATGCACCGCTCTGGCCCGCACCAGCAGCATCATGGGCCGGCGCAGCTCGTCCCGCATGCCGGGAATGTCCAGCATTTCCGCAGAAGGCTCCGCCTCTTCCACCGCTTCCAGGACAAAGCCGCTATGCAGCAGTCCCATCAGGATCTGGGTGAGGGTATGGTGCTGCTTGCGGACCTCGCAGCCCAGAAAGTGAGTGATGCGCTCCCCGGGCATGAAATACTGATCGATGGGCCAGTACAGCGGCGTACCATCTTTCCCATAGGCCCAATCCTGTCCCACACCGGCGGTAAAAACAGGATGCTCGATGTTGAATAGAAAAATTCCGTTTTCCTTCAGTGTCCCATGGACTTTTTCGAAAATGGAGGCCAGGTCCTCGATGTAGTGCAGTGCCAGGTTGGAGACTACGCAGTCCCAGGTGTTCTCCGGATATTCATATTCATCGATCCCGCACACCCGATAGAGAATGTTTTCACCACTGTTGCGCCGCTTGGCTTCCTCAATCATTTTCTGGCTTAGATCAATGCCCAGCACCTGCCGGGCGCCCTGCTCTACGGCAAACTTGCAGTGCCATCCATAGCCGCAGCCCAGATCCAGTACGGCCTTTCCCTCCAGCGGCGGGAAGAGGGGGTTCAGCTGATGCCACTCTCCCGCCGCGGAAAGGCCTTCCCGGCTGCGGGACATCTGGGCGTATTGTTGAAAAAAAGCTTCGTTATCATATTCGTTTCTCACAACGTGTTCCTCCTGTGTACTGCTTTCCGATCATTCCCGGGGAATATAGAGTGAAAATGTGCTCCCCATCCCGGGCATACTTTCTACCTTCACATAGCCCCCCTGCTTTTCCGCGATCTGCCGGGTGAGATAGAGGCCGATGCCCACACCCTCCGTCTGCCAAGTACCGCTGGCACGGTAAAACCGTCCGAAAATTTTAGCCTGCTCCGCCTCGGAAATGCCCGGGCCGGTATCGGTCACCCGGATAGCGGAGAACAGCTCATAATTTTTAACCTCTATCGTCACAGTCCCACCGGACGGGGTGTATTTGACGGCGTTATCCAGCAGGTTGCACACCGCTTCCTCCGTCCACTTGCAATCAAAGACGGCGGAGCCTTCCGTCAGTCCAACAGTTAGGGCAATGCCCTTTTCCGCCGCTTTGGGGACATACTGGGTACAGGAGCGCTCCACCACCGGGGAAATCTCGCCGGGCTGGGGGTGGAGGGTCAGAATCCCTGTCTCCAGCCGGGAGGTCTTGACCAGGGCTTCAATGAGCGTCTGGAGCTTTTCCGCCTGGGCGGAGATGGCTGCGGCACAGTCCTTCCCCTGGGGTGTGAGCGGCTGCTCCGAGAGCAGCTGGGCATAAAGCTGGAGGTTGGCAACCGGGGTCTTGGTCTGGTGGGAGATGTCAGAGATCAGGGCGCTGATCTGGTCCTTCTGCTGCCGAACATTCCGCTCGGACAGGGCGCTGGCTGCCAGGTACCGCCCCAGCCGGCTCTCCAGAGAGGAGAGGCGGCTCTCGTCAAAGGTCTCTTCGGAAAAGCTGCCGTTCATGGCTGCAGTGAGCATGTCGTCCAGACGCCGGATGGTGCGGGCAGTCTGCCAGCGGTCAACGGCAACCACGGCCAGCGCAAGCAACAGGGCGGCGCCCATCACAAGATACCCGATCATGGCTTCACCGCCCATGTGTAGCCGATGCCGTACACTGTTTTCAGATATTCCGGCCTGGAGGGATCAGCCTCCAGCTTGCTCCGCAGTCGCTTTACTGTAACGGACAGGGCGTTTTCCTCCACAAATTCCGCGCCGTCTGTCCACACACGATCTACCAGTGTGGCCCGGGGTACGGCATGCCCCCGATTCTCCACCAACATCCGCAGCAGCTTTTGCTCCGTTTTGGAGAGTTCCACTAACCTGCCGTTCCGGCGAAAGTCCATCTGTTCAAAATCACAGGCAAAGGGGCCCATAGATAGGGAAGGGGAGACCTTGGAAGCGCCCCGTCGGAGCTGGGTGTTCACCCTGGCCCGGAGTACTGCCAGAGAGAAGGGCTTGGTGATGTAGTCGTCCGCTCCGGCCTCCAGCCCGGTGACCTCGTCCAACTCCAGATCGTTGGCGGTGAGCAGGATCACCGGAGTGGAGTCGCCCGCTGCCCGCACCTGACGCAGCAGGTCCAGACCGCTGCCGTCGGGGAGATTCACATCCAGGATCAGCAGGTCAAACCGCTCTTCCGCCAGCGCTTCCTGGGCCTTGGCTAAGCTTGGATGGCAAATTACGGATGTCTCCGGCCCCGTCAGGGCCATGGCGATTCCACGCCCCAGAGTCTCATCATCCTCCAAAAGAAAAATCTGTTTCATGTTCGGTCCTCATCGTTTTTGGGTTCCATTCATAGTGCAAGGGAGTATGGTTTTTCATTATATCACAAGTTCCGGCTTTCGAACATGGGAATCGGTTGCCGGCCATGAGAACCTGTGATAAAATTTACCTGCCGCTGCCGACGGAAGTGGTTTTGGCAAGCGGATTTAAAATTTCCTCTTGACTCTGACGCTCCGTCAACTGATACAGTATCCCCAGGGAGGGATGTTTATGGAATATTCCATTCAGGAACTGTCGCGCCTGTCCGGGGTGACCACCCGCACCTTGCGCTGGTACGATCAGATCGGACTGCTGAAGCCCAGCCGGGTGGCGGAAAGCGGCTACCGCTATTACGGCAGGGCAGAGGTAGACCGGCTGCAGGACATTCTCTATTACCGGGCTCTCGGGGTGGAGCTGGCCCGGATCAAGGAATGTCTGGACGATCCCTCCTTTGACCGTCTGGCCGCCCTGCAAAGCCATCTTGCCGCTTTGGAGGCAGAGCGGGAACGGCTGGAGAGGCTGATCCGTTCGGTGAAAGACACCATTGGAGCGGAAGAAAGGAAGGAATGTATGAGCGACGAGCAGAAATTTGAGGCATTCAAGCAGCGCGCTGTGGCCCATAACGAGGAAGTTTACGGCGCGGAGATCCGTGCCAAGTACGGCGACAAAGAGGTGGATGAGGCCAACGCCGCGGTAATGAATCTGACCCAGGAGCAGTACCGGGAGTGGACCGGCCTGGGCCAGGAGATCCAGGAGCGGCTGGAGAAAGCCGTCCAGGCGGGCCAGTCCCCGGAGAGCGAGGAGGGGAAGGAAATCTGCGCCCTCCACCGCCGGTGGCTCACCATCACCGGGAACCGGTACGACCCGGCCAAGCACCGGGGGATCGCGGAGCTGTATGTGATGGATGAGCGGTTTACCGCCTGCTATGATAAGAGCCTTCCCGGCTGTGCCCGCTTCTTGCGGGACGCTGTGGTTTGTTGGGCCAAATAAGAATGGAACAGGCCCTGGTTCGTATCTGGTGAGGGGCCAATAAAAGCAAAATCCTCTCATGCCGTGCTCAGCTAAGAGAGCTGCACAGCATGGGAGGATTTATGTTTGCTGTCGGTTTGACTGCTGCAAGCCCTTTTGCAGCATTCTCAAAGTGATGGCCACGATCACCACATAAATTACGGCACTGGAAGCGGCGGATACCGGGAGCATGGCATTTTCATCCGTCGTTGTCCGATTCACCATAATCAAAGTATTTTGCAGCGTCAGGATCGCCACCAGTGCGTCGATGAAATTGACCGTTCGCAGCTCCGCCACCAGAATGTTGCCTCCGGATCTGCGCCGCTGCCGGGCAATATGAATGGAGGCCATGGTGATCTTCCAGGTGGTATAGGTCGCCATGGCGATGGACGGGATCAGTCCCATGGATACAGGCTTGTCCAGTACCACCATCATGGAGATGGGTAGAATCAGCGCCAGATCCAGCACCAGCAGCAGTACAGAGCTGATGAGAAATGTCCGGCGACGGCAGCGACTTTGTTCCGCCTCAAGCCGTGTCTGATTTCTCTTCTCTGTCAGAAGGACAATGCCCCGAATTGTCATGAGCAGAAGGTAAAATATACCGATGCTCCAATGCCAAACCGACCCATAGCGAAATCCCAGATATCCGTTGTACAGAGCAAAGAGCGCCGTGCAGCCGAAGGAAACAGCGGCGCTCATCAGGGTCTGATAGATGTAGTCCTCCCGCCATGTCCGGAGGAAGCGTGCAGCCCTGTCGTTATTTCTCATAGCTTCCATCCCTGGGCCGTACGCAGGACTCAATGATGCCGGCAATCATCTCCACCTCATCTGCGCAGTCCTGCCGCAGCCACTCTTTAACAATAGCGATGATACCCTCCACATAGTAGGCCATGTAATAGGGACGGTGGGTGGCTGGGATCTCAAATCGTTCCAGAATAGGGCCGAGGATATGCTGCTTTAGTTCCCCATATCGTGTATGTGCCTGCATGCTGCTGGGGTTCCGGAATGCTGTCCGGTAGACCTTTTTGTTATCCCGGATAAAGTGAAGATAGGGGAGAAGATATTCACGGGTGACCAGCACCAGATCTTTTCGCTCCCGGCTGTCCATATTCCCCAGGACCTCTTCTTCCTGCTGGGGGAAATAGGAGAGAAAGCGTTGGTTGATCATCTCCAATGTCTCATTTACCAGGTCGGAGATGGTCTCATAGTGCAGGTAAAAGGTAGATCGGTTCACGCCGGCCTGGCGGCAGATCTCTTTCACCGTGATATATTCCAGGTCCTTCTCCTCCAGCAGGGCGATGAGCGCCTCGTCCATCCGTAGGGCGGTATTGAAGTATTTGCTTTCGGACTTGTTCATCTGCCGCCCTCCTCTCGCGTTACTCTGCTGATTCGCTGATCTCCCGGGCCAGCTGCATGATCTCAAAGGCATACTTTTCCTTGCCGGTCCGGAGAAGCTTTTTGTAGATGGGGTAGTTGAGACCCACGCCGACGATGCCCAGGATTCCCAGAAGAATCCCGACGCCCGTCATCACAGCGCCGCCCTCTCCGAGCACCTCCATGGAAAGGCACATTCCCACACCGAGGACCAGGGTCATCAGAATGCCGAAACTATAGGCAAAGATGTTGGCCGGACCCTTCGCTTTCCGGTCCAGCTTTCTCAGAGCGACAACCTTGGAGGTGTCCTTGGGGGCGTATTCGCTGGCAATGGCTTCCGCAAAAATTTTATCCGTGTTCATGGTGTTGTCTCCTCTTATGATCGATTGATTCTCTGCAGCTGCTGATACGATCATAGGGGATACAGAGTGAAAAGAGAACGACACCTTTAGCCCTTTGTGATGATTTGAAACAATTATGTATTTCCCTTTATTTCTTGTTTGGTTTCCTTTTAATGGTCAACAACCTGAGGAAATCCTCAAATAACGAGATATCCACTGGCGTAAACATCAGCCACTTACCGTCATGGTAAGTTGGCGTTTCATCATAAATTTTTTGAACTTCTGTGGAATAATTCTCCCTGGCGCATTCAAATTTCACGCGCTCCTCCTTACCTAAGATGACCATAAAGCCGACGCAGTTTTCTCTCGCATACAGTGCGCACAGGGTTTTGCCGCCCCGGCGGTATTTATACTCATAGGTCCAGGCTTTCCCGCCGCTGCCCCACAGGCGCTCCATATCATATTTTTCGTCAATCAAGGCACATAACTGGGTCCAGATCTCATATAAGGGGTGCCCCACCAAAGTTGTCAACTGCTCTGTGCTCGGTACCATATCAGGCATGATAATCGCCCCCTTTATCGTTCAGAATGGTGTTGTCACGCTGCCGTATCGGTAGAAGTACTCTTGGCAGAAAAGCCCTATGCTCTTTTCCGTGTCAAGAAAGCGCCCACCAGTGCTGCGATCAGCGCAAAGGGCGCCAGACGGACAAAGCCCCATTCAAAGGCGTGGATGGCCACACCCATGACGGCGGTTTCCGGGGCGCTGTAATCCCAACCCAGGTAAGGGCTGTTGACAACTGCCAAGGCCGCGAAGACAGCCACAATGAGTACGCAGAATGCAATCAGTGACCAGTGTAGGGCTGTTCTTCGAAAAGCCTTTCTCCGTGCAAACTGTAGGTTGATGATCTCCAGTTTTTCGGAGAGGGCTTTGACGGTATCTGCCTTCGTCTCTTCCACCGTCTCTCCCAGCAGTGTGCTCACGGGTGTCTCAAGCGCTTCCGACAGGGAGATCAACAGATCAGAATCCGGGACAGACAATCCCTGCTCCCATTTGGAGACGGTTTGCCGTACCACATTCAACTTAATGGCAAGCTCTTGTTGGGAAAGTCCCTTTGATTTCCGGATTGCCTTGATGTTTTCGCTTAACATAAGGGATAACTCCTTTCATACAGGTGTTATCGCCATTGTAGGAAGAATGGCCCGTTGCTGCAAGCAACGCAGATTAACACGCGGCTTATTTCAGCAATTCCCTCCGCAAATCGTCACAATACAGCTTTTGCTGCCGCTTCAGATAGCCGGGGACAAAGGGGTACATCCACCAATGCTTGGCGTTGACGGTCTCGGTGCAGGTCAGCCGAGAGCCGCCCTCTGCCGCCTCAAAGATGCCTTCCCAGGAGCCGGACATATTGCCGTTTTCCATAGTAAAGGCCCAGAATCGGAGCGGCTCACAGGCCGTGACCGTAAAATTGGTGGCATAGCCGCTTTTGGTGTACTCCACGAAGTGAGCCTCATCCAAAACTTCCACCCGAGCCAAATCACTGCGCCAGGCAGTGTGGGTGAGGTCAGTCACCGTATGCCATACCTGCTTCACCGGGCAGGGGAAATGGACTGTCACCTTGGACGTCGCCATGAGATCACCCCTTCTTTGCTTTCTTGTTGAGCTTCAGGCTGATGCTCCGGCAGTCAGCCGCCTCCTGAAGCAGCTTCACGGCGGCAAGTGCCCGCTCCTTGCCTGCCTGTTCGTCCAGCTCCGGCCGGTTGTTCAGAGCGGCCATCACGGAGCGCAAATCCTCCAGAGGCAGGAGATAAACCGCCGTGTTGAAAAAGGTCTTGCGGCGGCCATCGTTGTAATGGACCAGAAGTTCTGCTAAAATATTCCGTTTTTCTTCTAGCTGCATAAGGTAGACGTCCAGCCCCAGTTCCTTGGCCTGGGCGATGTCCTTCTGCCGGTTCCGGTGGGGAACAAAGGAATCCCCATCGTCAAAGCCATCGTAGCGGGAACAGGGGTACTCCGGGCACTCCCAGCAAAACGGAACGCCGCCGTGCTCCAAAGAGCACTTGGCGATGGCGCAGCTCTGGTTGCCTGCTCCGCCGCCGCAGCCGGGACAGTAGCCGCCCAGATGCATACTGCACAGGGCGCAGTTTAGGCCGCATAGAGAGAAGCGGGTTTCCGTACGGGTAAAACCTTTCATAGTACCCTCCTGATGGGATGCCGGATGACAGTTTTCAGCCGCTCCGGCTTGCACCGCCGCACATCGCTCAAATAGATCTCATGGTGGAACCGACCGTCCCCGAAATCCTCCTGGCAGCCCTGGGCCCTGACGTATTCCGCCATGGCGGCCACGGTGGCGGGCTCGTCGTCATAGGGGCCGATGTGCATGCACTGGACGCACAGACCCTCCTCCCAGGGAAAGAACTCCACGGTCGAGAAGTCCTGTTGTTTCTTTTCCGTGGCTTCTTGAATGGCCCAGTCAAAGACCTCTTTTGTCACAAACTCCGGCAGGCGGATGAGGGAGATCCACTGAAAATCTTCTTTGTGGGCGTAGTCCACCCCGTGGATGCCCTCCTGCCACCATAGGCCCTCCAGGGGCGGCACCACATAGTCAAAGTAGCCCTCCAGTTTGTGCTTGCCCAGCTTACTCATTTTAATGGTGAAAGCTACGGCATAGAGCATGCCCGGGGCCTGCTTGTAAGCGCCGTTTTCCTCGTTGGGGTCGCCCTGGCCCCGCACGGCCAGAAAGTTCATAGCGGGCACAGTGATGATGCCGGGTGTCTTGGGCGGCAGATAGAACTCTTTGTACGCTTTCTTGTAGTCAAAGGCCATGGTCATTTCCTCCGATTCTTTTGCGGCTTGCTTCTCAGCGCCTCGCAGGTGATGCGCGCAAGTTTTGTCATCTGTTCCCGGTTCTCCACATCCTCCACCAGGAAGGAATCCTTGGCCCCCTCATAGGGGGGAGCCTTGGGCAGAGCGGGGAACGCCGCTTCGCCCTGGGGGGTGACCTTTACGAAAAACTGGTCGTCACAGATGACGGCGAAAAATACATCGTCGCAGTAAAGGCCGTATTCGCCGAACATCTTCCGGCTGCGGATGGCTCCGGCTTCCTGCAGCTGCTCGGCTACGTAGTTCACAAAATCCGGATGAGACGCCATATCAATTCCTCCTGTATCGGCCGGCCAAGGCTGCGGCCAGATCCCCAAGCTGCTGCCGCAATTCTTCCGGCTCCAGCAGCTCTGCTTTGTCTCCGAAGGTCAGAACCCAGCTGAGCACGCTGTCCGCGTCGGGAAAGCCGCCGGTAAAACGCAGCCTGCCGTCCGGTTCCACGGTGAAGCGGTCCGCCCCGTACTCCTCCCCCAGCCGCCAGCGGCAGGTGGGATCAAAGAGAACGGTGACCTGATATTTCACCGGGAAGATTCTTTCCGGCTCCAGATCGGGCAGCGGTGCGCAGCGAGGGATAAAGGGTTCGCCGGTGGTAAGCTCCGTTATGCGGTTCAATTTAAACAGGCGGAAATCCTTCCGTATTTGGCACCAGCCCCACACATACCAGGTGGACCAGTGGAACACCAGGTAATAGGGCTCGACGGTGCGCACAGACTCCTCCCTGGGGGAAAAATAGGTAAAGCGGATAGTGCGGTGCTGCTCGATGGCCCCTTGAATGAGCTCGATTTTCGGCGGCAGGCTGGTCTTGTACCAGGAAGATAGGTCGATGAGCATATGGGCGCCGCCGGGGACCAGTCCGCCTGTCCCGGCGGACAGCTTCTCCATCAGCTGGGCATAGCGCCGTGTGCCGCTGACACTGTCCAGGCTCCGCAGCCCCGCCAGGATGGCCTGCATCTCGGGATCAGTGAGCACCGTGCGGTCTACCCGGTAGCCCTCCATGATGGAGATGCCGCCGCCCGTGCCCTGGGCGGTGGAGATGGGGATGCCTGCCCGGCACAGGGATTCAATGTCCCTCTGGATGGTTCGCCGGGACACCTCAAACTGCTCTGCCAGCTCCGGGGCGGTGACCTTCTCCCGCTGGAGCAGGATGGACAATATGCCGATGAGCCGCTCCATCTTCATGAGCCGCACCGCCTTCCTTGATTTTTGCCTATATTATAGCACAGAAAGCGGACAACTGTCTGTCATGTTTCTCAGAGAATTGCAGAGGTTCATATAGTTGTGGTATCATAAATTCCATCAAGACTGTCAGGCAGAGGTGGGCCGCCCTATGGAAATCAGAAAAGTGGAAACGGATAAAAAGAGATATATGGATTTGCTGTTGCTGGCGGATGAGCAGGAGGACATGCTCGACCGCTATCTGGAGCGGGGGACTATGTATGTACTGGAGGACGATGGAGTCAAAGCCGAATGTGTAGTGACCGACGAGGGTGACGGCGTTCTGGAACTGAAGAACATTGCTGTGGAGCCGGATTTTCAGGGCAGAGGATATGGCAAAGCCCTGGTGGACTTCCTTATCCGAACCTACACAGGACAATATACGGTGCTGCAGGTGGGTACCGGGGACAGTCCATCCACCATCCCGTTTTATGAATCCTGCGGCTTTCGCAGGCATCATCTGGTCAAGAACTTTTTCACTGACCACTACGACCATCCCATCTTCGAGTGTGGAGTGCAGCTGGTAGATATGGTGTACCTGCAAAGGGAGATATAAAAATGTGGAGTGTCCTAATCGACACTCCACATTTTTTCAATATCCGGAATGTTTTACAGCTTCAGCCCTTCTGCCCAGGCTTTCAGCTCTGCCTCATTCAGACGGCCATTGAGCATCCGGCCATCCATGATCTTGGCGCCAGGGGCGCTGGAGCGCAGCCCAGAGGCCGACTTGCCCAGCCCGCTGCCGCCTGAGGTGGCGAAAAGGACGATGGTCTTGCCGGTAAAGTCATAGGCCTCCAGAAAGGTATTAATGATGGTGGGAGCCACATACCACCACACAGGAAAACCCAGGAAGATCACATCGTGTCCGGCCACCGGGGCGTCGGTGTCAGCCAGGGCGGGGCGGGAGTGGGCATCCTTCATCTCCACGCTGGAGCGGGAGGCTTTGTCCATCCAGTTCAGATCGGCGTTAGTGTAGGGAACGGCCGGTTTGATCTCATAGAGCTCCCCGCCCACAGCGTTTGCCAGAGCCTTCGCTGCCTTGGCGGTGGTGCCGGTAGCGGAAAAATAAGCGACCAATGCGTTCATATGCATAACCTCCTTACGCATCTTCTGGGGTTATTGTAAATCTAATGCCCAAAAATGTAAAATACTCATTTTCTATTTGCAGCTATTCTGCAAAAGCATTTTTATCTTGCGGGGGCGAGACGGGGATGGTAGGATGGAGGAAGGAGGGATGCTCATGGAACTTCGTGTTTTAAGATATTTTCTGGCGGTGGCCCGGGAGGAGAACATCACTAAGGCCGCGGCCTTGCTCCATCTGACCCAACCCACCTTGTCCCGGCAGCTGATGCAGCTGGAGGAGGAGCTGGGGGTGCAGCTCTTTCAACGCAGCCGCTACCACATTGTTCTGACGGATGAGGGGATGCTGCTGCGCCGCCGGGCTCAGGAACTAGTTGATCTGGCAGACAAAACAGCCCGGGAATTTGCTGCCCGGGAGACGGAACTGATGGGTGAGATCGCTATTGGTGCGGGGGAGACCCGGAGCATGACCTTTCTCTCTCAGGCTATCCGTACCTTCCGGGAACGCTACCCCAAGGTCACTTTTCGCATTTTTAGTGCCAACGCCGACGATGTGAAGGAGCGGCTGGATATGGGACTTCTGGACATGGGGCTACTGACGGAGCCGGTGGATGTGGGCAAATATGCTTTCTGCCGGATGCAGGAGAAGGACCGATGGGGCGTGCTGGTGCGGGCAGACTCGTCCTTGGCTGGATTGGATGCGGTCACGCCGCAGGACTTGGAATCAGTCCCTCTGCTGGTCAGTGGGCGGGAGAGCGTACAGCACGAGCTGGCCAGTTGGTTTGGCGATTGTTGGGATCGTCTGCAGATCGCCGCTACCTTCAACCTGATCCTCAACGCTGCCAATATGGTGCGCTGCGGTGTGGGAGCGGCGCTGGGCTTCGACCTGAACCTGGCCTTTGATGATCTCCGGTTCCTGCCGTTATCTCCGGCCATGGAGACGGGGACAGTGCTGGTCTGGAAAAAGGATCAGGCGCTGACTCCTGTTGTAGAGGCTTTTCATCAACATATCAAAAATGTTCAATAGGCATATTAAGGGAAAGAAAATAAGCATTAGACATCGTGTCGGAACCGTTTTAAAATGTGGGTGTCCCAGGAAGGACGCCCACATTTTTGTTTGGAGGCTTCGATATGACCATACAGGAGGCAAGCGAGCGCTATCACATCCCCATGCACATTCTGCGGGAATACGAGAGTTGGGGCCTGTGCGGCGCGGTGAAAAAAGTGATGGGCGATTGGCAGTATGACGATGCCGACCTGGAGCGGCTGAGTACCATCATGACCCTCCATGACATTGGATTTGCCGTGGAGGAAGTGGAGACCTATATGCGCCTTCTGCTGGAGGGGGATCATACGGCAGCACAACGCCTAAACATGCTGGAGAAAAAGCGCAGTGCCGCTTTGGAGGAGATCCACTTTAAGGAGCGCCAGCTTCAGCGGCTGGACTATCTGCGCCATGAGATTCGAAAGGCACAGAGAGGGAAGGAGGGGTGAAGCGAGTGTTTACTGTGCTGACTTCTTTGCTTCTGCTCTTTCACATATCAAGAGAGAATGGTGCAATCTTAAAGATCATTAAGAAAGAATATATCTCAAATGTATGTTTACCTGGTATAGTAGTGCCTACATCCTGGTAAAGACTGCTGCGGCGGCGTTAAAGAGGATAAAAGATATGAAGACAGGTAACAGAATTGCAATCTTGGGCGGCTTGGCGGTTGTCGCTGGCTCTGCTGCCTGCTGGCGCTGGATGATCCGGATGCCGCTCAAGGAGTTTACACGATATGCCCTCTATATGGCGGTCATGGATGATGAGATCTGCCGGAATGAACTGGAAGGCAACCAGATCGGAGCGGAGGTCCTTATGTTCCCGCCTAAGGTGGAGACACTGCAGGAGCGGTACCATCTCTTCCTGCAGATGAACCGGGCAAAAAGCCGCCAACAGATCCAGAAGGAAATTGCAGAAAAGGAGCAGCGGCTCCAGGAGTCCCGGCAGTACATCGGCCAGCCCAAAGAACAACTGGAAGTGGAGACTTCTGGGGAAATGATTTGTGACAAACCAATTTCTGTTCATCAGGTATAACAGCATTTAATACGCAATAGGCAAAGAATACGCCCCTGAAATCAAGAAAATTCAGGGGCGTATTCTTTTTTAGATGTACGTGGGAGAGCCGGAAGAACAGCGGCTGTAACCATAAAGAGAATATTTATTTTTCCGCTTCTCCAGGTTTTTCTTTGGGCTTTATCCCCCAAAACACTGCATTCATCAAAATTACAATGAACAAAACGGCAGACAAGGCAACCCAGAAGCCCATGTCAATTCCGCAAAAGGACGTGCGTCCAAATAAATCCATCCACAGATTGGTCCAGGTCATATAAATTCCTCCTGTCATCAAAGTAATTCACCGTAATGGCGTACATAAGCTTTTTTCAGACTGGTTGCCAATACCATGTAGAGTAGGATACAAGGAATCAGGTAAGCAAAGTAGGCAGCAGGCAGGGCAACAAATCCAAGCACAGCACCAAAGGGCGTAAAGGGGATCACCGTCAGCACGGTGATGCCGGTTATTGTGAGCAGGGTCAAAGGCGCGGAGGCTCGGCTCTGGAGGAAGGGCAGTTTGGGCGTGCGGATCATGTGGATGACCAGCGTCTGGCTCCACATAGATTCTACAAACCACCCCGCCTGAAAGAGGCCGATATACTTCGCCTGCATCAGGGCCAGTTCTGCACCGCTGAAATGGGAGGCCAGGTCGTGAAAAAGTACGCCTCCGGAGATAAACATGGGGCAGAAAACGAAGTACATAAAGAGATAGGTGGTAAAGTCAAAGATGGAACTGGTAGGCCCGATCCAAAGCATAAAATTACCCACGCTGGAGGCGTCCCACTTCCGGGGTTTGGCGATGAATTCCTCGTCCACGTTGTCCCAGGGTAAACTGCTGCAAAGTCAAAAGCGGATGGAGGAAGCGGTGTCTTGCTATGAGAAAGCAGCGGTGCAGGGCAACAACTACGCCGCCTACCGGCTGGGGAGAATGTATCTGGAGGGAACGGATGTCCCAAAGGATACGGCCAAGGCGGTAGAGTATCTAACCAATGCTGCCCAGGAGGGCAACCAGTATGCCCAGTACACCCTGGGCAAGCTATACCTCGCTGGAGCGGATGTGGGCCAGGACAGAGAACAGGCATACCGCTGGTTCTGGGAATCCGCATCCCAGGGAAACGAGTATGCCCAGTTCTTCCTGGATCACTTCAATGACAACCACAGTCCTAATGTGCTCCTCTCTGCCACCAAACTGCTCCACCACATGGGCCGGATCTTTCAGGACAACTCCATTCCGCCCTGCCCGCCGGGCAGCCACAGAGCGGATCGCAAACTGCGCCAGAAGATCCGCCAGAAGAAGATCGCCATGGGCCACAAGCCGGATGACCATGAGGAAGAGCAGACTATGGACGGCATGACCATGGGTGGGATATAGACGTATTAAAATCTGACATGCCAAAACAAAGATAAAAACCTCTCCACACCCCAGAAATCTTTCTGAAAAAGTTTCAAATAAGGGGTGGATATTGGGAAACAGTTCGGGTATTGTGTGTTGCTGATAAGGAGGCGACGCGCAATGAACGACTACATGAGAGCACTACACCAGAGGTTCTTCCGGGAACCAGATGTGTCAGAGTTGGAAGAGGACATCGAGAACACCCGCCAGGAAGTGCGTGACTGCCTGGACAAGATGCAGCGCCGCAGGCTCATGCATCTGGTGGACAGTCAGAATCTATTGAAAGAAGAGATTTCCCTGGCCAGTTTCACCGCAGGATTCAAACTGGCCTGGGGGCTGAGCAAGGAACTGGAAGCAGACGGCCTGTACTCCTTCGACGAGGAAGAGACAGAACGCGTCTGCCGCAGAATGGAACAGGAGGAGTGATCGAGATGACAAATCGACTTCCCATTCAGCGGTGCCAGTACTGTGGGTGTGAGGACATCGGTCTTGGCTGGCAGCACGGCGAAGCGCTGGTCACATTCAAGAAACACGGAATGCTGGGCAACCGACTGCGGTATCTGATCTGCCGCCGCTGCGGCGCTGTGCTCTACCAGTACGTGGCGGAGCCTTACAAGTATCCTCCTGTGAAATAGGCTACACAGTAACCGCACAACAAATGAAACTGAACGATTGGAGGTGAAACAACATGGCAAAGAGACGACCATCCGGGGACGGCATGGTCCGCAAACGGGAAGACGGACGTTGGGAAGGCCGCATCGTGGTGGGCCACAAGGAAAACGGCGAACCCATCTTCCGATATGTGCTGGCCAAAACCC
>ULUX01000124.1_pt1 | contig 45620 bp, 43 predicted proteins | sample 1958961 | NCBI WGS metagenome assembly ULUX01 (sample SAMEA4835773, study PRJEB28245) | human gut metagenome | biome: gut microbiome; material: fecal sample | place: Denmark | collected 2008 | reverse complement strand
GCACCTCAAATGGTGTTTACACAGAATTGGGGATTGACCCATTGGAACAAAATGATATATGTTTTAGATTCGCTTGCCCATTGTATTCAGGGGAATTCTTACATTCTCACGTCTTCGGATTAATCTTTCCACGAGTAACAATGACGACAGCAACACTTGCTACAGTTGTAGCTCCAGCACCTATTCCTTTAAGAACATTTTTGGCGGTCTGTGCATGCTTATTTCGGCACGCTTCACAATACCTATGCTTATAGCCTTCTGGTAGAACCTTCTGGCATTTCTTGTTTTTGCAAACTCTTACAACGGATTCGTTCTTCATTTCTTCTTCCTCCGGCTTCATTTATTCTCTAATAGTTTTGTATCGGTCACACTCGGAAGCGCTTTTATCTTTTTGCTAATATCAGGCAGGGTCTTCGACCAGTAATTCTCCGGTGCAGGATCAATCGAGTCCAATCGCTGAACTAATCCTGGAACAGATGTATATGTATCCTCGATAAAGCCCGCATAGTATGTAAGGCTCTTTCTTGCCGCCTCATGCTCCCCGAGTTCCTGATATGCCATAGCTTCTGCAAAAGAAGCCATGTTTACAGCGCAGAGGCTCTCACGGATTTCATTCATTCTACCGTTAATCTTTTCGGGGTTGGAACCAGAAAGTATCTTCTGTATAAAGTTTTCAGGCTGATTTTTGATAAACTCGACATTGCTTTTCTGGCTCAACATTAGAAGATTTCTACTGTCCTCAGCTGCTGCGGCTAACTGCATAAGGGCCATAGCTTTCAGTTCAGGATTTTTTATTTCCATGGCTTGCAGTAATTTCTGCTGACAACTATATGCCGTTGCCAATCTATCATACTCTTGCCCCATTCGCACTTCTTCAACTGCAAGCTGTACTGCTTGGATCTCTTCGGCAATCTGTGCCATCTGCATCTGAGTAGAAAAACTCGTCATGGCCTGAGTCATTTCCGGGGCCATTTGTACAGACTTCAGGGGAATCGTAGCCACAATTTTCTTTGTCTCAGGGTTAATAAGGTTTGCCATGAGTGAGCCATCTTTTTTCGTCATTAACTTAAGGGCTCCTTTTGCAATCTGCTGCTTCTGCTCATCTGTCAGCATCGCCTGCAATGTCACATCCGGCACTGCCGCTTTAACAGCGTTAATAAAGGCCGGTGCAGTATATAATGACTTCTCTATTTGGGAAAAAACTGTCTTTGCTCCTTTGAGCAGAGGTTTCGCCACCTCTGGAACTCTCCCAAAATGTTCCGATAGTTCTTCTTTATATTCAGATGCATCAATTATTTCCACATCTTCAGATGCAATGATGATCGTTTCTTTGTCCATATCAAATAATCCTTTCGCGATATTTCTATAATAAAGTTTGTATTTTTTGCGAACCGGCCTATTTCTTTATGTAGGTAAGCTCAATATCATATCCAAGTTGCTCCAGTATCTGCACAAAAGTCAGTCAATTTTTAGAACTTCGATATATTTTAACTATTTCATCAAACAAATCGACAGGATTTTCTTCCAAAGCATCGGCAAGCATAATTAGTTTTTCTATACTAATCCAATTCTTTCCGTGTTCTATATTGTAAAGGTGTCGAAGCGAAATCCAATCTTCTGAGCCGAACAATTCGTCACTTCTATTATAGATAAATTGTTCACGGCTTTTGTACTGTTTTCCTAATGACTTTCGTTTCTGCTCAAACATTTTTCCTATTTTTGTTAGAGCTTCACTCTGTCTTGCTTTTTCAGCCATATATCTCTCCATTATGCACCATGGTGCATTGTTTATTTTTGAGTATATGATATACTAAAATTGCTCTCAGGGCAACAGCTCTCGAGAAGAAAATATAAGGAGGCCATAAAATGGCAAATTTGAAGTTTAAAGTTGAGGCTCTTCGTACCCTCGCATCCCCTTATCGTAAGGGAGACAAAGATGAAAGCACCTTCGAAACCATTTATTATCTGCTGGTGGATATGAAGGAGCTTCCCTCTAATATTCCTCTCGATGTCAATCCGCGTGAACCAAAGATGACAACCAATGTGGCTCGCAGCTTGCTCACTGCTGTAGTGGAGCCGGAAACTGATTTCTATATCAACAACCGCGGTATCGTCATCGCCGCCAAAACGCTAACCTTTAATAGCACTGATTCGGAAGTAACCATTGACATTGGTGATCAGAATGACGAAAACGACAAGTCCCTTTACGGCATTCTTGACGGCGGCCACACCTATACTGCCATCATGCGTAAGCGCGACGAAATTCCTGAAGATATTCGCAAATTTGTTCGTGTTGAAGTCATCACCAATGTGCAGAATATCACGCGCCTCTCCGATGCTCGCAACACGTCGGTTCAGGTTTCTGATATGGCACTATTCAATCTCGACGACAAGTTCGACGATATCAAAGCCTCCATTGCAGGTCAGGCATATGCAGATCTGATTGCTTACAAAGATAATGAGGATAAACCTATTCACGTTTCGGAACTGCTCCGCTTGCTCTACGCCTTTGATATCGACAAATATCCTGATGACAATGCAGCCCCGGTACAGAGCTATTCCGGTAAAGCACAGGTATTTAAGCGCTATAAGCAGGCATTTGAATCTCCTTTTTATAAGTCTTTGACCGGGCAAATTCCTCTGCTGGTAGAGCTTTATGATGTTATCGAACGCGAACTTCCTGAAAAGTATAGGGATTATAAGAAGGCGCAGGGCGTTGCAAATCCGCGTTTTGGAAGCGTGAGAGGCATCGAATCTCTTGACACTCCGACAAAAACGGAGTTTCTCGCCACTCCCACAAAGTATTCTGTTTCCAGCGGCTATATCTACCCCATTTTTGGTGCTTTCCGTAGTCTGCTCAAATTTGATGAGGCAACGGGAGCTGTTTCCTGGCTGTTCAATCCCATTGACATCTGGAACGAAGTCGGCACGTCCATTGTTCAGAACACCTTTGAGACCTATACTAACCCTCAGCTGGCCGGTAAGGATAAGCAGCTTTGGCTCTCCAACTACAGAATTGTAGAAACCCAGAGTCTCCGTAAACTTCTCGGACGCAGATAAATAGAATAGTATTGAGCAAGGGGCATCGGATCGCATCCGATGCCCCTTTTTGTTGGTGTAAAACGACTCTTTTAATACATTTAATCAACTATACTGCAAGCCTAACTCTCCAGAAATATTGGTAAATCATTGGTAAAACTGATGTTGAAACACAGGAAGTGCTTGATTTACAAGCGCTTTTTCACGTCCGGTAAATCCTGCCGTGGCACACGAACAGGATTTTTATCATCTTTTTTACTCCTCATACGTCCTGTATTTTTTCTCAAACGCTTGCTATTACCCCATCGCAAAATCGCTGAAACACTTGTGCTCTTTAATTTGTTTCAGAAGATCCCGCTTCTATTTCCGACCGATGACTTCTCTCGTCACTGGGTCATGTAACACCACTGGCGCTAACTCAAAATCAAACGGGGAGTTGCAGATTCGGTCATCATCCTCAGCCATCTGGAATGCCGGTCTGAGAACGCATCGAATCGGATGCAGCGAACTATCCCCTCTGCCGTTAACCTGATGGGATGTAATCAGCCATGCTTTGGTGTTCCGCAAGCGTATCGTAGCGATGCGCTGCCTGCCAAACGCCTCTTTTTCAAGATGTTGCCGTCTGTGACCTGCGGCCGTAAACAGAGGGCACCCGTTTTCAAAAGCACATGCTTTTCCAACCGCTCTAAAACCGCGAGCTACCCACCGTTGGTTACGACGTGATTGGACAAATCAGCTGCAATTGGGCTTTTCTTTTCTCTCAGGGAAGGCTTCTCGCTTTTTCCCTTGGGCATAGGATCATTTTTATCCAGCCGCCAGCTGTACATATTTGCGCTTTGCTATCCTCGTCTAGATAACGGAACCGATACCTCCCATCCTTACGCTGGTACTCGCCTTCTTGCAAAATGCGATTGTCCCGTCTTTTCACGCATTGAAATCTCTCCGCAAAAGAAAGGAACGCCGAACTTGCGCCCTTATCATAGCACAAGTTTGGTTCTACGTATAGGTCTGCCATAAAAGATTGGCAATCTACCATCGACTTTTCGAAATGCTTCAAGATAGTCGTGACCTAATTCTGATACCGCTCAAATTTATCCCGCTAATCAGAGGACAATTGCCATGATGGAAAGCGCAGCCAAAAGTCATAATTCCTAAAGCCGATCATTTTTTCAAGGTTTCGTGTCTCCTGAAAAACTCATATTTCCGAAAAAGTATGCCCTCCCCCGTATGTATCAAAGGACGAAAATTTAAATTCATCAAATTTATACGGTTGTTGAATAATTTATCTGTTTTTAGCAAAAATTGGCCCCGATGCATATAAATCTGTCTATCCTAGAAGGATGAATGGACTTTCGGGCAGTGAATAAGCGCCTGATGCTGGAGCAGCTAGCCAAGCAGATTGGGCTCTCCAAATCTACCTCAAAATATAAGATCGACGATTAAAAACATATCAGCCCGTTTCCTATCGCTATTCTGGCAAAATTTTAGCAGATCGCTGATATACGGATTGCTCAAATGGATCTGATTTTGGAAATTGCCCGGCAGGAAATGATCCGCGGCCATGCACCAGAAGAAAATGGCCTTTGCGTCTGAACGCTGAAGCTTGGCAAAATGCAGAAGAGCGCTTATTCAGCCATACGATTCATAAGGGGAGCGAAAATAGCCGTATTATTGCTATTCTGAATTGCGCGCTCTTTATTTTCCATTGGTAGAATGTATGGATTACCCCCGCATGTGCGGGGAACAGCCGTACTCCATGCCTTTGCGGTATTTTTTGGCAGGATCACCCCCGCGCGTGCGGGGAACAGCAGGAAGCGGTTCAGTATTGGCGCTAGGGCTTAGGATCACCCCCGCGCGTGCGGGGAACAGCTCCACCACCCGCCGCTGCTCCCCGGGAAGATGGGATCACCCCCGCGCGTGCGGGGAACAGGCGGAGGCGGCAGCTAACGCGCCCAAGGTGCTGGGATCACCCCCGCGCGTGCGGGGAACAGCTTTTCTATATTTATTGATACCTTGTTTACTAGGGATCACCCCCGCGCGTGAGGGGAACAGTCGACGGCAGCGAAGGTGGAGTAGCCGCGAAAAGGATCACCCCCGCGCGTGCGGGGAACAGCGTCCATCAAGATTACTTTTCGGGACAATGCCAGGATCACCCCCGCGCGTGCGGGGAACAGTATGTACGAGGCAGTTGCAAAAAAGGCGAATTGATATCACCCCCGCGCGTGCGGGGAACAGTATAGCCGGCCGTTTTATACAGAAGTGCATCCGGGATCACCCCCGCGCGTGCGGGGAACAGTCATACGTCCACATGTATGGGTCTACAAACCGGGGATCACCCCCGCGCGTGCGGGGAACAGTTCAGTACTTTTGATTCTGAACAGCATCGCGGGGGATCACCCCCGCGCGTGCGGGGAACAGGGATAACGGGAAGGCGGAATCCGCAGGAGGTACGGATCACCCCCGCGCGTGCGGGGAACAGCGATTAACGCATTATCCCGATATATATAAAAAGGGATCACCCCCGCGCGTGCGGGGAACAGATGTAACCACCTCTTTATGGTCCACCGCTCGAAGGATCACCCCCGCGCGTGCGGGGAACAGAATCCCATACGCCATATTCGGCTATGCATGCAGGGATCACCCCCGCGCGTGCGGGGAACAGCATTCGCTGGCAGCTGTATTCCCATCTGAAAAAGGATCACCCCCGCGCGTGCGGGGAACAGACAAGCACGGGGACAGAGTTTGTATATTGCTAGGGATCACCCCCGCGCGTGCGGGGAACAGCAGTTCTTTGCGGGTTTTACCTTATCGGAAATAGGATCACCCCCGCGCGTGCGGGGAACAGCCATCACCGAGGCGGAAGCCGCCAACATTTTTGGGATCACCCCCGCGCGTGCGGGGAACAGACTCCGGGCAAAGGGTGAGGATGTTTTCTTCTAGGATCACCCCCGCGCGTGCGGGGAACAGTCACTATATTTATTGTCCACGGGCGCGACTGCAGGATCACCCCCGCGCGTGCGGGGAACAGGGAGGCGGAAAGTTTCTAGGGTCGTTAATGCGGGGATCACCCCCGCGCGTGCGGGGAACAGGAAAAGGATATGGCGGGCTCTGCGGCCTACCCAGGATCACCCCCGCGCGTGCGGGGAACAGCCGGCTCATGGCCGCCTGCGACCGGGAAATGGCGGATCACCCCCGCGCGTGCGGGGAACAGGATGATAATAAAGTTTACCCGGAAGATGAAATAGGATCACCCCCGCGCGTGCGGGGAACAGAGGGGGATGACAGGACGGCCGGGGGGGTGCATAGGATCACCCCCGCGCGTGCGGGGAACAGCAAATTAAATAACACGCCGGGGGAGGGGGCAAAGGATCACCCCCGCGCGTGCGGGGAACAGGGAGCTGGTAGCCATGATGGATGCAGAAACCTGGGGATCACCCCCGCGCGTGCGGGGAACAGGGATCGCACCGACACCCCCACCCGGGGCACGAAGGATCACCCCCGCGCGTGCGGGGAACAGGATCTATGTTTTATCTTAAAATTATATGGGATTTTAGATTATCTTTTTAGAAGTTCTTGAATGTCGGTATAGCCCGTGTTTCCGGGCTTTTCCGGCATTTTTGATATTGTTAGATACTTACAAATGTTCTTATTACCTCTCACCATTTCCCCCTCAAAAGTAGTAAATGGAGTAGTAAAACCGGCCTTGTGTCAGGCTGCCAGCCGTTCCATTTCTGCCCTTGCGGAATCGAATGTGGCGTGTGCATAATAGTTCAGCGTCATGGTGATATTGGAATGTCCCATAATGTACTGCAAGGCTTTGGGGTTCATTCCCGCATTGGCTAACCGGGTGCAGAATGTATGACGCATAGCATGGGGCGTCGTCGTTTTCGGCAACGCTTCTTCATGGCTCTTGTTGTACTTCTTCACAAGCCTGCCAAACATCCCGCCATAATCTACCGCCGTCATGGGATAGCCGTTCTGTTTGAGAAACAGGAAATTGGCATACCCGTCAATAATGAACGGCTTTGCACCTTTGCGGTTTTTTATCACTCGCTGGAACGCCTGATACACTTCCTCATTCATGGGGATTTTTCTGACGCCGCTTTGGGTCTTGGGTTCGTCAATATAGTAACCGACGCCGGTATTTCTCAAAAGCTGGTGGCTCACGATGATTACCCGGTTTTCAAAATCCAAATCTTTGTCCGTCAGTCCGCACAGTTCCGAAATGCGAAGCCCTGTCCCCAGCAGAATAACGATTGCGTCATAATGCTTTTGGTAAACCTTATCACCTTGAATAAAGGACAGAAAACTTTCTTCCTGTGCTGGTGTAAGAGGCACCTTTGGTTCCGTATCGTCGTCCAGAACGTCACTAAGCTGGAAGTCAAACGGGTTTTTTCGGATGCAATCGTCCTGTATGGCGGTGTAAAAAGCCGCTTTCAGGGAACGCTTGTCGTTATTGATGGTCTTATAAGAAAGGCCCTTTTCTTTCATCCGAAGCGCCCATTCCTTTGCGTCGGACAGCTTCACACTGTCAATCGGGCAGCTCCCCAGCCGATCTTGTTCCAGAATACGCATCAGCCGTTCCCGGCCCAGTTTGGTGTTGTGCTTCACATTGCCCCGGTGCCTGATCTGCTTGGCGTAGAGCTGGCAGACGGTCATTTTCTTGCCGATGGTGTCTATCCCGTCGTCAAGGTCTTTCTGGATTTCTTTCTCCTTTTCCCGGAGTGAAATATCCTCCCGTTTACCTGCCGGGGTCTTATCCGTAGGCACTAACTTCCATGAGTAAACAAACTGCGGTTTTCCAAAGGTATCAACATATTTGTAAGCATATCGTCCGTCTTTTCTCTGGCTCTCTCCAGACCGCAAAACGCGATTTTTGCTGTCTCGTCTTTTTTCTGACATCTCGTCATGCTCCTTTCCATGACGGAAAGAGCCGCATATATGCTTATAAATTATTATAACATATCTGCGGCCCTTTTTCACTATTAGATTGTGTCCAAAGTGTCAATTATTTTCTCAAACTGCTTGCGTTTGATCTGGATGCGGTTGCCATTCATAATGACCCAGCCAGAGGCCGGATTTTCCTCGGCCAGCTTACGCAATTTGTTTTCTCCGATACGGAAATATTTAGACGCTTCCTCAATCGTCAGCGTGTATTTTTCCCAAATAGGCACATCATGGTTCATAATGCAGCCCCCTTTCACAAATTCAAAGGTTTGTGTGATTTAGGGGCATAGACGGACGGCTGCTGGCACAGCTCCACGGGACTTTCACCCCCGCGTGGTTCTCACGCGGCCCTACCCATTGCCTGCGACGCTTTTAACGCTCGGACTGTGGCTATAAGGGAGTATCATAGTCCTGCCTGTACGTCGTCGCCCGCAAGCCGCCACGCTCACATTGCGGCGTGGTGTTCCTCGCTCCGCTTTTCCCGTAGGGAAAAGTATCATGGCGCACCAGCCGTCCGGCTCGGCACAGACAGAATGTGTCCGTATGCCCTATGATGCGCCGCCGTTATCTTGCGGGCATATTTATCAAGGTGCGATCAGGCCACCGGGAAAACACCGAAACGGGGAAAGGGTAAGCCGTTTCATGCTGCCGGGGCCGGTTCGTCAGTTCGTGACGATAGCGTGGATGAGCTTGATTTCCAGACGGCGCTTCATGGCCTCGTCCAGACACACATGCGGATAGCCGTTTTCGTCATAGAGCGTCCGGGTACACAGCTTGTTCATGTAACCGCTGTAATACTGCAAAACGCGCTCTACGGCTCCGGCATCCCCAGCGCGGGCGGCCTCGATCACCGAAAGGGGCAAAAGCTCAATGCCCTTGTAGTTCGGGTTCTTCATCCGCGTCTAACCTCCCTTCGGCATCAACGCCTTTAGCTGTTTCCGCAGCTCCGATAAGGTATTTGTCCTGTGCCGCTGAACGGCACTCCGGGACATTCCCACAAGGCCGCCGATCTCACCATCTGCCATATCCAGAACACAGTGCAGGATTAAAATACTCTGCTCCATGCTGGGCAGCGCGGCAAAGGCTTCGGCAACAAGCTCATTGTTGATATGTAGGTCATAGCCATGCGACGAAAACGTAAAGCTGTCGCTGGGGTAGTGATCTACTGTACAGAGCTTGTCCAAATCTGCCTGTGACAAAGAGCTTAGTGACACTTCACGGTCACGGCGGCGCTTCATTTCAGCCAAGTAGCTTTTGGCCTCGTTACGCAGTACCGTCTTGCAAAAAGCATCGAACATGCACCGCGCTTCATAGTCGCGGGGGATAGCATCCATCTTCTCACCCCCTTTCTGTGGGGGACTTAGGTGGTTCTCTCCCTTTCCGCTAACAAGACTTTGACAAGGCCGCCAGCTACCCGCTAAATACCTCCTTTTTGAAAATTTCTCAAAAAATTTTTTTGGGGACAGCCGGGCCGCAAAAGACGACAAAAATCGCCCGGCAGGTCGCAAACCTACCGGGCGAGAAAATGCTTTGCTATGCTGCTGATTTACATGGTATAGTACATACTCATAACCGGAATAGCCCTGTGGAGGGGCAAGGCTTTTTTTGAGTGGTGGAAGTGGATTAGAGCATGGCAATAGCAAAACAGCATAGCGGCATCCTCCTATGGGCCGCCACACCTTTTGCTGCCAGAAAAGAACGGCGGCCTTGATTTCTCAAAACCGCCGCCAGCAAAATACAAAATGGGCGTGGGAAAGGTCTGCCCAACAGCGGTTTTTTTCTTTTCTGCCGCTGGGCAGATTGAATACTATAATTTGCAATGTATTACAAAAGATGCTTTAACCACTTTCCAGTAAAAGATTGTCCATGACCAGCATAGATTTTATCAAATCCAAAATCTGATACAAAACCAATACTTTCATTATGAAACGGCAAAATTAAAATAGGTATCGGGGTATGGCTCATCAATCAACTTATAGTGCCACCATTCAAAGCGATAAGACTGAAATCCGCTGCTTTCCATGATTTTACGCAAGCATCTTCGATTTTGTGCCTCTGCATCCCCTATCCCTTTTGCTGTATGATGCGACCGTTCGTCCATAAAATCGAAGTTACTTCCCATTGAAACAAGTTCCCCTGTATCCAGGTGGTAGAGCGTAAGATCAATTGCGCTTCCACGGCTATGGCTGGATTGTGAGGCCACATAACCCTTTGTAATCAACTCGGCTCGCTCTATATTGGGGTAAAATTTTTCTTTTGTGAGCTTGTCCTCCGGTTGCGCTGCCCAACGCAGGAAGCAGTCCACCGCAGTTCTTGGCCGATATCCATCCCATAAAAGCAAGCCATAGCCAAGCGCAGCCGCATGGATTTGTGCCTCGCGCAGAGCAAACGCCAAGGCCTTTGTGCCGATGATGCGATTCACCTCATACCCATCCACCGGTTTTCCTGTGAAGTTATCCCATGTGGCGTACTTGGCATCCCAACGGACGCCATGCAACATTTCATCTAAAAACAAAAAACCATTTTCCATACTTATCACCTCTTTAACGCCAATGTAATCAGGCTGTCAATCAGTGCAGGAAGCGTGATTCCTGCGGCGGCCATCATACGTGGGTAGCGGCTGTACGATGTAAAACCGGGCAGGGTATTGACCTCATTTAGAACGATGCCGCCATCCTCCTGCAAAAAAAGATCAACACGGGCAAGCCCTCTGCATCCAAGCACCCGATATACTTTCTTTGCCGTTTCCTGCACCCGATTTCGTTCCTCGACCGGAATGTCTGCGGGAACTGTAATCATCGCATTTTCTGAGCCTTTTTCCGGCTCGTTTTCCTGATGGATGCGGAAGATACCGTGGCTCAGCCGGATTTGATCCACTTCGCCGACAATCAAATCATCCTCGTTCCCCATGACCGCACACCCGACCTCACAGCCCGAAATCGCTTGCTCAATTAAGATTTTTCCATCATATTGTCCTGCCGCTTCTATCGCAGCGTTAAGTTCTTCCGTACCGTTTACTTTGGTTACGCCAAAGGACGAACCTGACCGTGCCGGCTTCACAAAGACAGGGTAGGTAAGCGCACCCGCCTCCGGCTTGTCACCTTTATCAATCATTTGAAATTCGGGAACGGCGATGCCCGCATTTTTTGTAAGAATGTAGGCCAGTGATTTGTCCATGCAAGCTGCGGAGCTTTGAATATCACAGCCCACATAGGGGATACCAGACAATACAAACAGCCCCTGTATCGCACCATCCTCCCCGCATTTGCCATGCAAAACCGGGAAAGCCACATCAATACGCCGTGTTTCGTATTCGCTTTCTTTCATGACAAGCAGCCCATGCGTTTTCCTATCCGGGGAGAGTATGGCGGGGAGACTGTCGGCTTCCCATTCCGTACATGGCTTCTTGCATAGCTTCCATACACCGTTTTTTGTAATTCCGATGTAGTGCGGATCGAATTTTTCCGTATCAATGTTCGCAGCAATTTCTATTGCGGATTTTACCGACACATCATGTTCCTCCGAGCAACCGCCGAAGATGATTGCGACTTTTATTCTATTCATGCTGTAAACTCCTTTCAAAATTGAGACAATTCCTGATTGTTTTTTCTGTAGTATCCTGCAGCACACGCTCAGTGTAGTACGCCGTATGGGGTGTGATGATCACATTCGGCATCCTTAAAAGCTGCGACAAAAAGGGATGGTCAAGCACTTTCTGCGAGCAATCGGTATAAACAAACTGATCCTCGCCCTCCAACACATCCAGTGCCGCACCACCCAGCTTTCCGCTTTCCAACGCCTCCACCAGCGCCCCGGTATCGACAAGCGCTCCGCGCCCGGTGTTGATTAAAAATGCGCCTTGCTTCATCTCTCCAATTTGCTTCTGACCGATCAGATGGCGGGTATCCGCACAAAGCGGCACATGGAGCGTAACAATATCGCTGTTTTTTAGAAGCTCATCAAGCTGGACATAATCTGCATCCATTTTTCGGCTGTTATCATAGGCCAGCACATGGCATCCAAATCCCCGCAGCCTTTTGACGACCGCTTGCCCGATATGGCCGGTTCCAATAACTCCCACAGTCATATCCCCCAGTTCTTTCCCCCGGATACGATCCAATCTGAAATCTTGTTGCGCCACGGCGTGCATGGTGTGTTTTGCACCCCGTATGGCCATCAGCATCAGCATCAAAGCATAATCCGCAACGCTGTCCGGCGAATACGCAACCGTGCCAACCGAGATTCCCATTCTCTCGGCGGCAGTCGTATCAATGTGATCGCAGCCGATGCTGCGGGTAGAAATGTATTTTACCCCGACCTTTCTCAGCGCAAGAATTGTCGCCTCGGAAACCTCGGACTTATGGCCTACGCTAACGCATTGATTGCCAGCGGCCAATTTTGCGTTGTCTGCCGATATCGCATCGCTAATCAGCGTAGGGATAATATGAAAATCCGGCGATAAAGCGCGGAAAGCATTTGCCTCATCCTGTTCGCATCCAAAAACAGTAATGCCCACACTTTTTCTCATTGGTTCTCCTCCTGAATATCCACACTTTCCGGGAGGGGATAACAGATTTTGCATTTGTTTGTATAAAGCAGCTTGCAATCTATTATTTCCCCGGTACCTAAGGCAACTTGCATCCGTTTAACCTGGGCATATTCATAAATCCCGCCACTTTCACGGACATACTGGATACTGCCATTTGTAATTTTGTATAATGCTTGGGGCTCTTTGTCGGCGGACACCTGACCGATGATTTTCTCATCATCTAAGGTCACCCATATTTGGTAGGTGCAGTCGGTATCGTTTCGCACTTTTAAATCAATCCAGCCCTCTGAAATGGTTGCATCCACCCCTTTAATCTCGTCACTGTTTGGCTCTGGAAACTCCTTTACTTCGTGACCTCTGCGCTGGATAATTGTCAATGGCGTATGCAGGAACATCCAAAATAGTAAATTGCTCATCTGGCACATACCGCCGCCCGACATGGTGGTGAGTTTACCATTGGTCACCGTAAGGCCGTCTTTATAGGGGGTATCTTTGTCCGCATGGCGTACCAGCCACCAGAAAGAAAAGGTTTCCCCCGGTCTTATCAATAAGCCGTTTAAGGTCTTTGCTGCCAGCTTTAAGTTGAACACCTTGTTTTCCTGGTATATCATGTCAAATCCGGTATTGTGGTTGTATAATGCGCAATCCGTTTCAAAGAGCAAATGGGAAAGCGATTTTTCCCCTATCGTCTGCGCATAGCGACAGCCGTCAAATCTCATTCCCGCATAAAAGCACATTTTTCTCTGCGCCCGTCTCATTGGAAGCAGGAACGGGAAACGCTGTGTCAATCTTTTTCTGTCCATAACATAACATCCTTTTCTCATTTTTCTGGTTTTAAATATTCCTCAAGGCAAACCCCTTGGTTGTACATCTCTGTGGCAGCTTCGATGCCAACATATCGGTAATGCCACGGCTCGTTGCTCACACCGGTTATCTCTGTCTTGTCTGGTGGGTAGCGACGAATAAAACCAAAACGATAGCTGTTTTCATCCAGCCATCTATAAACCTCGTTGCCTGTTGAATGAATTCCGTCCGCATTGATATCCACAGCAAGACCAAGCTGATGCTCGCTCGTTCCCGGCACGGCCACCCAAGTTTCTGCTTCCGCTTTAGCCTGTGCAGAGGTGTAGCCTTTCGCCTTATATTCGGCAATTTTTTCATCCATAATTTCTTGCTGTTTTTCTGTTGTTCGGTATCCGGATGCGACAATCGGGTAAACTCCATCAGTTCTTGCGGCATCAAACAAATCTTGAAGATAGGGAGAAATCCGAATATCTATCCGCTCACCATTTGATAGTTGCTCAAGCTCCACATCGTACTGTGCGGGGATGGGGTTCTGCCTGTTCACTAAAATCAGGCTCCATTCCTGTTCATCTCCCTGTTCTTTGGCGGTGGCAAGAGCGTTTTCCTCCAAATTCTCCACTACGTCAGTGCTGCTGCCTGTATGAGTTGCAGGGATGGGCGGTATCTGTGTTGCCTCCAATACGGAAGCCAGTCTCCACCCCAAAAACAGCGTGCAGACTGTGAACGAAATAATGAACGCACATAGAAAAGCCCGCTTTTCCACGGATTGTTTCATATGCCGTTTGTGATGATCCGCATTGGAATGATAGTTGCTTTTTTCCATTTGATCGAATGCCTCCTTTGCAATAAAACTACGATTTGTGGCTGGTACGATTGTTATTATGGCAAGCGCATCTGTACTTTCCCTGTAGCCAGTCTGTAGTTTTCCTGTAGCAGCAAAAAAAGACCGGCAGGGTTATACCTGTCGGTCAAAATCATTTAAGTTTTAAATATTTACAATGTTGATGTGAGCGGTAAATCCAGCCAGAACAAAACGCCATCCGAGGTGTTTTCCAGCGCATACTGGAGGCTCATGGCATCCAGCGTTTTTTGTACGATGGCAAGTCCTAAACCGCTTCGCCCACTTTTTCTGCTTCGCGCCTGATCAATGCGATAGAATGGGGTGAACAGCCTTGGAAGCGCAGTATCATCAATGTGAACGCCCATGTTCAAAACAAAAAGGCGGCATTTTTCAGCACCAGGCTCACTCCATATCCGTACCTCGCCTCCCTGCGGCGTGTTCTGAACTGCATTCAATATGACATTGGATAGTGCCTTTTGGAGCAGCCTCGGATCGGACAGGACAATTTGCCCGGCTGGAATATCTGTGACGAACCGCTGGTTGTTTGCCTCTGCCAAGGTTTGAAAATCGGGCAGCAACTCGGCAACCGTGCGCCCTATGTCCAACGGTTCAGCTATGGGTACGATTCTCCCATCATTCAGGCTGACAAGCTCCAGTATTTCGGAAATGATTTTGCCCTGCCTATCCATCATTTTGATGCATTCGCGCAGATACTTAGAATGATCTTTGTAGTCACCGATATTTTCAAGCATTCCCTCCAACAGAACGCTTGTAGCCGCGATGGGCGTTTTTAGCTCATGAGAAGCTGCCGCAAAGAAATATCGCTGTGTTTCCTCCAACTCATGTTCCCTTGCGATTTCATCCTCCAGCCTTGCGATGGATTCTTTCAGCCTGACATACATGGAATGCATATCATGAGCCAGTGCGCCAAGCTCATCCTTTCGCTCCAGCGGCGGCGGTACATCTTTCAGGTTTGCCATTTTATTCGCACTGTCCGCTAAGGCTTTGATCGGCGTTGTCATTTGCCGCGCAAAGATATACGCGCATAAAAGGCTGAATACAACCATTATCGCAATCATAACAATTCCCCGAATTGTCAGCCCTTGATAAAGCAATCCCACACCTGCCTTGCTTTGAGCAACAATCGAAATATTATCATCTCTATGTACCACATAAAGAAAGTCGGGTCTAAAACTATTTGATGTATTGGCATTTGGTGTGGCATAGAGTACGCTTCCCTCTTTATCTTCAATATAAAACTCAAAGGATTGGTTATTGTAGTGAAACAGCCCTGCCACCTCTTGAATATCAAGCCTATCGCTATTCTGAATCAGTTCCACCAATGGCTGATAGGATTTTACTGTTTGCTGTAATTCCATCACTCTGAAATAAGACACAAATTGCTGTGCAAACAGTGTTGCTGTTACACCGACAAGCAGTAGCAGGACAATGATCGTATAGGAAAAAACCTTAATGAAAATCCCTTTTCTTTCCATTATTATGATTCCTCCAATCGGTATCCTACACCGCGAATGGTTTTGATGATATTTTCCGGCAGCTTGGCCCGCAAATTTTTGATATGAGTGTGGACTGTGCTGCCATCACCCTCAAAGTCATATCCCCATATACGTGACAAAATGATTTCATGCGTTAAGGTTCTGCCTTTGTTCTGCACCAGCAGCAAAAGGATTTCAAATTCTTTTCGTGTCAGGGGCAGCTCTGTACCGTCACAAAGTACCGTGAAATCCTCCGGCAGAAGTGTCAGCCTGCCGACACGGATTTCCTTTGCCAGCGCACCGCTGCGCCGCAGCAGGGCTTCCACCCGCTTTAGTAAAATCTGCATCTTGAATGGCTTTGTTACATAGTCGTCTGCCTCTGCATCAAACGCCCGGATTTGGTTTTCGTCATCCGACAGGGCTGTCATCATCAGAATGGGAGTATCATTTTTCGCACGAAATTCACGCAAAAGTTCATGCCCGTTCATACCGGGCAGCATAATATCAAGAATAACCAGTTGATAAGTGTTTTCGTAAAACTTGGTGTATGCCTCATTTCCATCTGTGCAGGCATCCACCTGATATCCTGCCTCAGCCAGAAACGCCCTTACTGTATTACAGATATGATCATCATCCTCGACAAGTAGAATTCGTATCGACATAAAAATCCCTCCATTTTAAGAAGATAACATAACAGTCTGTAGTTTCCCTGTAGTTTCAAAGCGATTTCTTTTCGGATTTTAATCATCCGTCATTGGGATACTCGCTTCTTTTCATGGTGTATGTATCTATATTATTGGTTTAAACGAATTAAATCAAGATAATAATAATTAACACCTTCTTAATGTTTGGGATGTTTCGATTACAGCGGTTGTCAAAACATCCCGATAATACTGGCAAGCAATGGATCAGAATATCCTTTACGGATATTCTGATCCACCACTTGCCCGCCTGCGGCGTTCTCGTTTTGCTTGTTGGGGACACCCCAAGCCTCAGCAAAATGCGCGGCCTCTTTTTTGCGAATGCACCTTGCGGTATGGCTTTTCACACAGGCAGGGCCTGTGTGTACTCCCTCCGGTCGCTCTTGCCGCACTCCGCGCAGCAGATTCAGTCCTAATACCGTTCAAGACAGTAGAAAATCAGCAAGTCTATATTCCTCATATCTTCATCATCCGTGTCCTTGCAGTTACAGGAAATGTAATAATCGCCAAATGTAAATCCCAGAATATTTTCCTCAAAAAGCCGTACCTCCCCGGTATTAAAATCAATCACCCCATACTCAAAGGCGCATTAGACCAGCAGTTATCCAATGTCTGGAGACTTCACCATAAAGAATCCAGATGCCGGCCTTTTCAATTCTACCATATACGGCTGATACAGCAGCAGCTTCCTCGTCTTTGTTTCGGGCATTTTCCATTTCTGTCATGATAAAGTTTCGCTTCTTCATACATCCATGTGTAAATCTTTTCTTTCTGTTTCAGATGAGAATACTTTTTATCGGTCTGGAGCAGCCTGCCATCTATCATCTTATAGTTTTTCCGTGACAAAATACCATGCTTTCTCTCTCTTCAAAACCATATCCAAAATGCGCCGGTTTCATTATACTATTCAGTAACCGCCTTTCCTTTCTTTGTACGCCTGTCAATCGGCTTTTCCGCAGTTTTGGGAATGAGCCAGATCGTCGCCATCTTTACAGCGCCGGGGATGCGTCCCGCAGCACAATAGTAGTTTATCCATCGTGGGGGCACACCCCATTTCTCGCCTGCCTCTTTCAACGTCATGTAGTCCATAGTACACCTCCACAGGGTACATTATAATTCTTTTGCTCGAAGAATAAAAGAAACAAAATGTGAAATATAAACTTTAAGAAAGGTGCATATACCAACATTCCACGGGCAGAGTATGAAATATACAATGTAAGTGGGAGGTGCGATATGGCGAATATTGAAGATTGTCCCGGCTTTGAAACTTTCGGCGCGGATGTGAAAGCGGCCCGGCAAGCAAAGCGCGTTTCGCGCAAAGCAATGGCAGAGAAAATAAATATTGACTGGCGCTATCTTGCCAACATCGAAAACGACGGGGCCATTCCCAGTCTGCCGGTTGTCATACAGCTTATTAAAGCCTGCGGGCTTCCTGTGGAACGCTACTTTAACCCGGAGATCATGCGGGAGGAAAGCGAACTGCGGCAAAGGGTCAGCCACAAGCTGAAACTCTGCCCCGAAGAATACCTGCCGATCATCGAGGGCGCGATTGACAGCGCCATACTAATTGAAAAGCCGAAGAAGAATGAAACGGAGGATGTGTAACTGGCATCCTCTGTTTTACTTTTAGCGGGAGCTGCACAGCGTAGCTTCTATTTTTTTGCACTTTTTTCTTTCCAGAGGGCTATTTTGCGGGTAGTTTGGGGCTTTGGAAACGTCTTGTTAGTGGAGAAACAGTAACGTAGCAAGCATAGGGAGTGTAGCCACTCCCGGAAAAACGGCCTGCCCCGTCCCTGCCGGGCCGCGTCCGTTTTGCTTGTTGGGGAAATCCCCAAACCCCTGAATGGAAAGGACGGTGAAGCATGGCAAACAGAAAGCGAAAAATCGTGCTGCGCGTCCCTGTGACGCCGGAGGAACGGGCTATGATTGAACAGAAAATGGCGCTGCTGCATACGAAGAACTTTTCAGCCTACGCCCGGAAGATGCTCATTGACGGCTATATCGTCAACATGGACACCAGCGACATCCGGGCGCAGACCGCCGAGATACAGAAGATCGGCGTCAACGTCAATCAGATTGCAAAGAGGCTGAACGGTATGGGGCCGGTGTACGCACAGGACATCGAGGATATAAAGGGGGCGCTGGCGCAGATATGGCAGTTACAAAGATACATCCTATCAAGTCAACGCTGAAAAAAGCCCTTGACTACATCGAGAACCCGGACAAAACTGACGGCAAGCTGCTGGTGGCCTCCTTTGCCTGCTCTTATGAAACAGCGGACATTGAATTTGAAATGCTGCTGGCGCAGGCATACCAAAAGGGCAATAATCTGGGCCACCACCTGATACAATCCTTTGCCCCCGGCGAAGCCACGCCGGAACAGGCCCATGAGATCGGGAAGCAGCTTGCCGAGGAAGTGCTGCAAGGGAAATATCCCTATGTGCTGACTACCCATATTGATAAGGGCCACGTCCACAATCACATTATTTTCTGTGCCGTGGATATGGTAAATCAGCGCAAGTACATTTCCAACAAACAGAGCTATGCCTATATCCGGCGCACCAGCGACAGGCTGTGCAAGGAAAACGGATTGTCCGTGGTGAAGCCCGGCCAGAGTAAGGGCAAGAGCTATGCCGAGTGGGACGCCCAGCGGAAAGGGACGAGCTGGAAAGCGAAGCTCAAAGCAGCCATTGACGCCGCTATCCCGCAGGCAAAAGATTTTGATGATTTCCTGCGGCTCATGCAGGCGCAGGGCTATGAGATCAAGCCGGGAAAGTTTATTTCTTTCCGCGCTCCCGGACAGGAACGCTTTACCCGCTGCAAGACATTGGGGGAAGCCTACACCGAGGAAGCCATCAAAGAGCGTATCAAAGGCCGCGTTATCACCAGAGCGCCCAAAGAGCGCAAGGGGATTTCTTTGCGGATTGATCTGGAAAACAACATTAAGGCCCAGCAGTCGGCAGGCTATGAGAGGTGGGCGAAGCTCCACAATTTGAAGCAGGCCGCAAAGACTTTGAATTTCCTGACTGAACATGGGATAGACACCTACCCGGATTTGGAAAGCAAAGTGGCCGAGATCACCGCCGCCAGCGACGAGGCCGCCGCTACCCTCAAAGCTATGGAACACCGGCTTGCGGATATGGCGGTGCTGATAAAGAATATTTCTACCTACAAGCAGCTCTGGCCCGTGGCTATGGAATACCGCAATGCAGCGGATAAGGCAAAATTCCGGCGTGAGCATGAAAGCACGTTGATTTTGTATGAAGCTGCGGCAAAGGCCCTAAAGGGACAGGGTGTGAAAAAGCTCCCCGATCTGTACGCCCTGAAAGCCGAGTACAAGCGATTGGCCGAGGAAAAGGAACGGCTGTATGAGAAGTACGGCGAAGCGAAAAAGCAGATGCAGGAATACGGCATCATCAAGCAGAATGTGGACGGCATTTTGCGTATGACGCCGGGAAAGGAATGGACGCAAGAGCTATGAGTATTCCACGAATGAATTACCCTCAATATCGCAAGGCCCGGAAGCTGACGCATGAGTGCTGCAACTATTGTGACGGCAACTGCCTGTTGCTGGACGACGGCGAAGAATGTATTTGCGTACAGAGCATTTCCTATTCGCTTCTGTGCCGCTGGTTTAAGGCCGCTGTCCTCCCGCTGGATGCGGCCCTGTATGCCGAGATCACCAAAGACCGGGACGAAGTGAAACGCTGCTGTGAGTGCGGGGCCACGTTCACGCCGAAGTCTAACCGGGCCAAATACTGCGCGGCCTGCTCCAAACGGATGCGCCGCCGCAAAGAGGCCGAGCGCCAGCGGAAAAGATACTGGAAACCTACGCACTTAGAGCTGTAAAAGCCCTTATATTTCAAGGCTTTTCCGGCATGGTCAGCGGGGTATGTGGGTGTTTTATCCTATCCCCGCCGAAGTGCTGTTCTAAATGCGTAGAATTTACCAGCAGAAAAGCGCCGTTTTCTCTGGTTCCATGCTTCCGAATATGGTATCATAGAAAAAATCAGTCTGACGGGGGTATCAGGATGGACGGACAAGAAAAGCTGCTGGACTATGAAACGATCAAAGCCGCCGTTGCCGGTGAGAGGTGGGCCACGGAAAAAGTGTTGGCCCATTATGCTGACTACATCAACGAGCTTTCCACGGTGGAGATCAGACAGGCAAACGGCAAAAAGAAGAAAGTCATTGACGAAGATATACGGCAGCGCATTTCCCTGAAACTGCTGGAAGCATTGCCGAGCTTCCCGCTGGAACAGAGATAGACGGCAAGAGGGCTGCACCCTCTTACGCCGCTTTGCGGCTATCACCTGCACACCCCTGAAACAGATACACCCGCTGCGCGGCTATATCTGTTTCAGGGGTCTAATTATAGCTGCAACCTACGCATTTAAGGGATTGAAAACCGCCCGCTGCAAGGCTTCTCCCGCATGTTTGCAGGGGCAAGCGAATACTTCATCCTATCCCCGACAATACCGGGTTCTAAATGCGTAGGAATAGGCAAAAAGAAAAGACGCCGGACGCAAGCGACCACATGGCCGCCGCGCCCGGCGTCTGCTGTTCGTTATTCGTCTGTGAAGTGGAACTTCTGGCCGTCATAGTCGGCATCCGTCATGCGTTCCAGCTTGGAAAGGGTCTGCTGGGCCTGCGCCCGCATATCCCCATCCATAACCGGCATGACGGCGGTGAGCCTGTTTATCGTTCTGCGCCGGTCTGCATTGTGGTACATACAGATCAGGTTTTCTTCCTCCACGGTAAAGTGCATCATTCCTTATACCTCCAATTCATTCTTTTTGGTTCTGGCCGCCGCCTTTTTTGGGCTGGCGGCCTGTTTGCTGTCGGATAGCTGCTTGCGGATAGAGGGCCGGGGCCTGCGAATACTCACATCCCGGCGCTCGTCCCGGTTAATCACGGCATACACGCCATGCCTGCCTTTCATCCCGGTAAAACACAGGGATTTATAGGGCAGCATGGCAAAGAGCCGGTCATTATCCTTGGTGGAAGCAATCGCCGCAAAGTGCGGGGAGATCTCCACCATGAAATGCGTTTTATTGGGGCTGTTAGGCGCGGACAGATCTTTCAGGCTGTCCACAATACGCCGGGCCTCGGTTTCAATCCGGCTGTCATGCAAAGCGGTGACGTGGACTTTGAAATCGCCGGGGACGGCCCGCCCCCGGCTGTGCTGCTCCGTCCGTAGCGCCTCCTGCAGCACAGCCGGGTCATGGGGCTGGGCCTCATAGTACAAAAAGTTTCCCAATACCCGGTCAGGGCTTCCGTCAAAACGCTGGCTCTCCGGGATGTCACGGGTGCCATGCTCATAAAAGAGCCGGTTCACACTCACCGGCTGGGCGGTTTCAATGACGTGCCGGAAATGCTGCGGATAGTCCAGCTCATAGAGATTGCCCCGGATAGTGCCGCCCTGTGTGCCGGTCAGCTCCACCGCGTAGGCCAGTATCTTGTCACGGGTCTGCTCCCCGTAAAATTTCCATGTGTTGTACTGTCGGGTGTCTTTCAGGAAAACATCACGTTCCCGGAAACAGTACGTCCCGGAGGGCCGGGACATCCAGAGCAGGGTCTTGTCTGCGGCCTGATCGCTGGCGGCATCCCGCCTGATAATGTCTTTGTCAATGCCAAAGTCACTTTGATAAAACGCGGTGTTCTGCCGCATGATCTGTTCCAGCGCGGCCAGAACGTCCACATTTTCAAACTTCTGCATTTACTCTACCTCCAATCCCTTTGATTTTTCCCGCGCCGGTGGCTGCTTGGCCTGTTCGGTCTTGGCCGCGTTGAGCTGCGCCCGGATAGAGGGCTTTTCTTTCTCCCTGCGGGCCGCAAGCTGTAAGGCGCTGGGCTTTTCGCCGGAAAGGGGCTGGATGCACTTGATACGGTCAGCGACGCGGATTGTGGTGTCGTTTAACTGCCGCTGCCATGCCCCGGCCTTGGGCGACCAGCGGAAACCGTTGCTTTTCAGCTCGTCGCGTACAGCAGCATCCGGCTTCCCCTCAAAGAAGATTTGCAGGCGGTTGGCCACCCGGTTGATCTCCACAGTGCCGCCGTCAAACTCCCATCCCACATAGGCCGCCTCCTTTTGGCGGGTCAATTCCTCAATGCGGCCCTTTAACCGGCGTATCTCGGCGTTATTGTTGGAGAGCTGCCAGGACTGGAACGGTTTTTTCTCATAGTGCCAGCCCGACGCCATATCCGCTTTCAGGTTTTCAATGCCTCTTTCGGTCAGATGGGGGCATCCGTCCAGCGTCCCATGCTTGCGGTAGTAGGCATTGACGGCCTTCATCAACTCCTGCGACGCTTCCAGCTTTTCCAGTTTCTTTTCCAGCTTGGAAACGGCCTGCGGATCGTCGGCGCTGATACCACCCATGCCGGTGCTGCGGATTTTGTCAAGCAAGCCCTGAATGTACTGAAATTCCTCCATGTTGCGGTCACTGGCGGCGTTCTGCTTTTCTTTCGCCCGTACCGGGAAATTGGACGGCCCGGCAATCAGGACAGAGGGGACGCGGGCGGTAATCTCATAGCCCTTATTCATGTTCTCGGCCAGCTTGCGGGCGTAGGTGTCAAGGAGGCTGTCTATCTTTTCGTGATACTCTGGCTCCACACGCTTTTTCTGGCGCTCCGCAATTTCCACGGCCTGATCGACATAGTGCCGGTATTCCGCCGTGGCGCTGCCGGGCCGGTAGTCAGAAAAGCTCATGGCTTCCTTGGCGCGGCGGGCGGCTCCCTCATTGATGGGATAATAGCGGACAGCCGTTTGCGGGGGCGCAGCCTCCGGGGGTTCCTCCTGTGTCTGGCCGGAAGCAACTGCCACATCCTCAAAAGATAGCTGTTCGGGTTCCTCCGGCTGCGGTTCGGGCGGCGTATTGTTGATAATGCCGTCAATCATGTTTTCGTTCTGCTCCGTAGACAGTTCGGCGGTACGCAGGGGATTTTCCCGCAAAAACTCCGGCACTTCCATATAGCCGAAGCTGTCTACATAGTGGGCGGTGTCCTGTCCATTCTGGTGCAGCACCACCACGTCGGAAACGGAAAGGCTGTGTCCCCTAAAATCTGCCGGGTGGTCGATGTTGAATGTGCGGTAAATATCCTCCAAAGACGTGCTTTTATCCAGCGGTGCCGTATAAACAAGGTCATAGTTGGCACTGTCCACGGCCAGCCCTGCGGCCTGTAAACGCTCGTATGGCTCAAACCGATAGTCGCGGGTTTCCTCCCCGCCTCGAAGCTGGTAGATGGAAAAGGTGTCCTGTTGGGGTGCTTCATAGCCAGCCGCCGCGTATTCCTCCACGGTCATACCGGCTGCGGCGGCCTCCTGCGCGATCTCGGCCTGTACCTGTGCTTTGTAGTCCTGCAAGCTCTGGTCGAAGTCAGCCAGTTTCGGCGGCTCCGGCAACTGATACTGGCCCTGATTGAGCATGGGGCGGCACTCCTGCACATAAGAGAGAAGCGCCCCCAAATAGGCCGTTTCCTCCGGCGTCAGGGTTTCCCCGGACTGTAAGCGGCCCTGCGCCGTCTGTTCCATTTGGGCAAGGCTGCAATGCAGCTTCATATAGGGGACAAACTCGCCTAACAGCATATCCCGATGGGCCTTGTCCTGCTCCCAGCCCTCTATGCCGGTTGTAGCGATTACATGCTTTTTCCAGTTTTCGTCCTGCGCGTAAAATTGGTGGTAGCTCTGGATATGTTCGATCAGGGAACCGTCCCTATCTCCAAAATCCTGCCGCCCCTCGTAGCTGTCCGGCTCGCCCTGAAAGATACAGTCAATGCGGAACGCGGTTTTGTCATAGCCTGCCTCTGCCGGATATGCTGCATCCAGACGGGCAAACAGCGCGTCGGCCTCATGCAACGGCATTTGCTGGCCGTCCTTTAGCTGGGGGCTTTCGCTCCATAGCACAGTCACAAGCGGCTCGGCTGCCGGATCAAGGGCCGGGGCCTGTTCTTCCTCGGCCTGCGCCGGGGCCGCTGCCTCCGGGGTAACGTCAACCGTGACGGCCTCCTGTTCCTGCCGGGCCTCGCGCTCCTGCTGAAGCTGGGCAAAATGGCCGTCGATCTCGGTTATCAATTCGCTGGCCGTGGCCCGGATGGTTTCAAGGGAGGCTTTCAGCTCGGATAACTCCCTGCCGCTGCTCCAATCGGCCACATAGCCAAAAGAATAGTCCGACGTGTCCAGCCCGTAATACTGGCAGACGGTATAGGCCACGCTTTCGGCCTGTACCTCGCGGGTGCTGCGGTCTGGCCGGGCCGCCTGTTCCTCGGCGGGGGCCTCCCGGTCAATGGCGTGGAGCTTGGCATGGGCAATCTCATGGATGGCGGTCTTTAGGGTCTGCAATTCGCTCATGCCCTCGTTGATGGCAATGCGCTGTTTTGCGTAGAAGCAGCGGCCCTTGGCCCCGTCTGAAATCGGCTCAATGCTTATGGGATAGGGTGATGTCCGTTCCAGCGCGGCAAAGAAATCCTGATACTGCTGCACGTCGCCGGTAAGTTCACTGATATAGGGCATGGGAAAATCCTTGCCCTCGGTCTGGCTGATGTCAAAGACTGTCACCACCTTAAAGGCCGGAACCGTCACTTCCTGTTCTTCGGTCACGGGCTTGCCGTCCGCGCCGATCACGGGCTGCTGGGTGGCCGGGTCGATTTTCTCCATCTGCTGCTTAACCTTGAACGGGGCCGGGGCCAGTATCTTAATGCCTTTCTCGCCCCGCTTCACATGGCGGTCAAATTCATCCTGCCACCTGTTATAGCCCGCCACAATCGAACCGCCCTGCATGGCGATCAGCAGCGTATTGTTCAGACTGTAATCGTGCATCTTGGACATAGCGGATAAGTAAGCCATATAGCGGCTACTTTCAAAAAGCTCCTGTACGCCGGTTTCCAGACGGTCAGTAATCACTTTCATGCGTTCTTTGCTGTTCATGCCGTCCAGCATGATCGGGATAACCGGGGGCGGCGCTTTGTCGGGGCTTTCGGATGCCTCCGGCTGCTGGGCCTGCGGTTCCTCCCGGTCAGCTTCCGGCTGGGGGTAGTGCATCACCCGGTATTCCTCCGGCACCGGCTGGCCCTCATGGACGCGCTGCCATTCGTCGCCGCTTCTCACCAGATAGCCGTACTGGGTAAAAACGCCTTGTTCCTGCTGGGCAATGTGGCGTCCAAACTGCGCCGTATCAATCCCGGCTTTCCATTCCTCCGGCATATCCACCATGCCGGAACGGTTCAGGTAGTAGTCGCCCAACTGTCCATCCCCCCTAACGTCGGGAAGATGCACATAGTAATCCACATTTTCGGTGTAGTCGATGATCTGGCCGATATTCTCAAAGCCGCCACGGGGATTTTGCAGGGCGGCGTTCAGCTCTGCGATCTCGGCGGCGTCAAGCTGGCCCAGCCGGGCGGCAAGGAAATTCAGCTCGTCCACGTCGGCGGCCAGCACCATGTCATAGGGAATGGCAAGGTGTCTGTCCTCCGGGCAGGAATACCCGTTGATAAAAAAATCCTGCGGATTGTCGGCAGTAATGCCAACATCCCGCAGGGCGGCTTGCAGCGTTTCGGTTGTGGTGGGCAAATCCAGCCAGACGCCTTGTTTGCCCTGTTCCAAAAACTGCCGGTTATGGACTTGGATAGAAAATACTTCGTTCACGCGGTCACTCCTTTCTCTGTTCTGTTTCAAAAAATAGGGGGTTGGGGACTTCCCCAACAAGCAAAAATCCCCGGCCCGGCAGGGACGCGGCCGGGGGATTTTACCGGGAGTGTAGCCACACTCCCTATGCTTGCTGTGTTACTGTCCTTTAGCTCCTGTGTTCAATGCGGTAGTTGACGTACTTGCCCCCGGTATCAGCCAAAAGCACCGTCCCGTCGTAGGTTTTGCCGGTCTTTACGGAATAGAGGCCCTTTACCTTGACTTTGCCGGTTTTGAGCAGCGCAGCGGCGATCTTCGGGGTGAACGCTTTCTTGCGTTCCTCAAAAAATCGGTCATTCTTCCACATGACGAACTGGCAGGCCCGGTTTCCGCAGTAGTAGTTTTTCTTGCCCTCATAGACAGCCTCACCACAGCGGGGACACGTCCCGATAGGAACACGCTCGGCCTGAAACAATTTCTGCTTTTCCTCACTGATACAGGAATAGGTCTGCACCAGCTCCCGCGCCTGCGTCTCGATGCCGTCCATAAATTCGTCAGGATCGGCCTGCCCCTTGGCGATCTCGGTCAGCCGGTTTTCCCATTCGGCAGTAAGCTGGGGAGAAGTAAGCGCCTCCGGCAGCACCACAGCCAGATTGATGCCGTCCTTGGTGGGAATGAGCTGCTTGCCTTTTCTCTGGACAAAGCCCATCTGCACCAGCTTTTCCAGAATGGCGGCGCGGGTGGCCGGTGTGCCTAATCCCTTGCGCTCGGCATCCTCCGGCATATCCTCGGCCCCGGCCCGTTCCATAGCGGACAAAAGCGTATCTTCGGTGTAGGGCTTGGGCGGCGTGGTGAAATGCTCGGTGACAGAGGCGGCCACGTCTGCAAAGGTCTGGCCCTCGCAAAGCTCCGGCAGCTCCCGCACCGCCTCGGCGTCCTCGTCGGCGTCGGTCTTTAAGGAAGAACGGAACCGGCGTTCAATCTCTTTCCAGCCGGGGGAAAGGACGGTCTTGCCCTTGGCGGTAAACTCCTGCCCGGCACAGGTAAATGTGGCGGTGACGGCCTCATAGATATGCGGCCCGGCCACGGCACATAAGAGCTTGCAGCAGATCAGGGACAGCAGCTTTTTTTCACTCTCGGCCAGAGTGCCAAAGCCCTGCTTCACAAATTCAGCGGTGGGGATAATGGCGTGGTGGTCGGACACCTTTTTGCTGTTCAGGATGCGGTCAAACTGCGGGGAAAGGTTCAGGCCCTTGGCAAACGGCACCAGCTCCCACAGGCCGGACACAAGGCTTTCCACGGCGGGCAGCATATCGTCGGTAAGATATTGACTATCCGTTCTCGGATAGGTCAGCAGCTTCTTTAGATACAGTGCCTGGGCATAGTCAAGGGTCTGCTTGGCGGTATAGCCGAAAAGCCGGTTAGCCTCCCGCTGCAAGGTGGTAAGGTCATAGAGCTTGGGCGGCTGTTCCGTCTTTTTCTCCCGCGTCACGGAAACGCAAACGGCCTGCGCTTTTGCACAAGCCGCCTTGACGGTGTTTGCCTCGGCAGCGTCGGAAAAGCGGCTGCTTACCGCGTCCGCGCCGCCCGCCGTGATATGGACGATGTGATATTTCTCTTTCTTGAAATCGGTAATCTTGGCGTCCCTGTCCACCAGCATTTTTAAGGTCGGCGTCTGGACGCGGCCCACAGTCAGGTTCTTGTGGTACAGGACGGAAAAAAGCCGGGTGGCGTTAATGCCGATCAGCCAGTCGGCCTTGGCCCGGCACAGGGCCGATTGATACAGCGGATCATAGTCGCCGCCCGGTTTCAGGTGGGCAAAGCCGTCCTTAATAGCACTGTCCTCCATAGAGGAAATCCAAAGGCGCTCAAAGGGCTTTTGGCATCCCGCCATCTGGTAGACGAAACGGAAAATCAATTCCCCCTCGCGCCCGGCGTCGGTGGCGCACACAAGGCCGGTCACGTCGGGGCGCTGCATCAGCGAACAGAGAACGTCAAACTGCTGTTTCTTGTCGTCGGGGACGATGTACTGCCATGTTTCCGGGAGAATGGGCAAATCCTCATAGCGCCATTTTTTGAAACGCTCGTCATAGCGTCCGGCGTCGGCAAAGGACACCAGATGTCCGATGCACCAGCTCACCAGATAGCCGTTCCCCTCCAAATAGCCGTCGTGTTTCTCCGTGGCCCCGATCACGCCCGCAATGCTGCGGGCCACGCTGGGTTTTTCCGCGATTACAAGTTTATATGTCATTCCTCGTCCTCCTGTTCACTCACAAAATCAGCTTCCGGGTCAAACTCGGTTTCGGGTTCCTCGTCCTCCAAATCCTCGTCCTCCCCAAAATCATACTCGCCCAAATCGTCGCTGCCGGTGGTTTCAGCCTTGGGCTTTTTGAACTTGAAATAGTAAAGGGCCGCACCGCCGCCCGCCAGCGCCACCAGCAGGAACACGATCAGGCCGCCCGCGCCGCCCTTGGGTTCTTCCTCCGGGGCTTCGGGTTCCTCCGGCTGGGGTTCCTGCGGCTCCGGGCCGCTGCACTCGGTCAGGTTGGTTTTACATACCGGGCAATTCGTGTTCACAGCCCCGGCCTTGCATTTCGTGGTACAGGAGCAGACAGCAGCGGGGGTGACGGTTTCCCCGTCCTCCATCAGCGTCAGCAGATCGGCTTCATCCACCTGATTTAAGAAATGGACAGTTTCTTTTCCCTCGTCGTCCCGGTCAATAATCAGATAAAACACATTGCCGTTTTTGGTTTCCACGGTGATAAACTGCTTGCCATTTTTCGCGGCGCTGCCGATGTCGTCAATCAGTGACAGGTTCCCGTCCGGGGACAGGGCGGCGCTGGCCCCGCCGCCATTGAACAGTTCCAGCAGAGAAGCAATTTCCTCCGGGTCAATGGAGAGGGAAAAACCGCCCTCGCCGGTAGCCGCTACTTCCTTTTCGCTGACGGTCATATAGTCGGAATGGACATAGCCGATGCGCTCCGGCAAGAGAATTTTAATCCAGTCGCCGTCTGTGCCGACTACCTCAACCGTCGTCCCATTGGGAAGCTGGGTGAACGCGGTCTTGTCAAGCCCCGCGCCGGTGCGGACATTCAGCCTGCCGCCGTTGGTGGTGACGGTGCCGGTCTGTTCAGGTTCTTTTTTGTCGGTGCCGGTGGTGATCTGGATGCCGTCGTCCGTGGCGGCAATGCTCACCTTGGAACCGAACAGCGCGGAAAACAGGTCGGTGATGTCCTTGCCGGTCAGAGGGCCGGTATCTTTTTCGGCCTCGGTTTCTGTCCCGTCCGTGGCGGTGCCGGTTTCGTCTGTTTCAGGCTCCAAACCGCCCGTAGCGGGTTCGGTTGTAGCCTCCGGCAGCGGGGCCGGTGCCGGGTCATTGCCGCCTGCAAGGGCGGTAACGGGAAAGGCCGTGACGCAGAGCATCACGGCCAGAAGTGCGGGGAGAATACGGGAAATCCGTCTGGTCTTATTCTTCATGGGCATTGTCCTCCTGTTCATGGTAAGGGGTTGCGGCAGGGGCGGCCTGCATTGCGCCGCTGCGTAAGAACGCGGCAAATTCCTCCGGCTTCATGTTCATGCCGCGCACAAGCTGGATGATCTGCAAATTCTCCTGTTCGGTTTTCTGCGTTTCCAGCTCCCGAAGCTGTTTCTGAAACTCCGCGATCTTAGACTTGGTTTTCTGGATGTCCTTTTCGATGCGGTCAAGTTTGGTTGCCATAATTGAAAGCTCCTTTCTGGCGTTAAGGTAAACGCCCGTAACTGTAAAAATGGGATTGCCAGTAGTTTGAAGTAAGGTTCGTGTAGGAAATCGGGTTCCCGCAATGCAGCATCACATTGTTGCCCACATACAGGCCGACGTGGGACACGCCGGGGGTGTCGTAGGTTCCCTTGAAAAATACAAGGTCGCCGGGCTTGGCCTGCGAACTGGAAACAGGGGTGCAGATGTTATATAGGCCCTGCGCCCCCAGCCGTCCCACGTTCCATCCACTATGATTGATTACCCACGAAATGAAGCCGCTGCAATCAAAGCTGGTGCTGGGAGAGCTGCCGCCCCACACATAGGGATAACCGATATATTTTTCCGCCTCTTTGAGCATGGCGGCAAAGGTGGCATCCTCCAAAGCCTCCGGGGGTACGTCGTAGTAGGTCGGCGGCGTCAGGGTGGAGGCGTTGGGGTACTGGCTGCCGGAAAACAGATCAGGCCGGTTTCCTAGCGTGGACATATACAGGGAATAGAAACTTAGCGTTTCCTCGTCCATGATATAGACTGGCACATGGGACAGGTCGAAGTTTTCCAGCGTGACGTAGCAGATGTAATAGTCATACGGCACTTGGTAGGTGTCTGTATGGGTGTTGCCCTCCGCGTCCGTCCATGTATCGGTTTCGGTGCGGTAACGGGTTTCTACCACGACGTTTTCTGTCAGGATATATTGCTTGTCAAAGAGCATGGACAAATCACCCTGTACCTCCCCGATGGTAAATATCCCGTCATGGAGCGCCGACAGAATGGAAATCAGCACATAGGGGTCATGGCTGATCTCGTCAAGGTCAAAATGGTATTCGTCATAGTCATGGGTGGCCTCGTAGTTGTCCAGATAGTCTTGCAGCTCGGCTTCCAGCTCCGCGTAGGCGTCCTCGGCGGCCAACATATCGCTATCCTCGGAAAAGTAAGAGGACGCCGTGATGCCGCTTCCGGCGCTGCCGAACATGGCGGTGCAGGACTGTAAGCCGCCGATGATAAGCAGCATCAAAAGCCCCAACACAAGGACGGCCAGCGCCCCTTTCCAGTGGCGGGCCACAAAGGAGGCCGCCCGTTCACTTTCTTTGGCTGCGGCCTTGGCCGCTTTCGTGGAGGCCCCGGCTGTCTTGGCCGCGCCCTGTGCCGCCGCGCCTGCGGTCTGGCCCGCTGTCCGGGCGGCCTTGGCGTACTGGCGCTTGATCTGCTGTTTCTGCCAGAACCGGGAAATGGGGTTGCTGGCCGCCTGTGCGATCTCCGGGTTATCCCGCAAAGATTTCTGGTAGAAATACTCCGCGTTGGCAGACAATAGCCTGCGCTCGGCCTTTTCCGCGTCCCAGTAGGGTTTCAGCCTGTGGTGCCGGATGGTGCTGCGGATGGCTTTTCCGGCCTGCCGCTCGGCAAGTTCCTCCCCCTTATGGCCGCCCTCCACACCCACGTTTTCATGCTCGACTTCATGGATTTTCCCGTGGCCGAATAGAAAAACCTCGGAAACAGGACGGCCTGCCGGATTGGGTTTCAGGGAGGGAGGCCCCTTGTCCTGTTTGTCAAAGTGCAGGACGGTCTTTGCTTTGCCGCTTGCCTCGTCAAAGACGGTTTCCTTGACCGGGACGCGCTTCTTGGGGATGGCGGCGCGGGCCTTATCCAGCTTATCGGCCCGTTTGTCCGATTTTCGGATATAGGGCTGTAAATCCGGGTCGGCCCGTTCTTCCTCCGACAGTTGGAGCCGGGCGGATGGCCGGTGCAGGGCAGCGTCCCCCTCGGCGGCCACAGCCCCGGCCTGCTTCGCGGCTTTCTTGGCCTTATGGCCGTCATGGATGGCGTCGGCCCGTTCCAGCAGCTTATCGGCGGTGCCGCCCGGCCCCGGCGCGGACAAATCCTGTTCGGCCTCCCGGCTGGAAATGTTCTCCACCTCGCCGGTGGCCTGATTTTCCAGCGTCAGCCCGTCGCGGGTCATGGCCTGCGTCACTTTCGCCTTGGCTTTCAGCTCTTTCATGGTGGTTCACCTCCTTTGTGGCGTCGCCGGGTCATACTCCCGCCACCTCGTTTAAGCGGGTCGTCATAATCTTGTAAAGCTGGGTGTTGTGCGGGATGGGGTTGGTAAAGGGCAGCACCACGTTTTCAAAGATCAAAAGGCCCTCGCCGGGTTCGGAATTGTCGATGTACTTCTGCTGTTCGGTGGACAAATTCAAGCGTTCCGCAAGGATTTTTCTATCCCCGGACGCCTGATTGAGCAGCGTAATGAAGTCGCTGTTTTCAAGGATATTTTCAATTTCCGGGGAGGAAAGCAGGTCTTTGACGTTCTGGGTGGCACCTGTTGGAATGCCGCCCCATTTCCTAAACCGCTTCCAAATCTCCGCAGAATAGGCCGCCGTCTGTTCCTCTTTCAAAAGCAAATGGAACTCGTCGGCAAAATACCATGTGGCCTTTCCTTGGCTTCGGTTGGCCGTGACGCGCCCCCATATCTGGTCTTGGACAATGAGCATCCCCAGCTTTTTGAGCTGCTTGCCCAGCTCCTTAATGTCAAAGGACACAAGCCGGTTGCCGATGTCCACGTTGGTACGGTGGTTAAATACGTTCAGGGAGCCGGACACATACAGGTCAAGGGCCTGCGCCACCCGGTCAGCCTCCGGGACATGCTGATCTAACAACGCTTTGTGGAGGTCGGACAGGATCGGCATATTCTCCGGGCGGGGGTCTGCCAGATAGGGCCGGTAGATCACGCGCACAGCCCGGTCTATCACGGTCTTTTCAATGGCTTCCAGCCCGTTCTTGCCGCCCATGACAAGCTCACAGAACGACAGCACAAAGTCGGATTTCAGGGCCAGCGGGTTATCGTCCTCCGAATAATTCAGGTTGATGTCCAGCGGGTTCACAAAGTCCTTGCTGGTAGGCGACAGCCGGATTACCTGTCCGTGGAGCCGTTTGACAAGGGGGTAATATTCGGCCTCCGGGTCTGAAATAAAAATATCGTCAGGCGTCGTTAAGAACACACTGACGATCTCGGATTTACAGCTCATGGATTTGCCGCTGCCGGGGGTGCCGAGCTTCAAGGCATTGGGGCAACGGGCCTGCTTCCTGTCCAGCATAATCATGTTGCGGGACTTGGCGTTGATGCCGTAATACATGGCCGCGCCGCCCTGAAAAAGCTCCTGCGTCACAAAGGGGACGAACACGGCCACGCTGGAAGTCGTAAGGCTGCGCTGTATCTTGATCTGATTGACGCCCAGCGGCAGGCTGCTTGCAAGGCCCTGTTCCTGCTGGTAGTCCAGCCGGACAAGGGGACAGTTATGCTTTTGGGCCACGCCTGCGGCTTGGAACACGTCGTTATTCAGCTTTTGCTTGGTGTCGGCCACGTTGAGGACAAGGAACGTCAACTGGAACAGCCGTTCATTGCGGGTCTGCAACTTTGTCAGCAGCTTCTTGGCGTCCTCGCCGTAGGTGGCAAGGTCGCTGGGAAGAATGTCCATATCGTAACCGCTGCGGACGGCCTTTTTCTGCTCCGCAATCTTCATAGCGTCAAGGTCGGTAATTTTGCGCTTGATGGTCTTGATCGCCTTGGTCTGTTCAATGGCCTGCACATGGAGATTGACTAAAACACCGCTTTCCGTATTGAGGAAGTCGGCCAGCATATCGTCCGACAGCTCCGGGGACAGGATTTGCAGGAAACTTACCGCGCCGTATTTGCCGCCCATGCCGAATGTCTTTGCATTGCCGAAGCACAGGGAGGACGGGGCAATAAAATCCTTGGTGGAGAGGCCGGACGGGGCCAGCCACTTCCAGTCAAAATTGAATATCTCGCCGTCCGGGTGGTACACGCCATGCAGCAGGTTCAGCCGTTCCCAGCCGTCCATCACATGGGCTACGGCCCCCATGCTCTTGAAATAGCCTAACAGGTCAAAGCCGATGCGCTTCAATCTGGCTCGCGCCGCTTTCACGCTTTCGGCCTCGATGGTGAATGTCAGGTATTTGGTCTTTACCATGCCGTTGTTGCCGTTTGCAAGCTGCTTTTGCAGAATGCCGGTGTACTCGGCCCGGATGTCGTCGAAGTCGTCCCCCTGCGGCGCGATCTCAAAGCTCTTGGCGTACTGCACCGGGTCAACTTTCCGATTGAGGAAAGAAAACTGGATATGAATGGAGGCGTCCACATAGTTATACAGGTCGCACAGTTTTTCAAAGATAGCCGTCTGCGTGTCCGGCTGGGCAAGCTGATAGCTGATGTCCGCAAACTCAATGCACTTGGAAAAGACGCCGGGCGATACCCGGCACACGCCGTCCGGGTACATGACCTCGTAGGGGATGCTCTGCTGCGCCGTGTGGGGCCTGCCGTCGCCCTTATATTTACGGATTACCGCGTCAATTTCTTTTCGCTGGGCGCGGGTCAGCTTTGTTTTTTCGGTTTCTCTTGGGATTTCCTTTTTGGACAATGGCCTTTACCTCCTGTTCCATCTGGTATTGCCGCACAAGGGCGGTGTAGGTGTTGTCGGTCTGATAGGGACGCTCCTTTGGCTGGATGAAGCAGCACTGGATGATCTGCATAATCACCACTTCAAGGGGCTGGCCGTGACGCTCGTACATGGCAAGCAAAAAGCCCGGCAGCATGGCAAATACCATGAGCAGGGCCGCCGCGCTGTTGGTAAGATAGTCACGGGTGAGAAAATATAAGGGGACGCCGATCACCAGCGCCCCGGAAAAACAGATCAGTTGCCGTTTGGTAAGCCCAAACACAACCTTGCTTTTCACATGGGTTAAGTCCTTGGGGACGGTTACATAAGCCATTTGGCACCTCCTTTCACGTCAGGATAAGGTCACATTCCACCTCGTTCCCCCACACGTCCCAGCCGGGGGTTTTCTGTCTGGCAAACAGCTCCACGCGGGGCAAATCGCCCGCCAGCTCTACGATTTTTTCACGGGTCACATCCGGCTTTTTGCTGTGTTGTTCAATCGGGCTGATAATAAACTGATGGACAGAGGCAGAACGACGCTTCGGCTTGCCGTGTGTTGCCAGCAGGCAGATTTCCGCGTTTCCCCTTGTCCAGCGGCCCAGCCCGTAAAACCATGTAAGGCTTTTACGGTTCTGTTTCAGCCATACAAAAGCCACGGTCTTGAATGAAAAGCCCCACGCTTTGATTAACCGCAGAGCTTCCGGCAGCATGGGGAATGTGGCCCACAAAAACAGCAGGCAGTCTTTGGACGCCAGCCGTTCCACCGGCAGGGCGCACAGCTCGTCAATGCTCATGGTGGAATAGTGATTTTCCGCTGCGCCCTGTACGTTTTTGCAGTCATACCGCCACGGCGGGTCAGCGTAAATGATGTTGTACGTTGAAATAAACAAGTTCCTCCTGTGTATGCTTGGATTTTGGGATCAATGCGCCCCGAATACGGCCTTTGATATACTGCCGGTCTTGAACAGGCAGAAGCACAGCAGCACCGTATAGCCCATACAGCCCCAGATTGCGCCGGATATGTCGGAAGCGGAACCGATATTCTGTATCAGCACCGCGTAGATACCCACCACAACCATGATTAAAAAGGCTTGGAAGCCCAGCGCCAGCAGGGATTTCAGATACCCTTGGCCCATGCCGCGCCATTCCGCGTTGCCCATTGTGGCAAGGGGGATAGGCCCCAGCGACGTGACAACATAGATTTCCACCATGCGGCCATAGGTCACAAGGAAAATGCAGATGGAAAGGATATTCATGGTGAGGCCCACAACAAGGGTTTGGAACCACAGCCCCAAAAGAGCGCCCACGCTCATAGCCTCCAATTGGCTTTCAAGGTCTGGTATCAGGGTGTTAAAATCAATGGATGTCTGCCCGATAATCACACCGGCGCTTTGATTGACGACGCTTTGGGTGGCGTCGAATACGCCCATGACGATGTTCCATGTGTTCGTTACGATCAGGATTGCAAACGCGGATTTGAATATCCAGCGGAAGAACATGGAGCTGTCAAAGTCGTGCATATTGTTCTTTTCCGTTATCATCTGGATAAGCTCATAGCACATGACAAGGGCGAGTATGGCCCCGGCTATGGGGACGATCACGGTTTCCGACAGGCTGTGCAGCATATTGAAAATACCGCTGTTCCATGCCTGCGGGGTTCGTCCCACGTCGGCGGCGATTTCTCCGACTTTGGCATTTACCGTATCGAACAGCCCGGACAGGTTGCCCGTGATACCGTCCATGAGGATGCCTTTTATCCATTCTTCAATGATTTCACTAATCACGGGTAGCACCTCCTTTCCCGCGCCCTCCCGGTCTGGCCGGGAGGACGCGGAGGCGATTAGTTAAGGGTTTGGACAGGGACAAAGGCCAGGATCAGCCCAGCAGCCCGGACAGCAGGGGAACCAGAGTGACACCGATCAGGGCCACGCCGCCGCCAGCGACAAGCTGCTTGACACCCTGCGATTTTGCCCCCGGATTGTCCTGCCCGTATCCCTCCAACAGATTGATGCCGCCCCATACGCACAGAGCGCCGCCCAGTCCGATCACGATAGTCTGCAAAGTAGTAACTGCGGAATTAAAAAATGCCATAAATTTACCTCTTTCTGCCGGTTTCCGGCTCATAATGATTTTTTGATTTTGTTGTTGGAATGAAAAAAGCCGCTGTTTATTCAGCGGCGGCGTCCTCGTCCGACAGGTCGATTTCATACAGGTCGAATACTTCATCCTGCGTTACCACTTGCTGCCGTTTCCGGCGCGTGATAGTCAAAAATCTGTCCACGTCAAAGGTATTCTTCTTGTCGGCGTCGGCAAGGTATTTGTACCGGGGATGCTTGGTAATATCGAATTTCTCCGATAAAAACGGGCGCACACCCCGTAGCTGCAAGATACACTTGCCGCCGTCCATCACGGCAATTTCGTCTTGGGACATCAACTCCTTTCCTAATTTTTGATAGTTCAATCCGTGGGACGTTTGGCTTCCCCGGTTCTCGCTGGTGTTGAAACTGTCAATCGTTTCTTTCCCCAGCGCATCGGAAATCTCCTTGGCATTTTTGCCGCGCCCACTAAGGAAAAGCACACTATCGCAGTTATCCGAAATGATCTCGGCGGCGTCCTTGTAAATCGCTTTTAGCTGCGACTGGCTCTGCAAAATAATAGAGGCCGATATTTCACGGCTTCGAATGGTGGCAATGAGTTTATCGAAATTGGGTATTTGGCCAATGTTGGCAAATTCATCCAAAATCAGGCGTACATGGACAGGCAGCCGCCCGCCGTACACATCATCAGCCCGGTCACAAAGCAGGTTGATTAGCTGGCTTTGGAGCATAGCCAGAATGAAATTAAAGGTCGTGTCCGTATCGCTCATAATGAGATACAGCACCGTCTTTTCGTCCCCGATGGTGTCCAGCTCCATTTCGTCGTCCTCCATCAGCTCGCGTACCTCCCGGATGTCAAAGGGCGCAAGTCTGGCACCGCATGAAATCAGGATGGAAGAACGGGTCTTGCCTGCGGACAGCAGGAATTTCTTGTACTGGCGCACCGCAAAATGGTCGGGGTCTTTCTGCTCCAAACGCTCAAACATGAGATCGACGGGGCTTTGAAACTCCGGGTCGTCCTCGCGGGCTTCACTGGCGTTTATCATTTCCAGCAGCGTTGAGAAGTTCATTTCCTCCGCTGGGGCCTCGTACCAGATATAGCCGATCAGGGCCGAATAAAACAACCGTTCCGACTTCACCCAAAAATCCTCCGCTGACTTTTCCCCCTCGCCCTTGGTGTTGGAAATCAGGGTATTTACCAGCTTTAGCACGTCCTTTTCCGAATGGATGTAGACAAAGGGGTTGTACTTCATGGACTTGGAAAAGTTAATGGTATTCAGGATTTTAATGCGGTAGCCCGCCTGCTGGAACATCCTGCCGGTTTCCAGAACCAAAGTGCCTTTCGGATCTGTCACCACAAACGAAGTCGGATAGTCCGTGGTCGGAAAGCATTGCATCAGGTTGGGTTTCACGAAAAATCTCGTTTTCCCTGAACCGCTGCCACCGATCACCAGCACGTTTTTATTCCGCGCTGTCTTGGGGTCTTTGGGCCTGCCGGTCATGGTAAGCCGTTCCGTTTGGGTGAGCAGGATATTATTTTCAAACTTGGGGTCGATGTAAGGCGCTATGTCTTTGGCCGTCCCCCAGCGGGCGCTGCCATACTCCATGCCTTTGCGGTATTTCTTCACGTTCTTGCTCTTGCAGTACACCACCAGCCGCACGATCACGGCACCGGCGATACCGATACACAGGTCAAACAGGTGCAGGCTTGGCAGCGGGTTGGCAAAAGCCGCCGCAAAACCATCCGCAAAATGCAGGAGCTTCCCCGACAGGTCAGCACCAGCGGCCAGCCGGTACGCCTCCCCGCATTTCGCAAACAGGTACACAAAAATCAGATACGGGAGGTTCAGGATCAGCAATTTCTTTACGTCAGGCTTCACAGTTCCAGCCCCCTTTCCTTGATTTTCTCCTTGGCCCGCTGCTTGGTCTGGGCCGCCGCCTTTTGCTTCACAGCGGACAAAACCTTGCGGATAGAGGGCCGCTGCTCCTTGGAAAGCGTCTTGGCGGTAAACTCCCGAAACGCCAGATCAAGGTTATCTGCATCCTTGGCCTTGAAAATCACAACGTAGTGGGGCGGCTGGGTGGTCTTATCTTTTCGTAAGGTAAAATCCACGCCGTATTTCTTGGCGCATGGCTTGAACGCTCCAATGTTGGCCTCGGTGATCTCAATGTTGGAGAGATCAGCCCCATGCTTTTTAAGCTGCTTTAGGCTCTGCTGGCCGTGGTGCAGCGTGTTTTTGCCCTTGGCCCGGTGTTGCAGGTACTTTTTCAGCGCCGCTTGCAGCACTTGAGCCGTGAGCTTGCCCGTTTTCATGGACAGGGCAATGGTCTTTTGAGTAACTTCTTCCTGCAATCGCATCCCTCCTTGTCAGAAAGTCAAAAGCGGCGTCTAAGGCGGAACCACCAGACGCCGCAGGTAGATATAGGTCAAATCCGCACCCGCAGGCCGGAAAGGTCGTCGGCCCGGATGCCGACAAGATACCAGTTTTCGGCCATTTCAATGCGGGTGGGCCTCCATTTGCCGCCGATCATCACGTCGAAACACTCCCCGCAATGCAGGCCGCCGTAATAGTCGGCCAGATCAAAGCGGATGTCGTAACGGTCTGTTCGCTCGTCAAAAATCAATGCGCCCTGCTTCATAGGGTCGTCCTCCTTTTCTCGTTACAGGCTTTCGCCCTCGCCGCAGGAATAGTCCGGCAGGCCGGATTTAGGCTTTCCCCAATCGGGCTGTGCCATGTCGTGCGCGACAAGGGCCGTGTAGTAGTTGGAAATGGTGCTGGGGGCGTTGAACAGCATAGCCCGCAGGTATTGTTTGATATTGCGGACTTTCGTTGTGTTCTCCCGCAGACAGTCAAGGACAAAGCGGATATGTTCGCCGGTCAGCTTCATGTACTTGGATTTCACCAGCTCGGCAGGGTAGTCGTCCCCGGCGACACGGATTGTCTTTCGGGCGGTGCAGACGGTTTCCAGCATCAGGTCTACGATTTCGTCAAGCTGTTCACGGTCAATGCTCCTGTCCTGAATGAGATAGGCATACTCGATGTTCTCCAAAATGATTTCCCGATAAATCCGTACAGCCTCATCCTTTCCTGTCCTTTTCCGTTCCGGCGGCGTAGCCGCTGCCTCGCCCTCCATAGGGGCAGGGGTCGGGGATGGGATAGGAATGGAATGGGTACTTTGTCCATCTGTAATTATTTTTTCTTTTTTTGATAAGTCAGTTCTTTGTACTTCTTTATTTAATTGCGTTGGATTTTCCGACGCCGGATTATCCGATGTCGGATTTTCCAACACCGGGTTATCCGATGTTGGATTTTCCAATACCGGGTTTTCCAATACCGGCTGTTCGTAGATGGTATAGACCATATCGGCCATTTTGCCTTTTGCGTCACGGCCCTGCTCACGCCGGATATATCCAGCTTTTTCAAGCTCCCATACCGCTGTCCTGATCGCGTCGATGCTTTCCCGGTTGATATAGGACAGTCCTTTTAGGGTATAGTCCCAATCCTCCGGCAAGGACAACATCTGCGACAGCAGGCCCTTGGCCTTTAAGGTCAGGTTCTTATTCCGCAGGTGGTGATTTGACATCACCGTATAGCCTTTGTTCTTTTCCACACGGAAAACTGCCATAGCGTTGTTCGCTCCTTTCACTGTGAATTTGACCGCTGCATAGTCGGTCAGCTTGCCCGGCTGATAGGGACACTCTGCAAACTGGCAGAATTGATATTTCCAATCCGGGCGGTAAAATCGGCAGGTGCCGCAATCCTCCGGCGCGTCCGCCCCGCCGCCGTCGTAGTGATCGAAACCGGGCTTTTCCTGCATCAGCCGTTCAAACGCCCGGTCAGGGCCGGAAGTAAATAGCATGGCGTCGCCTCCTTTCTCTATTTGGGCATAAAAAAGCGGCGTCCTGTTCTCCCATGACGGGAAAGAGGAACGCCGCGTTTACGGTGTCGTATTCAATTTATGATGTGCCGTATTTGGGGTGGCGGGTATTAGCAGTATGGTTCAGCATATATGCGGCTCAATCCGAAAGTAGTAAATTGGTAGTAAATTGAGTTCTCATATCCTGCGAAATGCCCGTATTTCCGGGGCTTTCAGCGATAACCTAAAATTTTACCTTGAATAAATCGCCGCCCCTGGATCACCCCCGCGCGTGCGGGGAACAGATCGTTTTTCTTGTACTCCACGCCGACTGCCCAGGATCACCCCCGCGCGTGCGGGGAACAGTTCTTTATGCTTGAATAATCACCACTAGGGCAGGGATCACCCCCGCGCGTGCGGGGAACAGGAGCCTTAATCCGCCACATTGGGTTGATATCGGGGATCACCCCCGCGCGTGCGGGGAACAGGTCCAATCAATTTCTTTGTCAAGCCCGTTATAGGGATCACCCCCGCGCGTGCGGGGAACAGGATTGAGGGCGTAGAAAAGGTTGTTGTGGGGTGGGATCACCCCCGCGCGTGCGGGGAACAGCCCTGGAATCGCCTCACTCCATTCTCCGTCAAAGGATCACCCCCGCGCGTGCGGGGAACAGTTTTTTCATCTTCAATGCCCATTGCTTTGAGCAGGATCACCCCCGCGCGTGCGGGGAACAGTTTGCGGGCTGTTGTTTACGCCCGCGTACATGGGGATCACCCCCGCGCGTGCGGGGAACAGGTATTTCCATCCGATACCGCATGGGCCAAATGCGGATCACCCCCGCGCGTGCGGGGAACAGTCTTTCACAGTTCAACGTGATTGATGTCGATAGGGATCACCCCCGCGCGTGCGGGGAACAGGGCTCTCCCGTGAGTTAATATGAATACAGCAAAGGATCACCCCCGCGCGTGCGGGGAACAGATTTTACCCAGCGAGGCATGGAGCTAATAGACGGGATCACCCCCGCGCGTGCGGGGAACAGAGAAATACGAGGTTATCAGCATGAACGCAGCAAGGATCACCCCCGCGCGTGCGGGGAACAGATGTTTCCGGGCAGCGCTTTGGATCAATAATTAGGATCACCCCCGCGCGTGCGGGGAACAGGCTGCGGCGGCGAAGGAAATCGTAAGCGGGGAGGGATCACCCCCGCGCGTGCGGGGAACAGCCGTAAGTGGGGTTTGATAATCCACATTTGCAGGGATCACCCCCGCGCGTGCGGGGAACAGTTGCGAAGTAACCGTAGTTGGTTCACGCCTTGAGGGATCACCCCCGCGCGTGCGGGGAACAGTTCAACCTCCCCCAGCAGCAGACCGCCATCGTGGGATCACCCCCGCGCGTGCGGGGAACAGCCCACCTACGGGCCCTGGTACTATGCCAAGGAAGGATCACCCCCGCGCGTGCGGGGAACAGTTATTCACGCCCTTTGAAAATGCACCGGTTTCTGGATCACCCCCGCGCGTGCGGGGAACAGAGCTGCCCTGGCTTCTCAAGCAGACAGTATTTGGGATCACCCCCGCGCGTGCGGGGAACAGCTGTTCGGCCAGCTCAAAATCCCACATGTCAGAGGATCACCCCCGCGCGTGCGGGGAACAGCATTCGATTTTCCTCGCGTTGCCCCTTGATATGGGATCACCCCCGCGCGTGCGGGGAACAGAGAGATTGGAGGCGCTATATGATTGACCAAATAGGATCACCCCCGCGCGTGCGGGGAACAGAGTATCCCGTTTAACTATGAGCGTGGTCGTATGGGATCACCCCCGCGCGTGCGGGGAACAGTCCCTCTTTTCTGTTATTGTGATCTGTATCCCGGGATCACCCCCGCGCGTGCGGGGAACAGCTACGAGCCTGGCACGCTGAAATTCTCCATCAAGGATCACCCCCGCGCGTGCGGGGAACAGTCCCAAAGTTGCTTGAATCCGGCAAACAGATGAGGATCACCCCCGCGCGTGCGGGGAACAGGAAAGCGCGTGAACGTTAAGCGCCTGAAAATCGGGATCACCCCCGCGCGTGCGGGGAACAGACTAAAAAAATCCTGCTTTTTTCTACATTTTCTTTTGCCAGGTCAATGGAATTCATTTAGTTTCCAATACAATTGCAGCAGCAGTTCGCAATCATTTTGGGCTCGACGAACCTCTTTGCAGGGCAACTCCAAATGTTTTGCCAAAGTGGGCAGCTGGTAGTTCGGCACACCATATATACGTCGTCGGGCAAGGTTTAACAAATCAGTACAGCGATTGGTTAGGACTGGTTTTCTAAATCCTGTACAGGCTGTTCTGAGAAACCCCATATCAAAGGCAATATTGTATCCTACCAATCTATCTTTCCCCACAAAAGCCAAAAACCCCTGTAGTGCTTGCTCCAATGGTTCTCCTTGCTCCTTTAGCAGTTGGTCTGTAATACCGGTCAGTTCTACCACTGTTTTTGGCAACTTTCGATTGCACTGAACCAAGGCAGCAAACCGCTGTGATTCCTCGCCGGCTTCTATCCGTATTGCTGCAAGCTCGATTATGCTGTCCTCTGCCGGATTCAACCCCGTGGTTTCCAGATTCAGGATCACGAAAGAATCCAAGGCTATTCCCGCTTTTGTATGCGCTCTCTGGGCCATTTGCCGTTTGGCAGCATGGCTAAACCCAGGCTTCAGCGTCTCCTGGGATTGAACGGCCTGGGGTAGCGGCCGGCGCATGAGCTTGAGTCCATCATAATCCACCGGTTCCCATGCGGTGTTGTGCACCCGAAAGTCCATCTTTTGTTCGCCGTTGGTTGAGTAAACCATGGTTGCACGTCCATTCTTTAAATTATCGCAGACCCGCAGCCAAAGCGCTTCCCGTACCCGCTGGCTCACCTGCCCCACATAGACGCCGGTGTTAATTTCAAACAGCCATTTGGAGAGATCACCCCTCAGCTGGGGTGGACAGTCTGTCATGGTGATGACGATGATGGCCCATCCTCCTCTCCACGAAAATAATTGATTCCATTTGATACCGTTCCAATTTTGTTATCCCAAAGGTAGACAACTTCCTCCTGTTCTGTGCTTTCCGCTTCGGGCAAAAGCAGCCAGCGGATATCGTGGACCATGCGCTCCAAAATTTTTGCGCTTACCATGGCATCCCGCACACGACGGCGTACAACAGCCGGTAGATCCTCCGGCTCCTCTGCGGCGGTTTGGAAGGCGATCGGAATCGTGATTTCAGCCTTGTACAGATCGGCAATATCGTAGACAAAGGAGCGCTCATGCCCCACATGAATAAACCCCAACCCTGGCGCACATCCCAAAGCGACAATGACGGCATGGGCCAGGCCGTACAGGCAGGCATGACCGGCTGACAGCGCTTGGTTAACCGCATCTCCAGAAGTAAAGTCATCGGGATTGTAAACGCGTCCGCTCCAGGCAACGCCGGTCTCCTTGGCATATGCACGGTAAACGTTACGCACTCTGCTTCCCTCTCGTCCACGCAGCTGCTGCATGGTCAGATGGGCGACGTTCTCATCCGGAAAGCGCAGCTGATACATTTTCCTGACCACTTCCAAATGCTTGCGGGTATTGCTCACCAGCTCCGCTTGTCTGATCAAAAGGTTCGCTCGTGTCGTCAATGGGCGGCCGTGGGCATAATAACGCACGCCGTGCTCGCCAACCCAGACAGCCCCCACACCGGTATCTCCCATCAGTTCCATGGCCCGATGTGTGACACGGGTCCCCGGGCCCAGCAACAGCACCGAAATGGCCGCTGCCGGGATATGAACTACACCTTTTTCATCGGTCATGGTAATCGCCCCATCCTGTCTCCCCAGCGTACAGTGCTCCAGATACAGAAAGGTCATGCGATCCTTGACTTGCGGCAGGGCCTGTAGATCCGGTCGGATCATACCAGAATGTGCTGACACAGTCTACCTCCGGTTGATAACAGTCATAAGGCCAAAGCCGTAGGCCTTGCCACGCCCAATGCCGTTGGTGAGCAGGGCACAGAACCGACCGGGATCCGTCACCTGTAAAACGCCCTCATAGGTCACCGACAGCAGCGAGACCGGGCGTCCGGACTCCGTTCCTTTATTAAAATGCAGCCAACGGCTTTCTGTTACGGTAAACGCCTCCGGGTTGAGGGAAAAACCATGTTTTTCCGCGCGATCCAGCAGCCACTGCTGTTGATATGCCACGGTACAGTGTGCATACACTTTGCCCCGGCCACCGGAACCGTCCTTTGTGGGGCAGCTCCTTGTAGGATTGGCTGTCAGCCGAAACTGCCAGGCGCTGCCTGGGGTGATCCGGCGCAGCAACTGGTCATAATCCTTGGTTGCCGCATCCGCCATACCCGACGGGCCGAACTGGTCTCCTATAACCGACAGGTCAGGCCGATCCTCGCTGAGCATCAGCAGATATAATTTGTCCCCCAGCCGGTCTAGCCTCCAGAGTCGTCGACGGCGCGGGCCAGGGAAGGAACGTTCCACGGCGCCGTGCAACATCTGCGGCGAGGCCATTGCCCGCATTGTGGCGCGACGGGTCACATCCAATTCTACACGGGATAAATACATGCTGTCACCTCAATTCTGCAAAGGGGTCGTGGGTGGTCTCGCTCTGGGGGCCCGTCTCCTCCGCCAATGAGACCGGGAATTCCCGCACCGGGCGATAGCCAAACTGCCGGTGGATCGGGCTGAAGGAGATGGGCAAATCCTGCCGGGGGACCGCCCCGGGCTGGAAGGGCGTTGCATCGGCCAGAATCCTAGTCTCGGCTAGCGGGTGACGACGCCAGGCGGGCGCCTGACTGGGTTCAGTCTCCAGCGCATCCAGCAATCCAGCAGTCCGAATCCCCAGACAAAGGGGCAGGGTGGGCGGACAGGAACGGCGCCCCAAGAACAGCGGATAGACGGGATGGGCGAGCGCCTGCTGCAGCTGCTGCAACAAGGCTTCATCTTCACTCTCCAGCCCCACCAAGAAGATGGCGTCCGCCAGATAATACCGTTTGGTGACATAGGGCGCGTGTGGGGCTTTTCCCCGGCGCCGCGCCTCCCAAACCTGGTCCGGCGTGGGATTGTTGGCCGTGTGGTAATCCCGAAGCAGTTGGCCCTCCTGGTCCACCCGCACGGCAAAGCGTAGCCCATTAAGGCGCTGCAGGGCCTGGCCGTCATCCCGTGCAAGGCCCAATGCCGCCGCCAGCAGGCCGATTACACCGCTTTTGGTAGGTTCCCGGTTTGTCTTCCGGATTTCAAATTTGGAATCTGCCCCCCAGGATTGTAATGGGGCTGCCAGGCGTAGCAACAAGGTTGCCATCACGCCACCCCGTTTCCACCCAAGCGCCGCCGGACGGCATCCTCCACTGCGGACAGGGCTGCCTTCATCGGCATGGGCTGGGCCAGCTGCTCCAGGCCAGTGCCAATCGTCAGTGCTTCGCTGGGTGCATCGGCATAGGTCTGATACATCTGTTGCGCATACTCCACCAAC